>Ga0272441_10008862_pt1 | contig 15759 bp, 16 predicted proteins | sample SSMProp6N_FD_193582 | JGI IMG/M metagenome (GOLD analysis project Ga0272441, IMG submission 193582) | Marine sediment archaeal communities from Little Sippewissett salt marsh, Falmouth, MA, United States - SSM-Prop-6N | ecosystem: Environmental > Aquatic > Marine > Wetlands > Sediment ... | reverse complement strand
TTTGCTCTAATTGTGAAGCCAATCCTATTTTTTCCAATTGAAGATCTATTTTACTTTCCTGTTCTTCAAACTTTTCGCTTCTAGCTATTAATTCCGATTCTTTAAAATCTAAATCATCAGTTAATTCATCCAGTTCTTCTATTTGAACATCTAACTCTTTCACTCTTTCATCCCAAGGCCATCTTTTTTCTTCTAAAATTCTTCTCTTTTCTTCTATCTTCCACCTTTCTTTTTCTATTCTTCTTCTGTCTTTAGAGGTTTGAGCAGCCATTTCTCTTTGCTCCAGCTTATCTTGAGCCTCCTCAATACTTCTTTCTTTATCAGCAATATACTGAAAACTGCTCTTAATTCTTTCTAATTTATTTAATAGATCTGTTTTCTTGAACTCTAAATCCTTTTTTTCTCCTTCTAAACCAAGGCTTTGCTGTCTGACAGCATCTTTTTCCTGTTCTAGAACAGCTCTTTGTTCTAAAAGAATTGTTCTTTCATCTTTTGTTCCTATAAAAGGTTCCACTAATTTTTCATCGACTCTAGGTCTTTTTCTAGCCTCTTCTAACATTTCTTGTCTTAATCTTTCTTCTTCTTGTCTAATAGCTTCTTCTTTCTTTTCTTCTTCTGCGGCTGCTTGCCTCTTTTTCTCTTCTTCTTCTTTTTGCTCACGAACTCTTTCTTCTTCTTGTTTTCTCATCCTTTCTTGTCTTTCCATTTCTTTGCTTCTTTTTTTTTCTTCTTCTTTTTCAAAATCTTCTTTTTCCTTCTCTTCAGCCACTTCTTCTAAAACCTTTCTCTTTCTTTCTCTTAAAAGCTCTTCTTCTTGTTTTTTAATTCTTGCTTCTTTTTGGTCTTTAATATCTTGCTCTATTTTAATTCTCTTTTCTGCTTCTTTCTTTTGTTCTTGTTTTGCTTTTAAAGCAATATCTTCCGGAGTTAATCCTTTGGCTTTTGCTTCAACCTCAAGACGGGCAATATCCTTCTTCATTGTTTTTATTGCCTTAGAATCAATTAAAAGCTCTTGTTTAGCCATGTTATTCTTTTTTGATTAATGATAAGTTTATTCTTCCTTGATCATCAACAGATATCACTTTTACGGAAACAGTGTCTCCGATTTTCACAACATCTTCTACTTTTTTAACCCTTGTTTTTGCTAATTTAGAAATATGGATTAAACCTTCTTGGCCTGGCAAAACTTCTACAAAAGCACCAAAGTCCATAATTTTTTTCACTGTACCTTTAAAAACCTCTCCCACAGCCACTTCTCTGGTAATATCTTTAATCCAATTTAAAGCTTTTTCAGCGCTCTCTTTATTTTCCGCAGTAATATATATTAATCCTGAATCTTCTATGTCTATCTGAGCTCCTGTTTTATCAATTATTTCGTTTATCACCTTGCCGCCAGGACCAATAACTTCTCTAATCTTGTCTGGATCTATATTAATTGCAAGAATTCTAGGAGCATAAACAGATAATTCTTTTCTAGGACTAGAGATTGTTTTTTCCATTACTTCTAATATCTCTAATCTGGCTTTTTTAGCCCTAGCTAAAGCCTCTTCTACAATCTTTCTGTTTATACCATCTATTTTAACATCCATTTGCAAAGCTGTAATCCCTTTTTTAGTTCCAGCTACTTTAAAATCCATATCTCCATGATGATCCTCTGGTCCTTGAATATCAGTCAATATCTTATAATCTTTGTCGTTTTTAGCCAAACCAATAGCAATTCCAGTAGCTAAGCTTTCTATTGGGACCCCAGCATCCATTAAGGCCAGCGAAGCTCCGGAGACTGAAGCCATAGAGCTTGATCCATTAGAAGATAATATTTCAGATACTATTCTAATAGTGTAAGGAAATTCATCTCCTTGGGGGATCAAAGGTTTTAAAGCTTTTTCAGCTAAAGCGCCGTGCCCTATTTCTCTTCTACCCGGGCCTCTTAAAGGACCTGTTTCTCCAGAAGAATAGGGAGGGAAGTTATAATGATGCATAAACTTTTTAAAACCTACCTCTTCCATACCTTCTATTAACTGCTGGTCTCCAGGAGAGCCTAATGTTAAAATAGACAAAGCCTTAGTTTGTCCTCTAGAAAACAAACCAGTTCCATGAGCCCGAGGAAGAACTCCTACTTGAGCAGTTATCTTCCTAACTTCATCTAATTCACGACCATCAACCCTTTTATTATATTTTAAAATATTTTCATGAATTAATCTATCCACATGTTCGTCTAATAAAGGCAAGGCATCTTGATCTTTAAATTTCTCAATTAAGTCTTTCTTGATTTTATCAAACTCTTCTTGCCTTTTCTCTTTGGTTTTTTCAAATAAAGATTTCTCCAGCTTATCTTCCAAAAAATCCGCTACTTGTTTTTCTAGCTCTTCATCTTTTTCTTTTTCAATAACTACTTTTTCTTTACCAATCTTTTTTTGAATATCTAATTGGAACTCAATTAATTTCCTAATATATTTTTCAGCAAAGTCTAAAGCTTCTAAAATAGCTTTTTCGTCTACTTGATGAAAACCTCCTTCAATCATATTGATTAAAAGATCTTTATTATCTAGCAGGCCGGAAAAAATAATATCTAAATCATTGCCCTCTTTAATTTCGTAACTTGGGTTAAGCAAAAACTTATTATCCTTCCGACAAACCCTAAGAGCTCCTAAGGGTCCTTGCCAAGGAATATCAGATATAGACAAGGCAATAGAACTAGCTAATAAAGCTAAGGCATCTGGATCATTTTCGCCGTCCCAAGAAAGAATAGTAGCAATAACCTGAACCTCTCTAGCCATTCCTTTAGGAAATCTTGGGCGGATAGATCTGTCAATCAGCCTAGCATTACAAATAGCCTCATCAGAAGGCCTGCTTTCTCTTTTAATGTAACGAGGGCCTTTAATTTTCCCAGCTGCATAATACTTTTCCTGATATTCTACAGTTAAAGGAAAAAAACCGAGATCTTCCCGGTCTTCTTTACTCATTACAGCTGTAGCTAAAACAACCGTGTCCCCACAGCGAGCCAAAACACTTCCATTAGCTTGTTCGGCTAAACTATTAACTTCTACCTCTATTGTTTTACTGTCTAATTTTAAAGTAAACTTATTCATTTTTTTATCAAGAATTTCTTCGGAGATATCCCTAGATCAATAAACTCATCTGCTATTTCTTTTAATCTAGAAGAAGATGATTTGTCAAAGGCTATAACTTCTACTCTTTTGCCTTGATTTTTCAAATATTCAACTAAAGATATAAAATCTCCGTCTCCAGAAACAATAACTAAGATATCAACGCTAGGAGCTATTCTTATAGCATCTATTACTAATCCTACGTCCCAGTCAGCTTTCTTTTGTCCTCCATAAAATTCCTGTAGTTCTTTTATTCTTGTTTCAATGCCCAACTTAACTAAGGCGTCAAAAAAGGGCTTTTCTTCTCCTGTTTTAGTGCTAACTACATAAGCAAACACTCTAATTAAGCTTCTTCCGCTAATAGCTAACTTTAAAATCTCTCGGAAATTAACCCGGGCGTTATAGAGATTTTTTGCAGAGTGATAAAGGTTTTGAACATCTATTAAAACCCCTACTCTCTGCCCACTATGTTTAATAACCATAATTTACTTCTTTAATCCTACTTCCTTCACTATCTTATTATATCTCTTTCCGTCTTCTTTTTTAAGGTGTTTTAAAAATTTTCTCCTATTAGAGACCATCTTTAAAAGACCTCTTTTAGAGTGAAGGTCTTTGGGATGTTTTTTAAGATGAGCAAGCAATAAATCAATTTCTTTTGATAATAAAGCGATCTGAACTTCGTCAGACCCTGTATCAGCATCATGTAACTTATGCTTGTCTATTATTTTTATTTTTTCTTCTGTTTTTAACATAGCTTTAAGTGCCTCGCATAGGACTTGAACCTATAACCTTGGGCTTAAGAGGCCCCTGCTCTGCCGATTGAGCTAGCGAGGCTAATTACAAATAATAGTATGCCAAGTGCCTGAAAAACCAAGAATTTCTAAGAATAAATTAATTATTACCCAAGATCCGTAAGCAATAACCATTCCTATAGCTACGGCAACAAACAATTTCTTTGCCTGACTAATTAATTCTGGCCCTCCTCTGCCAGTTCCTCCGACTATATACATAAACCCTCCTATAGCTATTATTAGGGCTGCTAAAGGAGGAATTACCATAAATAATATAAACTGGTAAACCCTTCTCAACATCTCAAAAAAATGACAAAGGGTACAACGGGGCAAAGGACCGTTATCTGTAAGACCACAAGGAACTAAAGGCAAATAATCTTGAGCAAAAACTATAACTGGTATAAATAATAAAGATATAATAAATATCTTTTTCATTATTCTAATAATAACAAATATTTAAAAAAAAGTAAATAAAAAGACTAAGCTTAAAACTTAATCAATTGTAAGAACCTTTATTTAGCAAAAGGGTTCTTAGCTCCAATAACACTAAAGTGAACATGACAACCAGTTGATATTCCTGCCCCTTTAGTGCCTGGCTTGCCTCCTTCTAAAGCAATAATCTCTCCTTGAGAAACCTGCTGGCCAGGAACAACTAAACTGGTAGAAATGTGGCCATACCCAGTAACAACGCCGTTAGGATGAAGTATCTTAATAGTATTTCCTGCCCCATAGTTCCAACCATAAGAAACTCTTTGAACTGTTCCTCCAGCAGCTGCTAAAACAGGGTCTCCGCAATCACTGGCAAAATCAATAGCATTATACCAATGCAATCCTTGAGTAATTTTGTATTTAGCTAAAGGAGCAATAAAATAACTTGATCCTATTGGAACATTAGCATAAGAACTTACAATCTTAGGCTTTTCTCCATTAGGAATAACCAGCATGTCTCCTATAAAGATATCTCCTTCGCTAGAAAGATTATTATAAGATATTATATCTGATATTTTAGCTTTATGTTTTTCCGCAATCTCGCTTAAAGTATCTCCGTTCTTAACATTATAGATAACACCTGTTATAGGAAGAATAACTAATTTCTGGCCTATTTTAAGAACTGATTTAGAAGTTAAATCATTAGCCCAAAGAATAGTATTTAAAGAAACGCCATATTGTTCTGTCAAAGAAGACAAAGTATCTCCTGGCTCTATAACATGTTCTATTATCTCGTTTCTAGTTTCCTGTTCATCTCCTAATCCTCCCAATAAAGCGCCTAAAGTCTCTGAGTCAATAGAGGCTGGAGGAGAAACGCTGATAACACTGTTTTTTTCTATTAAACTTAAATTAGGAGAATCTCTTAAAATATTATTTAAAGGCTCTACAAATAAATCATTAGTAGCTTGAGAAGCAGAAGCTAAAAAAGATCCCTTTAAGGAATCTGTATTAAATATTAGGCCTGTCAAAAGAACTAGAGCAAAAATAACAAAATAAGCCTTTTTCAGCTTAACTGACATCAAAATAAAGGATAGTGCTTTCAAAGAAGATTGTATGAATTTAAATCTATGAATAATAAAGTCTCCTTTATGTTATCTTTAATTTTACCCTGTTAAAAACACGCGGTCAATAGTTTTTTCCACAAGTATGCTATGATTGAATAATGACTATCAAACCTCTTAAAAAACTAGGACAACACTTTTTAATTGACAAACAAGTTGTTAAGAAGCTTATTAGCACAGCCAATATAAAAAAGCAAGATACCATTTTAGAAATAGGTCCTGGCAAGGGAATTCTTACTGAAGAGTTAAATAAAAAAGCCAGGGTTATTGCCATAGAAAAAGACACTAGATTAGCAGAATTGCTAAAAGATAAATTTAATGTATTAAATCAAGATATTTTAAAATATACTCCAGATTTTAAAAATTATAAAATAGTATCTAATCTGCCTTTTTATATTGCTGCTCCGGTTATTAGAAAGTTTTTAGAAATCAATAATCCTCCCCGGGAAATGGTTCTAATAGTACAAAAGGAAGTAGCCCAAAGAATATGCGCTAAACCTCCTGATATGAGCATCTTAGCTGTTTCTGTCCAAATCTACGCTAAAACAGAAATAATATCATATATAGGAAAAGAGTCTTTTTCTCCTAAGCCCAAAGTAGATTGCGCTATAATTAAAATAACTCCCTATAATAAAAAAATAAAAGATCATTTCTTTAAAGTAGTTAAAGTAGGATTTTCTCATCCTAGAAAAAAACTAATAAATAATCTCTCTAGCATTGCTAAAAAACAAAACTTATTAAAGATATTTGATAAATTAAAACTTGATACCAATATACGGGCAGAAAGATTAAACCTTGACGATTGGATTGCTTTATCAAAAATGGTATAATATTTTAATGGTGTGGAAAACTAAAAACTTCATACTAAGTAAAAGCATATTTTTGCTTGCTTTTCTTTTTTTAACTCTACCTAAAATAGTTTTTGCCGGAGCTATCCAAGACCTAGCCGCCTGGATAGCCACCTGGCCTCTTTATTTTCTTGTTCAATTAGCAGTAAAAGTAGCTATTTTTTTTACTAGGTTTTGTGGAATATTCTTAACTTGGGTTTTAAGCCCTGGCTTTATCAGCTATTCTTATACTAGACCAGGAGATGCTGCTCCAGACAATCCTGTTATTCAAACCGGACTAGAAGTAACAGCCGGATTTGCTAATATGATACTGGTTTTAGTTCTAGTTTATATTGCTATAGCTATAATGCTTCAATTAGCCGGCAGAGACACAAAAAAGCTTTTAGTTACTTTCTTGATAGTTGCTCTTCTAGTGAATTTTAGCACGATTATTTGTGGAGTAATTGTAGATACTGCTAATATTATAATGAATTTCTTTACCAGAGACTTGAGCGCTGATGCTTTTAGTGAAAATTTAGGAAGCAGAGTTGCTGCTCTTAATTTTGAATTTAACGCAGATGTAGATACCACGGCTAGACTGCAAATAATAGCCCAATTAGCTATATTGGTACCATTTATCCTTATTCTGGGATTTATAATGATAATTCTTGCTTTTATTTTTATTTTTAGATACATAGCTATCTGGATTCTAGTAATACTTTCTCCTATAGCTTTTGTGCTATATATAGCCCCGGCTACTAGAAGATATTTTCAAGAATGGTGGAGCCAATTTATTGGCTGGTCTTTTATCGGAGCAACCTGCGGTTTTTTCCTTTATTTGGCTCTTTATCTGGTTATGAGGCTTGAAACAAATACCACAGATGTTGTCAGCCCTGTTACTATTCAGAACGCTGAAGGCGCTTTTAACGCTATTCTTCCTTTCTTTGTAGCAGTAGCTTTCTTAGCGTTAGGATTAGTCTTTGGGCTTAAAACATCAGCCATGGGAGCTAATAGTGTTATTAGATTAGCTAAATCAACCCAAAAGAAACAAGTCCAAGGGGCGGAAAAGGCTACTAAATGGGTAGGTAAAAAAGCTGCTAAAGGAGCTGGGTCATATGCTGAAGAAAAAAGCAGAATCAAAGAAAGAATTGCTCCAACTGTAAGTAAAATAGAAAAAACACCTGTTATTAGATGGTTTATGCCTGAGGGGCTAAAGAAATATGCAGAACACTCTCCTTCTATCCAAAAAGGACAAAACGAAGCTAAAGACTATTCTTCTGGGACTAATATGGATGATGTTATGAGCGGAAAAGTCGTAGGGAGCAGAGCTGCTGGAAGAGTATTAGAAACAATTGACAGGGGTGATGCTGAAGATATTTTTAAGGCTGGCAGAAGAAAATTTGGCGCAAATCTTACAGATGAACAACTTTTACAACATGATAAATTTAGACAAATTATGGGAAGAAACCTCACGCTTGCTAAAATGGCAGGAAAACATAGCAAAATACTAAGAAGCGATCCTAGGCTTGCAGCGTTAACAATTGACAAAAATGATCCAAATAGAATACAAAAAGAAAAAGAGGCTGTTAAAGAAGCTGCTAGGGAATCTAGGGGCAGTCATATTCAAAAGATGGAGCCTGAGACAATTCACAAAGATCATGGAGGATTACCAGTTACAGAAGCATTTATGGAAAGAGGGCGAGACCCATTCGAAAATATTGCTAGAAGCGTAAAAAGAGGAATCCCAACTGTCCAGGATTCCATTGACAAGCTATTTTCCAATTATATAGATAATGTATTGAGTAAAACGAATAGCAGCCTTGCTAATAAAGCGAGATCTGGTAATGCAGGCGCTACGAAAAAAGCTTGGGGAGAATACCATAAACACTTTAAAGCTCAAAACAATGAAGAAGGCTACTTTGTTGCCTTGGGTAGCCAAAGGTTTAGAGATTTAGGATACAGGGAAGGGAAATATGTAGCGCCGTCAACACCTCGGCCATCATCACCAAGCCCAGGAAGCGCAAGTATGGGGAGCGCTCCTCCGAATCCTAGTCCAAAACCAAGAGGAAGAGGGAATAATCCTCCTAGGCAGCCAAAAGGCAGGGGCAATAAAAAGGGTAATACAAAAAGGAGTTAATAATATTAACTCCTTTTTCTTAAATTATAGTGTTTCTTAATCTGACTCTTCTATCTCTTGCTTCTGGTTTTGCTTAACTGGTTTTTTATCTTTTATGTTTTTATTCTTGCCTTTTGGCATTCTCAATATACCAGCAAACAATTCCATTAAATCATTCTTCAATCCGTCGCCACTCGAAGCATCGATTTTTACCCAACTACCGCTTTCAGCTGCTATTTTCTTTTCAAAAAGATCTAAGCAATATTTTTCATAATCTTTTTTAAGAGAACTGCTTGTATCTGAAAGAATTTTATCTTTCATTTCTCCATAACTGAAACCGTTAATCTCTGCCATCATATTAATAACAGTATGCGATAGCTCTGCCGCTATCCTCCTTGCTTCTGTTTTCCCTAAAAACTCTTTGAGTGTAGATTCGCGGTATTGTTCACCGGGATTAATATCTGTAATCTCTATTGCTCTTACCTCTATACCGTAATTTCCTCTACATTCTTCTACAAGAAAGCTTTTTAATTTTTCTTTAATCACATCTGCTAAATCTTTGTCCTCTGAAATCCACTTATCATAAGTATTCTCGGTAAAAGCGTTTCTAACAGCCGCCCGAATTCTATTCATAATAGTCTCTAGCCAGTTTTGGACATTAAATAAAGCCTTAAAAGGGTTTATAACTCTCATAGTTACTACAAATTTAATATTTGTAGGCAACATAGCCTTATCTTCTGCCCTTTCTATTTCTCCCAAATAAACATCTTGTTTAAGAAGAATATAATCTAGTACTTCTGGCTCATGATATTCCACGTCTCCGTTTTGCTTCATGTTTGTCCAAGAAAAATTATAAAAGTAGATATCGTCAAGAGGGAAAAGCCCATAAAAATACAATCCTCCAAACCAGCGTTTTTTAGGTTCCTTTTCAACAATGTCCCAAGGATCATTATCGCTAAAACTATCCTTGTTGCTAGGAGTCACAAGAATATGGTCTTTCCAGTTAATTATTATTTTTTTAAATTGATCACTTCTAATAACTACCTTAGCCCTACCTTCTGGGACGAAAGTAAAGAAAATATTATTAGGAGCCCACCAGAAATAAACCATCAAAAAAGCTAATAACAGTGAGATTGATAATTCAATAACAAACAGAGAAATCAACAATACTTGTTTTCTTGCTTGAAAAAAGCTTTCTGGCATTAAGAAATAAAAAGCAAACACTAGGGCAATAAACCCTATGAATATCAATAATCTTCTTAGATTAGAGGGGGTTGTAGCTACCAGGAAAATCGCCACCACAAATATTGCGGCTAAAATTATTAGTTCTATACTAATTTCTGTTTTTTCTAATGACAAAAAAGTTGGAATTACCATAGCTGCACCTATGATAATCTCTAGAACAACTGAGCCCAATATAATATGGCCTCGACTCCAATAAAACCTTTTCCTAGTTTCTTGGTTAGTTGGTTTTTTAAAAACCAATCTCCATAGCCCTTTTGTCACCCTCCAAGCATATTTAATAGTAATTACCAAAATAATGAGCGAAAAAATCCAAACAATAAACGGGTTCTCTTTCAAAAGTTCGTATATCTTTTCTTCCATTTTTCTATCCTTTCCAATGAATGGTTTTTAAAGTTCTTGTTCTATCAAGAAACACTTCTCGATACCATAATAATATCATTTTTCTATATTTTTGTCAATACAAAACCCGACTAAGTAATAATCGGGTTTTAAATAATCTTTTTAATTGCCCTTAATAGGCATTACTACATAAAGATATGTTTCGTCTCCCACCGATTTAATAACCCCTGGCCCAGAATCTCCGTTAAGCTCTAGTATTATTTCTGAACTTTTAATAGTCATTAATCCATCTAATAAAAATCTATGATTAAATGATATCTGGATAGGATCTCCTTTAATCTTGGCTAATATAGAAGATTCGTGTTTTCCCACCTCGGAGCTCTCGCTAAATATATTAATTTTATTCTTTTTGGAATCAATCTTAAATTTAATTTCGTTAATCTTCCCGCTAAACAAACTAGCTGTTTTAACCTGGTTTAAAAAGTCATTCTTATTTAATATGGCTTGGGTAGTATATTTTTTAGGAATAATCTCTTGATAATTAGGGTACTCTCCCTCTATTAATCTAGACACAACCTGAATTTCAGGATGGGGGGTTTCCTACATATAACACTCAAACATTATCTGGTTAGAAGAGAAATATATTCTAAGATCTCCTTTTTTCTCTCCGAAAATATTAACTATTTCTTTAACTGTTTTTTGAGGAAGAATTAAAGAATAATCCTTTTCTAAAGATGTTTTAGATTTTAGAAAAACCTTCTTTTCTCCTAATCTAAAGCTATCAGTAGCCGCAATAGTAATTAGGTTTTTCTGAAACAAAAAATAAACCCCTGATATTTCCGGCCTAGTGGCAGAGGGCACAGCAATGTCTACCACCTGTATTAGGTTTTGGCAAAAAGAATCGCTGTTAATTGTGATAGACTCTCCTTCTGTTATTTTAGGAATAATAGGAAATTCTTCAGCGCTTAATCCTTTTACTTGAGTATTATAATTATCACATTCTATAATTAAATTATTTCCTTTACTTTCTAAGGATACATTTTTATCAGGGAGTAAATTAATAAAATTAAACAATAATTTAGCTGGGATGGTTAACTCTCCCTCTTTTTCTATCTTGCCTAAAACCCACCAATTAACCCCTATCTCTAAATCAGTAGCTGATAAATTAAGAAAATTCTTTTTAGCGCTAATTAATATATTATTTAAAATAGGTAAGGTTAAAGATTTTGAAGAAATCTTTTCAACAATATTTAATCCTTTTTTAAGTTTTTCTTGAGGAATTAATAATTTCATATAATAAATATTTATTTATTGTTATTATTGTTTCTGTTAATAAATCTAATTTTAAACTTGTTTGTTATGGTGATAATTTGTATAAAAATATTGTAAGAAACTTGTTTTATAATTGTTGATTATTTTAAGAAGATTTTTATGCAAATTATTTTATATTTTCATCAACATAATTATCAACAATTTATCAACTGATAAATATTCTTTCTTTTATTAAACCAACCTCTTCTTCTAGTTTTTTATCTTTTTGTATTTCTTTTAATATTTTTTTATAAGAATGAATAGCCGTGGTATGATCTTTGCCGTTGAATTTTCTGCCAATAAAAGGAAAAGATCCTTTTAGTTCTTCTCTTAGTAAATACATGGCTATTTGTCTTGGTTTGACTATTTCTTTTTTTCTAGAAGCTGTTAAAAGATCTTTCTCTTTTAAATCATAAAACTCAGCCACTCCCTGGATTACCCTTTTAGGGGTTACTACAGATCTAGAAGAAGCTATAATGTTTTTAAATAACTTTTTAACTGTTTCGATATCAGGCTTTTGGTTGTTTAGTTTTTGATGAATAGCTAATCTGTTTAAAGCTCCTTCTAATTCCCTGATATTTCTTTGGATAATAGAAGAGATATGTTGGTACACTTCTTCTGGGAAATCTAAATTCTTTTCCTGGGCCTTGGTTTTTAAAATAGCGATTCTTGTTTCAATGTCAGGGGCGCTGATATCAGCAATCATCCCTCCTTCAAATCTAGACCTTAGTCTTTCGGCTAAAGAATTAATAGCTTTGGGCGGCCTGTCCGAGGATAAAATAATTTGCTTATTGTTTTCATAAAGAACATTGAATACATGGAAAAACTCTTCTTGAGTTTTTTCTTTCCCGGCTAAAAACTGAATATCGTCGATAATTAAAACATCCATACCTCGATACTTTTCTTTAAAAGCCTCCATTTGATGGTTTCTGATAGCAGACACTACCTCAGAAGCAAACTTTTCTGAAGAAATGTATTTTATTTTCTTTTTCTTAAATTTTTTACTAGCTTCATTCCCAATAGCCTGCAAAAGATGGGTTTTGCCCAATCCTACTCCTCCATATATAAAAAGGGGATTGTATATCTTGCCTGGGTCTTCAGAAACAGCAATGGCAGCAGCGTGAGGCATTTCATTAAAGGGTCCTACTACAAAAGAATCAAAAGTATATTTGGGGTTTAAGTTGGTCTCTTTATCTATTTGGAACTCCTGAAATTCTAATTGATCCCCAGAAGAAGTATCTTCAATAGGTTTTTTAAATATCTTTAATTTATTTTTACCAATAGTATAATTAATTTCTTTAATTTCGTTATTAAGCCCATGCAATATTTTTAAAATAGTTTTATTATATTTGTTTTCCAGCCATTCTTTAGCAAAAGAATTAGGAACTAAAACAACAACCTTGCCTCCCCTGCAAGAATTTATTTCGGTGTTTTTAAACCAGGTGGCAAAGTTTGCTTGAGAAATATTTAATTGTATCTGGGCAAGAACTGCCTGCCAAAGTTCTTCGTTGTTCATACTACTAATCTTAATACTTTAACTTACAATAACATTGTATCATATGTCAAAACAAAGAAAAGGCCTGATTTTTGTTGATAAGGTGTTGATAAGGTGTGTAAGACTTAAATTAAAATTGACTAAGCAAAAATTTAATAGTATACTAACAATATATGTCAGTAACATATCAACCAAAAAAGAAAAAACGAAAAAGATCTCATGGGTTTAAAGCCAGGACTAAAGCTGGCGGTCATGTTTTAAAAAGCAGAAGAAAAAAAGGAAGAAAAAAACTAACAGTTTAATAATGTTAGCTTTAAAGAACAGGCTAAAAAGGAAAAAAGACTTTGATCTAGTTTTTAAACAAGGCCGATCTTTTAAACAAGGCGGGCTTTATTTTAGATTTAAGCCTAATAAATTAAAATCAAGTCGTTTGGGTTTTATAGTAAGCAAGAAATTTTCTAAAAAAGCAGTAGAAAGAAACAAAATTAAAAGACAGCTGAAAGAAATAATCCGCAATAAAATAGGAAAAATAAAAATATCTTCAGATATTGTTATCACAACAATGCCAGGAGCAGAGAACCTAGAAAAGACAATAGATAAGGCCCTTAAAAAGATTAATGAATCTTTCTCAAAAAACAATTAAGTTTTATCAAAAAACAATATCTCCTTTATTGGGCCATTGTTGCCGTTTTTATCCTTCTTGTTCTGAATATTGCTACCAAGCAATTGAAAAGTATGGTACAATAAAAGGCATTATAAAAGGTTTTAAAAGAATACTAAGATGTCATCCTTGGAATAAAGGAGGAATAGATTTGCCATAATGCTAGTTACAATTTTCAATGTAATATTATACCAACCGTTATTAAACGGCTTGATTTTGTTATACACTTATTTGCCAGGCCATGATTTTGGTATAGCAGTTATTATTTTAACTCTTTTAATAAAATTTTTGTTCTATCCCTTAGGGATTAAGGCTTTGAAATCCCAAAGAGCTATGGCTGAGCTCCAGCCAAAAATAAAAGAGATCCAAAAAAAACACAAAGACGACAAAGAAAAGCAAACAATAGAAATAATGGCTTTATATAAAGAAGCCAAAATGAATCCTTTTTCTGGTTGTTTTCCTATATTAATTCAATTGCCTGTTTTGATAGCGTTATATAGAGTTTTTTGGAGAGGTTTGCAATTAGATCAAATAGGGGGTTATCTTTATAGTTTTGTTCCTAAATTAGAATCAATCAACCCGTCATTTTTAGGATTAGTAGATCTTTCCCAATCAGCTACAATAGTAATAGATAATGTCCGCCATTATTTATGGCCTAATATAATTTTAATTGTTTTAGCTGGAGTATTGCAATTCGTTCAAGCTAAACTAACAATGGGCAGAACCAAAACAGGATCAGATTTTTCTAGCCAGGTTCAGAAGCAAATGCTGTATTTTATGCCTGCTTTCATGATTATGATTTTAATTAATCTCCCTTCAGCTATTGCTCTATATTTTATAACTAGCACTCTCTTTACAATAGGCCAGCAGTATGTTATTATGAGAAATCATGGATCAGATAAGCTTACAACAGATAAAGGAGCTAATTAATGAGTTTTTCAATAAAACAGGCTTTGAAGCAGAGGTTGAGATTTTAGGCTTACAAGATAAAACAATACCAGTAAAAATAAAAACCGAAGACCCTAAAATATTAATAGGCCAGAACGGACAGACTTTAACAGATATTCAGCATTTATTAAAAGCTATCCTCAGCCATAAAATAACAGAACAATTCTATATTGACCTAGATATTAATAATTATAAGGAGAAAAAAATAGAATATTTAAAAGAAACAGCTAAAGAGTTAGCTGATACAGTATCTTTGGCTAGAAGAGAAAAGATATTACCTCCTATGTCTTCTTATGAAAGAAGGATAGTGCACATGGAGTTAGCCAATAGATCAGATGTTACAACAGAAAGCACCGGCCAAGGATTAGACCGGAAAATAATTATAAGACCTTGTTAAAAAGTCCCTGATAAAAGGGCTTTTTAATTATAATGGTTCAGCAGACAAAATCACTATTCCTGTTGAGGCAGCATGGGCACATTCGCTTCTCCAGCGGCCTCTTCTTTCTCCTTGATAGCCTTCACATCTTTCCCAGACAATGATATTATCAAAAGCCTCTAAATCTCTGATTCTTTGGCTGAAGAAACTCTCGCTTCTGGGCGGATAAACTAAAATAGTAAGAAGGTCTCCTTCTGTTTCCATTGATTTTGGAGACCAACCCCAATTTCCGACGGCATTAATACAAGGAGCAGCGGCTCCGGTTATGCTTCCATCAGTACAATACCAATAATTTGGAGATAATCTTAGCCCCGGGGGAGGATCGCCGGGTATAGTTTCTTTTTCTCCTTCTTCATATCCTTCGTTATAATTATCTTCTTCATATAAGATTACTTCCCATTGTTCGCTTGGTTCATAGATCAATTTAAAAGGCTTTACAGAAGAAACCCAGGCTGAACCAGCTAAAGGAGCGCGATAGGGTATAATATATCCATGAGGATCTATTAAATGCTCATATATTGGTTGGGAATATCCTGAAAAATCAGTTTCATCATAAACAACAGCTCCAAACTCTGTAGAATTGCGCCAGTCTCCGTCAGGAGTTCTAATAGGAACAAACCAGACAAATCTAGCTTCGTTATCAAAGCCTGGCGGTAAACTTTCAGCTCCCTGGACTACATAACACTCTTCTAAAATTTGCTCTATATATATTGTTAATTGTTCTCTTATTTCTCTGGCCCTTGCTACGCTTGGATTAGTATAATAGTATTCTTCTTCCAAGTCCCAAGCTTCCATAATCGGAGAGTTACCACCTCTGCATAATAAAACACCCTTAGGTAAAGCTGGTATAATAGGTCTTATTTCTTCTACATCAAAAAGAATCAATCTAGGGTTGATGCTATATAAGATTCCATAAGACCCAACTAAAAGTAG
>Ga0272441_10008861_pt1 | contig 15760 bp, 19 predicted proteins | sample SSMProp6N_FD_193582 | JGI IMG/M metagenome (GOLD analysis project Ga0272441, IMG submission 193582) | Marine sediment archaeal communities from Little Sippewissett salt marsh, Falmouth, MA, United States - SSM-Prop-6N | ecosystem: Environmental > Aquatic > Marine > Wetlands > Sediment ... | reverse complement strand
AAGCCAATAAAGGCCCTGAACCTTGCAAATTAGCGAGATTTGGGCCTATATTCGTCCATTTGGGGGCATTACTGCTAAAAAGACCCTTATATTTGCTTGCGTCGTTTGTTGACTATAGCATACAATAGAATACTATTATATACATTCTCCGTCGTAGGAGATCAACACTATGCACAAATATGTCGGGTCCAGTTGGGTGACTGCGTATTGTGAGGCTAAATAAAAAGCCGTATCACTGGAGCTGATGGTGGTAGCCCTATTATCTACCTTTTGACGATCCTCAGACTCGCTCAGGCCAGACTCTGCGGTAGCCGTTATCCAGTTTGGGTGTTTCCCAGTGTCTGGGGCCTCGCATGCCACCATAGTTGCTGCCCTGTGAATCATAACGGATTACGGCAAGCTCAAGGCTCGCTACCGCTTAGTCATGGGAACCATGATACCAGTGATTTTGGCTTATTTTCTTATTTATCCTCCATCAATGATGGTGGCTAGTCTTGAGCAACCGCCCAGGATTAGGATGACCGTTAGTATCAGCCCTGTTGCTGCGAACATCAGATCACCCCAATCGCCTTCTTTCTGCGCCAGTATGCCCTTAGGATATACCACAAGGGCGTGATAACGAAATTGGTCACAATTGCCACGAATGGGTCTATGAACTTCGCTATTCCAGCGGAGATGGCTAGGGTGGTTAAGAATGGAGGCCACTCATCAAAGAACTTGTCTTTCCATTTGTCGGACATGTAATTAAAGCCCTCTACAGTAGAGAACCCGGCACCTATTGCAGTACCTATTACCTTTCCGCCGACAACGGTTTCAATGAACATACGCTGCCTCCTTAAACGAACAGTGGCTGTCCCTGCATGTTAATGAAGGTACCACTGTGGTTTGTTTTGCTCTTGAAAGGGTTAAGTGAGAACTTTTTACCCTGAAAGAGCGTCGAATGTAGGGTAAATAGGGTGTAAATTAAGACTCCGCCTACCAGAACGTGGCCGTATGTGACTCCACCGACTAGCGGAGTACTAAGAAAAGCCATGGCATCAACCCATAGCCCTCCTACATATGCTTTTACAGCTGTCCATGTTCCAGAGGCATAAGTCCCGATTTTAAGAGCAGTATTGGAAAGGGCACCCTGGACTGATGCCAGGGCACCCTGATTTCCTGCTCCACTCAGCACTGCAAAATCTTCCATGACCATTTAATGGCCTCCTTGATTCTACTCGCTGGGAGTGGTTTCGGACTCTACAGACTCCTTCGCTGCCTGTGCAACGCCTTCGAAGATGTCGTTGAGGCGACCTTCGATGGTGGCGAGTATGTGCGAGCTGTCTCCGCCTACCGTGGTGTCTGCCGATGAGACAGTCACCTTCTTGAACAGATCCGACGGATCCTTCTCCGCCTGCTCCGCGTATGTGATAGCCTTCTTGAGGCCTTCCATCACGGTGTCGACGGTGGTTTTCTTGATCTGTCCCAGGTTGGCATCGGTGAGATTGGCTGTGTTCTGCTCTGTGAGCCTCTTGAACATGTCGTTGGCGACCTGCTCTTCGGGCGTCGGCAGAAGCGTTCCGAGATCTTTCTTGAATTCGTTGACCTGTGCTATGGTCAGTTCGAACTCAATCGGTTCGCCTTTCTCATCGAAGATGGGCTTGCCGAGGATGCGCGGAATGAGGTACAGAGCCCTTGTGATCCATTCGGCCCTTGCTTTCTCTTTCTCCTGCGCTGTTCCTGCGAGCTTTGCCATCTTGTTGAGCTGTGCAGTCTGTGCTGCGACGGCATTGACCGGTGTCCCGGTGGCTGTTACAGCTCCGTTGTCGATTGCTGCGTGTCCGTTGCTGAGAAGGTCTCCTACTTTGTCGAAGGCACCTGCCAGCAGTCCTAAACCGCTACCTGCGGCTTTCTTGACGCTTTCGCCAAGACTTGGAACCTCTTCAATGGCTCCTGTTGTGGGGTTTACTTTGAATTTCATTTTTACATCGCTCCTTTTCGAGGTTAGTTTGAAAACATACCAACGAGGGCTAAAATAGTAACTACACCCACGATGGCCAATGGTACAGTGAACATCTAGCCCTCCTTCCAAGGTATGGTGGGAGAGGGCTGCACCAGGGACCCTCTCCCGTACCTTGTTGTTATTACTTGATGGCGTCAGCTATTGCTTTGCCAAGACTGCGGTTGTTTTGTTCTACTGCGCCTCTTATGCAAGAGGTGAATACGAGAGCGCCTACTGCAAGGGCTGTCCCGACGATAGCAGCTCCAGCCATCTGCTGTGTTTCGCAGTTATTGGCTTTCATGCTCATCATCTGTTCTTCCATCCCGTTCACCTTGTTGATGGTGTTGGTGATGGCTTCTTCGCGCTCTTTCTTGCGCTGTTCTTCGCGGTACTCCTCTACGGCCTCGCGTTTGATTTCTTCGAGTTCGTAGTCTGTCATTTCTACTTTGTCTGGCATGTTGTCCCTCCAGTTTTTTAATTTAAGCGCTATACAACCCACGGCGCGCTTTTGGACATAATATTAACTACTACATTACTCGTTTTAGAGAGAGAAGCATTAGACGACGTCTCCTGGTTAATCCACAGTCATAGCCGTCCTACTTCTCTCTCCTTTTGGGTGATACTCAAAAGCAAGCCCTCCCCTTGGACTTTTCCCATGGACGTGGTGTGTCTGGCGTCATGTCCCACAAGACGCTTCTCCACGCTAATGGCTACCGTTTTCCGCATAAGTGTTAGCGCACTCATGCGTTGTCGAGTACTTGAGGAAGACACAAACCACGCCCAATTAAAAGGCAACTCCCACGAATGGGAGCGCCTTATTGGACGTAATTGGGTACTTATTCGCTGTCGTTGTGCTCATTGGCTGCGGCGAGAATGGCTGCCATCTGATCGGCGGATAGGGATTTCGCTTTCGCGGGCCCATCGCTGAAGATCAGGTCGAGAACTTCGACGGGAAGAACGACATCGAGAAGGGTAAGAGTAAGTCTGGCTGTCTCTTTGCCAGTCGGATTACCCTCTGAATCGGTCTCTTCAATCGGGAAGACACCATACTGGCCTGAATAGCCTTCGGGATTATCGAGGACTATTACTTCGCCTTTCTTGGTGCGGAATCGGTTGAAGAAGGATGAATTGGAGCCCTGCCTGCCTGTGCAACGGTCAGCCTGATCCTTGTTGTAATCGGAATTCATCAGAACGGGCATGGCAAGTTTCTTGTTCTTCAGCCACTGCTCCCTGCGGGCTTCGTTTTCATTGCCCTGCTTGTTAGCAGTTTCTCTTGCGAGCCTTTCCAGCTCATTGGGGTCATACTTGTCCTGACCAGTCTGATCGGGAATAGTCTGATCCTGTTTTACTTGTTCGTCTGCCATAATACTACCTCCAGTTTATATTGGTTTATATTGTACTTGCAAACTAAAACGAGGTTAGAATCATCTAAAACCCCGCCACTTTGTCCACACCATGAAGATCATCTGGGATAAATGGCAATCCTTAATAATGGGCGTCGTTTAATGGCTGTCTTTTAATGGGTGTCTTATAATGGCAAAGCGCCGGAGGCGCGTAGCGCCCCCAGCACTCCCAATAAGATGCTACACCATGCCAGACATCTCAACGGCTTTAGGTGTCCACTTTCCTAATGTTTTGTAGAATTCGTCTGGTACAATTTCCATAAGCCCAAACGCTACAAATGCCTGCCAGATAGAGTTAACCCAATATGTCGAGTTTTCTCTAGGACCACTAATAATGCCAGAGCTGTATTCTGATCCTTCTGATGCTGTTCTGGCGACGTAGCGAGATTTTCCAAGCTCGTCATGTCTGACATAAATGTCAATCTGTCCGTTTTTGCCATATTCAGGATGCTTCTCTTCCCAGTCATAAAGATGGCCAAATCCAAGAGAGCTCTCTGAAGCTTCAATATCTTCACGCATGTCTACTGTGCAAAGATAGTTGCAACAAGGAGCTTCACAGTCGTGTTCATGTACTGGTCCGTTAATAATTATCATGTTAATTCTCCTTTTCTTATAAAATTACATCAGTGAGTCTCTTACCATCATTAGCATTGCACCGAGATAGTTCTTCTTATCTTTGTCTCTGCATCTGTAGCATGAACAGTGACCCCAGAAATTGTCATGCCATACATTGCCTTCGATCAGCATCTCAGTACCTGTGGCTAACAGTTTTTGTGCCAGCTCTGGATCAGAGAACTTCTTCTTCAATAATGCGTACATCACATCAAGTTTCACATCTTCCCAGTCATCTCTTAGCGTGACCTTCCTGCCTCTTCTCTTTGCTTCGCCTGGTGTCTTTGAGCCTAACACCCACAATCTCTCTTCCTCGTCGTTTGTCTTGGCAGCTTGGAACAGATGCTCCACGCTAATGCCATCGGTCATGTAGAAGTTGCTCAAGAAATGATACCTTCCTCTAAATGTGTCTATCATGTTAATTCTCCTTTTCTAGGCAGTTTAACGACATGCCTAGGTCATTTATGTTGCTTAGATGTTAGGCCACTCGGGACAGTCAACGCACTTGTGAGCGCCAGGGAAACTGCCTATGGGACAATTGTTGCAGTCGAGAACGCCTTCGTCAAGAACCCTTTTTATGTCATTGTCTGTGTAATTGAAGCGTTTTAAAACTGTTTTTGCTGCAGATTCGCTGAGTCTTCTGATGTACTTCTCTCTCCGCCAGTCAGAACCATAGTCAGAGTCGGAGCGGTGGATTGAGTAGTCTTCGATACCCTCTTCGTCGAACTTGTAGAACTTGTGGATAGGGCCAACTGTCCACCAACCATCGTCACCTTTTGTTGCGATTGCTTCTTTCTTTACCTGGATTTCGTGGATATCCATACCTGTTTCGCGCCACACTTTGCGTTCTGTGGTTGAGAGTAGTAGCACTTCTGCTCTGTCCTGAGGATCCCAGCTGTCGTCTGTCGGATGCATCCTGGAGTAATTCAGGTGCCATGTTGAATACATTCTGTATTCCGTGTGGAAATCAATTTCTAAATATCCACTGAACTTTCCGCCGCCTCTTAAATAAATATTCATACTAGTTATTCTCCTTTTAAAAAGTAGTGGGCAGTTTTGTCTAGCATGCCCAGGCTAGTAATATTAAAACTCCCCAAGATGATACCTGTTCAAGGGGCACTTCCTGTCTTTGGCGTGCTCGAATACATATGTCTCCAACCTCTTGGCCGCAGTGAATACGGATTTGTCTTTCGGATCCTGTATATTCACATTGATTCTAGCCTTGCACACCTGGAGGATAGGAGATCTCTTGCGGACAGTCCACATCCTGTAGATGTCACCGTCTCTGTTGACACCACATACGAGTTTCATCATAGTAATAATCTTTTCAGGATGGAATCTTACTTTATCCTCATTGATTACACGTGCCGCAGCATTGAGATATGCCCTGAGTTTATCTTCAGGGATGGGATCCTTAAGTGCTGGATCCATCGGGTTGCCAATGATTATCTCAAAGCAATCAGACTCCACTTGTATGTGCTTATGTGCTTTATCCTTCTTCAGGTCAATGAGGGACTGACCATAAGGGATAAATACTTCGAGGACAAGCTTGAGGGCATAGAGACCTATGTTGTATGCTGCTAACTCCATGAATCCCTGTAGCGACTTGATGAGACCAATGAGCAGAGAGTTAGCCATAGATATATAAGCTTTCTCTTTGGCTGCATAGTAGTCTGTGTAATTATCAAGTGCTGTTGATACTGCTGCAGCAATCTTTGTGTGCGTTACCTCATAGTTATCTCTCTCACCTGCGAGGAGGAAGTCTTTGCACACGACTTTAGACTTCAGATACATGCGTCTGCCAAGCTCTTTGTCGATGAAGCCCCACAGTCCATGCTGGTCACCATCAGTGTCTCCACCTTTGGTTGTCATGACTCCAGCCCTGTTGAAGATTACATCTCCTGTTAGACTCTTAATCCAATATGGGAGTATCAACACCATGCATGTGAGGAACTTGTCCTCTGGATATCTGATGTTGATAGCATAGTCGGAATCGCCTGGTGCATAAATCTTTCCATCGATTTCGACATCAAATGGTCCCGGCTTGGAGATATTAGGATCTTTCTCAACGAGCCTGTCAGGATGTGTGGGAGCTTTGAATCCATACCTCTCTTTGCTGCCCTCTTCTGACTCTATGAGGCCAACAATATTGAGGTAGTCATCTGTCCCATCTTCAGGCAGACCATTGTAGCGCAGGGCTGCCTTAATTGCCCATTCAGGGAAGCCATGCATCAAACCAAAAGCTCCCTTAGGTCTGCGCTTGGGCTTAAGACTGACACTCTTGGCGTAGTTCCCATTGCCTCCAACCTGTGCAGCTATGAGTGTCCTGATGAAGAACGGGAATATCACATTGAGGCGAGCATAATAATCAAAGTTATTAGTCTTACCTTCAGCAATATCCTGTTGTTTCTTCATCAACGCTTTCATCGGTACAAGCAGACGATTAGTGGCGCTAAGAACTTCATTGCACCTGTATGTCCCGTCTTCTTGCTTCGACATGGCAGTGAGTACAGAGGTAGGTGGCAATATCTGATAGCGTCTATCAAATGAGATAGTTTGCTTCTTAAGATTGCCTTCTTCGTCTAGCTCATTGCCCTCTCTGATCATTGTATACTTAGCGTCAAGGATACATATGACCTTTCTGATGAGCTTGCCATTCTCATCGTACTGGTCAGGAGCCCAGATGGGATGAGATGATTCAAGCTCTCTCAGTCTGTCTAGTGTGACAACATTGGTCTCGAACTCGTCAAATGTCTGGATTGGACCATATGTTGCATTGGACAGATTGTACTCTTCTTCAGTCCCAGGAGCCCAGATAGCAATGTTCATCTCATGCGTATCTCTCCTGAGCTGATCGATAGAACCATCCCAGTTGGCGGTCTTGCAGATGTCACGCATTGTAGAGTTTACATCGTCCTTGCCCTCGAACTTGGCAACGAGATCTGGATCATCAAATTCAAGCAATTTACACATTGCCTGATTCGAGAACCTCGGATGTTCATTCCTAACGTGCTTAACGTCATGCAGGAAACGAACACCGATAACTCCAACATAGCAATATCCATATGGTGTAAGATCCTCATTGTACACCATAACTTTGCCATGCTCATTTACATCCAGACCACTTGCCTGAAGGTCTGCGTCTATCTTCTCCGCGTCAGCTAGCTGGCCTTTGATATCTAGCCCTGTGTAATACACATCTTCAGGCTTGATATCCCTTAGTGACTTGAATCCGAGCTTGGACCACTGATACAGTCCTCTCTTCATCATATCTAATGCAGCATTTTCACCACGTCCGATATTGATCTGCGTGGCTAAATCTGCCTTCCTGAAGACTCCAGGGGCTATCTGAATCCTGAACCCCTTGTGTCTTCTGAGCCTTTCTATCTCTCCTTTGTACAGCGAGCATACCCAAGAGAGCTTAGAGGGTTCGAGGAGTTCCCAAACCGTTAGCACTATGGTAACCGTGCCATTGTTGTTTGGTATTCTCTCTATCTTGTTGACAAAGCAGTGCTTACCATCAATGTCGAGAGATTCTCTCCTGAAGTTCCTGCCAAGTTCATCAGGCTCAGCAATAGGTACACGGACCCTGAACTTCTTGTTGCCTCTAGACCTCAGCATGGTTCCGAGCTTAAGGTCTGTCAGGTCTTGTGTAATTGTACCTGATCTCTTCTTGACAACAAACCAAGGCTCTTCACCTTTTACTTCAGATGTGAACCTTAGCGTTCTTTCATTGCCGATCTCTTTCACAAGATCTGCAAACTCATCATTACAGATTTGGTGCAGATCTGCATGAAGACAGTTGCCATCCGAGCTTGGACAGACAACTAGAGCATTAACTGACCCAAGTATTGGATACTCAGGGTCAGCGCCAACGATGGACATTTCTTCATAAGGTTTGCCATTCCTTATGACCGGAAGTCCTGTGATATCCGGTGATTCGTTACGACCAACAGGTCTCCTTGTAACGTATGGCGTAGAAGACATGTTGTAGCCTACCCACTCACCTGTCTCAGGGTCTTGTCTTACTCCCTTGTTGACAGCGAATGGGAGGCGGGATGCTGTGTTAGCATCAGGGCAGAACCCATCCTGCTTAAACAACAGCGAGGTGCGATTGACGTGATACCTCACTTCATCAAACCCGCCAATCACGGGATTCCCATCTTCCCCAATTTCAGGGATCTTCTCATTTCTGAGAACAGGAATCCTAGCATTCCAGCTACCTTTCAGAGTGTTGTGCTCACTCTGGTGGACTGTGCGAATCTTGGCAAAGAATGCCCTATCAACGCGGTCACCATACTCTGCAAGCACAGAGTCCTTCTCTTTCATGGCAGCTAAGCGAATGCCCATGGCCTCTTCGAGGTTCATCATGAGCTCTTCGAGTCCCTTCAAGATGAAGGTTTTGGATTTGAGCTTGATCCATCCCTCGGTGTTGGCCTCTGCTGCCCAGTCTTTGATGAGGGTGATCGGGTCATCAATAACATAATCAATAACCTTTTCACCAGTTTCCTTGTGTTTGAACTCTGCTTCCACAAGTCTCATCTCCAGCTGAAATGGCGTGCCACTATAAGTAAAACGAGTGACAATGCCGTCGTACATATCCACTTCAGCTTCGGGTAGCAGTGTAGCAATGCGATACACACGTGCTTCCCTGCCATAGCGATATACGTACTGAACGTTTACACGCCCATCGATGACTTTCGTAAACTTGCCATCTTCAAAGCGTGCGAACTTGCCTTGTGCATCAGGAGATACAGCAAGGACTAGTTCGATGTGGTTTTGGAGGTCCACTTTGATCCCTCCCTTCATAAGTTCTTTACCCATATCTTACACCTTTTCCTTTCCGCTCTCATCAGAGAACTTAAAATATTTGCTTGCTGGTCCACCACAACCCTTGCAGCAGTTAGCTCCGAGCATGTCGCAGCTACCGCACATTCCTGCATGGTTAGCCATGTACCACTCACAGGAGACGCACAATTCAGTACATTCTCCTTCCAACCGACAGTACTTCTTGGCCCACTCTCGGGCTTCATCCTCTGCGTTGAGTAGAGCACACTCAACACAGAATCCATTGTAGTTCTCGACTGCGTCAATCTCTTCGCCACAGCGACCACAGATGAATGTTAAATCTGGCATGTTATCACTTCCCTTCGTTGGTTTTAGAGGTTTCAATGCCAAAAAAACCTCCCCCAATTAAGGGGGAGGCTCTGGTGCAAATCGATTGTTACTTCTAGTAAGATTATTTCTGCGCTTTCTTGATTGCGCTGATGGCTCCGAATATGATAGAAGCCATTTCTTTCTGTTCATCTGTCTCGGGCTCCCAAACTTCGCCCAAAGATGTGCCCTTGCCACCTACCTGCTCAGGCGATTTCTGCTCTTCTTTGATGCCAAACTTTGCCCTGAGCTGTGTCAGAGCCAATTTGATCTTCTCCACAGTGAGGCCAGCATTGTTGATAGCTGCCTCCTGCTTTGCGGACGCAAAGATGTCGAACGGTACTGCATGTCCAACCTTTGTCGTGAACATAAGCCTTTTGCCGTCCTCACCTTTGATGTGAGAGTTCAGGTTAAACACCGGTGCCTTGCCGCCTCTGTAAACATACGTCTTGATAACAACTCCGCTTTTGGTAGTAGACTCGTGGCATAAGTCCATTCCCCAAAGGTAGTCATTGCCATCAATTGTTACCTTGAATGCGAGGAATGGTTCTCCCTCTTTGCCCTTGATGACAACGTTTCTTGCCTTGATGTCCTTCACAAGGCCTTCCATCTCTTCCTTGGTAGCAGGTTCAGCTTTAGAATTGCTACCGTTGCCGCTGCTAACTGCTCTTCGCGCGGCTTCAAGCCTAGCTTCGTCTGTCATTGGCTTGTCATCTCCTTTCTTGTGAGCTTCTTGCTCGTTAAGGTCGTCCAGCTTTTCCTGTGCATCTTTCTTCTGCTTGAAGCAATGCACAGTTTTGATTGTTACATCGTTGTACTTCTCGTTGTCACATCCGGTGATAATTACTTCACCTTCTTGTGATCCTTCTTTTGCTGCGTGCACGCGCACAATTACTTTCTCAACAATGTCGAGAAACCAGAACAGTACTTTGGTAGCCATAGTTATGGCCTCCTTTCGAATTATGACTAGCATTATTAACTTGTATAGCGCAGGTACTTGCCTAGTCTGGGTCATTGCCCACTGCGCTTACTAATGTTGATTTATTATAAAAGGGCAATAAAAAACCCTCTCCCCTTTCGAGGAGAGGGCCTGGCACATAAGTTGAGTGGAACCTTACCACTCGCCAAATTCATCACCCCACGAATCAGGCATATCGGGTTCGTAAGGTTCAGGCTGACCAAACAGCTTGTTTCGAATTTTAATTCTTGTGCTTTCATAAATAACGAAAGCTTTCCATCCCCACTTCGAGTGGATAATGTCGTACCACAAGCAATAAATAATGTCTTTCATTGTTTTCACCTCCTTTCAAGGTGATAGCTTCTTTCTTTCTTCCTTAGCACAATCTAATATTAGTCTTTGATCCAGAGCATCGCTATGAAGAACATAACCAATCCTATTACATTGATGTAAGTAGGACCTCCGTTCTTCTCAGCACACATCAGGACAAAGCCGCCCATAAAGAGCATTCCCTGTGCTAAGGTTTTCATATTCTCACCTCCTTTCGTTGGTTTATTCATGATGAGAATCAAAAAAACCCTGGAGCATACGCCCCAGGGTCTGATGCAACGAATGCTTTTAGACCAACTCAGCAGGAGTCGGCCTTCTCAACCCTGTGGACTGAACAGGGCTGTGGAATTGTGCAATCTTGAACGCCAGGTCTTTGGCGTAGAGGATTGCTTCCTTGGCGCTCTTCATGTGAAGAGCTACCGAGGAGTGACTTGTGACCTTTACCATATATACCCCTTTGTAGCAAAGGGCACATATGATATATCGGTCTGCGCAGAAACTTTCGAGCAGCTCTGCACCTGCTGCTTGTGGGGCAAATACCTGTTTCATGGGTATTTACCTCCTTTCGTTGGTTTTTTAGGGTTTCTTCTTAAAAAAACCCTCTCCCAAGACTTCAGGAGAGAGTCTGATGCATGATTAAGCCAGTTTGTAAGTCGGGATACCTGATATCTCAGATATCATCTCGCGAGCCTGCTTTGCCTTCTTGTTGATGTAGCGGAACATAATCTTCCACTCATCAATGCTCATGTCCTGCATATCAAGGGCGTCAACGCGTTCTTTGCGTGCTCGTTCAAGGTTAAGAGCGAGCATCTTTACTGCTGCGTCATTAACAACGAACGTACCACAGTCAAACAGTTCACACATGTTACACATATAGCACCTCCAGTGCTTGCTATATACAGTCTTTAACCTGCCATATGGTCAGGTGCTGTATATAGATGTTGCTTTATTAGTAGTAATGTATAAAAAAACCCTCCCCTATGCGGGGAGGGCTGATGCAATAGGGGACCCTAATTTCGAAAAATCCCCTTCAGGATTATTACCATTTTCTCTGCATGTAGGAAGGATCTACGCTGTCAGGCATTGTCCCACAGTGGGTAGGTCTCTTATCCATATCCATTGCCATATCTGCTTCCTCTATCCTCTGCCATGCTACCTGTCCCTCTGGCCCACAGGCAGATACCTGAGTATTACCCGATAGTATCATTTGAGCCTTGTGCTGCCATTCCACTGTGTACTGTAGTGCTATTCTCTTCTTAGTACCATCATTCATTGTTAATATCCATGTCTGCATACTTTCCATAGCTAAGACCTCCTCTTTGTATTTGGCATATAATGCCTGTCTCTTAGCCTCTTTACTGCGATTGATACTTACTACCTTGTTTGCCCATGCTATTAGCTCTTCTGCTGTCATATATATCACCTCCTTTCATAGTGTAGTAACAACATATAGAGGAGCCCCTAAGGGCTACCCTATACATCTTTACTACTCACGCCCTTGCAAGCATGTGCTGCAATGCATGAAGCTCTCTTGCAATGAGCACGAGCTTATCAAAATCACGCTCATTTTTAGTCACTTCATCATAGCATTCTTTAAGCATTTTTCTATAGATTGTGTACATAGCTGTGCCTCCTTTCATTAGTATATATTTAAAAAGAGCATTGCTCTATTATATTCGAGGGGGTGGGCTCATTAAAGCCCTTAGAAAAAGGAACCTAAATAAACCTACCCTGGTACCCCCACCCAACAAGTATATAGTAGTATAATTCCCCACCCAACACATATACCTACATATAAAAACGGGGGTGGGTCGTATCCTCATATATAGGAATTCATTCCCTATACAAAAATCCCAAAAATAAAAATAACAGTTTTCTGACCTACAGAGGTTTTCAACCTACACAGTTTTCAACACCAAACCGCCCCAAAACAAGATTTCTTCGTATTTATATAGATGAACGTGTACAAACGGAGGTACTTTAATGGCTACATATAACGGCATGGTCGAAATAAGCGACCAAAGAGCCAACCAATTAAAAGTCCTTTACCAACTAGCCCTAAACTACTTCAGACTAATGTTACTACCTAGCTGGCAAGGTGACAGATACAAGTGGAACCGACCACCCAAATCATATCAGGGTAACGTCCCAGATCCCCAGTTCCCAGAGTTCTCAAAAGATGAATTTGATCTAACTGAGTCAAAGGCTCACTTAAAAGTGCAAGATCGTATGGTAAGAAAACCAGATAATAAGCACATGTATGCTTGTCCTGAGAATCACAAGAGGCGTTTGTTTATGTGGATGCGCGATGTGTGTTCTGGTACTAATGTGGCTTATAACCATGAATTTGGCGGCGGGGTCACTTTAGGCAAAGAAGAAATCAACAGAACTATAGCAGCTGCAGCAGAACGTGTGGCAGAAGAAACAGGGATAACCTCTGAACTACAAAACTCAGATTCTTTATGGGATAAGATATCTGGTTTATTTGGGGCCGATTCTCAAGACGTAGTAAAGCTATATCAAGACCTTGTGGACGGTTTAACCTCCAGAGAACAAGGGGACAGTGACGGCCAGACCTATGGAGACTTCAGGGCAGAAGACGTATCCTACAACGATCACCGTGTGCTTCAACTAGGTGTAGGAAACGGACTGGCTAATTACCAGCACAAAAAGAAATATTTTGGTGGAGACAAGTGGAATCCTTGTGAGTCTAACAACTTCACTATAGATTATGGCACTTCAGAAGTGGAGATGTCTGAAGATGGAGACACTAACGGCTATCTGGAAGTTGTAAAAGTAGGTCACATATACACAGTAGTACACAAATATATAGCACCTCGTTTGCGGTACATCCTATTCCAACTTGAAAAAGAAGACCTCCTACAACACATATGGGATGCTAATTACAACGGACCCTACAACCAAAATGGCATAGGAGGCTATGACTTGTGGGGCAAGTTTCGAGCTAAAACCTCTGGAACTCTGCACTACTGGGGTGGAGCTATAGATATTCAGGGTTTAAATGTTAACTATGACACCAGAGAGCCCAAGTCCAAGACGGGATTTAGTTGGTTCGCCAAGAAGTTTTGGAAAGATCCCCAAAAAGGATTTGGTACGTGGAGCAAAACAGAAGATCCTTATGGAAGGATCCTTTACCACTTCCACAAGCAAGGTGGATGGAAGTTAGGTATGTTTTTCAAGGGCAAGGGTATAACCGAGAGAGAACGTATCTTATATCGTCAGAGGGAAGCCAACCACATAGAGATTATGTTGAGATTTGATGAAAATGGCAATCCAGATGGCATACCTCTGAAATACCGCCCAGGCCAACCACCTACCTCTCCGGCGTGAGGTCCAGCTTAGATAAGGAGGTGAATTATGAATAAAGCGTTCCAAAGAGAACTGCGAAGGCAACTCCGAAAGATGGTGTCCCGTACGGTCAGGGAAAAATTTCGGGAGGAATTGCCGGAAGACTTACAAAAGGTGATAAAACAATGGGAGAAAATGAAACAACCGAAGAAAGGCGAGCAAGTACGGATATCGCCAAACGTAGTGATAGTGTGGGAGGATTAGGAGTTACAGCAGAGAACTCCCCTATCGAGTGGAAGCTAAAACAAGCTGATCTAGACTTCGCTAGAGGCAACCTAAAACACGGACTGTGTGCCTCTATACCAATAACCTGTAGAGGAGCAGATGATTGTCCTTATAAAGACAATTGCGCGTTTGTATTAACAGACGGATATCAGCCTCCTGTAGGATCTAAGTGCCCTCTAGAGATAGCGATGGTGGATGCTTTGGCAGCGGAGTACAAGAAAGACATAGCTCCTAAGACCACTTCTATAACTATTATGAGTCTCATAAGAGACCTTATAGATGTAGATATAACTATTGAGCGTACAAGAAAACTAACATCTTCTAAGGGAGATGTAGTCGAAGAAGTCTATGTAAACATAGATGAAGACGGTAAACCGGTGTATAAACCGGAGATAACTAAAGAAATAGAGCTGTGGGATAAGCTGATAGATAAGCGGGCAAAGATACTTAAAACGCTTAATGCCACACCAGAAGCTAAAGCAAAAACTGGTGCTGTGGCAGACTCAGATCCATCAACTCTAGCAAACGAGATTATAGCAAAGGTTAAGAAAGCTGGATTGAAATTAGATGCCGAAGGATAAACCAGTACAACTTTTTAAAGTAAATGAACGCTTCGCTCTACCTTTTGTGTCCCCTCTGACCTCTAAGATAGAGCTGTTTAATCGTTTATCCATATCTCACTTCGATGACACCGTGCCTAAATATACGGCACAGGTGAAGTCTCAAAGTGGTATAAGTCGCCTTACCATGGAGCATTTGCTTGGTGCACGTTCAACCACCAACCTCCTACACAATGCAAAAAAACACATGAACATCATGTATAAGGCGGCTCTTACCACACAAGTAAACGCTTCTATAAGTAAGATCATACCATCAGATCCAAGGCTAGTGTCTAAAGTGTATCACCACTTTAAGGGATTTAAAGCTCTACAGGGTGATATAGTAGACACAGCATTTCATCAACTGGTAGAGCATATACCCGTAGATATAGTTCCTCATGACATATTTGAGAAGACCTTTAAACATGCAGAAGGTGCTGAGGGCATCTTTAAGCGCGGATTTGGGCTAGCACCTACTATCCGTGACCCGGCTAGGGGAATGGGCTCTCTTCAGATAACTATGACTGTGGACGCAGATCAGATCTTTGGTAAGATAGGAGATCCTATGTTTGATCCTATTCGTAAGCCACAGCTTATGACTATGGCTGACATTAGGACCTTCTTAGACCTTGGAGCTGACGCTGACGGAGACGCAGTATCAAGGTTGCATATCCAGAACGTAACTCAAGCTGATTTATTTGAGCACTGGAAGCGCACAATCCACAAAGCAATAGGACAGAAAAGGGGAGGATTTAAGCTGTATGGGAATACTCCTAATGACTTCCTTGATAAGTTTACAAAGACATTTGCAGACGCTATACCAGCCTTAAAGGGAGTAACAGCGAACGATTCTCTAGCCCTTAAAGCTGCGCTGGCTACTAAGTATCAAATGGATCCCACAGGTTTTAATTCTTCTATTAGGAGATTGCTTAATACAGTAGATGCGACTGCAGAAACAAGAGCGTGGTTTAGTGAAGCTTCTAAGAAGGGCTTTGGTATAAAGCCTATATCAGGGACAGTGAAGGATGTAGAAGGACAGATTGTACGTATGAGAGAACAGCTGTCTAAGATTCCTATGGAGTTAATGACTCCTGAGGAGAGGTCTTTTGTTGGTGCGTGGAAGCTTGGA
>Ga0272441_10008859_pt1 | contig 15761 bp, 15 predicted proteins | sample SSMProp6N_FD_193582 | JGI IMG/M metagenome (GOLD analysis project Ga0272441, IMG submission 193582) | Marine sediment archaeal communities from Little Sippewissett salt marsh, Falmouth, MA, United States - SSM-Prop-6N | ecosystem: Environmental > Aquatic > Marine > Wetlands > Sediment ... | reverse complement strand
TGGGCGTCGCCCTGGTCTCCCTGGTGGTCTCCCTGGGCGTCTCCCTGGGCGTCTCCCTGGGCGGTACCGTCGGGCTTCGCGGGCTCGTCTTCTCCCTGCATTCGTAAAATAAAGTCGATGATCTCCCGTTTTGGTGCCCTGTTGAGCCATCCGTGAGCGGCTCCGTATGCGCCCGCGATGGCGCGAAGGCATCCCCATTGATCTTGCCCAGGTTTGCGGGCTACGGGCAAAGCCCGGAGTTGGTTGTTCGTGTAGTGTTGCGGTTTGTCGTCCATGGTCCTCTCCCTTGGTTTGGGTTCTCTGCTAGAACAGGTCGCGCTTGCCGATTGTGGGGGCGGATCGCCCGCTAGTACCGCGGCGATTCCACGGTCCCGTCCGGCCAGGCTATCCAGTAAACAACGTCCGGGTGGTTCCCGTCCTGGCATTCAACCGGACAATTCCAGAGCTCGGCAAGCTCCCGCGCCCGATCCCGGCCGCCTAACATATCGAGACGGTCCCAGTCCTCATCCGTCTGGCGCGCGCCCTTGAAGAACAAGTCAAATTTCGGCTCGTATTGCATAGGTGCCTGCGCGTCGGTGATTCTGTTACTAGTCATTGTCTTTCCCTCCGATTGTGGGGTTGCTAGCATCCCTCGATACGGTCAATTTCGGCCTCGGCGTCGCTAAGCTCCCTGCTGAGACGGGAAATCTCGATCTTGGCATCGGCCAACCTGCCACGCGTGTCTTCCCAACCGTTGATGGCGGCCGTCCAACATCGGCGATACCGTTTGGCCTCATTCCGCTCCCTGTCAAGGTCCGCGACAAGGTCCAGGATTAACTCCGATAGATCATTGGCGTCTTCCCGCGTGAGGCAGACGACACCGCTCGGGCTCCCGTCGTGACTGGACAAGGTGTCAAGATATCGTCGGAGCTCCATGGTTCTCTCCCTTGGTTCGTGTTCCCTGGTGGTCCCGCCGTTCGCGGGGCGTTCGCGACTGCAAAACAATGGTAACACACAGCTTATGGCCATTTCAATTAGGGATATCTTCAAATTCGCTATACAGATTCGCCGTAGTGGTGTAAAGAGAACACGTATGGCGGAATGAGGGGATCACGATCGAAGAATCGAGGCGCGAACGGTGAAAGACTCGGAGAATATGCGGATAGCGATCGCCAAGGCCCTTTCAGAGGGGATGGCGCCTAAAGATGTCTGTAAGGTTGTCGGGTGTCATTTGTCCACGGTCTACCGTATCCGTAAAGAGATCACACAGGGTATATATAGGTACAGCATAGATCATGCCTCCTGCCCTCATGTTCCTGAATTGATTGATGGTCCCGCCGGCGGGCCGGATGACGTGCGAACGGGTGAAAAAGGGGAAAGAACGGGGGAAGTCGTTTCAGCCGACGCGCAAAAGCTTGTGGCGCAACATGTTAGGCTGGTGGCCAGGCTGCGGCGCCAGGTGGACAAGCTCGCGCGGGAGGTTGAGGCGGCGGCTGGTTCGCGTTCGTCGCCTGCGGCTGCTGTGTCGGCTCTCGTCCAGGCTGCGGAACGCTTGGTAAAGCTCGAACGTCAGCTTGCTGGCCTTCCTCCGCTCGAAGCGTCGGAGCGTCGCGAGGGACCACAAGCGGCTCCCCTGGTGGTGCTCCCGGTCAAGGTGGACGGTTCTCGGTTCGCAGACCTTGTGTCCGATGCCCGAGACGGCCGGCGGGCCGAGGTGGACGCCAAGGGGCGGGTGCGAACGATCGGCGGCGGTTCTCAAGGTGATTGACACAGCGGGCAGGGGGTGGCAGGGTTCACATGGTTCGCAGGGACGGGCCGGGGTGCGCGCGCAGGGCAGGGTAGGGGGTGCCGGGGCTCCCCCCTCCCTCGTCTGACACGTCCCCTCCCCCAAATTTGGGTCCTTGGAGGCTTACCTCATGATACGTAAAACTAATCGTGGTGGTGGGGGGCTGTTTCGTCAGGTACGTGGTGGGAGGGTGGGTCGTGTGAGTCCTCGTGGGTCGAAGTTGGGTGGGTTGTCGAAGGGTGTTCGAGGGAGTGCGAGGGTTCATGATCGTTTGTATTTGGGGGATCAGAAGCCTGGTCGGAGGTCTGGGCTGGTGGGTTTCGTGAGTGGTTTGAGGGGTCGGGCGCAGCGGTTTCGGTGGCGTTGATGGGGCGGTTGGCGGTGGCATATGTGGAGCGGGATGTGTTGTGTGAGGTGATTTTCCGCTGCTGTGTGGTGGAGGTGAATGGTGAGGTGCGTGCGGACAGTAGTTGTCCGTATTGTGGTGGTAGTGGTTGGCGTGTGTGGCCGAGTGGTCGTGCTTTGGGTGTGAAAGAAGACTTTTGTAATATGGTTGTGATGGCTGAAATATGAGGGTGTTTCTCTTGGTTCTGGTGTTGGTGGATTTGAGTGGTGTGACGACTCAGGAGTTGGCGGGGGAGTTGCAGCGTCGCGGGTTTTCGAGTTGGGGTTGTGCTGGGTTTGGTGAGGGTGTTGTGAGGTGGGCGCCGGCGGACAGTGGAGAGGTGGCGGTGTTGTGGGAGGTGGAGATGGGTTCGGTGTTTCGGATGCCGGTGGTGGGGCTGGATTCGGCGGTGGTGGTCTGGCCGTTCCCTGAGTTCGCTTTTGCGGGGAGTTGTTCGGTCCGGGTTCGGGGTGTGGATCTGGAGGGGGATGTGGGTGTGTGGAGCGAGTGGAGTGATCGGTATCTGGTGGAGTGGTGATGCAGCAGGTGTCGGTGAAGGCTGACGTGGTGGATCGGGTCCAGGGTGTCCTGTGGGGGCCCCAGCCGGGCCCTCAGACGTTGTTTCTGTCGTGCAGGTACAAGGAGGTGCTGTTCGGCGGGCAGGCCGGAGGGGGGAAGTCAGACGCTCTGATCGGGGACTGTCTTCATGGAGTGTTTCAGTACGGGTCGGCTTGGCGGGCGATTCTCTTTCGGAACGAGTATCCGAACATCGAGGAGCTGGAGGGGCGGTGCCTGGAGCTGTTCACGCCGATATGGGGGGACGGGTGCTACAAGGTCGGGCGCAAGCGGTTCGAGCTGGATACGGAGAAGGGGACGGCGATTCTTTCGCTCAGGGCGATGGACGAGCGGAAGGCGGTCTACAAGTACCAGGGTCACCAGTTCTCGTGGATCGGGTTCGATGAGCTGACCCAGTGGCCGAGCGATTGGTGGTACGAGTACCTGCTCTCGCGGCTGAGGTCGCCGTATGGGGTGCCGTGCACGATGCGGGCGACCTCCAACCCCGGGAACGTGGGTCATAATTGGGTGAAATCGCGGTTCATGATGGACGAGGACGGGCGCAGGGTGGAGCCCATGACCCCGATCCCGGTTCACAACCCGGTGAGTGGGGAGATCCTCCATCATCGGATCTTCATCCCCTCCAGACTGTCGGACAACAGGTACCTGGCCGAGGACGGGCAGTACCTGGCCACGCTCCAGGCCATGAGCGACCCGACGCTCCGGCGGGCGTACATGGAGGGGGATTGGGACATCGTGGCCGGAGCCGCGTTCCCGGAGTTCCGCCGGTCAATCCATGTGGTCAAGAACAGGGTGCCACCGGAAGGGGTCCGCTGCTGGAGGTCCTGCGACTGGGGGTTCTCCGCACCCTACTGCGTGTTGTGGTTCTACCGCGATAGAGACGGCCAGATCGTCGTGTTCCATTGCCTCTATGGCCAGGGACCGAAGGCCGGGCAGGGCTCGCAGACACCGCCGTCCGAGGTCTGGTCCATGATCCAGGACGTCGAGGAGAGCTACGGGATCTACGTCACCGAGGGGTGGCTCGACCCCCAGTGCTGGGCCGAGGTCGGGCATGTGTCCGACTACCTCGCGCTCGGAGGACCCAAGGCCGGATGGAGAAAATGGGGGAAAGGCCCCCAGAGCCGGATGCACCAGAAACGGGCCGTCCACGAGGCTCTGAAGGTGGTCAACGGCCGCCCCGGGCTGGTGATCTGCGAGAACTGCGAACCGTTGATCCAGTGCCTTGAGACGATCCCCCTCGACCAGAACAACATCGAGGACGTCGACACCCACGCCGAAGATCACGCCTACGACGCTTTGAGGGGCGGACTGTGCAAGGCGGGGTTGACGAGAAAGTTCTCAGGTGCTAATGATCCGTTCGCAGAGGCCGTTCGCAAAGCGAACGAAAGAACCATCTGGAACGGCTAGGAGCGCGCCATGGCCATCGACGGATCTATCGAGCCCCAGGCGATCGTCGACTTCGTCATGGGCAACTGGGAGAGATGGAAGAACGGCCGCAAAGCCCAGGAACAGGAGTGGTACGAGATTCTCCAGGCGTACCACAACGACCACGGCTCGCAGAGGTGGGTCGAGACAGCGAAGCAAAAGGGCACCTGCTCGGAATACTTCGCCGCCCCCTACGACGCCGTAGAAAACCTCGCCTCGACCATCAACTCCCAGATATTCGACGACCCCCAATGGCTCGACCTCGAACTCGAAGCCCACGAGGAAGGCGCCGCTCAGTACGACGACCAGGCTGCGGAAACACTCCGCAAGGGCATCAAATACTGGTTCCAGCGCGGAAAGGGCAAACAGTCGGTCAAGGCCGGAAGCAAGCAGCTCGCCATGTTCGGCAACGTGTTCTGGACCGTGAAATGGCGAATCGAGCACGCTGCGGACTTCCCCGCCTATCAGAGGGCCCAGCAGGAGTACGAAGCCCGCATTCGCAGCCTGTGGTCCGAGTGGATGCGCGAGTTTACGATGTGGCAGCAGGCCGCTCAGGCCGCCGCACAGACAGGCCAGGAGCCACCCCCGCCCCCGCAGGACTTCTCACCACCCCCGCCGCCCACCGTCGACCCCAACGTCGCTTACGAAGGCCCCGAACTCGTGATCGAGGACCTTTTCAATACGGTTATCGACCCGTTCGCAGAGAACTGCGAGCGGCCGGTGATTATTCGGCGCACGTTCATCCCCCTCGCACAACTCAAGCGCCTGGCCGAGCCCGACCCGCAGACAGGATACCGCGTCTACGAGAACGTCGATGGGCTCGGTGAGGTGGAGCTGGCAAGCAGCCAGTATGCGAACGACGGGTTTTTGAACGACCGGATGAGCCTCGTGGGTCTGGAGTCACCTACGAACCGTGGCGTCGAACTGTATGAGGCGCAAGGAGATATGATCCTGGCCGGGCCCGAGGGCGAGGAAGTTATCAAGATCGCCTACATCGCGACGGTTGCGAACGGGACCCAGCTCGTCCGCTTCGAGCCCACCTACCTGTGGTCCGGCCGGATGCCGACCCAGCACTCCCGCCTGATCCCCGTCAGAGGCGAACCCTACGGCCGGGGCCTCCTGGGGCCGGCCATGCCGATCGCCAGGCTGATTAACCGCCGCATGGCCCAGATCGTCGACTCCGTGGACGTGATCGTCCACCCAGAGAAGAAGGCGTACAACGACGGCGAGTTCGACCCCACCCAGGTCGGAGGACCAGGACGCACCTACATCGTCGGCGACATGAACAACCTCCAGCCCGTGTTGCAGAACACCTCGGGCGTGCAGGTCGCCATGGGCGAATTGCAGATGCTGCTGCGGTGGTATCAGCAGGTCACCCGCTCCGCGAACCCCTACATCCAGCAAGGGAGCGAGGAGACCGCGACAGAGGTCAACCGCAACTCCATGCTCCAGTCCGTGTCGTTCAACGACGTCGTCGAGGCCGTCGAAGATGACTTCGTCGCCAGAGCCATGACCCTGTTCGTCGATCACGTCGCCTCTCTGACCTCGGGCCGCGCCTGGGCCCTGATCGACCAGGAAGGCGCCGCCAAGGGCTGGCAGCCAATCTCGCCTGAACTCTTGCGGAAGGGCTGGCTCGTCCGCGTCGTCTCGTCCAAGCGGGCGACCGATCAGGAGCGACGCAAGCAGGACATGCTGATGGGCCTGGAGCTTATGATCGGCAATCCGGTCGTCATGCAGATCGCCATGCAGACTGGCATGATCGACCTGATGGAACTCTTAAAAATGACCTGGGAGGAGCTGGGCCTGCCCGGCATCCAGCGAGTCTTCAGGAACGAACCGCCGCCCTGGCTCGTGGGCCTCAAGCAGATGATGGCCCTCAGCGAAGGAGACCCCAATGCACCTGCCCAAAAGCCTCCAGGCGTGCCTGGACCGGGCGCCGAGGCCCTCGGCGCTGGACCCGGACTCGAAGCGGTCCTTGGAGGAGCAGGCCAGGGCGGAGGTGCACAGACTCCTGGCAACGGAAACGGGGGCAGTAATGCTCCTGAAGCTGCGGGGAATGGCGAGGACCCACGAGGCCGTCGCCAACCCGCATCATAGCGATAGTGCGAACTGGCCCTACCGGGCCGCGTACTCGGCCGGCTACGTTGATTGCCTGAAGGAAATCTTCGAGTGGCTGGACCGTATGTCACCATCGCCACCCGAGGCGTAAAACCGGAGGAGTCTCATGCAGGACGACAGCCAGCAAGGTCCCAGTGTCGACGAGGTGGAGCGTCTCCTTGCCGGGGAGGCCGCCGAGCCCGAGTCCCATGCCCAGCGTTCGCAAGGTGAGAACGAGGGTGAGCACAAGGCCGTTCCCATGGGACGGTTCAACGAGGTCAACCAGAGGATGCGAGAACTGGAGCGCCAGAACGCCCAGCTCATGGAGCGTATGCTCCAGCAGCCTCAACAGTCCGGCCAGCAGGATCAGGAGGACCCGCTCGCGGATCTCGACCCCGAGGTGCGTGGCGGAATCCAGCAGATGATCCAGAGCAGCCAGAACCAGGTCCTCGAAGCTCTCGCCCCGCTCTTGCAGAACGCCCGTCGCAATATGGGCATGGAGATCGTCGAAGGTGCGTTGCCGGGGTTCAAGGACGACCTGCAAGGCGAAGTCGATGCGATGTTCGACAGCCTGTCCCCCGAGGAGCAGAAGGCGTACGACAGCGAGATCGGGGCTCAGGCCCTCGCAGCTCGCGTGCTCCACGCCAGGCTCCAGAAGATGCAGCAGCAAGGGCCGACCATGGCCCAGCGTCGCGCCGTCACGGCGGGCGGGATGCCGGCAGGACCGGCCCCGGGCCGACGAGGTGGCGCCGACCCCGCAGCGGTGGACAAGGCGGTCGCTCGCATGCCTCAAGACAACTTCGACGCCCTGGTCGAGCGGATCAAAGAAGGACAACTCCGCAAGCCAGGCTAACGATTATCGGGAGGTGATCGAAGATGGCCGATTACACTAACACGATGGACTGGCTCAACACGGCTAGTAGCGGCACGACCTCCGGGTCGGACACGCTTCCCTATGTAGGGCTAGGCATCTACAACCGCGTGCTTCTTGAGCGCGCGCAGCCGAGTCTGTATCACGCCTATTTCGGTCAGCAAAAGAGCCAGACCCGCCGCAACGGCCTGTCCATGGCCTTCCGGCGCTACGAAAAGCTCAGCACCACTCAGGTGCCGCTGTCCGATGGTGTGACGCCCCCGGGCGTGCAGCTCACGAAGACCGACTACGTCGCGACGCTGACCCAGCACGGCAACTGGACCATCGTCACCGACAACGTCGACTTCTACTACCCAGACGCCGTGATGACCGAGGCCGCCGAGCTGATGGGTGAGAACATGGGCGAGTCCATGGATCTCATCGTCCGCGACGTCCTCGTGGCCGGCACGAACCTGACCAGGATCAAGGTCGACAACTCGGGCACCTACGACGGTGCCGGAGTCGAGCGGACCGACGTGCTGGGCGCCCTGTGCAAGAGCGCCCTCGATGGGGCCATGACCTCGCTCAAGCGAGAGGACGCCAAGGCGTTCACCCCGCAGATCCCTGCGTCGGTGAAGGTCAACACCTTCCCCGTGGGCGAGGCGTTCTGGTGCCTCATCCACCCCGACGCGGAGACCGACCTGTTCGGCGCCCGTGGCGGCTTCTGGGGCACGAGCGGCAACCTCGTCGGGTTCGTCCCCGTCGAGCAGTACGCAAGCTCCACCGGCGTGATGAAGGGCGAGGTGGGCAAGTACCGCAACGTCCGGTTCGTCACGTCGACCCACGCCAAGATCTGGCCCGACTCCGGTGGTGCTATCGGCACGACTGGCCTGCGGTCCACCACCGGCGTTTTGATCGACGTCTACGCGGCGCTCCTGTTCGCGCGGGATGCCTACGGCGTCATCAAGCCCGACTCCTCGATGGCGAAGGTCATCACTCACCGCGCGGGAGGGCCCGGCGACCCCCTGAACCAGCGCAACACCGTCGGCTGGGTCGGGTGGATCGCCGCCAAGATCCTGATGCAGGAATGGATGCACCGCATCGAGCACGGCGCGTCCGCCTAGAGGAGGTGATTCGACATGGCTATCACTTACACCTACACCCAGAGCCCGGACGACGTTTCTCCTGTCGCCACGGGCAGCTTCACCGGCGGTGCGACGACCGACGTCGCATACGTCGAGCTGGGGTTTGTCCCCAGCGCCGTGAAGATCATCATCAAGGACGCGAGCAACGTCGACGAGGTGATCTTCTGGGCCAACTGCATGGGGACCGACGCGGTCATCAGCGGCGGCGCCGGCGACCTCGTCATCACGAGCGGCATCGCGGCCTACGCCGGTTCGGCGACCGTGAAGGCCGGCTTCTCGGTCGACGTGTCGGAGGTCGGCACCAACGACATCACGGCCAGCGACGTGATCTACTGGATCGCGTGGCGATAACTTCAACCACCGCCGCCGGGCGTAAAACGGGAGGACACCATGGCGACCCAATACCCGAGACCGGACGAGCAAGAGCTGAAGCAGCGCGCCAAGAGCGTCGAGGCTCCCACTCCTGATGAGCTGTTGCAGGGCATCAAGAAGGGGAAGCCGCTGCCGGAGGGCTTCAAGAATCCGCCGTGTGGAAACCCGCAGCACAGGTGCCTGGACAGCAAGGGGCACTACGTCCCCGACTGGAGCCAGCTCCTGTTGCGGAAGCCCCAGGGGTGCAACGCGGACAAGGAGTTCTTCAGCCTCACCGGGCACGGACAGATGCGGGTGCCTTACGACAAGTGGGTCGATGTGCCTCCGTGGCTGGTCGTCGTCCTCGGTGATGCGATCGAGACGCACTACAAGCGGAACGTGGATGACGCCGGCAACCTCGAACTCAACGGGCGTGAAGGCCCGGGCGTGGTCGAGGAAGTCAAGGTTCCCGCGTTCAGCTACTCGCTGCTCCGCTCTGCGTAGATAGTGCGCCGGGCGGCGCATGGTGCGGCCGGGCTTGGGCGATCGTTATTCGGTTCGCTTAGGCTCGGCCGCTGTTTGATAAGCAGGAGGTAGGTTGTGGCGACCCTTCACAACAATATTTACGACGACGGGCTTGATGGTGGGCTCAAGGCGATCGCCGACGCGACCAACCTTGACCTGCACATCACGTCCCAAGAGGCGACCTCGTACAGCGAGGCGACCACGGACGGCACCTACTCGCTCGGATACAAGGCCGACATCGCGGTGACGGGGCCGACCGATGGCGATGTCTCCGGGCGCAAGATCACCGTCTCGGCGATCACCGGCGGCACCGTCACGGAGACCGACACGGCCACGCACTTCGCGCTGGTCGACACTGACACTTCGACGCTGCTGGTCACCGGCTCGCTGGCGTCCAGCCAGGACGTCACCGACCTCAACACTTTCAGCCTGGCGGCTTTCGACATCGAGCTGCCCGACCCGTCAGCGTAGGAGGATGGACATGAACAAGGCAGAGCTACTGGCCGACCTGGCAGGCCGGTTCGACTACGTCGCCGAGCCGATCTTGCAGGACGGCGCGGGCTTCCCCGACGGGGCGGAGCAGTACAGCGTCAAGGTCCGCTCCGACGCTGGTGACACGTCGGGCTACCAGAACGTCCGGTTCTGCGTGATCGACGAGGGTGGACAGGATGAGCTGGCGTTTTTCCTGAACGTGGACCCGGTGGACCCGGCCACCGCCGGCAGCGAGTTCTACAAGTGGATTCGCAACACCCGCCAGAACAACCCTGACAACTTCAAGGGTTTGCAAATTCACTGGTGGGACGAGACGACCGCCGAGGCGATCTATTCAATCCTGACCGGCGACCCGCTGGAGCGCAAGTTCTACTGGGTGAGAATGGGCGGCGGACCGCCCGCCGAGATCGCGAACTTCAACATCGAGGACTATAGGCGCGATTGCCGCGTCTGGCCTGACGGGTAGTAATGGCGACGACGGTTGACATCTATGTCGACACCGACGTAAGCGGGGGCCTGGGAGACGGATCCTCCTGGGCCAACGCCTACTCGTCACTGTCGGCCGCCGTCACGGCCAAGGCCGGCGACATCACGACGGCGACCGGGTCGGACGAAATCCATCACTATCATATCCGGGCCAGCAGCGGCACGTCCGAGGACAACAACGGGAGCATCAGTCTCTCGGGCTATACGACAGACGCGACGTGTCGCGTTATCCTTGAGGGTGAAGATGACTTTGAGGGCAAGTGGGACACGTCGAGCTATCGTCTGCGTCACGTCACCAGCGGCGGCACCGGAGACTTGCTTCTCAACGACACTCACACCACGATCAAAAACCTGCAAATCGAAGTCGTCACGACGGGGTCTTGGTATGCCGGCATCGGTGACATGCAGGAGTCTTTTGGTGGCGGGACGATTGACTGGATTATCGAGCGGTGCATCGTCAAGGCGAACACCAGCGGCTACGGCAACTCTTGTTTCAGCCTTTGGCCGAGTTCTTCCGGCCAGTCCGGCAGCGTCTATCTAATCAACTGCATCTTCATCGGCTCACAGCGGGGGGTCCGCTTTCATCAGAACGCGGACGGGGTTAGCGGCTACTTATATAACTGTACGGTCTATAATCAAAGCTCCCGCTGCATCGACACATCAACCGACTACACGGACGGCACGGCCCGCAACTGTATCATGTGGTCGAGCAACCCGTGGTACAACGAGGGTAGTTGGGACATCGACTATTGCGCCGACTCGCAGAACGAGACGCCCGGCGCGAACGACGTTGACCTATCTGGCCGAACTATCGGCCAGGAGTTCGAGGACGCGGGTTCCGATGACCTCCACCTTGTCTCGGGCTCGACGGTCCGGGGCGACGGCACCGATCTTTCTGGCACGTTCACCGACGACATCGACGGGGACACCCGCTCGGCCTGGGATATCGGGGCCGACGAATACGACGCCGGGACGAGCAACCACGAGCTGACGGCAGACGACGTCACCGGCGGAACGCCGGTTGTTGACTCGCCCGCACTGTCGCAGGACCACGACTTGACGGCGTCGGATATCACCGCCGGCTCACCCGTCGTTGATTCTCCCGCCCTCACGCAAAACCACGCGCTTACGGCCAGCGACATCACGGGTGGAGCCGCAGTCGTAGAGGCGCCTGCCCTCACGCAGAACCACGTCCTGACGGCGACGGAGATCACCGCCGGAGCTGCCCTGGTCGGCTCTCCAGTCCTGTCCACCGGCAATCACAGCCTCGTTGCGAACAGCATCACCGCCGGCGCCGCTGTCGTTGACTCGCCCGCCTTGACCCAGGATCACGTCCTGACTGCCAGCGACATCACGGGCGGCGCGCCGACCATCGGCACACCGATTTTGACCCCACTGACCGGCGGCAAGGCCCCTGGGTCCGTGACCGTGACCACATCGGCGGCGACCTTGGCAGCTACGGCCAAGGTGATCGGGCCCGTCTGCACCACGGGCAAGATCAACTGCGACGGCACGGAGATAAACGTGCAGCTCGGGTTCGTGCCGTCCTTCCTCATCATCATCAACGACAACGCTACGCCCTACCTCCAGTGCTTCATGGCTGACCTGGAAACGGACTCGGAGTGCTTTGAGATCGTCGGGTCTGCGGCTATGTCCGGCGCAGCACACATTAGGGCGTACCCTGGCGGCGCGAATAGCGTCGCTGGCTTCACGATTGCCGCAACGGACCTGACCAATGGCGACAATGTCTACTTTGTCGCATGGCCTTGAAAAGGAGAAACCAATGCGCCACGCTGTCGGAATCTTTTGTGCGGTGCTCGCGATCGTCTTCGCTGTCGTGGCGTTTTCAGACGACACAGTCTACCTGGGCCAGTATCGGGACACGCTCCGCGACGAGCGAGGAAATATTGTCGGGAATGCGAACGTCTACGTCTACGCCACGACGGCCAAGGACTCGCTGATTCCCCTCTACGAGTCGCTCGACTTTACGGACGCCCTGTCCAACCCGTTCTACAGCTCGTCGACCGGCGAGGTGCTGTTCTATGCGGCGCCCGGCTACTACACGGTCGTCTACTCCAGGGCCGGCTTCACGACCCAGCAGTACGACGACGTTCTTGTTCGCCCCGCCTATGCGACTGGCGGCGTGCATAACGTGCTGGACTACGGCGCCGACCCCCGCGCCGCTGGCGACGACATCAACGCCTTTCGAGCGGCCATTCTTGGCGCCAAAACCGACAGTGGCTACGTCTATGTGCCGGCCGGCACTTACCGGCTCAGTGAGCCGCTCTACCTTACCCAGTTCGAGGTGGGCATCGTCGGCGAGGGGCGCAGGAGCATTCTCCATGCCACCCACGACTCGGCCTGCGTCGTGATGAGGGCGCCATCCAATGGATACGCCTACCGCAACTCCCTCCGTGATGTCACGCTTCAGCACGGCAACATCGACGGCCTCTCCCTTTACGACACAACCTATGCCTTAATCGGCCAGGCAGACACGAACGGCGTTTTGGGCGGCCTTATGCCGACGGGTCTTGTCATTAAAAACGGCTATTATTGCTATGTCGAGGGGGTGTCCATCATAAACTTTCTGAACGGCGTCTTGATGGAGGGGGACGAAGAATACAAATGCCTTGGAAACCAGATAAGCGTCAAGGAGTCGCACGCCTACAGAAACTTCCTTTTGAGGGACTGCACCGACGACACCAGTGGCGGGAGATACTGGAGCATTATTAGCAACATCATTAGCGGGGGAATCCACAGCCCAACGAGCAGTTATTGGGGCGAGCTGATAACCATGGCCCCGCATGAATCATGGCGTGGGTGTCGCTCGAACGTGTTTCGCGACATGAAGTATCAGCCGATCACATGGACAACCTGGTCAGTGCCCAACAACCGCCGGGGGGCCAGTGTTTATGGTGTCGACAATCAGTTATACAACGTCGATTTTACTGCCGTCGACGTTATAGATATAGGTTACGGCAACAGCATGATCTTCTGCGCTGGATACGAGCCGGCCGGCATACAGTATGCGAGTAGCTCGGGGTGGGGGTTTCCCAACCACGTTTACGCAAAGGGCGGCGCCTTTCATGGTTGGGGGTTCAGGCAGGGAATCAATGCCTTTACGCGCCCGGACTCAACCACGCTGGATCAAGGCGCGCTGTTCTACGCGGACAACAAGGACAGCATGGTCATCTGGGACGGAACGCAGTACAACACGATCCAGATGGTGCCGTTCAACCAATAGGAGGACGCGATGGCTGTCATATTCTCAACGACGTCCTCGCGGACATACCTAGAGGCGGTGCAGATCACGCTTCGCTCCGTCGGGATCTCGCCGCCGGGGACCATCGTCGGCCCGGACAAGAACACGGCCCTGGCGATGGACGCGGTTGCGAACGCACTTGACATCGTGTGGAACTTCACCGACTGGGAGTTCCGGCGCGAGTGGGGCGAGCTGGAGCTGTCCGCGCTCCAGATGTGGTATCCGGTCGACGAGCGGTTCGCGGAGATCCTGCTCGCCCCGCAGGTCAAGTACGGCGTCCCCCAGCTCTCTTATCGGAAGTACGAGAAGCTGGTCGAGGATCAGCCTGGCCTTCGGTTCGTGCCGGCAGACTGGCAGTCGTCCGCTCTGGCGACAGAAATGGAGGAGCTGGAGACGTACCAGGGAACACCGCGCAAGTGGACCTATGCCGGCGGTTTCATCGGCCTGTTCCCCATCCCGGACTCCGACTTCGTCAGCGACTGCCCGGTGCTGGTTTACGCCTGGGCGAAGACTGTGCCGACCCTGGCTGGAGACAACGACCTCTTGGAGATCGACCGCATCCTTGAGACCGCGCACCAGTTCCTCTCGTCCGCCGGCATGAAGGAGAGCCTCGAATACCCCGACCATCAAATCGACTACCAGCGCGGGATCGACGCCCTGAAAAAGGCCGCTAACCGCAAGTTGTTCAAGGGTGCGCGCGGCTTTACCACCCACCCGGGGGATAGGTAGGATGAGCCAGTACGAGCGCGAGGCAGCACTGGAGCCCATCACGTTCGGCGGCCTGTTGCAGAACGTGAACGACCTGCGAACGCCGGTCGACCGTTCGCCGGACATGCTGAACATTGACCTGCTGCGCGACGGCTCGATTGCCAAGCGAACCGGATACGACGAGCTGGACAACCAAGTCACCGGCACCGGCGCTTTGGAATCATGCCTGCCGCTGATGGATATTGCGAACGGAAAGAACTACCTGTTCGCAGCCCGCAACGGCACCATGAACCGCTACGACGTCGGCGCCGGAACCTGGCACGAGGACGAGGTTCACGTTTTGACTGTTGGCGCGACCTACCGGGGGGCCATGTCCTACTACGGGTCGAGCTACGAGCAGGCACTCTACATCGTGAACGGCGAGGACGAACCGCTGGTTGGCCGGGGCACTCAGGCCGCTGATTACGCAAACCCGGCTCAGAACATCCAGTCGGCGACCGGCGGGGCTGCTGGAACCGACGTCTATGTGAACGTCACGAGCCACGGCATGGCCGACGGCGACTATGTGAAGCTCTCAGGCATCACCACGTCACCCTGGACAGCGATCAACGGGGTCTGGCGCATCGAGGTGAAGGACGTCAACGAGTTCTACTTGCTGGACCCCGACAACGATTGGGCCAGGTACGAGACGCCGGGCAACTGGACGACGCCTCTCGGAACCGAGGGCACCGCCGACTGCACCTACGACCAGATCGCCCGCTGGCCGAAGGGCGTCTACAGCGCGGCCGGCGGAACCAGGGGCTACCCGTCGGTCTGGGACGACCCCAACGCGGACGGCGGCACGGGCTGGCCCGGCGGCACGGTTCAGGACTGGCCGTCGGGGATCACGATGGTCGGGTCCGGCGTCTCGGTTCGCAGTCTCGCCTGGGGGTTCGCGCTCGACCCAGACAGGATCGACTACTCGGAGCTGGGTGAGCCTGTGAACTACCTGAAGCGCGACGTCGACGCGGCCGACGAGGCATCGGCTGCGTCCGTGCCAGCGGTCGATGGCGGCTACTTCTACTGCATGCGCGGAGACGGTGACCGAGTCGTCGAGGTCGTGGAGCTGTTCGACCGGCTGGTCGTCTTCAAGTCGCGGCGCACGTTCGTCTACACGGGGTTCATTGGCGTGGACCTGGCCCTGGCCGACATCATCCCCGTCGGCACCTCGGCCCCGCGAAGCGTTGTGCGCGTCGGCAACGACATCTACTTCTGGTCGTCCGACGGGCCGCGCTCGCTGGCCGGCAGCGACCAGTACGGCGACATCAAGACCGGGCAGTTCGGGCGCGACGTTCTCGATGTCATTCGCCGCGTTTCGACTGACGGCCACGGAAAGATCGTCGCTGTGCATGATCGCGAAAACCAGCGGATCATCTGGTACGTGCCGCTGGATGAGGTGCCCACGAACACACACGCCCTGGTGTACTACTACGAACGGGGCCAATATGTCATCTGGGACGGCGCGAGATGCGAGGTTTCCGACGCCTGTGAGCTTCTGGGCGGCATCCTGACGACGCCTCGCCTGTATGCCAGCCACACCGACGGCAAGGCGGCCTTGCATGGGGTCGGCTATGCCGACGGCGAGGACACGATCGCCGCCCACTACACGACCAAGTGGTTCGTCGAGCCCCACATGGCGCGCCGCAAGCGGCTGA
>Ga0272441_10008858_pt1 | contig 15762 bp, 9 predicted proteins | sample SSMProp6N_FD_193582 | JGI IMG/M metagenome (GOLD analysis project Ga0272441, IMG submission 193582) | Marine sediment archaeal communities from Little Sippewissett salt marsh, Falmouth, MA, United States - SSM-Prop-6N | ecosystem: Environmental > Aquatic > Marine > Wetlands > Sediment ... | reverse complement strand
CCGGCAAAAGGCTCCTGTACATCGACCTCACGCAGCCCGTGGATTAGGGCCCGCGGGCGGGGGGGATGGTCGGTGTGCGCCCTACCGCGTGAGGGCCGCCCGGAGGGCCAGAAGCAGCGCCATGGCCGCGGCGACTACGGCCGAGGCGATGCAGGTCTGGGCAATCCCCAGCACGGGGATGAACACGGCCCCCATGGTGGCCGCGCCGACAGAGGCCCCCAGCAGGTCCGCGGCGTAAAGCCCGGCCGCCACGCGCGACTGCTCTCCTCCCGACTGCTGGGACGCGTCGGCGCAGTCGCTGCTCGTGGTGGTGGCCAGCGGGAACTGGACACCCACGGCAAAGCCGATGGCGGCCGTCGCCAGCGGGAACAGGATTGTGGCGAGCACAGTGTAGTAGCCAATGACGTTGTGGCTGCTCGCCAGCCAATTGAGAAGGACCGGTAGGAGCAGGGCCAGCAACCCCATTAGAAGCTGTGTGGCCGTCAAGCGCCATGCGTTCCGCCGTGGCTCGAGACACCCTCGCGCCCAGCCGGCGGCGGCCATTGATCCAAGCGCCAGCCCCACCATGAAGGCCCCCATCACGACCCCCACGAGTCTGTATACATAGCCGAGACAGGACTGGAAGGCGAACAACAGGCACAACTCCAGCGCCATTCCCAGAGCGCCTGTGGCCATGATGGCCAGGGGTACGTAGAAGGCCCGCACACGCGCACTGGCGCCGCCGATGAGCAGAAGGACCATCAGCACCGCGCCGGGCAGCCACAAGTTTGCGGGCCGCAAGCGCCCCAGCCTGACGTACAATTCCTCAGCCTGCGGGAAGTAAAAGCCCAACCAGACGGCCTGGTCGTAGTAGTAGCCGATGGGCGACAGGTCGCGATTCGGCCCGATCTCCGTGCTTCGGGAGAGCTGCGTCAGCAGGTAGCGTTTGCTGTGGGTGTCAAGACGGTCGCGGACCACCGCAAGGAAGTAGTCGGCCCGCACGCCGCGCTGCAGCATCCGCCGCTGCAACTCATCGGCATCCTCTGTCAGGGCCGAGCGTTCCTCCCCCAGGACCACGGCCATCGTGCTGTCACCGAGCATGAGCGTGTAGCGGGCGAACTCCGTCCGGGCGGCCTTGAAGATGCTGGTGTTTAGCATCAGCAGAGAGGGCTGGAAGTAGTGCCGCGAGGACGACAGGTCCCAGCCCAACACTCCACCCTCAGACAGCGAGGTGCTCGCCTCGTGAAACCACCCGTCGGTGTAGAAGCGGTTGAGCAGCGCCGTGGAGGGGTCCGGGAGCAGGAGTATGATCACGTCGTAGGGTGGCCTGCGGCCTGCGGAAGCCTGTTTGACGATCAGGCGGCCGTCCGTTGCCAGCTTCGTGACCCGCGGGTCGGCCAGGGCTTGCCGGTCTGCGCCGGTGACCCACTTGCCCGCGAAGCGTAGCACCGCCGGGTCTATCTCGGCGTACTGCACTTCATCCGGATTGTGCTTGAGCACCTCCACCAGCCCGCCCATTGCTCCGCCGCCGATGAGCAAGACGCGCTTTGGGTCGGGGTGCTGCAACATGGTGAACTGGACCAGCTCCTGCACGCTGGGCAGCGCCGGTGATAGCCCCGTCGGCACGCCGTTTTGGTAGAACACCACACCTTCCTCACCGTGTCTGGCGGCGGCTATGTGACCGTACACGGAGCTGACGTGGTCCAAAAGCTCATGGCCGCGCCAGCGGACGGCGAAGGTAAGCGCGTCCAATGGCCTGGACACGGCGAGAGCGACCACCGCCGCGAACACACCCACGGCAAGGAGCCTCGTGGAGCCGGAGCCCATTGCTTTGGCCAGCAGGCCGACGCACAGCCACAGGATGATCAGCGCGATGGCGCAGGCGGCGAAGGGGTTCATGGCCGTGACGGCGGCTGCGCCCAGTACCACGCCGCCCACAAGGTGGCCGATGCCGTCCAACGCATAGGCCTGTCCGGCACAGGCTCGATCCCACTGCTTCGCCTCCTCGTAGACTCGCAGGCCGACGGCGAACAGAGCCCCTGCGATCACGGCCGGCAGGAGCGTAGCGCCAAAGCTGATCAGCATCAGGTGGATCGGCCCGAGGACTTCGCCCGGTTGGGAGGCAAGATGCACACGGATCAGGCCAGAGACGAAGGGGATACCTAGGTGGGCGTCGGCAAGATCGGCCAATCGCATGGGAATGTATGCGGCGAGCGATTGGTACACACGCGTGAACGTCAAGCCGATGAACAGAGCCGGAGCCCATGCCAGCGAGAGCTTGATCGCTCGGCGAACCGCATTGTCTCCACCGGCGGCCATCGAGCCGGAGCGTGACGCCCACAGTGCCCCCGCGGCGCCGCAAAGCAGCCACGCCGCCAGCATTAGTCCCAACGTGATCTCGTTGCCCAGACAGGCCAGCAGAAGCTCCCGTATGAGCACAACCTGCACGACGCCGGCGACGAAGCCCGATGTGGCGAGGGTGAGGGCGGCAGCTCTTGCTGGGGTCATAGGTATTGGTCCGGGCGTCTCAGGTGGGTTTGCCTACGGCGGTCAGATAGATGATGAACTGCTCGACGCCGTCGAGGCCAAACAGGTCGTTGACCTCGTCATCCAGGAAGGCGCCGATATTGACGCTGCCCAGGCCCAGGGCACTCGTCGCGAGCTGCAAGTGCGCCCCGATATGGCCCGCATCCAGGTGAAGGTACCGGTAGCCCCGATCACCGTATTTCTGGCAGGTGCGGTCGACGACAGCTCCCCACGCGAAGACGACCTCGGCGGTGGAGCAGAAGCGTTGTCCCAGGCACGCTTCGGCGCATTGCGCCCCGCACTCTCCCTGCTTGATGAGGGCAAGACGGTGCTGCCTGATGTCGTAATGGGCGATCCCCGGGCCGAACCCCTCGACTCGGTTCACCACCAGATAGGTGTCATGTGGGTGCAGCGCGCCGGCCGAGGCCGTGGCGCGAAACCGCGGGTCTCCCTCACCGGTAATGCCCTGGGTTGCCCACAGCAACTGCGACAGGTCAGCAACACTCATCGGCTCATCCAGGTAGCGGCGCTGGGACCGGCGATCCCGGATTGTGTCCCAGATCCCTTTGCCACCCGCCGTCTGAGGCTGCGGCAACTCCAATTCGGCAATCGGGTCGGCGTACCGCTTGAAGGGTGGCACCGGCTTGGACCACGAGCACTCCTGTGGCGGCTTCGCCCGGTAGTACTTGGTGTCGAACTGAAACCGCGGTCCCGTGCCCTGAGGTCTGTCATGTTGTTCAGGCATGCTGTTCAGCCTCCGCTGGCGACCATACAAGACCCACCAGGATAGCAGTTTACGCCAAGCATGTGGTGGTGAAGGTACGAAACCGGCGCGATACGCGGAACCATCCATATCCGCAGGCCGGCGCAGTGCCGCGAGGAAGACCCGCAAAGGGCCGCCCGATGTTAGCTATCACGCGAGAAGGACACGGCCCGGAAATGGGTCTCGAAGCCTAGCTTGTCCGAGACGCGACACGATGGCTTGTTCGAGACGTCCACGGTCCATACGGGCCGGCGACCGGTCTGCATGATCTGGGGCATAAGCGTAGCGGCGCACGCCGTGCACAGGCCCCGGTTCTGGAAGGCGGGCGCCGTCGCGACGGCGATGTCGGCATACTGCCTGGACATGCCGAAGGTGACGGCGAGGGCCGCCACGTTACTGCCGGCCAGGGCGGCCACCACAATACCGTCCGTGAGAAGCCGCTGCCAGTCGCCCCAACCATGGGTCACCCACTGGATTCGCTCCGGCGCGCCCTGTGCCAGATGAAGGTCGTCTGCCGTAAGTCTGCGCACCTCAAAGCCCGGCGTGGCGGGGATAGGCGGCGCAGTACTCGTCGATCGCTGCAGGTGTTCGGCGCGCCGCAACACGGTGCCATAGGCGCTGTCGGTGAGCGCCTGGACGTGGGGGGCCAGCCGGTCGGGGAACCAGGTCATCCCCGCCGGGCCGGCTTCCCCCAGCAGCCCCTCCAGTATCTGCATGTCCTCGCCATCGGCAAAGACCATCGAGTTGACCGTGTCGGTCCGGACGGCCATGTTGCGGGGGTTGTCCGGACTGTCCACGTACGCCTCCGCGCGTCCGACCAGGATGAAATGCAGGGGCAACACCGTCTGCGCATTGTCTGGCAAGGCGGCAACAAGCCGGTCACAGTCCGACGGCTGAAGGATCATCCTGTCCTCCTGATAGCTGGGCTCCCACCGGGGTCGAGCGAGAGGGCACAGGTGCGAGCCGGCGCGCTCGTACGTCCCGGCGCGTCGTCTGCCCGCAGCGGCCGACGGCCGCATGTCCTCACAGGGAGTAGCTCTCAACAATCTCCGATATGAGGCGGACCTTCTCGATGTCCCCGGGTGGCGATATCTCGTCAGAGATACCCAGCACGATATTCGGCGCGAACATGTCGAGAATCTTCAGCGTGAACTGCTCAACCTCTTCGTAGCTGTGCTGCGGCAGGAAGTGAGTGCACGGAATGCCGTCCACCAGGATGAGCTCGTCGCCCAGGGCTTCCTTGATTTGCTCGAGGGTCACATCTCCCTGGGGCTCAGGCGTCAGGGCCTCGAATCCGTCGAAGCCGCACTCCCGGCAATACGGCAGAAGCGGCTTCAGGGCCCCGTCCCAGTGGCAGTGCGTGCGCTTCCCCGCGGCCCGCAGTTGCGTCGTGCGCCGTTGGTAGTAAGGCAGGACGTACTTCTCGAAGTGTGGAACACACAGCATGTTGGCGTCCACGTTGTCGCCGTAGTCGATGATCTCAATGGGGGAGGCCTGCGCGGCCTCATAGAACCGATCATCACTCAGGTCGATCGCCTGGATAAGCGCCTCGGTCTCCGCGGGGAAGTCGTGCAGCGCGTAGATGGCGTTCTCGAAGCCCATGTAGTTGATGAACATCCGCTGCAGGTTGACCCGCGGCAGGTAGATCGTCGGGGCGCCACGGTCGCCCAACCGCGCGTCCTGCTCGCGGAACAGGTCCCAGTCGAACTCCACGCGCTCGTGCTGCAGCAGGTACTCCTGGACCTTCATGTCGGCCGGGGTCTTGACGAAGTACTCCACGGTCATATGAGACAGCGTCGTGCGCTTGTGAACCGTCTGTATCTCCCCCACAGGGGTGCGGACGGTGGTGATGGTCAGCTCGCCGCGCTGCTCAGTCGCGGTCTCGACATCGCCCTGCTGGATCGTCTTGAAGCACTGGTTGAACATGAAGTAGCCGCGGGGCGAGCAGTTCAGGTCGTCGTACAGCTCAAGATGGCCTATTCCCTGGTAGCGCTCCGGAAGCGTGCCTTGAGCCCGGTTGACGTTGTACCAGTGCTCGAGCCGGGGCTGCCATAGCACTCTGGCAAGCGGCTCCCGGCGGAACGTGGTCAAATGCCTCTGGCGGAAGGTCATCTCAGGGCTACTCGATGGGCTTCGGGTCGCAAAGGTATTCGGCAGAGACGGCAGTGCGACCACACGAGTTGCAGATGAAGGCCACCTCGAGCACCTTGCCCTTGCACAGATGGCGCTCGTTGACGATCATCGCGCCGCACCAGTCGCACTTCTCGGCTTCATGGTCCACCGGCGTGCACATGTGTCCTGCCTCGCAGGTTTCCTTCCCACAGGTTGCGCATACGTGCTCGTGGCCTTCGGACATGCTATCTTCCTCCGTTTCGCCACCGGTTCGGTGGCTTATCTGCCGGGGGCAGTGTTCTCACAGCTTCATTGCGCGAGCGGGCTCAGCGTGGTCTTAAGCCCCCGGGCAGGCTTGCCGCCGGGACCCAGCACCTGCAAGTACAGGCCCCACTGACCGGATTCATTGGCCACCTTGTACAGCACGGTGTTGAGGCCCTTGCGCAGCGTGACGTCCACGACATCCTGCCCCGGCTCGGGCGGCCGTGGTTCGGGATGATACAACACTTGCTTACCATTCAGCCAGACTTTGCACCCGTCATCGGTGCCAATCGACAGCTTCGCCGGTTGCTCTCGCTCAGAGACGACGTAGCATACGGCATAGGCGAGGGCCCGATCCTTGGGCGTGAACATGGGCTCGAGATTCACGAAGACGGCGGGGTCCGTTGCGCGGGCGGGGTGCCGCCAGTCGGTGCTTTTCCAGGTGGCGGGTCCCTCCAGGCCGGGGTAGCTTGCCGACAAGTCGATCTCGGTCTCCGGCGGATACGCTGTCCCGAGGCCCTCGCTGTCCTTATTCGGGAATGGCCCGATGATATGCCATTGCTGTACGAAGGAACAGTCGAGGCCCGCGCGGGGCTGCAGGGTCAGCGTAAACCCCGCATACTGCACCTCCAGGTCGGCGCCGACCTCGACGAGCCCCAGGGGCGGCATCTCCAGACGCGACGCGACAGAAAGGTCATACGAAAGGCCGCCTCCACCCGTGGCCCCGAATGCGGCGAGCCGCCGGCCGTCCGCCTTGCCGGCAAGCCACCCTTCGGGCACCACCGGTACGTTGGCCACCGTCGCTCCCGGCAAAGGTACGCGGGAGCAGATTGACACTACCACTGTGTTGGCCTGCCCGCCTTCGAAGCTCCGCACTGTGGCGGTGGCGGTGAGCCCGACCAGTCGCTTGAGCAACTCCTCGCGTGTGGCCTGTGCACCCGGGGAGCGGGCAACGGTGCTCCATGTCCGGGCCAGGGCCTCCGAGGCCCCACGCTCAATCGCCTCGAGGTCGATATCACCATCGGCGAGAGCCTGCACGTAGCTGCCCAACTCGCTACGCAGGCTCACCGCAGCCGACATCAGCGTGACAATACCTAGGGACTGGGTGGCCTTGGCGGCCCTCTCAGCGCCGGCGCACATCGCGAGGAGCTTTGCCCTGAGGGCGATGGTGCGAGGATCGCCCCCGGCGCCCTTCAGGGCGATTTTCACTTGCCGGTTGGCGTTTGCAGCCGGGATATCCACGACGGCCAGGCGTGTGTCGGGGTCATAGGACCACAGCACATCGTCCTGCAGTGCGGTGGCTGTGCGCCCTGCAGGAGCCATGGCACTGGTGTCGATCTGCTCATCCGCGCTGGCTACGGTCACCTGATCGGGCTTCAGACTACCGTGGAGCCGCAACGTGTAGGCACGCTTGACGAGGGCTCCGTCGAAGGTTCCCCGGCGGGGCCCGATCGTGACCTGAACGTCATCGCCCTGCTGCTCAGTGCGGATCTGGGTGGTGGCGAAGGCGCCGGTCTGGTAGTCCAATGACAAACCGTCGTCTTCATACAGGTTGATGGCCCCTGAAGCCCCGGGCCACACGTCCAGCGTCAGTGGGCTGAGTGGCCTTTGGCCCATGTAGTCCATGTCGGACTGCATCGGCACGACCGCCCCGGCCCGCGCGAACATCGGGCAGCGCTCCGGCCCCGCCTGGTATGCCATAACTCTGGGGCCGCGGACCGGCTCACCCGTCCAGTAATCCCACCACAGTCCCGGCGGCAGCCATACCTGCTTGGTGGCTGTGCCGTCCTGGCCCGGCGTGGTGATGGGCGCCACCAGCAACTCCGGGCCCAGCATGTACTCGTAGTCATACTCATAGGCCTCGTCGTGCCGGGGCCAGTGCATGTACAGCGCCCGGCACAGCGGCATCCCCGTTTCATAGACCTGGCGCTGGCACGTATTCAGGTAGGGGTATAGCCGCTGGCGCAGCTTGAAGTAATCGCGCACAATCCCCAGGGTCTGCTCCCCGTACTCCCACGGCTCGCGGACGCCGTGGTTGCTGTGCAGCCTGAGCACCGGGCTCAAGGCGCCGAATTGGCACCAGCGCACATATAACTCGGGGTCCAGGCGATTGCCGTGAAAGCCGCCGATGTCGTGGGACCAGTAGGGGAAGGCCACATTCCCGGCGCGGGTGGTATAGCGGATCTCGTAGTTGAGCACGTCCCAGTCCGAGTAGACGTCCCCCGAGAACCCGGCCGGATATCTATGCTGGCCCAGGCCGCCGTAACGGCTGAAGGTCAGCGAGCGCTTGCCCGTCCGCCGCTGAGTGCCATCGTAGTACGTCTTCGCGCACCACATCGTTGAGTTGAGGTCGGGCACCCCGGAGCCCGGGTTGCCGTCGATCCACCAGAAGTCTATGCCCATGCGCTCCAGGGGCCAGTGCACCGCCTCGACGAATGCCCGGTTGAGCTTCTTGTCGCCCAGTCTCCATGACAGGGGCCTGTTAAGAGCATCCCCCGATAGGCCGGCCATCTTCGCGGCCGGCGCGTGGTGCGTGTCCTCCACGGGCAGAGCGCTGCCCGGGTGGTTGTTCGCCGTCACGTACACGCCCTGGTCGTGGACCCATTTGAGAAAGCCCTTCGGGTCGGGGAATAGCTCCTCATTCCAGTCGTAGCCCTCCCATCCGTACTTGTGCCAGTCCACATCGATGACGAGCACGTCCAGGGGGATATCGAGCTCGCGGAACCTGCTGACGATCTGCTTCTCCTCATCGGCGGAGAATGCCCAGTAGCGGGAATACCACGGCCCCCATGCGTACCGCGGGAGCATGGGTATGGGTCCGCATAGGCGGACGTACTCTGACAGCATATGGGCGTAGTCCTGCCCGTATGCGAAGAAGTACATGTCACGAGCCCGGGCGTGGGGGCGTGGGGCCAGCCACTTCTCCTCGCCCAGCCACAGCGGCCGGCGGGAGTCATCCAGCACGGTCCATCCGTCGCGGCTGAGCAGGCCGTCGTCGAGAGCCGGCAGATGGCCGGCGCGGATCCCGTCAAGAGCCCCGCGAGTGCCCTTGAGGTTGGCGGTGTGCTTGCTGCCGGGACGCCACGTGCCTGAGCCTTCGCCCGCCCGCCACGTGATCATGAGGCTTTGATCGTCGAAGGTGTATCGGCCCGTCAGCCACCGCAACTCCATGGCCGGGGTGCAGGCCACAAGCCACTCGTCCTCCTGGGTCACCTTCAGGGGACAGGGCGGCCAGTCGCGGTCCAGCACCAGAACGCTGGGCTCGTCTACGAACTGCCCCTCGGGGGCATACTCCATGCGGACCAGGGTGGGTGACAGGAAGCTGAAGCGGACGTCTCCGCAGGTGATCTTGCCTCCATCAATCTGATGCGGAACGGCGCCGGCTGCGGAGGCCGCGATCAGGACGGCCACGGCAAGAAGCGGGTATCGAGACCTCAACATGCCAACTCCCCCAGTTTCTGCAGGTATCGTCTCGCGTGTGGGGCGCGTAGCGCTCACCACCACGGAACTCGGCCGGCGATTGTGCGCCTGCATGCTACCTATTCCCCGGTCCCGGCCGGAGACCCTCTGCAACCGATGACGAGGCATTGGAGGGTTTTAGGCGGCAGTATGGCGAACCTACCGGCAACTACTCCCAGGGAGGCAGACCCATTACCCGGCGATTACTCGGATGCTTGGCCCTGATCGCTGTCGCCGCCGCATGTCACGGCGCAGGGCTGAAGCTGGCGCCGCAGCCGCAGGATGTCACCGTCACGCAGGGGCAGTTCATGTGGACCGGCGATGTGCGCTTGGCCCTTGCCCAGCCCGGACGCGAGGATGACAAGTTCGCGGCCGAGCAGCTCAAACAGGAGATGCGGCGGTGCTTCGACATCGTGCCGGCGCAGGACGGGCAGGGGCCCAGCGTGCTGATCGGCTTGCTGGGCGATGCGCCGGTGCAGCAGCAGACGACCGGTTTGGATCTGGGCAAGCTAAGCGATCGGGGGCCTGACGCGTACGCGCTATGGGTCCGGCCCGAGGGAATCATCGCGGCGGGGAACGCCCCGTCGGGCACGTTCTACGCCATACAGACGCTAAAGCAGCTTCTGCGGGCCAACGCGCAGGATGGCGGGATCCCGTGCGTGAGAGTGCTTGACTGGCCGGGGCTCAGATACCGGGGCTACTCGGATGACATCAGCCGCGGGCCCATCCCCACGATGGAGTTCTTCAAGCGCCAGATCCGCACCATGGCCGAGTTCAAGATGAACATGCTCACCTTCTACACGGAGCATGTGTTCAAGCTGGCAAAGCACCCCGTTATCGCGCCGGATGACGGGCTCACCGCCCAGCAGGCCGGAGAGCTGTCGCGGTACGCCCGCAAGTACCACGTGGAGCTCGTGGGCAACTTCCAGTCCTTCGGGCATTTCGCGAACATCCTCAAACACGAGCAGTACGCGCACCTGCGCGAGACCACCTGGGTCATCACCCCCGCCAAGGAAGAGAGCTACACCTTCCTGGACGAGGTCTACAGCGAGATAGCTCCCGCCTACGACTCGAAGTTGTTCAATGTGAACTGCGACGAGACGTGGGGATTGGGGACAGGCCCCAGCAAGGCTCTTGCGGACGAGATCGGCGTCGGCGCGGTGTACCTGGGGCATATGAACCGCATCCACGACATCCTGCGGGACAACTACGGCAAGCGGATGATGATGTGGGGCGACATCGCCCTGCAGCACCCCGAGATTGTGGATCAACTCGCCAAGGACACGATACTGCTGTCGTGGGGCTACGGCGCTCGGACGAACTACGACAGCGCCATTGAGCCCTTCGTGAAGGCCGGCCTCGAGTTCATGGTATGCCCGGGGGTGTCGTGCTGGTCCAGGATATTCCCCCATTACGAGAACGCCCTGGTCAACATCCGCAACTACGTGCGCGACGGGGCGAAGTTCGGGGCCATCGGGATGCTTAACACCACATGGGATGACTACGGAGAGAACCTGTTCCACTGGAACTTCTACGGCACGAACTGGGGGGGCGTGTGTGCCTGGCGGCCTTCAGACGCCGACCCGGAGGCCTTCAACGAGGCCTATGCGCAGGTGAGCTACGGCACTGCGGATGACAAGGTTACGCGAGCCATCGGGCTTCTGGCCTCCTGTGTTCACAACCCTCTGACGCGGGGGAACATGGATCCGGCCTTCTATGTGAAGCCTTTCGGCGCACTGGCGACCTCCTTCGACCTCGTGATGGACCAGGCCGCCGACCTGTGTCAGCGCAGTCAGGAGGCCATCAACCTGCTGCGGCAGGCCAGGATGGAGGCGAAGCTGGACGCCGAGGACCTGGCCTACATTGAGTTCGCCGCCAGGCGGCTTCACTACATCGGCCGGGCCCGTGAGCTGCAACTCGGCATGGCCAAAGAGTATACGGAGGCGGTGGCACAATACCCGGATGCCGAGCCCGCCCGCAGGTCGCTGGGCAGGGCCATCTCCGCCGCCAATGAGCTTCTGGGTACCGTCAGGACCTTGCAGGCCGACTACCGGACGTTGTGGCTTGCCGAGAACCGCCCGTGGTGGTTGGACAGGATGGCCGGCAAGTACGATGGTCTCATCAGTACGCTGGCCTCCCAGGTAGACAAGCTCAAGGCGGCCGGCGAGGAGTTCGACAAGACGGGCATTCCTCCTGACCCGGAAAGCGTTGGTCTGCAGCTTGCGGAAACTACGCGCCGCGACGTGAAGGCCGTGCCCAGCAAGGAGCCGATTCTCGCACAGGACGCCACCTGGTGGGACAAGCGTTGGCCGTATCGCATTCCGCTGATGGTCGCGAACGGCAAGACACGACGCACCGACTACACCGCCGAGGTGCTGGTGAACTTCGGCACACAGAAGGTGGACGAGGCAAGCCTTCGCGTGGTGGCGCACATGGCAGACAACAGGACGCAAGTCCTGCCGACGCAGTTCGACCCCGTAGCGGGCGGCGGCCATGTCGTATTCGTTCTGCCCGGCGTCATGGAGCCGGAGGCCCGCCACAAGCTTGCACTGTACTACGACGTGGTCGGCGGTTCGCCGAAACCGGCTCAGAAGTTGGAGGGTGTCTCGCTACGCAGGGACGGGTCCTGGTGGTGGGTGGAAAGCAGCAAGTACAAGGTGTTGGTGGGTCGCAGCGGTGCTCACCTGTTCGAGTGGTATGTGAAGGCTCTCGGTAACCTCGAGATCACGCATCCGGGGCGCGGTGGGTGGTCGGGCTTCGCGGACGCCGGTGACAGCGGAGGACGGGCGGCCGCCTATGACATCACCTGTGAGGCGGCCGGGCCGGTGATGGTGCGGCTGCGCGCTACCGCCCCCTCGGCCGCCTCCGAAAAGCTCTTCAGCTTCTACGCGGGCAAGCCATACGCCGAGGTCATGCTGGCGAATCCCACCAACTTCTACTGGAACTACGACAACGTCAACAACTTCGCCAAGGACAAGGGCAACCCCGGCATGGCCGTCTTCTCCAACGGGCACAAGGAGCCCGTGTGCCGATCCGATGAGCAGGTACACGCTGAGGCCAAGGGGGTCACATGGAGCGCGAAGACTCGCGAGGATGGTCTGCTGCTGGCGAACATCACCCCCGAGGTCAAGGCGACCCACATGACCGGGCCCGGCGCCGGATGGGGAGGCGTGGGGATCGAGCGCAGTGTCCCCGTCTGGCACTTCGTGATCTACGCCGACAAGGTCGATGGGGATATCGCGCCGGTCCTCAATGAGGCCCGGCAGACGCTGGACATGCGTGAGCAGCCGAAGGTATACGTCGGCAGAGGGCAAAAAGCAGCGGAAGGGTAGGGCACACTGCAGACGGGCTGTGCAGGGGGCGGCTCGCAAGCTTCCTTGCCTGTTTGCTCATAGGACAACTCGGCATGGACGCGCCGGCTGATGGCCAAGGGCTTCTCGCCGGCAGCAGGGCCTCTACGGGCAGTCGCTTCGCATCAAGGTGCGGAAAACGATGTCCCCGATGACCGCCCCGCAGGCCTGCTTGTGCTCGAACAGGTACTCGGCGATCTCGGTGATGGCCAGCCAGTGCAGGCGTATGAGGCACTTGGTGTCGGTCACAAGCTGTGCGATCAGTTCGGACTCCGTCTGCTCGAGCCTTCGCCAGTACAGGAGCCGCTGCCACCAACCGTAATCTTTCAGCACGATCAGGGCCGCGTCGTGGCAGGCCTGCTGCAGATCCTTGGCTGAGTGCCACCCTGACCAGGCCCCCCTGAAACGCTCCCGGGCGAGGGGACCGGCGAGCTTGACCATGGCAAGAGTGCGCAGGCCGTCGGTATTGGCGATACTTCCGTCATCTTCGCAGAAGACGACGTGGTCCTTCCACGGGTTGCCGATGAAAGCTTTCTCGATCCGCCAGCCCAGGAGCAGGCCGACAACGGCGTGCCCGGCTTCATGGTAGGCGGCGTCCAGCTTGAGCTCGTCGCGCACCTGATTCCTTTTGTCCCCCGCAAATCTCTCCCAACTCATGCTCGATCAGTCCCGGGCTCAACCCGGTGACGGAGGTGCCGCGCCAAGCGCGGTCGGTGGTATTGGGCCGTTTGGGGCCTCACTACGAGATTGACATTACGCTGCCTATGGCGACCATCGCTATGGCCACGGCACACGTGGGCCACGGCCATGTCGATGAATCGGCTCTGGGGGCCTCCAGAAGACCGCGCAAGACCGCCACGACAAACAAGCCTGCGCCTGCGACGACCAACCCGTGCGCTCGGGGGTCCTGCGAATACCAGTTCATGAAGTTCACGAGGAAGGATGCGTGCATCTCGTGCTGGCGTGCCTCCCTGCCCCCTGGCAGAATCAAGGCCGATGCGTTAGGCGCGTCGAATAAGTCTACGGAGCGCACCGGTCGGGGATCTTGTCCTTGGCGGACGTGATGCATTGATCCTGCGGCAATTTACCCGCATCCAGTTTCCCTGAAACCAGTCCCGGGCCTAAGTTGCTGTTACCAGAGCATATAGCGAAATGGGTCTTCCCAGGCAAAGCATGAGAGTCCTAACGACGTCACTGTCCATGGCTATTCTCGCAAGCCTGGCCGTTTCCCTGCCTGCCCGTGGGGAAACGCGGCCGGTGGTGTACCGCGGCAAGATCGACTGGTATGCCCACCGGCACACCTTCGCGGCCCTGCAGGGCATCGTCAATCGCGACGGCCCGGTGCTGTACCGGCAGTCCCCCTTCCATTACCACGCCCCGGTCAACGCCGCATGGCTTGCGCACTACAGCCGCAGCCCGGGTCTGGTGTATGAGCGGGTCGACCGGTTTGATGCCCTGGTCCAGCGTTTCAGGCCCCATGTCAAGGGCCTGATCGGGTTCGATTCCTCACCGGGGCCGAAGATGGCCAAGGCGGGCAAGTTCTTCCCAGTTGAGGAGTACCTGGCCACCTCGGCGGGGGCATTGGCCTCGATGCTGCCCGTTCCGTCGGCCATGCGGGAGGATCTGTCCCGGAAGTGGGGGATACCGGCGCCCGATGAGGTCGAACTCATCGACTACCGGGGCAACGCCACAGGGATCAGCATCCACGGTGACCTGGGCGACTACGGGTTTGGCGGCAAGGCCGAGGCGATCCGCTGGGCGCTCGAGGTATTGTTCCCGCACTGCTCGCCCGACTATTTCTACAATCTGGACCACTCCGACGTGGACTTCGCGGTGCAACACCGGGCGCTTTGCACGAACCTGCGCTACACCGACGAGGCCGCGGGAGGCGGCACGACTGAGAGGCAACTGCTTGAGGAGATACTGGCCGGGTACCGAGCCAGGCGCGACAGGGCGCGACCGTACTTCTGGGTGATCGGCCTCCAGCCGCCTGAACGCGATGGCGTGATGACCCTATCGCGCTTCGGCGGTGTGAACACAATGACCAACATGGGCCAGAACTGGAGCTTCCATACGCGGGTGCCCTGCTCTGGCGCTGGATGGCGGCAGAAGCCGGCGCCCGCTCGCCCGCCCGTGAGGCCCAACACTCGCTATGTGGCCTTCATCGCCTCAGAGTGCACCACCCAGAAGGCCGCCGGTGATGGCATGCAGCACGGGGCCTGGCTGGATCAGGCCCGGGGAGCGGTTGCGATCAATTGGGGTATGTGCGCGGCCTTCGCCTCCCAGGCCCCGGCCGTCGTTGACTACTACTACTCAACGGCGACGGCGAACGACTACTTCGTCACGGGAGACATCTGCGCGGGGATGGGTTTCGCCGTGCCGCCACTGATGCCCCCGGAAGCCTGGCAGGCGGTGCTCGAGGACGCCGCGCCGCTGTGGCGCCGGATGGACCTTCGCTGCATTGATGTCTACGCCAACGACGGCTACTATGACGCCGGGGTGGACTGGCCCCAGTTTGCGGACATGTGCGATGCCCTGGATGTGCTTGCCGTGACGGCTAAGAACCGGGTACTCAGCCGGGGCATGTGGTCCGATCACCTCTCCACATGGGGGACAGCGTCGCGAGTTCTGGGAGTGATCCACTATCCGCGCTGTCCGGCCGAGACGGCACTTGATGAGATGGCGGACTTCTTGTTCGAGAAGCTCGCGTCCGGCCAGGGCCCGTGGGGCCGGAAGCTGTGTTGCATCTACCTGCCGATAGGCGCCCTCACGACGCCCGTTGGCGGCCCAACGGTTGTGCAGGTGTCTCCTACCGGGCTCGCCCGGCTGCAGGAGCGTCTTAACACCCAACTGGATGGGGCGGTGCGCATCGTCCGGCTCGATGAGCTTGCGGGCCGGCTTTCCCATCCTGACGCGTGAGTTGTTGGCCGTGGTCCATTCCCTGAGGAGGCCGTGACATGTCTCGTCCGCCCACGGACCTGAGCTTCGCATGCCTGCTGGTTGCCCTCGCGGCGCCTGTGTGCATGTCTCAACAGCAGGCCGCGCCTGATGAGATCGTCTGCCCCCGGGCCCCCCGGCCCCCGGTTATCGACGGCCTGGGAGACGACGCCTGCTGGCCCGATGCCCCCCTGGTTGACGCATTTACGCGCCCCTTGTCGCAACGGGCGCCGGAGAAGGCCGTGTCGGCGCGCGTGTGCTTCGACGCCGACGCCTTGTATCTGCTATTCACGTGCCGGGAGCCTGAACCCGAGCGCCTTAAGGCAGGGGCGGCGGATGGCGGGGGCGATGTGTGGCGGGATGACTGTGTGGAGG
>Ga0272441_10008857_pt1 | contig 15763 bp, 18 predicted proteins | sample SSMProp6N_FD_193582 | JGI IMG/M metagenome (GOLD analysis project Ga0272441, IMG submission 193582) | Marine sediment archaeal communities from Little Sippewissett salt marsh, Falmouth, MA, United States - SSM-Prop-6N | ecosystem: Environmental > Aquatic > Marine > Wetlands > Sediment ... | reverse complement strand
AGCAGGCAAAATATTATTGGTTTGACTCGGGGGTTGCGTGTTTTATGGCTAATATTTTTTCCTTTAAGGAATTGGAAAAATCAAATGTTAAAGGCAGGTTTTTGGAAAATTTTGTCTTTCAGCAAATTTTGGCCTGGGCATCTTTGCAGCAGACCCAACCTGAATTTTATTATTGGAAATCAAAACAGACGCGTACTGAAGTGGATTTTATTATCAAACACAGGGATGTTGTGTTGCCAATCGAAGTCAAATCAGGAGATAGTTTGGATTTCCGGGATACCCGTTCGGTTCGTGAATTTCTTAAAGGACATCCTGATGTTCGCTTTGGGGTCATTATTTATACAGGGAAGAAGCTTTATCCTGTCGCCAGCAATGTCTGGGCTGTCCCCTGGCAGTTATTGTAGAATATAAGGGGCTCCTGATAGTCGTATAATTAGATAATGTAGAGATAAATTAACTGGAGTTTGAATCCTCTCAGCGACCCATGGAGTATGATCCTGTCGATACTCTTGAAAGCATTGGTTTTAGTAAACCGACGGGAAGAAAACGCTGGATCCATTGCCGGCTTTACCCTGTCAAAGACAAAGACGGCAAAGTGTTGAATGTTGTCCAGATTGAAGAGGATATAACCGATCAAAAGAAGGCTGAAGATCAAATGAATGAGCTTAGAGCTGAGTTGCTTCATTCGACCCGTGCCGGAACGATGGTGGAATTAACCGCGGCTTTAGCGCACGAGCTCAATCACCCATTAGGTTCAATTCTTAACAATGCGAATGCCGCAAAAAGGTTTCTTGAAAAGAAGGATCCTGATCTTAATGAGATCCGAGAGATCATTAGTGATATTATATCCGAAGACAGAAGAGCGAGTGATGTTATGCAAAAACTAAGGGCCTTAATGAAAAAGGAAGAAGTCAATTTTGCCCCGTTACAGATTAACGATATTATTGAAGAGGTGGTTAAGTTTACGCAGAGCGATCTCATTATCAAAAACATTTCTTTGACGAAACAAATGGAGGAAAACTTGCCGAAGATATGGGGAGACCGCACACACCTTCAGCAGGTATTGCTTAATTTGATCATGAATGCGACTGATGCGGTAAAAACAAGCAAAATAAAGGCAATCAACATTTCAACTGCTAAGGATGATGCTGAGAATATTATAATTAGCGTGAAGGATTCCGGAACAGGCATTGATGAAAATAAAAAAGACGATCTATTTAAGCCATTCTATACAACAAAGAAGGAAGGCATGGGAATGGGATTGTCCGTCATTAGAACGATCGTCAAATCGCATGAAGGAGCAATCTGGGTTGAAAATAACCCCGAGGGTGGGGCAAGTTTTTTTGTAAAGATTCCTATCTATAAGGAGCCAGTTTAATGGGAAAAAATATTCCACGCATTTTTATCGTTGATGATGATGAAAAGTTCAGCAAAAGTTTATCGCGACTGGTCAAGTCGATAGGGTTTGATGTTGAGACATTTCTTTGTGCCCAGGAATTTCTGGAAAGAAAACATTATAAAGGAGTAAGCTGTCTGCTTTTGGACGTGCGCATGCCGGGATTAACAGGCCCTGACCTACAGGAGGAACTTAAAAATAGAAGTATCGATATGCCGATCGTTTTTTTAACAGATCATGGGGATGTGCCTACGGGTGTTAAGGCGATGAAAGATGGAGCAGTCGATTTCTTACCAAAGCCTGTTGAAGAAAAGAAATTATTTGAAGCAATTGATCATGCCCTGGATAGAGATGCGCAGTTAAAAAAGAGTACACGCGAAATTGAAAAAGCAAAATCTCTGGTTGCCTCATTAACTCCCCGAGAACAAGAGGTCATGCGCTGGCTCATAACCGGCATGCTAAACAAGCAAGTAGCGCGCTATCTTGGCGCTACAGAACGCACCATTAAAGCCCACCGCAGTCAGGTCATGCATAAGCTCGGTGTCGTTTCCGTTGCCGAACTTGTCCGCCTCGCCCAGAAGGCGGATATCCCACCTGCAAAAAGAAGCCCTCGGTAGCATTAGGCAAAGGTTGTATCGTGAAAATTAAATGTATAATATTGGGACCGCATAACTTCCGCTTTCAGCAAAAAATCAATATATTGAAATTTCTGTTTACAATACCGAATATTCAAGGTATACTTAAAGCATGATAAATCGTCCCAGAGAGATAAAATTATTATTAAAATATTTGAAATCCTATCCAGTGGTTGGAATATTGGGGGCACGACAAGTAGGCAAAACAACACTGGCCCTTCTACTACAAAAACACATAAAATCTGAATACCATTATTATGATCTTGAAAATCCGGAAGATGCTGCAAAATTTTATGATCCTATGCTTCTGTTAAAGTTTCTTAAAGGAATAGTCGTAATTGATGAGATACAACGGCTCCCTGGACTTTTTCAGGTATTAAGGGTTCTTGCAGATCGGAAAAACATCCGCACGCGTTTTCTGGTTTTAGGAAGTGCTTCACCTGAGTTACTTCGACAGTCCTCTGAATCGTTGGCTGGACGGATTGCATACCATGAGTTAAAGGGCTTTTCCATGGAAGAAGCCGGAGTCTCAAATCATGAAAAATTGTGGCTGAGAGGGGGGTTTCCAAAAGCCTATTTATCATCTTCCTTGGCTAAAAGCCAGGAGTGGCGGCAAAATTTTATCAAAACTTTTTTAGAGCGTGATTTGCCGCAGTTAGGGGTTAAGATTCAATCGGCAACGCTTCGGCGTTTTTGGACAATGTTAGCCCATTATCACGGACAAGTATGGAATGCTTCGGAATTTGGCCGGTCTTTTGGTGTTGCTGACACCACAGTCAGAAATTATCTGGACTTGTTTACAGCTGCATTAGTTATGAGACAGCTTCAGCCTTGGCATGAGAATATCCAAAAACGGCAAGTAAAATCACCAAAAGTATATTTTGTTGATAGCGGACTTCTTCATGCAATTTTGAATTTACGAACGCAATCAGATTTATTAAGTCATCCCAAAGTTGGAGCGTCATGGGAGGGATTTGTGATCGAGCAAATTCGGCATCATCTTGGTGCCGAAGTGGAAGAATGTTATTTCTGGGCAACTCATGCAGGAGCTGAACTTGATCTACTTGTAGTTAGAGGGAAAAAACGTCTTGGATTTGAGATCAAGAGAACTAGTTCCCCAAAAGTAACGCCATCGATGCGAAGCGCTCTTAAGGATTTAAATCTCCATCGTTTGGATGTTATTCATGCCGGTGATGCGACGTTCCCTCTAGAAAGGAATATTCGAGCAGTTTCAATTCAGCATTTGATTGAAAATATTAGCTCTCTAAAGTAAGCAGAAATTCAGATTGTTTTCCACCCAGATTCTCCGCCTCGCCCAGAAGGCTAATATTTCCCCTGCAAAAAACAGCCCGCGATAAAATATAAATCCAAAACTCCAATAATACCAATTGACCTGCCCCACTTAGTTGTACCAATATTTATGAGAGAGCGTTTGTTGATTTAGCCATCTTGGCTGTATTGTTTCTGGTGCTGGCGGATGATAACCCAATGAACTATGTGGCCGAATTGTATTATATTCAATCCTCCAGCGTTCAATTAATACCTGATCTTCATACAATGTATCAAAAATCTCCCGTTTAAGCAATTCATCTTTAAGCTTCCCATTAAATGATTCAATATATCCATTCTCCCAAGGACTGCCCGGCTCAATGAACAGCGTGTCAATTTTATGTCGCTTTAGCCACCAACGTAATAGTATGGCAATAAATTCCGGACCATTATCCGAGCGAATATATCAAGGTGTTCCTCGCTCAAGAAACAATTGAGATAACACATCCATTACATTTCGTGAATTTAATTTTCGATTAACCTCAATAGCCAAGCATTCCCTTGTATATTCATCAATGATTGTTAACATGCGTATGGCTCGGCCATTGCGTGTTCGATCCATCACAAAATCATAACTCCACACATGATTCCTGTAGCGCGGCCTTAAACGAATACATGAGCCGTCATTAAGCCATAGACGTTTGCGTTTCGGCTGCTTTTGAGGAACCTTTAAGCCTTCTCGACGCCATAATCATTCAATGCGTTTATGATTTACTCTGAATCCCTCAGATTGTAAAAGAGCAGTAATCCGTCTGTATCCATACCGGCCATATTGCTTTGTCAGGTCTATCATCCGTCTGACTACAACAGGTTCATCATCTTTTATCACATATTGATATCGCTGTGTTGCTCGTGGTTGTTGCAATACTTGGCATGCATGCCTTTCGGACACTTCAAATGTTTCCTGCAACTGTCGACTCGCCCGGCGTTTTTTCTCCGGGCTTAGAAGTTTCCCTTGTTGATCTCCTTCAGCATCGCATTATCTAAGCTCAAATCCGCCACCAGCCTTTTCAATCGTGTGTTCTCACGCTCCAGCTCTTTGTACTTCTTGGCTTGATTAATCTTCATGCCCCCATATTCTTTTCGCCACCTATAATAACTTTGCTCAGATACGCCTGCCTGGGAAGTCTCCATGCCTTTATTCATTGCTCATTCTTACGGCTTCCAGTTTAAATTCGCGGCTGTAGTTGTTTCGTGGACTATTTTGACTCATTGGACACCTCCTTGTGGCATTATACCACTGATTCATTGGTGTCCACAAATCCGGGGCAAGTCCATAGGTCATTTATTTCTATATATTTACTTGATGAAAGATACTTCTGTATAGTATACTCAAAATCAAAGATGTTAAACATCCGGCATACATGAGTCCTACTTATATTGAATTTTATTCTTGTTAGTTTAAAACACCTTCGGATGTTTTATTCCAATATAGATATGCCCTGTTAATTAGAATATTTGATATTTTATAAAGGGGAAAATGATACGAGAAAAAGTTAAAAATTTTCTTTACATATTTATATTTCTTTTTCTAGTCTGGCTATGCTTGACTTCAAGCTTAAAGATTCAGGAGCTTTTTGCAGGAGTTATTGCAAGTTTTATCTTAGCGTTGTTTTTCAATAAGTCATACCTAAATTTAGGGCTTCCTCCTTTAACTATTAGAAGAGTGATATTCCTCGTGGCTTATATATTCATTCTTTTTAAAGAAATAGCCAAAGCAAATTTAGATGTTGCTTATAGAATTTTACACCCCAAGATGCCGATAAAGCCAGGAATTGTGGTTATTAAGACAAGATTAAAACAAGATTTAGCAAAGATGATTTTAGCAAATTCTATTACACTTACCCCGGGGACTTTTACCCTAGACATATTGGGTGATAATCTACTTATTCATTGGATAAATGTAAAAACGGAGAATGTAGAAGAGGCAACAGAAATCATAGGGAAAAAATTTGAAAAATATTTAAGGATAATATTTGAATGAGTGAAATTATTTTTCTGCTAATTATAGGTGCAGCCATTTTACTTTGTCTTTTACGAATGATAAAGGGGCCTACCGCTCCAGATAGGGCAGTAGCGTTAGACACACTTTCTACAGTTACCGCTGCTTTACTCGTTCTATTGGGTTATATTTTTAAAAGGTATATTTATTTAGATGTATCTCTGGTTTATGCACTTTTAACATTTGTGGGTTCTGTAGCCATAGCAAGATTTTTAGAAAGAGGGATTTAAATGCATTTGGTAGGATTGATTATCACCGGAATTGGTACGATATTTCTCTTTTTGGGGAGTCTGGGAATATTCAGATTACCTGATGTTTATAATAGGCTCCAGGCAGGGACAAAGTGTACTACTTTTGGTTGTTTATTCACCATTATTGGTGTGGGAATAATGGAGCCGAGTTGGTTTTGGAAGACTTTAATTATTGCTTTGTTCATACTTTTAACTAATCCAATATCTAACCATGCCTTAGGCAGGGCATCTTGTAAGAGTGGCGTACCTTTATGTGATAAAAGTGTTGTAGATAAGACCAAAGAATTTAAAGAATGCCATGAAAATTCAGAAATCAAAATGTAAAATGTAAAATGTTCGAGAACTTTTGAGTTTTGATATGTAATTTTGATATTTAATTTTCTACCTTTAATTTTACTATGATGATATTTATTGCTTTTTTAGTATTTGTCATGTTAGTTGCAGCAATTTATGCCTGTATATTTACAGATTTGCTGAATGCAGTCATTGCTTGTTGTGTTGTTAGTTTGATAGCCGCTATACTTTTTTACTTTTTACAGGCACCAGATGTGGCTATGGCTGAAGCCTCAATTGGCGCGGCTTTGGTAACCGCTATTTTTGTTATTGCAATCAGGAGAACAAAAAGAGAAGAATGAAACGAATAATAATACTTATTCTATTGGCAATTATAGCTTTGGGGATTGGTTTATCTTTTACGAAAATTCCTTTTGCTGTACCAAAAACAAAGGTAGGCAGTTACTATATAGATAAAGGGATCGACCAGACAGGCGCAGTAAATATAGTAACTTCAGTAGTTTTGAATTATAGGGCGTTTGATACTCTCGGTGAGGTTACTATACTTTTTATCGCCGCTTTAGGATTGGGAGCTATTCTTGCAACCGTTAAGAAGAAAACTAAAAAGGAAATCATACCTTCAAGCCTTATTCTTTCTACTGGTTGTAAATTTCTTTTTCCCTTTATCTTGATCTTTGGTGTTTACATGTTTTTACACGGACATCTCACGCCCGGGGGAGGATTCCAGGGTGGAGCAATTATTGCTTCAGGCTTCCTTTTAGTTTATTTAGGTTGTCAGGAAAGAAGGCTAAATGAAAGAGCCCTCAAAGCCACAGAAACCTTGGCAGGATTGATATTTGTGATAATAGGATTTTTAGGATTGGCTGTAAGCGGATATTTCCTTTTCAACTTTCTTCCCAAGGGGATTCCAAATACCCTTTTGAGCGCAGGCATTATCCCTATAATTTATATTGCTATTGGATTTAAGGTGGGAAGTGAGCTGGCGGGGATCATTGATGCTTTGATAGAGGAAAGCGAATGACCCTTCGACATTGCTCAGGGTCATGGCAAATGGAGTTGAACCATGAGTTTTTTGAATAATTATATATATTACATAGGGGCATTTGGCCTTGTATTTGTCGGGCTTTATATTCTTTTGATCAAGCATAATTTGATTAAAATGATAATAGGCCTTACTATTATGAATACCGGGGTTAATTTATTACTTGTTTCTCTGGGATATATAAAAAAAGGAACTGCACCTATATTTTCGAAGCCAGGACTCATTCCGAATAGTATGGTTGACCCTACTGTCCAGGCGCTCGTTTTAACAACAATTGTTATTGGTGTGGCAGTCCTGGCAATGGCTCTATCCCTAGCCATCAGGCTGTATCAGCATTATGGAACACTTGATATGAGAAAAATAAAGGAGCAAAGGTGGTAAACCCTATTCTGCTTATTGCTGTTCCTCTGGCATTCGCCTTTTCTATTCCTTTGTTCGGATTTATTTCTAAAAGAATAGTAAAGTTTATTCCTCCCATTGCCATGCTATTTAATCTGGTTATCTCGTTTACCTTAATACCAGAGGTTATAAAAAAGCCTATTGTTGTTTCCCTGGGAGGATTCCCTCCGCCTTTCTGCATAAATTTATTTGCTGGCCCGACAGGTATTTTGTTCTCTTGCTTAATCGCCCTGGTAGGTTTTCTTGTCTCCATCTATGCGCTGGATTATATAAAGGAAGGTGCCAAAGAGAAGTATCATATGCTTTATCTTCTGCTTCTTACAGGTGCCACAGGCGTTGTTTTAACAGGGGATATATTTAATCTTTTTGTCTTTTTTGAAATTCTCTGCATTTCTTCTTATGCCCTGGTTGCCTATCTAGGAAATAAGGCAGGTGTGGAATCTGCATCTAAATACCTGATTCAAGGCTCGCTCGGATCAGCTTTTATTTTAATTGCGATTGCACTTCTTTATGGACAATTTGGAACTCTTAATATGGCTGATATTGCCAGAAATATCCATTCAGCAAGTCCAATTCACCTATTTGTTCCTCTTGTTTTATTTATCACTGGATTAGGGGTAGAAGCGGCCATTTTCCCTCTGAATGCATGGCTTCCGGATGCCCACTCTTCTGCTCCGGCCACCGTAAGCGCTATCCTTTCAGCGATAGCCATAAAAATAGGGATTTATGCTATAGCAAGGGTTGTGTTTACCATTTTTGGAGCATCTAATATGCTCCTTTTTCTTGTTCTTTTAGGCCTTCTAACACTATTAGTGGGGGAGTTGTCTGCATTCAGCCAGAATAATGTAAAAAGGATGCTTGCCTACTCAAGTATCGGTCAGATAGGCCTTATCCTTTTTGCTTTCGGAATCGGGACAAATTATGCAATAGCAGGAGGGTTGTTTCAATTGATAACCCATGCCCTTTCTAAATCCCTTCTCTTCTTGGCTACAGGGTATATGATTTATCAAGCAGGTTCAATGGAAATTTCATCACTGGAAGGTATGGGAAAAAAGATGCCTTTGTTCTCTTTAGGTTTTACCATCGGCGCTTTTTCCTTGATCGGCCTTCCGCCTTTCATAGGGTTCCCAAGTAAATTTTTGATCGTTCGCTCTGCATTGGAAAGACAAAGTTCTTTATATACAGTTTTTATAGGGATCGTCCTTTTGGGAACGGTTATTGAGGCGGCATATTTATTTAAGGTAATTCAGGCTCTTTATTTTAAAGGAAGCATGGAAGAGACAAAAATAGAAGTACCGATAAGCGCTTTAATCCCGGTGGTTATTCTCATATTACTTATTATCGGCATAGGTGTATATCCGCAAATTTTAACCGGTATTCTTAATTCTTCCTCTTTAGAGTTTCTTGACAGAATAAAATACATACAGGGAGTACTCGGGTGAGTTTAACACAACTAGTTATTATTTCCTTTGCAGGGGCGTTTCTTACCTATTTTTCGGGTAAGGTTTCTTCTAAGTTAAGGGATGTTTTTGCTGTTATTATCTCTTTGGTTTTGATCGCTATTCTCTCTTATTTCTATGGAAAAACCGAGGAGTTGAGGTATTTCTCTTTTCTAGGGCTCCCCCTTCTTTTAAGGATAAATATGCTTTCCTGGTATTTCGCTATTACCATAGCTGTTGTGGGAGCCCTTTCTATTATTTTTTCTTTAAGCTATATGAAAGGAAAAGAAAAAACAGATTTTTATTATTTAATGATGCTTTTGGTAAATGCAGGGATGCTTGGAATTGTATTATCAGGCGATCTAGTTTCGTTCTATATCTTCTGGGAGATTATGTCGTGGAGCGCATTTCTTTTGATAAGCTATAATCGAGGGCCTGCTTTAGCTGCGGGAATGAAATACATTGTTATGTCCATTATCGGCTCTGTCGCTATGCTCATCGGAATGCTGTCACTTTATACAAATTATGGGACTCTGTGTATTTCAGAAATTTCCCCTTTGATTGATTCTGCTTCTTCAGGTTATATTTTATTTCTTTTGATCCTCTTTTTTGTTGCCTTTGGGATAAAAAATGCAGTTTGGCCGTTTCATACCTGGCTTCCTCCAGCTCATTCAGAGGCGCCATCGCCATTTTCTGCTGTGCTTTCCGGGATATTAGTAAGAATGGGAATGTATGGTTTTCTTGTTTTTTTCTACGTGGTGTTAGGGGTAAAACTTTTTCTTGGCCTGGGACAGGGTTTATACAGATTCCATTATATTCTTGCCTGGATAGGAGCTATTAACATAGTAATCCCGACGTTCATTGCTATGTTTCAAAATGATTCCAAAAGGCTATTGGCCTGGCATGGGGTGGGACAGGGCGGATACATGGTTTTGGGGGTTGCGATGGGGACTAGCTTAGGAGTGGTTGGTGGTACATTTCATATCATTAATCATACTTCATATATTGCGCTTTTATTTCTAGTAGTAGGAGCAATAGAATACCGGACCAAAGGAATCAGGGACCTAAATTCACTAGGCGGGCTTATAAAGAAAATGCCCATCACTTTTATCGGGGCTCTAGTAGGTGCTTGTGGATTGATCGGTGTTCCATTGACTAACGGGTTTGTCTCCAAGTGGCTGATTTACAAAACCCTGATCCTGAAAGGGTATCCTTTTTTGGCTTTCGCTGCATTGATAGGGACGTGGGGGACCATTCTTTCTCTTTACAAGTTTTTGCATAATATTTTCTTGGGGCAGCTTCCTGAAAAATATAAAGATGTAGAAAAAGTCCCGTTTAGCATGCAATTTCCAATAATAATACTTAGCTCGGTTATTATTCTTTTTGGTATTTTTCCCGGTATTCCTCTTAAAGTTATAAATTCGATCGTGGTTTCCTTTGGCCTGCAAAGTTTAAATATAAATATATGGGGAATATCTTCTGAGACAGGGGCTTTAAATACAATAAATATATTGACTGCGATTTGCATAGCATTGGGATTTGTCTGGCTCCTGTTTCGTATAGGCGAAAAGAAGGTATCCATTGCTCAGGATGATAATTACGCAGCAGGTGCATATGTCCCAAAGGGTAAATATCACCATACAGTTGAGTTTTATAACCCGCTATTTAGAATGATTAAACCGTATTTTAAAGATTTTGTGGATGAATTTTACTTGTTGATCGTAAAGGTGGGGAGAAGTCTAAGTGATAAAGTAAGGAAGCTTTACTGTGGAGACCTGAGCTATTATATAGTCTATATCGTATTATTTTTGGCCGTTTTAATTATTTTTAAATTAGGATTTAACGTATGATAATTGTAGCGAAAATTTTTGAAATAATTTTACCTCCAATTCTGGCATTTATAATAGGCATATTTTTCATTGGCCTATTCAGAAAAATTATGGCCAGAATCCACTGGCGTTACGGCCCGCCGATTATTCAGCCATTTTTGGATTTGATTAAACTATTTCACCAGAAGGGATTTTCACATGGCCCTCTTTTTGACTTAGGCCTAATTTTATCTTTAGCAGGTTCTATGGTTTTAATTCTCTTTATTCCCTTTGGCGGAATGTGCGCTCTAGGGAATTCAGGCGGGTTGCTTGTTATCCTTTATATAATGCTCTTTGCGCCTTTAGGGATCGCTCTGTCCGGCGGTGAGGGTGCAAATCCAAATATTAGTATTGGGATCTCTCGAAAACTTATAATAGCCTTGGGATATGAGGTTTCATTTCTGCTTGTATTGCTTACATTGATGACCTATTATAAAACAATTTCTATTGTAGATATAGTAAATGCTCAAAGTAATTTTCACTGGGCATTATTCTCACCTCTATTTTTATCCGGCATAGCCTATCTTATGATTCTGCCGGCCATATTGGGAATTCGGCCTTTTGATGTTGTAGGGGCGCCACAAGAAATCTCTTCAGGGCCTACGGCAGAATATGGGGGGAGATTTTTAGCTTTGTTCCATATTTGGCATGCCTTCAGTTTATTCATTGGTATCGCATTATTTGTAGATTTATTCTTAGGAGGGGGGAGTAATCCTGTAACCTTCTTTATGAAAATGGTGGTTGTATTTGTTCTAGTAACTTTTATTCATGCAGTTTTCCCGAGGTTGAGGACTGAGCAGGCTGTTAGGTATCTGTGGAGATGGCCAACTGCCATTTCTCTTTTAGGATTACTTTTGGTTCAAATAATCAAATAATAAGGTAAAAAATGGACAGAAAAGATATTAAGAAGTGGTTTAAAGAGCCGGGTAAAATGGGACATAAGTACTCCCTCTGGGCAGTATACTTCTGTACAGGCTGCGGGATAATTGAGGTTCCTCCGGTTATAACCTCAAGGTGGGATGCAGAAAGATTCGGGGTAATTCCCGTAGCTACTCCCAGGCAGGCAAATTTATTTCTGATTACCGGATATGTTTCGGTAAAGACCTTAAAAGCAATTATAAGAACATATGAACAGATGCCTGAGCCAAAGTATACAGTAGGATTTGGCTCCTGTCCTATAAATGGCGGGATGTACTGGGATTCATACAATACTATCAAGCATTTAGATAAATATATTCCTATAGACGGCTGGATTGCTGGCTGTATGCCCAGGCCTGAAGCTATATTTATTGCAGTGACACACCTTTGGACATTAATTGATAAGGGAATGGCAACGGCACATATAAAATATAGAGAAAAATATAAATATTATCGAGAGAACCAGGAAAAGGTTTTAAAAGGACTCGACTGGCCACCGTTATACCCAATAGAGGATAGCAATGATTAGCGCACTAAAAAAAGAGCTGGAATCAGCTTTTAAAAATATTCAAATAGTTATCCCTGAAGATAACAGATTAACTATAACTGCCCCCAAAGACACGGTTTTAACTATTTTGAGTTTTCTTAAGGATAAGGGATATGACCATTTGGCTCTGATATCCTGCACAGACTGGATAGAAGAGAAGGAATTTGAGCTGGTTTATATTATTAATTCTTATGGAGAGAAAATAAGCATAATCTTAAAGTCAAGAATTTCCAGAGAAAATCCCCAATTCATTACAACAATTCCTGTTTTTGAAAATGCTGAACCCTACGAACGCGAGATACATGAACTTTACGGAATAAATTTTGAAGGTCATCCAAGATTGACGCCGCTTTTTTTAGAAAGAGAGTATGAAATACCTCCCTTTAGAAAAGATTTCGATACCAGAAAATATGTTGAAGAATTTTTTGATGAAATTCCTTTTGTTGAGGAAAACAAATGAGAGAGCTTGAACTTTATTTTGGACCCCAGCATCTGGGGATGGTAGGAAATTTCAGTATTACCTTAAAGGTTGAAGGCGACCGTATTTTAGAGGCGACTGCCAATCCCGGGTATCTGCATAGGGGTTTCGAAAAACTAATGGAACTCAGGACTTGGATACAGAACTTTCCTTTGGTGTGTAGAATAAATGTTGTAGAGCCCGACCATATGGAAATGGTATATGCCATGGCCGTTGAAAAATTGGCAAATATAGAAGTCCCGGAAAGAGCCCATTATGTAAGGAGCGTATATCTTGAGCTTGCTCGTGTAGGTTCCCATCTTTTTGGTCTATGGGCCTATGCCAACATGCTTGGTTTTGATACTGTTGCTAACTGGGCAATGTATCACCATGACCTTGTTTTAGACCTTTTTGAGGAACTTACCGGAGGCCGGGTCTATCACATATATATTTGGCCTGGTGGGGTGAGGCGTGATTTCCCTGAAGGCTTTAAAGATAAGATTGTCAATACGCTCCACTCTATCGGTGGCTGTGTGCCGGATTATGATGCCACTTTTTTTAATAATCCTTTATTTTACGAGAGGACCAAAGATGTAGGAAAGATAGCCCGCGACGAGGCAAAGAGACTTGGAGCAGTAGGACAGGTTCTAAGGGCAACAGGTATGAAATTTGACATCAGAAAAGTCGAACCTTACGCTGCTTATAATAATGTAGACTGGGATGTTCCTACAAGAGAAGACGGTGATGTCTATTCAAGGCTTTGGGTAATAAGGGATGAGATGATAGAAAGCGTTCATATGATATTTAAGCTGCTTGATAAAATGCCCAGTGGAGATGTCTACAATAGAGTTCCCAACCCATTTAAATGGAATATACCAAAGGGGGAGGCCTATGTGAGGACCGAGTCCTCTCGTGGAGAATTAGGGCTCTATATGGTAAGCAATGGTGAGGATAAGCCGTATAGGGTACACTTTAGGACCCCTTCCTATACTCACGGGTTGATCATTTTAGAAAAATTACTAAAGAATGCCAGTATTGCTGATGTGGGCAATATCATGATAAGCCTATATGTAGTTGCTCCGGAGATAGATAGATGACGAAAAAATCAAAGATCAATAAAGGAAGCTTTTTAGATCCGTTTAAAGCTATTAGGTTTCTTTGGAAGAAACCAAAGACTTTAAGGTATCCTTTTGAACCTAAAGAACCGGCTTTAAGATGCAGGGGTTTTCACCTTAATGACTGGGATAAATGCACTGGCTGCGGTAATTGTGCTGATATATGTCCTAATGAAGCAATTACTATGGTCGAGATACCTGAATTGAAGTCCAAGCCTGAGGAAGGCATAAAGAATGAAAGGCCCAAGCTTGACTATGGTAGATGCTGTTTTTGCGGCCTCTGTATCGATATATGCCCTCCCGGATCCTTAAGGCTTTCCAGGGACTATTTTCATATCCATTTTAAAACAGATACTTTTAGCTTCATCCCAAAAGATGAGAAGTCAGACAAGGAAAATTTTCTGCCTGCTGAAAAATATTCTGTACTCAAAGCAAGTCTGACTCACCGTAAAAAAGATTATGAAGGATTTGCATCCGATCTCAAATATTCCTTATTTGAACCAGAGCAAGTACCCATGCCTCATGTCAAACCCGAAGAAAGGAAACTTTCCTTTATTGAGCAGGTTATAGGTTACAACAAAGAAGAAGCAAAAAAAGAGGCTTCAAGGTGTCTTGAATGTAAATTATGTGAAGAGGCCTGTCCAGCACATTTGAAGATTTCCGACTACATCCTAGCAATCTATGAAGACAAACCGCAAGAGTCTTTAAAGAAAATATTTGAAGATAATCCAATTCCTTCTATCTGCGGAAGGATATGTATGAAACACTGTGAAGAAGCGTGTTCCTTAAGTATAAGAGGAGAGGCTGTAGCTGTAAGGTGGCTAAAAAGATACGTTGCCGATACTATCAAGGATTATAAGACTACTTTAGAGCTCGAGCCAGCTAGACCTAGTGGCAAAAAGGTTGCTGTGATTGGAGCAGGCCCCGGAGGGCTATCAGTAGCGTATTTCCTGAGGCTTAAAGGACACGAGGTTACAGTATTTGATTCTTTACCGGGTGGAGGAGGAATGGTGAGAATAGGCCCTCCGCTTTATAGATTACCTATAGAGGCAATTGATAAAGATGTAAATCATATTGCTTCTATGGGAGTAGAATTCAAATTTAATACCACTGTGGGCAAAGATATTCTATTTGAGAATATCATGAAAGATTACAATGCGGTTTATCTGGGAATAGGGACTACCCTAAGCCGTTCAACCAAGGTTAAAAATGCTGAAAAGTGTCTCTTGGCGCTTAATTTTTTACAAGAGAATAAGATTGGAAAAGAGGAAAAAGTAGGAAAAGAAATCATTGTAATTGGTGGAGGCAATGTAGCTATGGATGTAGCCCGAGAAGCACTCCGTTTGCAGCATATGCAATATCCAGACCAAGAAGTAATAACTAAAACAGTTTCTTTAGAAGATTGGGATATAATGCCGGCAAAAAAAGATGAGATTGAAGAGGCAAAGGAAGAAGGTATACAATTCAATCCGGCTTGGGGTCCGAAAGAAGTTGTCTTAGATGAAAAAGGAAATGTAAAAGGACTTTTGTGTATGAAGGTGAAATCAGTGTTTGATGAGCAAGGAAAATTTGCGCCTTCTTTCCATGAAGATAAAGAGATGTTTTTAGGAGGGGATATGATAATCGAGGCCATTGGTCAAGCTACTGATTTTTCATTTATACCTAAAGAACTTTTTGAAAAGTTTGAATTTACTGAAAGAAGGAAGGTTAAGGTTGATGGGAACGGACAAACCTCTATTTCAAAGGTTTTTGCCGGCGGTGATATTGTCAACCTAAATCTTGATGCAGTAACTGCCATTGCTGATGCCAAAATAGCCGCGGAAGGTATAGATAAACATTTATCCTCTTAACTATTTTCAGGACTCCTTAACGAAACAATATAGGATAAAAATTTTAATTAAGCTTTCCATTTAATTCAAATCTCAAAAAATTTGTTGTTTCGTAAGACAGAAAAGGCCGACATATTACCATTCGCAAAAGGAGAGGGTGTCAGAGTATAAATGCTCTTCTTTTATGGGATTGCCTTTTACTGTGTATTTTAAAAATGGGGCAGTCGTTAAGTCCACGACCA
>Ga0272441_10008856_pt1 | contig 15763 bp, 12 predicted proteins | sample SSMProp6N_FD_193582 | JGI IMG/M metagenome (GOLD analysis project Ga0272441, IMG submission 193582) | Marine sediment archaeal communities from Little Sippewissett salt marsh, Falmouth, MA, United States - SSM-Prop-6N | ecosystem: Environmental > Aquatic > Marine > Wetlands > Sediment ... | reverse complement strand
TGCCGGCTGGTATAGCGAGCTGTTCGGGAAAGGGAATTACTACCTGGAGCTTCAGGACCACGGAATCCCGGAGCAGCGTACGGTTATCCGGGAGCTCTCCCAGCTGGCCCGGGAAACAGGCCTCCCCCTGGTCGCCACCAATGACATCCACTACCTGGATAAAGAGGATGCATTGGCCCAGGATGTCCTCATCTGCATCGGTACCGGGAAGAAGCTGGCCGAGGAAAAACGTCTCAAGTTCGAGTACCCGGAGTTCTATTTCAAATCTCAAGAAGAGATGGAGCGTCTCTTCTCCGGGCTGCCGGAGGCACTGGCCAACACCGTGGAAATTGCCGAGCGCTGCAACCTGGAAATTCCCATGCCGGGCCCCCTGCTGCCCAGGTATAGCGTTCCGGACGGCTATTCCCTGGAGGAGTACCTCTCCAAGATCGCTCGGGATAATCTTCCGGGCCGTTACGAACAGTTGACGCCGGAACTCAAGGAACGGCTGGAGTACGAGCTGTCGGTGATCAACAGCATGGGTTATACCGGTTATTTCCTGATCGTTTGGGATTTTATCCGCTTTGCCCGGGAGAACCATATCCCCGTAGGGCCGGGCAGGGGCTCGGGAGCAGGATCCCTTGTAGCCTATTCCCTGGGCATTACGGATATCGATCCCTTGAAATACGGACTGCTCTTCGAGCGTTTCCTGAATCCTGAGCGGGTTTCCATGCCCGATTTCGACATCGACTTCTGCTACGAGGGCAGGGGCGAGGTGATCGACTATGTGATCCGCAAATACGGCAAGGAGCGGGTCGGCCAGATCATCACTTTCGGCACCTTGAAGGCCCGGGCGGTGATCCGCGACGTGGCCCGCGTCCTGGACCTGCCCTATGCGGAGGCTGACAGAATCGCCAAGCTGGTACCCCCGGGTCCGAATATAGACCTGAAGACGGCGCTCAAGATGGAGCCGGAGCTGAAGAAGGTCAGCGGGCAGGGCGAGAGCTACAAACAGCTTCTGGACGTCAGTCTCAGGCTGGAGGGAATGAACCGTCACGCCTCGACCCATGCCGCCGGAATCGTCATCGGACGCCAGGAGCTGACCGATTATGTGCCCCTCTACCGGGACACCCGGACCGGCGTGATTTCGACCCAGTACACCATGGACTATCTGGAGGACTGCGGCCTGGTCAAGATGGATTTTCTGGGCCTCAAGACTCTTACCCTGATCCGCAACACCCTGAAACTGCTGAAAAAGCGGAATCTGGATCTGGATATCCAGAAGATACCCGAAAACGATCCGGCTACTTTCGCGCTTTTGGGAGAGGGCAAGAGCACCTGCATATTCCAGTTCGAGAGTCAGGGCATGCAGGAAATCCTGCGCAAGGCCAAGCCGGAATCGATCTCGGATTTGATCGCTTTGAATGCGCTTTATCGCCCCGGACCCATGGAGTTTATCGGCCAGTTCATCGACGCCAAGCAGGGCCGCACGCCCATTCGCTATCCTTTACCGGAGCTGAAGCCGATTCTCGAGGAAACCTACGGGGTGATTGTTTACCAGGAGCAGGTCATGGAGATCGCCCGCAGGGTGGCCGGCTTTTCCCTGGGCGAGGCGGATATTTTACGCCGGGCCATGGGCAAGAAGAAGGCCGACGTGATGGCCCGGCAGAAGAAGCAGTTTGTGGAGGGAGCGGCCGCCAAGGGGTATAAACGGCAGGAGGCGGGGAAGATTTTCGACCTGCTTGTCCCCTTCGCGGGTTACGGTTTCAACAAGTCCCATGCGGCCGCCTATTCGGTGCTGGCCTATCAGACCGCCTATTTGAAGGCCAACTATCCGGCGGAATTCATGGCCGCGAACCTGACCAATGAGATCAATTCCACCGACAAGCTGGCAGAGTATATCGGCGAAGCCCGGGAAATGGGATTGACCCTGCTGCCGCCGGCGATCAACCTGTCGGAGGAGAACTTCACGGTCGTGGAGGGGAAGATCGTTTACGGCCTCAAGGGAATCAAGAACGTGGGCCAGGCGGCGGTGGAGGAGATCACCCGGGAACGGCAGGCCGGGGGAGAATACCGGGGATTCATGGAGTTCCTGGAGCGGGTGGACCTGAAAACCGTCAACCGCAAGGTCATCGAGACGTTGATACTCTGCGGTGTTTTCTCAGCCTTCGACAACAACCGGGCCACTCTTTTTCACAATCTGGACTGCATGCTGGAGCACGCCGCTAAAATCAAGGAGAGCCGCAGATACGGCCAGACGAGCCTTTTTGATATCCAGGGTATGGAGATGCCGAGCCTGGAAATGGATGAGCTTCCGGAGTACCCCTCCGCGGAATGCCTGCGCTACGAGAAGCAGAACCTCGGTTTCTACTTCTCCGGGCATCCCCTGGAGAAGTACCGGCAAAAAATCAGGGAAGCGGCTACCCTGGAGCTTTCCCGCCTGCAAAGCGCTGTCAGTGACCGGCTGTACACCCTGATCGGGATCCTCAAGGAGCTGAAGGTCATCAATACCAGAAACGGCAGGAAGATGGCCTTCGCCCTGCTGGAGGACATGGCCGGTACGGTGGAGCTGATCATCTTTTCAAAGCTCTACGAGGAGTGCAGGGAGATACTCGCCGAGGACAGGATCGTGGCGGTCAGCGGCCGGATCGACCGCAGTCGGGGGGAGCCCAAGCTGAAGGTGGAGACCGTAATGGACCCCGATGAGCTGCAATCCCGGATATCCAGAAGCATCCATGTCCGTTTCAGGAGCGACATCGGTGATGACCAGGACAACCTGCTCAGGCTCAGGGATTATCTGATCGACAAAGCGGGGGAGTGCCCGGTGTATTTCCATCTGGTCGGAGAGGGCAAGGAAGAGTATATTATCAAAGCCTCGTCGCAGATTTCCATGTCCGGAGATGACGCGGTGCTTGAGGAAGTGAGAGCATATCCGCAGGTGGAGGAAGTATGGAAAGAGTAAAGATCGGCCTGATAGGCTGCGGAACCGTTGGCGGCAGCTTTTATCGGCTGATGACCGAGAACGGAGAGGAACTGGCGCGCAAGCTGGGTGTCGCCATTGATATAAAAAAGATCGTGGTCAAAGATCCGGACAAGGTGCGCCGGGGGGTGCCTGAAACAAAGTTCAGCAACCGCTACCATGAGATCATGGAGGACGCTGAAATCTCCATCGTCGTGGAGCTGGTGGGTGGTGTGGACGTGGCCTATGATATTGTCAGAGAGGCCCTGGCCGCCGGGAAACATGTCATCACGGCCAACAAGGCGCTGCTGGCCCTGCGCGGGGAGGAGCTTTTCCGGCTGGCCCGGGAGCGGGGAGTCAAGCTGATGTTCGAAGCCTCGGTATGCGGCGGCATTCCGATCATCAAGGTGATTCGGGAAAGCCTGATCGGCAACCGCATCCAGCGTATACTGGGCATCGTCAATGGTACGACCAATTATATCCTGACCCGCATGACCGAGGAGGGATTGAGCTTCGAGGAGGCCCTGGCGCTGGCCCAGGAAGAGGGCTATGCGGAAAGCGATCCCACCCTGGACATCCAGGGTGTGGACGCGGCCCATAAAATCAGCTTGCTGGCAGCTTTTTCCTTCGGCAGCTGGGTCGATTACCGCCGGGTGCTCTGCGAGGGCATCACCGGGATCACCTCCGGGGAGATCGAATTCGCCCGCTCCGCCGGCTTCATCTTCAAGCTGATCGCTTCCGCCGAGCTGGTCGATGGCCAACCGGCTGTGACGGTGTTCCCGGCCCTGCTCCCAGAGCAGCATCCCCTGGCTGCTGTGCGGGGAGTGCTCAATGCGGTCCAGTTGGAATCCGACTACCTGGGTTCCTCCGTGTACGAGGGCAGGGGGGCCGGAGGGGATCCCACTGCATCGTCGGTGGCCTCCGATCTGGGGGATCTGGTCAAGCGCTTGGTGCTGCGCTCGGAGAGTGAAATCGCCCAAATCGAGACCTCCGGGCAGGGAGACCTCTACCCCAGTGAAAAGCTAAGTTACAGTTATTTTTTCCACTTCATTACCGACAACCGGCCGGGTATCTGGGCCACGGTAACAGGACTGCTGGCGGATAACGGCATCAACATCGAGTCGGTGCACCAGAAGTGGAAGGACAAATCCAAACCTTCCGACCTGTATATCCTCGTGGATCCGGCGGAAGAAGAACGGGCCCGCAAGGCCCTGAGGGAGATCGCCGCTGCATCGGGGATCTCGGAGGAGTCACGATTTTACCGCATCATCCATGGTTGATGGGTTCGGAGGCTGATCTATGTACGCTTTAAGAGTCCTGCACGGTTTGATTTGGGTCTATCTAATGCTGCTGTCGGCGCGGATCATTTTGAGCTGGTTCCGCGGTTCTGTTCACGGCAAGCCCTATGAGCTATTGATCCGCGCTACGGATCCCTACCTCTCGCTGTTTTCCCGCCTGCGTTTCTTAAAACAGGGAATGTTCGATTTCACCCCCATTGCCGCCATCCTGGTGCTGGTGGTCGGTTTGGACCTGGTCAGCACCATCCTGCTCAAGGGCGGAATAACTCTGGGACTGGTCCTCGCTTCCATCCTCGATGCGGTCTGGTCGGGAGCCTCCTTCCTGCTCGTTCTCTTCATGGTTCTGGCTGTTATCAAGGTGGTGAGCACTGTCATGCTCCGGGGCAGGGAAACGAACTTTTCCCGCCTGGTTGCCATGATGGTGCAGCCCCTGGTCAACCTGGTGGCGAGGAATCTCCCCATGCGCAGGCGCTTAAGCGAGTCCCAGTATGTGATCGTGACCATCGCTTTGCTTTTTGCCGTCAATCTTTTAGGCCGGGCGCTGATCGGCCGGCTGGCCGTCCTGCTCGCCAATCTGCCCCTTTAAGCGGATGTACCTGGCCGAGTACCGACAGGAAGTAACCCGGCTCAAGGGTGTCGGTCCGGCAACCGCCTCCAGGCTCCGCCACCTGGGCATCACCGCCGTAAAGGATCTGGTTCGCCATTACCCGCGGGAGTACCAGGACCGCCGCCGCCGGGACCCGTTGGCAGAGGCCGGGAGCAAAGAGCGGAGCAACCTGGTGGTGGAGATCCGGAGCAAGCAGTGGCTGGGACGGGGCTACAAGAAGCTGCTGCGGGTCAAAGTCGGCGATCCCACGGGGGAGGCTTTCCTGGTCTGTTTCGGGCGCGGCTTCCTGGATCAGCAGCTCGTCGAAGGGCGGGAATACTGGGTTTCCGGGAAATTCCGCAGTCGCTTCGGCAAGCTGGAGTGCAGCAATTTCGAAATTGAAGAGGCCGGCGCCGCCTCTTCCTCCTTCGGACGGATCGTTCCCGTCTACAGCCTCACCGAGGGGTTGAGTCAGCAGAACATGCGGCGCCTGGTCGCGCGGGCCCTGGAGGCTGTCGCGCCGCGCCTGGAAGAAGAGCTGCCCCTCGATCTCAAGCAGAGACACAACCTGCTGGCCAAGGCCGCCGCCCTTACAAGCATCCACGGCCCGGAAAGCCTGACTGAGCTCGAGCAGGCCAGGCACACTTTAATCTATGAGGAACTGTTGACCTACCTGCTGCTTTTGGAAAAAAGCCTGCTGGCCAGAAAAAGTCGAACCAGGATTCGGAAAGCCGCCGGGCCCGGGGGGGCGCTCAAAACCGCCCTGCTCCAGCGGCTCGGATTTCGCCTCACTCCTGAACAAAGCCGGGTTCTGGCTGAAATCGAGGCGGACCTGGCGGCTCCGGTTCCCGCCGCCCGGCTGCTGCAGGGCGATGTGGGCAGTGGCAAGACCCTGGTCGCCCTGCTGGCCGCCCTTACCGTGATCGAGGCGGGTGAGCAGGTGGCCTTTTTGGTACCCACCGAGCTCCTGGCGCGGCAGCATGCGGAGACAGCCGCCCGGCTGCTGGAACCCCTGGGCGTCCGATTGGGTTTCCTGTCCGGCAAGACCCGGGAAGCGGGCAGGACACACCTGATCAGAGCCCTGGAGCAGGGCGAAATCGACCTTTTGATCGGGACCCACGCCCTCTATTCTGAGGACATCCGCTACCAGAATCTGGGCCTGGTGATCGTGGATGAACAGCACCGCTTCGGGGTCCGCCAGCGGGAGCGCCTGGTGGCCAAGGGCAGCCGGCCAGACCTCCTGATGATGACCGCCACCCCGATTCCCCGCACCCTGGCTTTGAGCGTGTTCGGCGACCTCGACCTCTCCGAAATCAGGGACCTGCCCGCAGGGCGCAGGCCGGTGATTACTCATCTGACCGTAGAGGGGAACGAGGCCAAGGTCTATGAGCGGGTGCGGCGGGAGTTAAAAAAGGGCAGGCAGGCCTACTTCGTTTACCCGCTGATCGAGGATTCCCCGGCCCTGGACTTGAAAAACGCGGAGAGCATGTATCGCCGGCTGCGCAGCGAAATTTTCGCGGATTTCAGGCTCGCTCTCATTCACTCCCGGGTCAATCCGGAACAACAGCGGGAAATTATGACGGATTTCGCCCGGGGAAAGGTGGATATCCTGGTGGCAACCAGCGTCATGGAGGTGGGGGTGGATATTCCCAATGCCACCTGCATCGTCATCGAGCATGCCGAACGCTTCGGGCTGTCCAACCTGCATCAGCTGCGGGGCCGGGTCGGCCGCGGCAGCGAGCAGAGCTACGCCTTCCTGATATACTCCCGGGAGCTCACCGAGGAAGGGGTAAAGCGGCTGAGAGTGATCAAAGAGGTGAACGACGGCTTTGCGATCTCCGAGGAGGACCTCTCGATCCGCGGGCCCGGGGAGTTTTTGGGAGTGAGGCAATCCGGCTTCCTGCAGCTGGGGCTGGCCGATCTGGTCAGGGATCAGTCATTGTTCATGGTCGCCCGGAGGGACGCCCGGAGCATCCTTAAGGGAGATCCAAACCTGTCGCTGCCTGAGCACCGGGGTCTGGCTGAGGTGCTGGCAGCCGGAGGAGAAGAGCGTTGAGAATCACCGGTGGGGCTTATAAAGGAAGAAAAATAATCTGTCCGCCCGGGGAGATCCGTCCCGCCATGGACAGGATGCGCGAGTCGATGTTCGCCATCCTTGCTGATATCGAGGGCTGCTCCTGGCTGGATCTTTTTGCCGGTTCCGGTATCGTGGGTATCGAGGCCGCCTCAAGAGGCGCGGAACCGGTGGTGTTCGTGGAAAAAGATATTCGCAAGAAGCACACTCTCCAGCGCAACACTGTTTTTGTTACCACTTCTTTCAAGATTATGATCGTGCCGGCCTTGAGATACTTAAGCCAGGCGCGGGAGGCTTTCGACTATATCTACCTCGATCCTCCCTTCGCCCTGGGGGGCAAGACCAATCTCCTCGAGCGCATCGATGCAAACCTGTTGCTGCGGCCCGCAGGGACGGCGATCATCCACGCTCCCCGGGAGGAGGAGCTGCCGGAGCGGATCGGGAATTTGGGCCTTACGGACCGGCGGCGCTACGGCCGCTCGGTGCTTTCCTTCTACCGGCATCAAGATTCCTGAAAAACCCCGCCAAAGATTGCCCTTCCTGCTATTGACACACTCAAGCGCAATTGTTACATTTTGTCGCGGCTTAGCGCTGATACACGCCTCTGTAGCTCAGTTGGTAGAGCACCTCCATGGTAAGGAGGGGGTCACCGGTTCAAGTCCGGTCGGAGGCTGGAGTTATTTAGTACAGACCCGTTGACACTCTGAAAAAAATTTGACTATATTGTAGATCTAGCATGAAAGGGAGAACTCTTTAATGGCAAAGGCTAAGGGTAAAGCTGTCGAACTGGTAGCACTCCAGTGCACCGAATGCAAACGAAGAAACTACACCACCACAAAGAACAGAAGAAATATTCAAGATAAGCTCGAATTCAACAAATATTGCAAGTTTGACAGGAAACACACCCTGCACAGAGAAACCAAGATCAAGTAGTTCTCCGGACCGATACACAGGCCAGTAGCTCCAATTGGTTAGAGCGCCGGTCTCCAAAACCGGATGTTGCAGGTTCGAGTCCTGCCTGGCCTGCTTTTTTGCAGAGGAGACCAAGATGAAAAAGATTATCCTGTTCTTCAAGGAAAGCTACGCCGAGCTGAGGAAGGTCACCTGGCCCAGCCGGGAAGAAGTGGCTTCTTCCACCAAAGTCGTGCTGGTCTCGGTCGTTCTGATCGCCGCAGCTTTGGGTGTTGTTGATTTTATCATTTTCAAGGGCATAGACCTGGTTTTCAAGTAAGGAAAAATATGTCAAAAAGCTGGTACGTTGTTCATACCTATTCGGGTTATGAAAACAAAGTCCAGAAACATATAGAGAAACTCATGACCGACGGGGCGCTCTCCGAAAATGTCTTCAATGTCAAGGTCCCCGCGGAAGATGTCGTGGAGGTCAAGGAGGGGAAGCGCAAGGTTACCTCAAAGAAATTCCTGCCCGGCTACATTCTGGTGGAGATGGATCTTCCGGAAATCGGCTGGAAGCAGGTCTGCGGGGCCATCCGGCAGATACAGGGGGTGACGGGTTTCGTGGGGTCCAACCGTATCCAGAAGCCCCAGCCGATTTCACCGGAAGAAGCCCGCGAGGTGCTGCAGCGTTCCGGGGAGATCAAGAGTGAAAAGGTTATCAAGCCGAAACAGACCTTTTCCGTGGGCGAGAATGTGCGTATCACAGGCGGGCCCTTCGATTCCTTCACAGGGAGCATCGATGAGGTAAATCTGGAAAAAGGGCGTCTGCGGGTGATTGTCGGGATCTTCGGACGGGCGACCCCCGTGGAAGTCGATTTTATACAGGTAGAGAAAATATAGCATTTAACAGCGCAGCAAGCGTATCCATAGAGGTTGGGATCACCTATTGCTGGGAGTTTCCGCGCTTGAGCAGTTAAGACTGTCACAGACCGAGGCGGGGAAACGCGCTACCACGTAGGGAGGAAAAAATGGCTAAGAAAAGAATCACGGCGGTGATCAAACTGCAGGTGCCGGCCGGAAAGGCGACGCCCGCACCGCCGGTGGGACCCGCACTGGGTCCCCACGGGGTGAGTGCCCCGCAGTTCGTCCAGCAGTTCAACGACCGGACGAAGAATCAGGAACCGGGATTGATCATTCCGGTTGTAATATCCGTTTACGCGGATAAAACCTTTTCCTTTATCACCAAGACGCCCCCCGCCGCAGTGCTGATCAAGAAAGCCTGCGGTCTAGAGAAGGGCTCCAGCGTGCCGAACAAGGATAAAGTCGCCGCCATTACCCGGGACCAGCTCGCATCGATCGCCCAGTTGAAGATGCCGGATCTGAACGCCAACGATCTGGAGGCCGCCATCCGCATCATCGCGGGAACGGCCCGCAGCATGGGCGTGACCGTGGAGGGACAGGCATGAGCAAAGGCAAGAAATATCAGGAAGCGGCCGCCAAGTACAACAAGCAGGAAATATACGACCTGGAGAAGGCTGTGGATATGGTCAAGGAGCTCGCTTTCGCGAAATTCGATGAAACCATCGAAGTAGCCATGAAGCTGAACATCAAGGCCAAGCACTCCATACGGGACACCCTGGTGCTGCCCAACAGCTTTCGCAAGGAGAAGAAGATCCTCGTATTCGCCAAGGGCGAGAAGGTCGAAGAAGCCAAGGAATCGGGTGCGGCTTTTGTCGGGGATGCGGAGCTTATTGAAAAGATCAAGGGCGGCTGGCTGGATTTCGATGTCGCCGTGGCCACCCCGGATATGATGAAGGATGTCGGCAAGCTCGGTCCCATCCTGGGACGCCGCGGTTTGATGCCCAATCCCAAGACCAAGACGGTCACCTTCGACATCAAGGCCGCTGTCGAGGAGCTGAAGAAGGGGCGGGTCGAGTTCCGCGCCGACAAGACCGGTGTGGTTCATCTGCCGGTGGGAAAAGTTTCCATGGAAAGCGGGCAGGTATGCGAGAATGCACGGCTCTTTATACAGGAAGTGGTCCGCAAGCGCCCTGCGGATGTGAAGGGTGATTATGTGAAGTCCATCGCAATTTCCTCCACCATGGGACCCGGCGTCAAGGTCAATCCCAAAGACAAGTACTAGGAGAGGATTATGGGAGAGAAAACGCAGAAAATACAGCCTTTTAAGACCGAAGCGATCAACCAGATCAAAACCATGATCCAGGGCTGTCAGGACTATATCTTTACGGATTACCGGGGGCTGAATGTCGATCAGATCAGCGATCTGCGCCGTGAACTGAGGGAGCAGCACTCGGTCTACAAGGTTATCAAGAACAACTACGCCCGGATCGCCCTCAGTGAGCTGGCGGTGGAAATCGACGATAATTTTCTCATCGATCCCACGGCCCTGGCTCTGGTTGAGGCGGACTCGGGGCCGGTGGCCAAGGTCCTGGTGAAATACGGCAAGGACACCCCCCTGCGAATCAAGGGAGGGATCGTCGAGGGCAAGCTCCTGGACGCGCAGGCCATCGAGGCGATATCCCGCCTGCCCGGCAAGGAACAGCTCTACGCCATGCTGCTGGGCACCATGGTCGCCCCGGTCCGTAATTTCATGTACGCCGCCAATGGCGTGATGAGCAAGCTGGTGCGTACGCTGCAGGCCGTGGCCGACAGCAAGGCGCAGAATTAATAGAGTTCAGTTATATGCAAACCGGCATTAGTCTTCGTACGGTTCCATGCTACTGCCGGAAACCATCAGAAAGGAGAAGTTAATATGGCAACCTTGAAAAAAGAAGACATTCTCGAAGCCATCGCCAACATGAGCGTTCTCGAGGTATCCGAGCTCGTCAAAGCGATGGAAGAAAAGTTCGGAGTAACAGCTGCCGCGCCCGTGGCCGTGGCCGCAGGTGGAGCAGCTGCCGCCGATTCCAACGGGGAGGCAGCGGAGGAGCAGACCGAATTTACCGTCGTGCTGAAGAGTTTCGCCGACGGAAAGAAAATCCCCGTGATCAAAGAGGTGCGGGCCCTCACCCAGCTGGGACTGAAGGAAGCCAAGGAACTGGTCGAGGCCGGCGGGAAACCCGTGAAGGAAAATGTCTCAAAGGATGAGGCGAAGAAGGTCAAAGAACAGCTGGAGGCGGCTGGCGCGACTGTTGAGGTACAGTAAGCACTCTGTTTACAACGACACGACGATCCACTCTATACCACCAGAATACAAAATTCTGGTGGTATAGCATTTCATAGGGGGAAAACATGCTTCTTAAGAAAATTGACCGGAAATTGTTCGGCCGAGGCTCTGACGATGTGATGGAGATGCCCAGTCTCATCGACATCCAGTTATCATCCTATGAAAAATTCCTGCAGAGAGAAAAGCTCAAGGCGGGGGAATCCACAAACCGCCAGGGACTGGAGGACGTGTTCCAGTCGATTTTTCCCATCGAGAGCCCGAACGGAGACATGGTGCTGGAGTACGGGGGTTACACCCTGGATGAGAGCAATGTCGGTTTCTCCGAGCAGGAGTGCAAGCACAAGGGATTGACCTACGCTATTCCGATCAAGGCGAGAATCAATCTTGTCTTTTTGAATACCGGTGAAATCCGCCAGAAAGAGATCTACATGGGGGACATCCCCCTTATGACCCGGCGGGGCACCTTCATCATCAACGGCGCCGAGCGGGTAGTGGTCAGCCAGATCCATCGCTCCCCGGGGGTGATTTTCTCGCACGAGAAGGGCGTCTATTCTTCAAGGATTATCCCCTACCGCGGCTCCTGGCTGGAGTTCGAGATAGACCAGAAGAAAGAGCTGATTTTCGCCAAAATCGACCGGAAAAAGAAGATTCTGGCGACCATTTTCCTGCGCGCCCTGGGTTACGACAGCCGCGAAAAGCTCATCGAGCTATTCTATCGGTCAAAGAGCGTCAAGATCTCCGAATCCCGTGAGGATAAGGAGAAGGTCCTGGGCAGCGTGTTCGCCAAGGCGGTCTATGTCGAGGAGGGGGAGGCCAGGAAGAAGCTCTATCGCGCCGGAGACCGGATTCATCCCCACGATGTTGAGGAGCTCATTCATTCTGAAGTGTTCGACATCGAGGTCATTGATTTCGACCATCCCGATTCCCTCCATTCCCCGATCATTCTGAACTGCTTCGAGCGTGAAGAAATCATCTATTCCAAAGACCATCCCGAGCAGGACGAACCCAGCCGGGAGGAGGTCATCTCCCGGGTCTATTCGATCATCAAGCCCGGTGAGCCCATTACACTGGAAAGCGCCGAGCGGGATCTCAATTCCATGTTCTTCTCGCCCCGCCGTTACGATCTGGGGCGGGTGGGACGCTACAAGCTGAACAAGAAATTCGACTACGAGGAAGATATCAACACCCGTACCCTGATCCCTGAAGATATCGTGAACACCATGATCTTTCTAATCAAGGTCTATATCGGGGAGGGCAATGTCGATGATATCGATCATCTGGGCAACCGCCGCATCCGCTCGGTAGGCGAGCTTCTGACCAATCACCTGAAAATAGCCTTCACCCGGATGGACCGAATCTCCAAGGAGAGAATGTCACTCAAGGAGGCGGACACGATCCGTCCCCAGGACCTGATCTCCATCAAGCCCATTGTGGCGACCATCAAGGAATTTTTCGGCTCCAGCCAGCTCTCCCAGTTTATGGACCAGGTGAACCCCCTGGCGGAGCTGACCCACAAGCGGCGGCTCAACGCCCTGGGGCCGGGGGGGCTTTCCCGTGACCGCGCCGGTTTCGAGGTCCGGGATGTGCACTACACCCATTACGGGCGGATGTGCCCCATCGAAACGCCGGAGGGACCCAATATCGGGTTGATCGTATCCCTGGCCAACTATACCAAGGTCAACGAGTACGGCTTTCTGGAATCTCCCTACCGCAAGGTTGTCGAGGGCGTTGTCAGCCGGGATATCCAGTATCTTTCCGCCATGGATGAGGAGAAGTACTTTATCGCCCAGGCGAATTCCCCGTTGGACAAGCAGGGCAAATTCCTGGAGAAGAATATTCCCGTCCGCAAGGGAGGAGATTACAGCACCCGGGGTGCCATGGATATCCAGTACATGGATGTCTCCCCCAAGCAGGTTATTTCGGTTTCCACCTCCCTGATTCCCTTTCTGGAGCACGACGATGCCAACCGGGCCCTTATGGGCTCGAACATGCAGCGTCAGGCGGTGCCCCTCTTAAGGCCGGAGCCGCCACGGGTCGGAACGGGTATGGAGTACAAAACCGCCTACGATTCCGGTGTGGTGGTTATTACGGAACGCGCAGGCATTGTGAGTTATGTAACCTCTCAGGCGATCGAGATCAAACCGGACGGCGCCAAGAGCGGTGACGTCGACACCTATGAGTTGATGAAGTTCCAGCGCACCAACCAGGATACCTGTTACAACCAGAAAGCGCTGGTGGACGTGGGACAGCATGTGAAAGCCGGCGAGGTTATTGCCGACGGCCCGGCTACCTGCGGGGGCGAGCTGGCGTTGGGGCGGAATGTGCTGGTCGCCTTCATGCCCTGGAACGGGTACAACTATGAAGACGCCATCCTCATTTCCGAACGGGTCATCAAGGAAGATATCTTCACCTCCATCCATATCAAGGAGTTTTCCATTGAGGTGCGGGAGACCAAGTTGGGCCCGGAAAAGATTACCCGGGATATTCCCAACTCCAGCGAATACGCCCTGGAGCACCTGGATGAAGAGGGCATTATCCGCGTCGGCGCGGAGGTGAAATCAGGGTCCATCCTGGTCGGGAAGGTGACGCCCAAGAGCGAAACCGACTCCACCCCTGAGTTCAAGCTCCTCAACTCCATATTCGGTGAAAAGGCCAAGGATGTCCGGGATACCTCCCTGCGGGCGCCCCACGGAATCGAGGGCACAGTCATCGACGTGCAGCGGCTCAAGCGGTCCGAAGGGGACGAGTTGAATCCCGGCGTGGAAGAAGTCGTCAAGATCCTGATCGCCACCAAGCGCAAGCTCCAGGAGGGCGACAAGATGGCCGGCCGGCACGGCAACAAGGGCGTCATCGCCAGGGTTCTCGCGGAGGAGGATATGCCCTTCATGGAGGACGGCATGCCCGTGGACATCGTGCTGAATCCCCTGGGTGTGCCTTCGCGTATGAACCTCGGTCAGATCATGGAGACGGAGCTGGGCTGGGCGGGAGTCGTGCTGAATGAATGGTATGCCACGCCGGTATTCCAGTCCGCCACCAATGAGATGATAGAAAAGAAGCTCAAAGAAGCCAAACTGCCCCTGACATCCAAGACAACCCTTTACGACGGCCTGACGGGACAGCCCTTTGAGAACCCCGTGACCGTTGGCAGCATCTACATGCTCAAGCTTCATCATCTGGTGGATGACAAGATGCACGCCCGTTCCACCGGTCCCTACTCCCTGGTCACACAGCAGCCGCTGGGCGGAAAAGCCCAGTTCGGCGGGCAGAGACTGGGAGAGATGGAAGTGTGGGCTTTGGAGGCCTACGGGGCGGCTAACACCCTGCAGGAGCTTCTGACCATCAAGTCGGACGACATGTCTGGGCGGGCGAAGATTTATGAGAGCATCGTCAAAGACGAGGTCTTCACTTCGGCCGGAATTCCGGAGTCGTTCAATGTTCTGGTTCAGGAACTGCGGGGCCTCGCTCTGGATATCTCGATCTATGATTCCAAGGGAAAGCAGATCGCTTTGACTGAGAGGGACGAGGAGCTGCTGAATCGGCAGGGCAGCCGTTTTTAGTCCGGTTTTTGCAGATACAAGGAGTGGGAAGATGAGAGATTTGCAGGATTTTGACAGTATCATGATAAAACTCGCCTCCCCGGATCAGATCCGCGCCTGGTCCTACGGGGAGGTGAAAAAACCGGAGACCATCAATTATCGGACTCTTCGTCCGGAAAAGGATGGCCTGTTCTGCGAGCGTATCTTCGGCACCACCAAGGAGTGGGAGTGCTACTGCGGTAAATTCAAATCCATCCGCTACAAGGGTGTGATCTGTGATCGCTGCGGGGTGGAGGTCACCCATTTCCGGGTGCGCCGGGAGCGCATGGGGCATATCGAGCTGGCCTCGCCGGTTTCCCATATCTGGTATTACCGCTCCGTCCCCTCCCGCATGGGCCTGCTTCTGGACCTGCCCATCATGGCCCTGCGTTCGATCCTCTATTATGAGAAATATATCGTTATCGACCCGGGTGATGCGGACCTGAAAAAGATGCAGCTCCTCTCAGAGGAGGAGTATCTGGAGGCTCAGGACCGTTTCGGCATGTCCTTTTCCGTGGGCATCGGTGCCGAGGCGATCCGCACCCTGCTGGAGAGCCTGGACCTGGATGCCCTGTCCGCCGAGCTGCGCAGGAAGATGATCGAAAAGGGAAAGAAGGCGGATAAGAGGCTTTTAAAACGGATCGAGATCGTGGAGAATTTCCGGGATTCCGGAAACCGCCCGGAATGGATGATCCTGGATGTCATCCCGGTTATTCCCCCGGAGCTGCGTCCCATGGTGCAGCTGGACGGCGGGCGGTTTGCCACTTCGGACCTGAACGACCTTTACAGGCGGGTGATAAACCGCAACAACCGGCTGAAGAGGCTTTTGGCCCTCAATGCACCGGATATCATTATCCGCAATGAGAAACGCATGTTGCAGGAGGCGGTGGACGCCCTCTTTGACAATTCCAAGAAGAAGCGGGTGGTCAAGGGAGCGGCGAACCGTCCCCTGAAATCCCTTTCCGACATGCTCAAGGGCAAGCAGGGACGATTCCGTCAGAATCTGCTGGGGAAAAGGGTGGATTACTCGGGACGCTCGGTGATCGTGGTGGGGCCGGAGCTGCAGCTTCACCAGTGCGGGCTGCCCACCAAGATGGCTTTAGAGCTTTACAAGCCCTTTATTATGAAGAAACTGGTGGAGAAGGATGTCGTCTACAACATCAAGAAAGCCAAGACCCTGGTCGAGCAGGAAACACCGGAGGTCTGGGCTG
>Ga0272441_10008855_pt1 | contig 15763 bp, 12 predicted proteins | sample SSMProp6N_FD_193582 | JGI IMG/M metagenome (GOLD analysis project Ga0272441, IMG submission 193582) | Marine sediment archaeal communities from Little Sippewissett salt marsh, Falmouth, MA, United States - SSM-Prop-6N | ecosystem: Environmental > Aquatic > Marine > Wetlands > Sediment ... | reverse complement strand
GAAATTAAATCCATAGCATTGACATCTGCAGTAATCCCCAGCGTATCCAGATCAAAATGGGCAGATTCCAGCGGCATGGTCAGTACAGTCTCATTGACAATATCATAGGATCCGTTACATTGAAGCGTATCATAAATGGTCGGAATAGGCACCACAAAAGGTTCTATCGGAAGATATACCGTGATATCTAAATCCATCGCAGCCAAAATATTACAATGATAATCAGAATAAAATTGAAAATCTCCATTCAGACCAATATGGATTTCTAAAGAGTCTACAGGGAGCTCCTTCAGAATAATGGCCTCAACCGGACAGTCTGGATCGGGTGTCCAATATCCAACAGGATTGCCTCCATCAGGCAAAACTGGAAATTCGATTGAAAGGGATTCTTCTTCCGGAGGGGTTAGTCCTTGATCACACCCCCCCAGGATGGAGAAAAGAATCACCATGAGAAGTGCGAATCTTCGCACCATGGATTACCTCCTGGGAAAGGGGAGTACTCATGTTTTTTCAAGATAATAAATTATCAGTCAAATATCAATTCATTTTCATTATTTATAACGCATTTGCTGATCCGGAAGTAAAGTGTCCGAATCCTGTTTTTCGGATGCGACAGAACGGGCCATCTGTATAAATTTCTGAGCCTTATCATGTTTTTTATACAGCATCTCGTATTTTGCTCTGGATAAAAACATATTGATCACGAATTGTCTGATCAGTTCTGTATAATAGGTTTTACAGGCCGGAAACCGTATCTGAGAAAGCGGTGGTGTCGCCTCCCGATAGGTTTCAGAATCAACCACACGATAAAAAAATACATCCGGAATTAAATAGGTTCCCTCCGGCAGGATCAGACCACGCCCGGCTCCCTCATTCTGCACAAGTTCAGGGGCAATAAAAACTGAATACTTTTCAGCATGGGTTTCAATCAATCGTGTAATGACCTGTTGAAAATGGAACTCCAGTCTCCGGGCATTATAGGATTCTCCGCACTCAAAGGGTTTCAGTGATTTTAAAAATGCACGGGTTTCCGGTTGAACACGGCTCATGATTGCCGGAAAAAGTGTTTCAAGCTGATCATAGTACCAGGACCGGCGCAGCAGCTCCCTGTCTATTACGGCCACATCCTTCCTGAAATTTTCAACATGCTGAAAATAGCAGGCCGGTGAAATCAGGCAATCCCATTGATAAGTAAGCAGAAGGGCATCCTTCGGCAGACTTGAAAGCGCCTGCTTTGTATAATCTTCAAAAACAAACACATCACTCTGCTTGATGGTCCGTTGATGAGAAAAATATGATAAAGTGATGCCCGCCAGAAAACAAGCAGCGCAAAGAACCGTGCCTGCCCTTTTGGAATGGAAAAAATGAAGACATTGGTAAACAGCCAGGCATATCCAGAAGCCGGCTGTTATATAGGCCAGAAGAAAATAGGCGTCCAGATCGTGAATGTCATATTGAACAGCATGCAAAACCGTTGACACAAAAAGTAAAACAAGGAACACCGCCTGCTTTCTGTATTTGATAAAACTGATGATTAATCCGCTTATTGCCAGAAGCAGACCGGGCCATGTGAGTTCAGACGGTAAATTTATAATAAAACGGCTTAAATTCCGGAAAGCTGTCTGAAAAGATGAAAACATCCAGACCTGATATTGTTTTCCGGTGATGTGGCGCCAGAAATTGGATAAAGTCTGCGGATTTCCCCAGTTCATCGGTGGTCTCTGAGACGCACGCAGCGGCAAATACAGATAGATGGCTGTAAGCACTGCCAGGAAAAGAATCATATTAATAATCGTCTGTCTCGTCCGGTTCCTGCTTCGTTTCATATCCAGGATATAAAGATAGAGCAGAGCCGGTATCATCATTAAAACAGACATATGGTTTGAAAAGGCCAGAGCAAGCGCTATGACAGCCCATACCCACATTTTCCACTGAAAAACGGATGATGAACAGGCACGGCATGCAAAAAACATGATAAGCAGAATCAGAATAATATGCAGTGAATACACTTCGACGGATGTGCTTTGAATCCAGAAGGTGCGGCAAAAGGCCAGAAAAAAGGTACCTGTGAGCGCTGAAAATAAAATTCGCATACTGTACCCTGAATTCCCTGAACGCTGCCCTTCCGGATCCGGTTTAAAACCGCCTGATATGATCAACGCGGTTTTATAAAACAGCACAAGTCCGATCAGGCACCATAAAAGACAGAGCCAATTCAGCTGATAAACAGGTGAATCAAAAATGGGAATACGCAGAAAGCCATAACCCAGCAGAGTAAAAAGCGGATAGCCCGTTGGATGGGCAATCCCGGGTAATGACTGAACAGCGGCCAGTTCACCGCTGTCAATGGCCGTAACAGTCGGCGCAAGTGTCGACCGATATACAAGGCCAATCAGAACAAAGCCGATTGCGGGCACAGCAAAACGGATTTTTATCAATTTCTGAATCATGTGAGGATGCCGTCATCAAGCCCTTTTACGGATCTCAAAAAGCCAGCTTCCAGCCAGTGTCCTGGGTACAAAATCAACCAGAATACTGTCAATTTTTTCAAAAAGAATAAACAATTTTGATGAGGGTGTGCAAACCACGCCAAGCGGTGTGTTCATTAATAGTGAGACGATGATGAAGCTTAACGGCTCAACACCGGTTATTTTAAAACCGCTGTGCCTGAAAAGCTGCACAATGCTTCCCAGACGAAAATGCTGAACGTGTGGAGATCCAAGATTATAGGACTGTGTTTCTGATATATCCCGCATCATTCTGCGGTGAATCAGGGAAAAAAGTTTTTTTACCCGGAAAAAACGGATACATTGAATAACCACACCTCGCAAGTCACTCAGTAATTCAAAAGGTCCCCAGGCGTTCGGAACACCAAGAAGCAATATACCGTCTGATTTCAGAAGTGACCTCAGTAAACACATAAACTGTTTCGTATCAGGCATATGCTCAATCACATCTGTGCAAATAAGAATATCAAATTGATTTTTTAAGGATAATTGGTTCAGATTGGCTACAAAATAATGGGCCTGTCGGGTCCGGTCCTGCGATCTGGCGTGTTCAATGGAGCGTTGATCAATATCGGTACCATATACTTCCACCTGCGGTATATTTGCAAGGGAATTGGTAAATGCGCCCTTCCCGCAACCAAGATCAAGTATTCGCAGCGGCTCCCCTGATCTCCAGCTGATCCTTTCATAAATGATTTTCCGGATTTTTCGAATCGCCTTTATACCCATTACCATCCCGTCTCATGAATGACCAATTTCAATAAAAATATCATTTTTTAATGAATAAATCAACCAAAAAGGGCTCTCTTGCGAAATGTTGAGAATAACAAATAAAAACTGTTTGTAAATCGATACAAGATGTATTACATTAAAACGTTTCAAAGCGGACACTATATCAAAGGAGACCAATGTGGAGCCGATTCGGATCGGGGTAATAGGCGTGGGCCATCTTGGACGGTACCATACAATCAAGTATTCAACCTTGCCGGCCGTACAGCTGGTGGGGGTGTGTGATAAAGACAGTCGGAAAGCGGCTGAAGTTGCCGGCGAATGCCAATGCAAAGTATTTTCTGAAATAGATGATTTATTAAATGAGGTAGACGCTGTCAGCCTCGCAGTACCAACAGACAAACATTTTCAAATAGCTGAAAAAATACTCGCACATCGTGTTCATTGCCTGATCGAGAAACCAATCACACAAACCTGTGAGGAAGCCGACAGGCTGATTCAGGCAGCAGAACAGAACAATCTTATCCTTCATGTCGGACATATCGAACGGTTTAATCCTGCTATGCAAAGCCTTCATGAATTTGAACTCAATCCCCGGTTCATCGAATCACATCGGCTGGCCCAGTTTAATCCGCGGGGGACTGAAGTCTCGGTCATACTCGACCTGATGATTCACGATATCGATATTGTTCTGCATTTGACCAAACAGACGGTCTCTTCCATTGATGCAACAGGTGTTTCCGTTGTCTCTGATACGGTGGACATTGCCAACGCCCGCATTCACTTTGAAAATGGCACTGTAGCAAATTTGACAGCCAGCCGTATTTCTCAGAAAACCATGCGCAAAATGCGTTTGTTTCAAAAAGATACATACATGTCGGTTGATTTTTCAGAAAAATTAACAGAGGTTTATCGTCTCAACGAAAAAATCAATGACAGAGATATCAATATCAGTGAAATAGGCCCTGCTGAAAATAAAAAACCTGTCTATTATCACCAGCCGGATATTCAAAAAAAAGATGCCCTGCAGGAAGAAATTATCGCCTTTACTGAAGCGGTCCGGGGCAAACCGTCAATCGGCGTCACCGGACAGGAGGGCCGACAGGCCCTGTCTGTCGCTCTTCAAATCTTAAACAGCATGGAGTCCTAATTGGATATCAGACATTTTTTCTTCAAATACAGAAGCTATACACCGGTCCCCCTGATAATACTTGTTCTTATTATTGCCAAAACAACCTGGATCAGTTATCTTGCGGGATTAATCATCATTCTGGCCGGTGAAGCCATGCGTTTCTGGGGTGTGGCCTATGCCGGCAGCGCCACCAGGACAACAGGCAGAGCCGGGGCCGACAAATTGATAACAGATGGCCCCTTTGCGCATGTCCGCAATCCGCTCTATGTTGGAAATTTTCTGTTAAGTTTTGGTGTGGTGATTATGTGCTGGGCCTGGATGCCGTGGATGATCGGTGCTTTTCTTATATTGTTTTATCTGCAGTACAGCCTGATCATCGTTCATGAAGAAGAATTTCTTCAAAAGCATTTCGATGACCAGTATAAAAAATATATTTCTTCTGTTCCCCGCTGGCTTCCCAAACTGACTGTCTATAAAAACAGAAACCGTATTGTCCCAAAATATGATAAAGCCATTCAATCTGAACGCAGGACCTTCCAATCAATTATTGTGGTCTGCCTGCTGGTCCTTATCAGATGGCTGATACTATGAAAAAAAAATATAATATATTAATCGTTGCCGGTGAGGCTTCCGGGGATCTTCACGGTGGAAATTTGATTGCTGCAATAAAAGAAAAACATGACATATCCTTTTTCGGCATCGGCGGCGACCACATGTCGAACCAGGGCGTTGAAATTCTCTATCATATGCGGGATCTGGCCTTTTTGGGTTTTGCCGAAGTTGTCCGGCATCTGCCCTTTATATCAAGGGTTTATCGTCATCTGGACAGAGAAATGAAGCGCCGCAGGCCGGACATGGTCCTGCTGATTGATTATCCGGGGTTCAATCTGCGTTTTGCAAAAAAGGCGAGACAATCCGGTTTTCCGGTCTTCTATTATATCAGTCCGCAGGTCTGGGCCTGGGGAAAAAACCGCATTAAAAAAATTGCCGGATATGTCAGCAACATGGTAGTCATTCTTCCTTTTGAACAAAAATTTTACCGGAATCATGGTATAAAAGTAAAATTTCTGGGACATCCGTTGAAGGATATCCTCTCGGCAGACACACAAAAGGGCCCATTTCTTGAATCATTAAATCTTGAACCCTCCCGGCCGGTTCTGGGATTATTCCCCGGTTCACGGGAACAGGAGGTAAACAAAATCCTGCCGGTTATGCTGAATACCTATGAAAAATTGAAAAATCAAATCGATGGTCTTCAGGCAACAATCGGTCTGGCTCCCGGACTTTCAGATGAAACAATCCGCCGGCATATAGGGCGGGAGAAAAAATCACTGATTGTTTCAAGGGACAGGATTTATGATATGATGAAGCATTGTGATTTGGCACTCGTGGCTTCCGGGACAGCAACACTTGAAACAGCATTGTTAGGCACCCCTTTAATTGTATTATACAGGACATCCCCTGTCACCTATTGGATGGGCAGGTATCTTGTTAAATTAAAAAATATTTCACTGGTTAATATCATTGCAGAAAAACAAATTGTGCCTGAGTTTATCCAGCACAGGGCCACAGCTGAAAACATTGTTCCTGAAGCTGTTTCATTATTAAAGGACCGAAATAAACGAGTAAAAATGAAATCTGATCTTCAGGAAGTATCTGCCCGTCTGGGCAGCGAGGGCGCAGTGAAACGAATTGCCGACGCGGTTCTGTTGTCCCTGCAATCCGGAACCAAACAATGACAAACCGGTTCAATCCGATGACACAGTTGAATCATACTTGTTGGTCCAGACTTTTCTGGTTTCCTTCGATTCTGTACGGCTGCGGAATGCGGATTCGGAACGCGCTGTACCGTCTCGGGTTGATAAAAATCCATAACTTGAATGCGTTTGTTATCAGTGTGGGAAATATAACCATCGGCGGTACAGGCAAGACTCCCCTTGTCATTTATCTTGCACAGTGGCTCGCAAAACAGCAATTGACTGTGGCCGTATTGAGCCGCGGGTACAAACGAAAATCAAAAAATGCACTCATGGTTTCTGACGGGAAAGGCCGGCTGGCTTCAGCACTTACCGGGGGTGACGAACCCTTTCTCATCGCCAGGCGTGCAAAACAGGCGGCTGTTTATGTGGGAAGCAACCGCGTAAAAACAGCCCGGATGTACACACAAAAAAGCTGCGACATTATTATATTGGATGACGGATTTCAGCATCTTCGGATCAGCCGGGATATCAATATTGTCTGTATGAATGCAAACAATCCTTGGGGAAATTCCAGAACCATCCCTGCCGGATGGCTTCGCGAGCCGCTTTCCGGCCTGAATCGAGCCGATTTTATTGTCCGAATGCATTCAGGCAAAATATCTGCGGAAAAAAATCAGATTAAAAACATACAGAAATGGACTTCTGCGCCTGTTATTGAGGCCCGGCGGACACCCAAAGACTGGATACAGTTGGGAACGGATAAACCGCTTCCATTGAACCATTTGCATAATAAGAAAGTCCTTGCATTTGCAGGCATTGCCAATCCGGATTCATTTAAAGAAACTTTGGCCGCCATAAACATCGAACCCGATTGCTTCCTACCCTTCATGGATCATCACTGGTACAGCGAAAAAGATCTTGGCAAAATTATAAATACGGCAGAGCAGCAGCAATCCGATGTGATCATAACCACAGAAAAAGATGCGGTACGCGTCCCAGCCGGCTTTTTCGGTTCCGTTCCGATATATTTTCTCAGGATAGAGATCCAAATAGAAAATGCGGACATATTATTAAAAAGCATATCATCCAAAAACAGGCGTCGTTTGAACAAGGGGAGTTAAACATGAGCAAAAAAACCATTTTGGTCGTAGATGATGATAAAAATACGCGCAGACTGATTGAAGACATTCTGTGCAAAACGGGACTCTATGATGTTGTTCAGGCCACGAATGGTGAATCCTGTTTACGAAAATTAAAAGAAATGAAGCTGGATCTGATTATGCTGGACCTTCAAATGCCGGGAATAGACGGCATTGAAACACTGAAACGACTCAATCAAATGGAAAGACATCTTCCGGTCATTATTATGACAGCCCATGGATCCATTGACAAGGCCGTCGCTTCAATGAAACTGGGTGCGCATGATTTTTTAACCAAGCCGTTTCCCGGTGAACGGCTTAAGGTAACGGTTAAAAACGTGCTGGAGGCCAGTGAGCTGGAAAACGAGGTCGAAACCCTCCGCTCCGAGCTGAAAGAAAAATACCAGTTAAGTAACATTATCGGTCAAAGCGGTATTATGCAGGAAGTGTTCCGTTCTGTTGAAAAAGTCGTCAACAGCGACGTCACCGTGCTTCTTCAGGGGGAAAGTGGTACAGGCAAGGAACTGTTCGCAAGAGCCATTCATAATCAATGCGATGCCAGGAAGGAAAAACCTTTTGTCGCTGTAAACTGTACCGCACTACCTGAATCTCTCCTGGAAAGTGAATTGTTTGGACATGAAAAAGGTGCTTTTACAGGAGCTTCATCACGGCGAATCGGCAAATTTGAATTGGCTGACGGCGGAACTGTTTTTCTTGACGAAATTGGGGACATGAGCCCGTCCACGCAGGCAAAAATACTTCGTGTTCTCCAGGAACGCGAATTCGAACGTCTGGGAGGCAACAGCCTGGTAAAGGTCAACATTAGACTGATATCAGCGACAAACAAGAATCTGGAAGAAGAAGTGCAAAAAGGCCGGCTTCGGGAAGACCTCTACTACCGTATCAGTGTGTTCCCGATTCGACTGCCGCCCCTGCGTGAAAGAAAAGAGGACATATCACTTTTAACGGCGCATTTTATCAGCCGGTACAATAAACGGGAAAATAAAAAAGTCGGCAGTATTTCAAAAGAATCCCTGGGTTTGCTGATCAATTATCACTGGCCGGGCAATGTCCGTGAACTTGAAAATGTCATTGAAAGAGCCGTGGTTGTAACCAGCGGGCCGGAAATTGTTCCCAATGATCTTCCTTCGCATATTGTCAGCTCGGGCAGCGAGAAAGTCGCCTATCCCGATGAAACATTGCCAAGATGGATTGAAAAAATGGAAATTGAAATTTTGCGAAAAACATTGCTGGAGTATGAGGGAAATATAACCAAGGCAGCCAAAAAACTGGGCATCGGAAGGGCGACGATTTATCGAAAAGCAAAAAAACATAACCTGCCCATTTCACGATAAGGAACAATAGAGTGACAAGGACCAGCGATTTTTTAATTATCGGCAGTGGTTTGGCGGGATTGTCCTTTGCCCTTCGTGCAGCCAGAACAGGGACTGTGACCATCCTGACAAAAAAGAAAAAAGCCGATTCAAATACCAATCATGCACAGGGCGGCATAGCCTCTGTTTTTTCCGAAAATGACTCCTTCAACATGCACATAAAGGACACCCTTACGGCCGGTGTTGGTTTATGCAACAAAAAAGCGGTTGAAATTATTGTACAGGAAGCTCCGGACCGTATCAGAGAGCTGGAATCATGGGGCGTTTTTTTCTCCCTGAAAAGAGACGAAAACCATAGTTTTGATCTTGGCCGTGAAGGCGGGCATTCCAGGAACCGTATCGTCCATGTTAAGGACCACACCGGCATGGCTGTAGAAAAGGCCCTGCTCGATCGTGTCCGAAGTCATACAAGCATACAAATTCTCGAGAATCATACAGCCGTTGAACTGATTACAGAGCATCATCTCTCGGGGAAGGGCAAGACCCGCCGGGATAAAACACATTGCTGGGGTGTGTATGCACTTAATGGTGCCACCGGCCAGGTTGAAATTTTTCTTTCCAGAATTACCTTGCTGGCCTCCGGTGGCGTCGGACGTGTCTACCTTCATACCACCAATCCCGCCATTGCAACAGGGGATGGTATCGCCATGGCTTATCGGGCCGGTGCTTCTATCGGCAACATGGAATTTATGCAGTTCCATCCCACTTCACTTTATCATTCAAAAGGTGAATCTTTTCTTATCTCGGAAGCTGTTCGTGGACACGGCGGCATTCTAAAAACGGCTGACGGCAAACCATTTGCAAAGAAATACCATAAACAGGCAGATCTTGCGCCAAGAGATATTGTTGCCAGAGCCATCGATTCAGAGATGAAAAAACGGGGCGACGATTGTGTTTTTCTTGATATTACCCATCTGCCTGCCGATGAATTAATTCAGCATTTCCCGCATATCAACGAACAGTTACAACAGCTGAATATTGACATGACCAAAACGCCGATCCCTGTCGTGCCTGCGGCACACTATATGTGCGGCGGGGTAATGACGGATTTACAGGGAAGAACCGACATTCAGGGATTGTACGTCACGGGCGAAACCGCCTGCACAGGTGTTCATGGTGCCAACCGTCTTGCCTCGAATTCACTGCTTGAAGCCCTGGTTTTTTCTCATCAGGCCTTTGAAAATGCCAGGGAATACATAAAAACACAGTCTGTTCCAATTCCGGTTATAGACGCATGGAACGATGAGGGCACTTACAACCATGAGGAATGGATCCTGATCTCCCACGATAAGCACGAAATACAACGTCTGATGTGGGATTATGTGGGTATTGTCCGCTCCGACGAAAGATTACGAAGGGCCCAGAGGAGAATTCAGTTATTATCTGAAGAAATTGAGCAGTTCTATAAAAAAACAACCGTAACCTCATCCCTGCTGGAGCTCCGGAACCTGGCCACAGTAGCTCTTCTCATTATACAATCCGCACTGCACAGAAAAGAAAGCCGCGGTCTTCATTATACCACCGATTATCCTGAAAGAGATGATAAAAGCTGGTTGAAAAATACCATTGTTAAAGAGAATCATATATTTTCTCATGATATAGACAGTATGCTGCCTGAATGAGCTTCCAAAAAATACCTGTCGGATTTACAGCAGACACGTATAAAAAATTGCCTGTCGCAGCTGTATTAAAGGTTTTTCAGCTATTCGGAATACGATACGCGGAAGTAACCACCCGTATATTCCGGCATCCGCACCTGCTGAAAAATATCTCCCGCCGGTCTGTTCTGGCAATTCATCTGCCAATAATGGGAGTATTCGGTTATGACTTCTCCACCCGAAACGCGTTTCAAAACATACAGGCAGATATTAAAAATTTAAAGCATTTTTTTTCGCAAATTCCATTTCACTATGCTGTTTTCCATCCTCCGAAGGATTTCATTTCTTCCGGCGCGAACCTGGATTTTTTTATGAACAACCTCCGTCAGGTTCCTTGTCCGCTGATACTGGAAAATACACGTTATACATCATTGGATGATTTTGGAATGTTTTATACTGTTCTCAAAAAAAGTCTGGGACAGAACCTGACCGGAATCTGTCTGGACATCCCGCACGCTTTTTTATCAGGTGAGAAGTGGTATCCGTTTTATAAAAAAATGCAGAAAGAAATCAGACTTGTTCATTTATCCAGCTGTTCATTCGAAGAAGACCAACATCATCCATTCAGAAAAAAAGATGTGCTGTCGCTAAAATGTATTTTGTCGGATCTAAAAAGGACAGGTTTTAAGGGAATTATCAATTTTGAAATAAATCCATCAACACCGATCATGATTTGGCAAATGTACGTAAATTACAGAAAAACCCGATTGTTTCTATCCGGATGATCTACCTGGCAACCAGCCAGACACCCACAATAATGAGTCCAAATCCCACAATCTGCAAAAGAGAAATAGATTCATTCAGAAAGAAGTAGGATGCACAGACCACAATGACAAGTCCAACACTGATCATGACAGGATAAGCCACACTCAGATTAAGCCGTGTGAGTACAAAGCTGTAGGCGGCCAATGCCAGTCCGAATGACATTACACCCATTAAAAGAGCGGGCTGTTTTATCGCGGCAAGAACCATTTCCTTCCACCCGTCCGGCTCGCCGACACGCGACATTCCAACTTTCATTAAAATATTGGCCAGTGCATTAAAAACAATAGCAAAAATCAGGATGAGAATCGAAAGCGACATGCAATTTCCCTCTTTCGCTGTACAGGCTATCCAATATGCAGTACAGTTCCTATTTTGTATAAATAATGACGGCTACAACGATGAGATACAGAAAAATATTGACAACCATGGATTTATCTTTAATTAGATCCAGCTCCGGACTGCCGCCAAGCTTTTTATGGTGTACGATGTATAAATACCGAAATATACTGTATATGACAAAGGGAACCGTAAAAATCAGGTTGCGGCTTCCCATTTTCTCCACTGTCTCTTCTGCCATGGTATAAAGCGCGTAAGACATAACCGTTCCCGCAGTAACAACACTGATCATCTGATCCAGTAAATAGGGGCTGTACTCTCCCAGGATTTTCCTGTGTTCAATGGCTTCATCTCCCAAAAGAACCAGCTCATAGCGGCGTTTGCACATTCCCAGAAAAAGGGCCAGAAAAATAGTACAAATGAGGAGCCAGGACGAAATAACGACATCGACAACCACTGCTCCGGCCATTGCCCGCAGGACAAAACCGGTTGCCAGAATGATTACGTCGAGAATGACAATGTGTTTAAGAACAGAAGAATAAAGCAGCATTAAAACCGCATAAATCAAAGCGACATAGCCAAAGGATGTCCGAAGCCAGAAAGCCAGTGTCAATCCGCCTCCGAAAAGAAGAATGGCGGCAACAATGGCCGTGTGGACGGATAGCTGGCCGGAAGGAAGGGGTCTTAATGATTTCACCGGATGGGCCCGGTCCTTTTCCAAATCCAGTAAATCATTGACAAGATACTCAGCACTGCTGAGCATGCAAAATGAAACAAATCCGAGAATGGCCAGTATAAGCAGATCCAGCTCAAGTATTTTTTGTGAAAAAAGAATCCCCGCAAATAGCAGAAGATTCTTTGTCCACTGTTTCATTCGAAACGACTGAAAAAGTGCAACGATCATAATTGGCTTTCCGGCAGATCTCCGTTGTAATTTATTCTATTCTGAAAATGCACGGTGTTTTTTGCGTTTACCACCCTCTTTATTATCACCGTATTCATAATAGTAGTAATAGTATGAACCCTGCATATGACTGATATTCACACCATTAATAAGTACGCCAAATACATTCGCATTGACATTATCAAAAAGAACACGGCTTCTAAGCAGGGCATCCCGTTCGGTTTCACCGGATTTGACGACCAGAACCGTCCCGTCCAGTTTCGGTGCAAGAACCGCTGCGTCCGTAACAGGAATAATGGGCGGACTGTCAAACAGAACCATATCATACTGGGAAGACACCTGATCGATAAAACCGTCCATTTTCATGGAAGCCAGTAATTCGGAAGGATTCGGCGGCAGTGTCCCGGAGGTTAATATGGATAAATTGTCAATCCGGGATTTCTTTATGGCATCCTCAAGATGTGTATTGCCAATCAGATAATTGGTCAGCCCTTCCGTCTGAGGCAGTGAAAAAATGGCGTGGAGAACCGGTCTCCTTAAATCGGTATCGATAAGCAGTGTTTTCGCACCCATCTGTGAAAAAGTAATCGCCAGGTTCGCCGCTGAAGTGGATTTACCCTCACCCGGCCCGGAACTGGTTACCAGAACGGTCTTGATAGGCTGATCAACTTTCGCATAAAGTATATTGGTTCTCAGGCTGCGATAGGCTTCTGATATCGGTGATTTGGGAGCAAAATGGGTGATCAGTCTGGATGCAATTTTTAATATTTCCCGGTCCTTGGAGTGAAGATGTTTGTTGACCTTTTCAGGCTCAATAAAGGGTATAGAGCCAAGCACTGTAAATCCAAGACGCTCTACATCCTCGATAGACTTCAATGATGTGTCCAGATATTCCCGAATAAAGCTGATACCCAGCCCCAGACCCAATCCAATCATGGCTCCCAGTATCAGATTTAATTTCTTTTTGGGCCGAATTGGATATTTCGGCGGCCTTGCATTATCCACAATTCGAACCGATCCGATTTGTCCGGCTTCAGCGATTTTATTTTCTTCATATTTTTCACGAAGCATCATATAAATACTATTATTCAACGTAGCCTCACGCTGAAGCCTGGCCAGTTTCAGACTTTTTTCAGGAAGCGCGTTCAGGGCCCTGTCGTGATCCTGGACAATTTTTCTTAAAGCCTCTGTTTTTGCTCTCAATGATTTGTTTTCGGATTCCAGTTCGACAATACTCGTTAAAAGGGATTCTGAAAAATCAAGCGGATTCATGGCACCCAGTCCGCTTGTGACGGTTTTCCGGGTTTCCTCCATGATTTTATCCTGCAATCCCTTAAGGCGCTGATCCATTCTGTTTAATTTCGGATCATCATCCGAATACAATCCGGCACCTCTCAGCTGCTGCTCATAGGAAGCAATTTCACCAATCAAGTTGGCCATCTGTTTCTGCAATTCCTGAATAACCGGGCTGGATAAGCTGGTGGCTTCTTCCAGAAGACCCCTCTGATTCTCATCGAGCTGAATTTTTAAATGGGCCAGCCGCTTTTCATTGGCTTCAAGATCGGTTTTTGCTCCCTGATACATTGTTTCAAATTCAGCAGATTGTTTAATCAGCTGCTCGGTTTCCGCTGACAATTCTGTGACACTCTGTTTTTCCTTGTAATCCTTCAGTATCTCTTCGGACCCGGTCAGCACCGCTTTGACTGTATCCAGCTTGTTTTTCAAAAAGGTAAGGACCTCCTGCACTTCTCCACGGGTATCATGGATGTCCATTTCCTGATAAGACTTTGCCCACGCATTTGCAACAACACTGGCTTCCCACGGACTGTTGGCCTCAACCCTCAGCTCAATCAAATCAGTGTCTCTCTTGGGAGCCACAGAAATAGCGCCTTCTCGAAAACTTTGTACTATATCATCAAAGGATGGCTTATCGTCTTTCCCGTTCGTTTTATCATTCAATTTGAGCGTCTTATACACCCATTTTTTCAAGGAAAAATGCTCTTCATGGGGTATATTTCCAAGAATTCTCAGGGAGTCTTTCTGTTCTGAATCCATCAGCCGTCGAATAACACTTTCAGCGAGCGTGCGGCTTTGAAGAATCTCAACATGATTGTTTATCCGCTTTTCCTTCTCAATGAAACTCGTTGCATTAAAAATCTGCCGTTCCACCCGACCCTCTTCCTTTAAAAGAACCAGCGCGGATGCCTCATAAACCGGTGGTGATGTAAATGTGAGATAGGCAGTAGCGGACACCACAATGATAAAACAAAAGAATATAATCCATTTATTTTTTGATAGTATCCTTAAATAATCGCTGAGCGCGACTTGTTGTTCTCTAACGTCTTCCAACTGAATCCTCCATTCTTACAGAACCGCGCATCCTTCCATTTGAGTGATTGCGGACCGGCTTTCCCTTTTCTGTGTAACTGTAATGATAATAGTATGATCCGTACATATAGTCGGATTTAATTCCATTTATAAGCACACCAAGTATATTCGCATTTACATTTTCAAGAATAATCCGGCTTCGAACCAGTGCATCCCGGTCGGTCTCTCCGGCTTTTACCACCATGACAATGCCGTCCATCTTTGTCCCCAGAACGGCCGCATCTGTAACAGGAATAATCGGCGGGCTGTCAAAAATAATCAAATCAAACTGGGACTGTGTTTTCTGTATCAGCTTTTCCATTCGCTTCGATGCCAGAAACTCCGATGGTTTAACCGGCGTTCTTCCTGATGAGAGTAAAAACAAATTTCGAATCGGTGTCATCTCAATCGCATCATCCAAAGTCCGTGTTCCAACCAGCACATCAATGAGACCCTTTCCGGTATGCCGTCTGAAAATCACATCCAGAACAGGCCTTCGCAAATCGGTATCGACCAGAAGTGTTCTGGTTCCCATCTGAGCGAATGTAATGGCCAGATTGGCAGCTGATGTCGATTTCCCTTCTCCTGGTCCCGGGCTGGTCACAAGAATGGTTTTAATGGGATTATCCACACGTGCGTAAAGAATATTGGTTCTTATGCTGCGATATGCCTCTGCAATATGGGATTTGGGCGCATTATGGGTAATCAGTCTGGATTTTATATTTGAAGCCGTTCGACCGGCGCCTTTACCCTGTCTGCCGCCTTTTTCCGGGGAAATATACGGAATGGCACCGATTACCGGGAAACCGAGTCTTTCAACATCCTCAACGGTTTTCAATGCACTGTCAAGATATTCCCTCAAGAATGTGATAACAATGCCCAGACCAAAACCGATAATCATTCCAAAAATGATATTTAACCGGATATTGGGTTTAATGGGATTCTTTGGCGGGTCAGACCAGTCCACGATACGCACCGAGCCGATTTGTCCCGCTTCAGCGATACGGTTTTCCTCAAATTTTTCACGCAGCATCATATAAATATTATTGTTAACCTTGGCTTCTCTTTGAAGCCTTGCCAGCCGAAGGCTTTTTTCAGGAAGAGAATTCAAACTCTGATTATGCTTCCACAC
>Ga0272441_10008854_pt1 | contig 15764 bp, 15 predicted proteins | sample SSMProp6N_FD_193582 | JGI IMG/M metagenome (GOLD analysis project Ga0272441, IMG submission 193582) | Marine sediment archaeal communities from Little Sippewissett salt marsh, Falmouth, MA, United States - SSM-Prop-6N | ecosystem: Environmental > Aquatic > Marine > Wetlands > Sediment ... | reverse complement strand
TTGTAAAAAAAATTTCTAATTTTAGCTTAATTATAAGACTCAAGAGATGAAAAAGATTCTCCTGCTATGTGCATTTTTAGCAATACACCTGTTCACATTACCCCAATCAGGTTACACTGTCTATAATCATGACATACCGATAAATGACTACGCTCTCATTGATCTTAAATATGATCCGGCTGCTATACTGATCGTAAATAATTACTCAAAAGAATATGAGCATATAACATTAGTAAGTTTTGAGACCAATGACGGGGATGTATATTTTAATGAAGCAGATGAATTTCCGATTGAAATAGCGGGAGGCCAAGGTCAATATCTTACAATATACAGCACATACGAATGCAATATATCATCTGAAGTTGCTCTTCTCACACTGACTATTACAAATTATGCATCTGTAACAACAACATTTCATATTTATGTTAAAACAATAGACTATGTGGATATAACAGCGCCAACTTTCACTTATTGTCCTTCCAATATTACCGTTTCCACACAACCGGGAAAATCATACGGATATTTATTATATACTGTACCGACAGCTACCGATAATTGCGGAGGTGTAACGCTTAAACTTGTAAGTGGTGGGTTTAACGGATCTATTTCCTTTCCAGGCATGAATATTATCAGATACAGGGCAACTGACATGGCAGGGAACTACAGGGACTGTTCTTTTTATGTGATTGTTGAGGATAATGAACCACCTGATTTAACCTGCCCTCCTGAAAATACAAGAATGGTAGAGACGGACCAGGACGGTACAGCAGCTTTACCGGATTATACATCATTGATATGCGTTGATGATAATGCCCAGCATGGTATCAATACTGTTACTCAAACACCCGAGCCGGGTACAATTATTGATGAAACTACTCTCGTCACCATTCAGGCAGATGATTATTCAGATAATATTTCAGAATGTGATTTCGAAGTTACATTAAAAGATGTATTAGCTCCTGTTATTGAAAACCCGGGAGATCAGACTATTGAACTTCAGGAAGATTGTTATGCCGCTCTGCCTGATTATACTGCGAGTATTATTGTAACCGACAACCACGATCCTTCAGTACAAATCATGCAATATCCTCCATCGGGTACTGAAATTTCCGCACCTGTATATGTAACGGTTGCAGCAGTAGATGATGCAGGTAACAGGTCGGAAACGGGATTTAATGTTAATGTAACTGATAATATTAACCCGGAAATTACGTGTCCCGATGATCAGATAATATCAGTTCTTAATACTGAACTACCATATACGGTACAATGCAGGGAATTTGACCCGGTGTTCGCCTGGGATAATTGCACCTATTCATTGGAAAATGATTATAACAGTCAGGCCACTCTCGAAGGTGAAACATTTGATACCGGTATCGGAACGACAATATACTGGACAATTACTGATGGGGAAGGACACACGGCCGTATGCAGCTTTGATGTTTCATTCGACGTAATAACGGGAACAAAAGTATTAAAAGAGAATGATGTGTCTGTTTTCCCGAATCCGACAAACGGTTCATTTACCGTTTACACTTCCGAAGATTATTCAGTAAACATCTTCGACACAAAAGGTATCATGGTATTATCACAACCTGTCAGACCGGGTTACAATACTCTTGATCTGTCACAATACAGTGCCGGTTACTATATTATTGTATTTACAAATGACCGCGAAAATTTCAGCATAAAGATCTGTAAGGAACCAAAGTAATCTTCAGCGGGTACGACTCAACATAATAAACATGTACAGCGTACAGGTAATGAAATTCAAGATTCCGGATTCCTGGGGTCAATATGGTTTGACCCCCTATAAAACTAGACTAAAAGTACTAGATTAAAATTGTACTTTTATGTTGATGGTAAAAAGACTACACAAAAGGACTCCGCAGGAAAAAGAAAAGATATTGTTAGATATACAAAATCTTGGAGTGATAGCCGGTTGCCGAAAATACGGCATATCAAGGACATTGTATTATGATTGGCTTGACAAGTATAATGCTTCCGGACTTGAGGGCTTGGAGGATTGACGAGGTAAAAACATGGATGCTCATGTTAAAAGACTTGAAAAGGAAAACAGGATACCTGTGATCCCATATTTCAATCTAGAATGTAATTAATTGATGTTTAATAAAATATTAACGAGGGTTAATATTACCAGCAGCTTTGCCACGTTGTTCCGTCATATACCATTAATTTATGAGTAACACTATCCATATAGATATCTCCTTCACTAGGAGTAGATGGTGCTGTTGAACAAGGTTCCATTCTCATGAAATATCTTACATGAAGATTTCGTACAGGCTCTATCCCTCCAAGACCAGTTTTTCCATCAACAATTAAATTATCAGTACCAGGATCGCCTGAACCTCCGACATTTATACCTCCATCAGCTCTAAGATAATCTGCAACATAAACTTGCCCTGAAATATATAATTCAAATGTACTTGAAGGATCGTGATTTATTCCAATCCTATAGGCTTCAATAGATCCATCAACAAGAAGATTATCAGTACCTGGATCTGATGTGCCACCAACATGTACACCACCAGGTGCTATTATATGGTCTGAAGCATAAATATTACCTGAAACAGAAAGTTTATGTGAAGGATCTGTAAGGCCAATTCCAATATTTCCATTATCGAAAATCGACGAAGTAACAAGTGCACTCCCATTCCATTTTGACAGGTAGTTTTCGGTGTTTGATCCAACTTTGGGATCTGTCTCTGCAAAGTTCTCAGCAGTTTTAGCATACATGGCATAGGGCACACTAATCAACTGTGTTGTTCCCATATTAATATAACTTGTTCCTCCTGTGGGATCTATTTCAACTTTGAGGTAATATGATGTTGATCCCCATGTAATTGCAGAAAATGTTCCTGAAACAGGTTCACCTTGTCCTATTTGAAGATTAAGCAATCCCAGGCTGGTTGTCGTAGTACTAAAAGTCTCAGTATAAACGGAACTCCCTTCAGGGTCTTCTGCCAGAATATTTATCCTGACTTTCATTAATTGGTTAGAATATACTTCTCCGGAACCATCGCGAGGTATAGCCTGATAATTAAATGACTCCGGTGCCTGTGCAAATGAGAATTTGCAAAATAATACGATCATAATTAATAGGAATAATTTTTTCATTTTGTAGATATTTAAATTACTACTTATGAATCAATTTTATCAATAGTAAAATTAACAAAAACTTAAGCTAAATAATTATTCATCCACATAAGATTAATATCAGATTCCATGTTCCAGGTTTGTACATTTTGGAATAAACCCAGTACCCTGCAACCTGCAACCTATAAATATTCCCCGTACTATTCCTTCCTATTTCCTTTTTCAAGTACCTGATGCAGGATAAACAGGATACCTGAAAGGAAAAATGGGGAGATGACAACCAGGGAGGCCGGATTACCGGAAACTGACCCGAAAAAAACTGCCATGGCTATTGAGAAAAGAATAAACAATGAACCTCCGACGATCTCATTATTCCATGCAACAACCAGGGCTATGATAAACATAAGGGCAGGTATATTATGTATTGCAAAAGCCATAAGCTTATAACCCTGAGACATACCTCCGGCAAATACATCCATGCTTAACATAATCATGAGAAGAATTGCCACGACAGCAAGTATTCGTGGAAACCAGCAAAGGAATTTTAGTATCATATATTTATTCAATATGTTTTTCCGGACATTTATGCTAAGATATGAAAAATGGTTTAATGGTATAGGGTACTGGAATTCCCGTTGTTACCAACACCTGTGATGGAACAATTTACTATTTACAGCAGAAGGCAATATTCTAGAATGACATGGATTCGGAGAGTCTCCTGAATCTTTCATATATTTTTTCGCCTTTCGCTATTCTTTCAGCATTACTTTCCAGTCGTCTTTTAAGAGTCTCCTGATCTGGCTCAGGGCCTACATATTTAAGATTGCCAGGTCCGATCTGGCTTACATACCAGGAATAGGCACGAATCCTTTTATCACTGACCGAGGTGATGTCGACATCGTAGTTTGTATCATCCGTAGCATAAAAAAGATAATCCCTGACAGTATAGGGTTGCAGTCCCTCATGAATCCTGTGATGCGGAAAGTACAAATGATAGGCGGCTGCCCTTGCGGCATCGAGAGTTATGAAAGCCGACATCCTGTGATCTGTTTTATGCCATTTCATCCAATCACTGCCTGGATCCATGGTAAATACTGCATCGGGACGGTACAGCCTTATCAGCCTGCAGACTTTTTCACAAAGCTCTTTCTCCGGAACATATTCCAGCATTCCGTCGTCATATCCGAAACAAATGAAAGTATCCGTTTCCGGTGTTATACCCATCTCTCCGCATGCTTTTTCAGCTTCTACCTTCCTTATCTGGGCAAGCCTTTCACTGGTCATCTCAAGATCCCTCGATCCCTTGTTACCGGTGGTATACCATACCATAATGATTTTGTTCCCGTTTGCCTTAAGTAACGATAATGTTCCCAGGCATCCGCCTTCATCATCCTGGTGAGGACCCACCCACATGATCGTCTTCCCTGTCCATTTGGTTATATCATCGGGAGCTCTTTGCCCACTCGTTCCCGTCTGTCCCGATACATTCATCGGGAGAATAAACAGCAGGAGACCTGCCATAATAAATAACAACTGTTTAATTTTCATAACGAATCCCTCCATGATTATTTTTTGTTAATAATATGATGCATGATATACAAATATAAGAATTAAGGAGATAAAAGGCTTTGCAGGTTAAATGAACGAGTTTAAAACCTTAATCATCAAAATTGACACCAGAAAATCCACGGTCTTTATTCTTCCTTCTCCTTTCATGCCATTTGCCCGACTGCAGGTCCCGAACTCTCTTAAGTCCATCAGTACCGAATTCCCTGAAGGTTTCGCCACGCACACCATAGTACTCAAGGCACCTGACAGCTTTTTGATAATGTTCCTCGGCAAGAACGTAATCGTTGTACTTCTTCTCCTGCAATAAACCCTTGAATATTGCGAGCTGACATGTGAAATAGGCATTCTTTATACCTGAGGATGCCAGGATGATCTCTTCAGCTTTATCATAATCCTTTACCAGAAAGAGATTCTTTAAATATTCTGCCCTGAACCACGGATTTTCAGGGTACTGGTTGAAGACAGTCTCACTAAAATACAGAGCCCTGGGAAAATCATTCTCATACTGAATACATATCCATGATAATATAGAATAGGCTTCAGGACCAAGTAAAATGGCATTTTCAGCTGTATGAATGAGCTCTTCCAGTCCTTTTTCCTTATCACCATGAGGAAAAAGAAATGCTACTGCCTTGTATATAGGGTGCTGTTCGGGATAGGCTTCACGGTAGTAGTTATAAAGGCCGGTATAATAACAGAGATCGGCAAAAACTGAATTATATTCAAAAGCTTTCCTGATACCCCGGTATGTGGTTGGAACATAAGGAATAAGTTCACTGCTCATCTCATTTTCGGAATACAGAAGCATAAGTAAGCCCCTGGAACACAGACTTATAAGGAGTAATTCAGGATCATCGGTCCATCCATCATCTGCTTCTGAAATCCTTATAGCAGTCTGAAGTTGAGATTCAAAATTTTTCCGTGCAGGAGTAAACGGCAGAAGAGGATAATTCTCCCAGTTAATCATAAAACCTTTCAGCAGATAGGTTGCGGGATGACCGGGGTATTTACTATTTAAAGAGTCAATGACTTTATCAGCAAGATCTAACTCTGAATTGTAAATATGACTGATACTCCTGCTTACCTGTTCTATAGCAGCTGTATCATACAGCATCTGGGCACTGACTGACCCCCTGTACCAGAAGAGAAGCAGCATCATTGTAAAAACAATGAATACCCTGCGGCCAAATAATATCCGTACCTGCATAAGATTGTACTTTATGACAATATCCCCAGCCTCTTTCTGAAGAAACCCAGCAGTGTGATTATGGTTACAATAATAAGTGCAATAATCGCTGTAACTGCAATTGCCTTGTAATCATCCTGCCGTTTCATATAAATCCCGATAAAAGCCCACATCACCGATAAGCCGATAAAGGGGTTCTGAAGTCTGAAAAGAGTAATCGACACTAACAGTGCTCCTATCGATACCATGATAACAGCCCAGGCTGATTCAGAGATACCGAATCCGTTCCAGCTATATTGCACGAGCAAGGCTGTAACATTGGCTATGGTTGCAATACATATCCATCCCAGGTATATGCCGAAAGAGGCCTTTATAATACCAAAAGGAAGATCACGGATCTGCATATTTATGTATATAAGTGTGATAAGCAGGCATGCCATTACCAGCAAACTCAAAGGCAGCCTCTGAAAGTGCCATGTTACTATCCATAAGCCGTTCAATATACACGATATGGCAAATAACCATCCTATGTTTCCGATAACAACCTGGTCTTTAGCAGTAAACTGTATCACAGTAAATGCGGCAAGAAGCAGATATATCACTCCCCAGATGGAAAAAGTGATCCCTGCAGGTACAAAAAGGTTTGGCAAGGCATCGGATAGTTGTCCTGTTGTCTTATTATTAAGAGGTAGTGCATTGGCAAGATAGTTCATCACGATCATGCCGGCGAAAAATATGATATTCAGATATTTAATCATAATAGCATACGATTTATTACTGTTACACAATCAGTCACTGAAAAAGATAATTATATAAAATTAGCTCTATTTTCAACTAATCGCAAACTGTAATTATAAAAACACCATTACCCCTTACCTCTTCAGATATCACAGACATGCCGGCTGTTTCCAAAAAAGAACCCAGTCCTCCCCTGGTCATGTAATTGCTGAAGTTACGGTAATGGTCACCCCGGGCCATTCTTTCTATTAAATATGCCAGGGAACCTGAAAACCCTTGGGGCAGGGGACAGTTATAATCTGCTATTATCACTTTTGATGCTATACGTTTCATCTCTGTGAGCACCCTGACAGCCAACCCGGGATCAAACTGGTGAACCGACATCGAAGTCACTGCAAAATCGAATTCATCATCCCCGTAACATGAAAGGTCTGTTGCATCACACTCCCTGAAATTTACATTAGTGATTTCTTTTTTCTTTGCTCTTTGCGCAGCGTAAGAGACAAGATGTTGATCCAGGTCTATACCTGTCACATTATCAGCTGTTTGTGCAAGCAGGAGTGCAAGAGAACCCGTGCCGCAGGCGATATCTATTACCCTGCTGCCTTTATCAATCTTCCGCTCTATGGTATCACGGACACCTGATAAAAGAGGATCAATAAATGACCGGTAAGTAAAAGCTTTCAGAACAACAGCCATAGATATTTCTTAATTATACTGTAAATATAAATCCTCTTTATTGATACTCATTAATAATAATCCAGTATATGCTTAAATGGTATAATATTTTTATTTTTGATAGTATATTCAGCCGGTGGTTGAAAAAAACCTGATCAACGATGAGCGAAGTAAAACAGACAAAAACAACAGACTCTCCCCTGCCAGGCAGGGTGACTTCTGTCGATTTCTTCCGCGGACTAACAATGTTTCTCCTTGCAGGTGAAGCCGCACACCTCTACTCACACCTTATGGATGTTGACAGTGCAGTCGTACAATTCATTGGTAATCAATTCCATCACCATGAATGGCACGGATTGCATTTCTGGGACCTGATACAACCTTTCTTTATGTTCATAGTGGGAGTAGCCATACCCTTTGCTGTTGCCAACAGGCTTAGAAAAGGACAGACAAACAGGCAAATAACACTTCATGCAATAAAACGGTCGTTTGTATTGCTCTTTCTTGGATGGGCACTTTATTTTGTTTCAGCCGGACATCTTGTATTCCGTTTTCAGAACGTACTGGCACAGCTTGGTATAACCTACCTGGTTGCCTTTCTGATAATGAAAAAAAGTTTCCGGTTCCAGATTATTTTTACCCTCATCATACTTCTTTTTATAGATCTGGCTTATCGCTTCTTCCCTGTTGAGGGATTTAACAATCCCTGGGTTAACTATGAGAACCTGGGAGCCTGGTTCAATAATCTTATTGAAGGTGTCGATAAGGCAAGCGAATGGGCCACCCTCAACTTTGTTTCAACAACCGCCCATACAGTATGGGGTGTACTCTGCGGCAAACTGCTGATGAGCGAAAGAACACCCGCGAAGAAGATACAGATACTGATAATAGCGGGAGTATCGGCACTGATAGTGGGATATGCCCTCGACTGGCTGAACATCACTCCCATAATCAAGAAAATTGCAACCGTATCGTTTGTATTTGCCAGCGGAGGATGGACCATACTGGCCCTCACCTTCTGTTACTGGCTCATCGATGTACGAAAATCATTTATTGGCGGATCAAAGATCTTCATCATTGTGGGAATGAACTGCATATTCATCTACCTGTTCTTTGAAGCAGGTGGTGCACGATGGTTAAGCAGAATCATAGAACCGTTCGGGACTCTTCTCTTTGGCTGGGCAGGTGAGATCACGGCAGCAATAATCACAAGCCTGGCAGTGTGGGCTGCAATGTGGTATATGTGTTACTGGCTTTATAAGAATAAACTGTTTATAAAAATATAGGCATTAGGGCATTAGGGCGTAAAAACCATTGCGCCTTTGCGCCTTTATTATTCTTTATACAACTTAACTTTCATGGCTGACGGTCCTTTAGGACCCTTCCCCAGTTCAAACACCACTTTATCATTTTCCTTAACGGGTTCAAGCAGGTTTTTAACATGAACGAATATACTCTGTTTCGATTCACTATCCCTGATAAAACCATAACCTTTTGATTCATTGAGGAAAGTAATGACCCCCTTGCGAATATAACCCGGATCAGTACCAGAATCCTCCCTGGTCATATCAAGTTCAATATCTTCAGCTTTAATATCATCTTTTTTATCAGGATCGGGAGGAGTGGATGTTATCATGCCAAATTCATCCACATAGGCTATCATATCATCGAAACTGTCCTTTTTACCATCTTCACGCTTCTTTGCACGCTTTTCTTCTTTCTTTTTTCTCTTCTTTTCCTTTTTGTTTCTTACTTCTCTTTTATTAAACGTTTCCTGCGACCTGCTCATAAATTTCCTTTAGTTAACAATTGTTTAAAAAACATGAATAGCTCCCTGTTCCGGTGGTTCACGAAGAATAACTAAGCTGATGTCTGATTAGCAGACGAATGCAAATTATCCTGAAGCTGAATCTTCCCCAAAGATAACAAAAATTCAGCAATTACCTTAAACCGCTATAGCACTACCATTGCGTCATTTTGCTTTGCCTTTGAGCCTTTGCGCCTCTGTGCTTTTGTGCCGTTATTTCTATTCTGCAATTTTAAATTTTTTCATCAAATAAGTTTATACTTACCATTCTCGTGTTAAATTTACGGTGAGAAAAAATCTGATACATTATAATGGTAAAATATTCACTCGATAAAAACAAGATCAAGATACTTCTGCTGGAAGGGATTCACGAAAATGCCATTAGTTATTTTAATGAGAACAACTATAATAACATTGAATGTTACAGGGAAGCCTTATCGGTTGCTGATCTGGAAGAAAAGCTTCGTGAGGCACACATCATTGGTATCAGGAGCCGGACGGAGCTACGTAAAGAATTGATAGAAAAAGCGCCCAGGTTATTTGCTGTCGGGTGTTTCAGTATCGGTACCAACCAGGTGGATATCCAGGATGCCAAGATGCAGGGCATACCGGTATTCAATGCTCCCTTTTCCAATACACGTTCTGTTGCTGAGATGGTTATTGCCGAATGTATTATGCTGATGAGAGGCATACCTGAAAAGAGTGTACTCGCACATAATAAGATATGGAAAAAATCCTCCAGTGATTCGGTTGAAGTAAGGGGTAAGAATCTTGGAATAATAGGATACGGGCATATTGGCTCTCAGGTATCAATACTCGCTGAGAATCTTGGCATGAATGTTTTTTACTACGACATTGTAAAAAAATTGAGTCTTGGCAATGCCACACCGGTAGCCTCTCTTGAGCAACTACTGAAGATCTCCGATACAGTAACCCTGCATGTACCCTCCACAGATCTTACCAGGAACATGATCTCTGTAAAACAGGTAAGGCAGATGAAAAAGGGCGCCTGCCTGATAAATGCCTCTCGTGGCGATGTAGTTGATTATAAAGCAGTTGCCGAAGGACTTCGCTCCCAACACCTGTCGGGTGCAGCTGCTGATGTATTTCCCGGCGAACCCGCATCGGGTGATGAGCCTTTCGTAAATGAACTGCAGGAATTTAACAATGTGATACTTACACCACATATAGGAGGAAGTACACGGGAAGCCCAGGCCAATATCGGTATAGAAGTTGCAGAAAAACTTGTTAAATACAGTGATACCGGCTCTACCATAGGGGCGGTAAATTTTGTCGAGATCTCATTACAACCCAATGCCTCAGCACAGAGATTCCTGCATATTCATAAAAATGTACCTGGTGTACTTCGTGAGGTAAATGACTGTTTTTCATCACGCGGTATCAACATCTCTGCAGAATACCTGCAAACCGACCCTGATATAGGTTATGTCATTATCGAAACCGACAGTGAGCTCGATATGGAGATCATCCAGCAACTGAAGAATATTCCGCATACCATCAGGACAAGGATTCTTTATTAGTTTTCCGAAAGTTTGTAGGTTTAAGTATTCGTTCCTATTATTGGTTTATGGTGAAACCCTTAGTTGTATTATGGTTCTATCGGTTTTATTCTGAATTCTTCCTGTAGTATACTATGTTACTCACAGAACTTGTCGCTTCAAGGTTCATGTATTTCCCGAGCAGAACACCATTATGATCCATATAAAGATATCTGAGGTTTTTATTTACCCAGTATACCTCATAATGTTCCAGATCGGTGGTTTTTAAAATACCCCAATAAGGTATGAAAACATAATAGAAACTGCCGCATTTGATGAAGGTATTATCAAATGAAGTTACCCATTCCGGTCTCACAGAATGGACACGCTTGAAGGTAACACCATAATCGGTTGATTTATAGATGACAATACCTCCCTCCTGGGTTACTATTAATATTTCATCTTTCTCATTTACGAATAGTTTAACTGAATAGCCGGGTGTTTCAATATGGGTCCAGGTAGACCCGTCATCAAATGACCTGTAGAGACTGCAACAGTCGGAACCGTGAAAGAGAAGGGATCCGTCAGTAAGGCGAAATATATCACATTTATTCTGTGAATATAATTCACTACCTGCTTCTATCCACGTCTCACCTGAATCCTTTGAGTATTTTGCCGGCTGGGCGTTTGCAAATACCCACAGGTAATTATCGTTTGTTATATTCAGGGAATAAGTGCCTGAGACATCATTAGAATAAGGACCAGTACAATCCTGCCATGACTCTCCATGGTCTGTACTTTTATACAGATCGCCATACTGTATAGTCAAATAAAAGACCCCGTTGTTATCAATATTAATTGATTTTACATTGAGATTATATCTATAAGGAAAGACACTTCCCCATTCATAATATCTCTCACCTTGCCTTAACAGATCATTATATGCAATCATCAATGTAACTTTATTGACAGTATCTGCTGCCATTGAAGTAATACCTGCTTCAAAAGAGTTTTTCAAGGTATCCCAGGTATTGGTCCTGAAACCATAAGCTATTAAATCGGATGAATTCAGAAAATTCCCGGATATGTCATATGTATTTGCCCGCAAAACCTGTTCAAATGATTCAGTACCAAGTTTCCATTTTGTCCAGGTAAAACCATAATTATCAGTATTTGTTGATGAGACAGTAACTTCACCTCCCCCCTTCGCAACTTCAAAATCAACACTTATGGGATCTTCCAGCGGAGCATTGTTATCTATTGCATGGAACTGTATACTATCACCCACCCATTCTCCCGCAAAGTATCTATTATAATCAGGATAAAAATAGAATGAATAGTATTTTAACAATTCCACAGAGGGATCTTCATACCTGTCGCAGGATAGTATGAAAAATATTATTATTATCAGCAAAACCGTTCTTTTCATCTTGTTATCTTTTAATACCGGTTACCGGTATTCTGAATCCGACAACAAATGATATTGTCCTGTTCCGTATTTCAAAGTCTTCCTGGTTAGGATTTTGCACCTCCCCTGTTCCGGATACATCATAGACATCTCTAAATCCCGGAGAGTATCGCAGTGATATAATTGCCTTATAATCATTAAGAACAGGCAATAATACTCCACAACCGAATGTCCAGCCCACATCATACTCTTTTATAGCTTTCTCAAGATCATCATAAACAGTCGTTTTTATAAGCCTGTAACTATCTGTTGAATGGTATTCATAAAATGCTTCACCTGTATTACGGGCATTTAGCCTGAAGCCGAACCAGGGGCCTGTACTTAACAGTATTTTATCAAGTTTTCCCAGAGGAAATGTCCATAATGCCTGCAGGATTGCATAATCGATCTGCAATTTTGTATCAACATAATACATCTGAGCCTCTTGCTCTATATATCTATAGAATGACACACTGGAATCCCTGAGTGAATATCCCTTTTTCTCAAAGATAAAACCGGTCTGAAATGACCCACCCTCACCAAGAGGCAGATCAACAGAGAATCCTACTGCCGGACTGGCGTAACCCGACAGATTTTCAGAACCTTTGTTCCACGAATAATTTAGTGCACCGGTAAAAGTGACATTTATCCCTGTGGAAAGAGTATCACTTTTTAAGCGTAATTTATTATCCTTATTTTTATCTTTAAATGATCCTCTATAGATAAACTCCATAGTATATTCCGATGACCCATGCCTGTATTGAAAATCTTCAATAAACCTCTTTCTGCCTGTTATATAAGCAGCATTCAGAGCAATGCTCAGATTTTTTGTAAAAGGATATGAGATACCTGAAGAAAAAATATAACCGAAATCGTTCTTTTCAATTACATCACTGAATTCTACATAATAAAAATTTTTAATATTATGCCTGAGCAGATGAGAATAGAAAACTCCCCCCTCTATTTTTAGCTGTACCACTGCCGGAATAGTCAGGCTCATCTGTACAGGAATACGCAGAAACCTGAAATCCATCCTGCTGTCAGGTGGATAATAATAGGGAGGAAAAATAATTGGATCATATCCCGGATATGGAACATTATGGTATAAAGGCATTTTGTGATCATAATATACAGTTGATAAACTAACACCTGTATTGATACCCAATGATCTAAAAAAAGAATATCCGAGATTTATACCCTGTACCGGTCCGGGCTGGAAGCTCCATTTACCGCCTATATCCTGCCCATGAATATCAGACAGGTTCAGACCACTGTAAAGTCCTACGGAAATAATCTGAGAATAACTGACTGATTGAAACCACGTTGCCAGCAAGAATAAGACCAACACATTATACTTTTTCACAGATTCAGGTTAACGAGTATATCAATAGATTCTATACAAAAAATGTACCAAATTCCTGCAAATCAGGAATTTTGAATATTGAATCTGGAATTCATAAATCATAAATCGTATCACAAATTATAAGTTCTGTTGTAGTTTTTTGGCTTATCTTTCAACTAATAAGAAAAAGGGATCCGGATGATCAAAAACAACCTGCAAAAAGAGTTCATGGATCATATCATACAAAATGAGAATATGATTTATAAGATATGCAATATATATTCCTCATCATACGATGAGAGACAGGACCTTAAACAGGAGATCATTTACCAGCTGTGGCGTTCTTTCCCGTCATTCAGGGGCCAGTCACTTTTCCAGACATGGATGTACAGGGTAGCCCTCAATACAGCCATTTACTTCAATAAGCAGAAAAAACATGTGACAGATGATCTTTCAAATGTTGAAATTGAAGAGGATAACAGCTGGCAGGAAACTGAAGAACAACTGAGAAGATTATACCTGGCTATCAGAACTCTTAACGAAATGGATCGTGCAATTGTATTTTTGTACCTCGAAAAACACAGTTATGAACAAATCGGGGAAATTACAGGGATAAGCACAAAGAATGTCAGTGTCCGGCTGGTACGAATAAAGGAAAAACTCAGGGAAACGATAAGAAAAATGGAATAGATATGGAAGAGAATAATTTTATAAAAACCTGGGAAAGACAAAAAGACATCCCGGTAAAGGAAAAAATTGATAAAGAAATGATTACAGACTATTTAAAACCTAAAGTATCAAAAGTCAGCTGGACTTTTAATTTCAACCTTGTATTCTATCTTGCAGCTCTTATCGCAAGTATAGTATTACTCTCCATGAATCTTTACGGGTATAGGACAAATTCTGTTATGCTCACAGTACAGGCAGTTCTGCTTCTATATTCATTGCTTTTTCTGGGTTATGGGATTTTTATTTTCATGAAGATCCGAGAGATAAACAATTTCAGCAAGGATCTCAGGGAACTGCTCGAAACGAAGATAAAATTTCTGCGGTTTCACTATGAGATATGGCTGATAATCACAGTATTTGTCGTATGGATACTCAGCTTTGCATTGAACACACTTGTTGATAACCAGGATGGTTTTTACCGCATAAATAAACCCGGACTTTTTATAATTATCTCCATCGTAATGCTTTGTTTTATTTATTTTGCCCAGAAAGTATCTTCCGAGATATCACTCAGAAATCTCCGGTCGTTTTTGAGAGACCTCGAGGCTAACAGCCTGGAACACACTACCCGGTTTGAACTGAGAAAGAAGAAAATGCGATGGATTTTTATTACCGGAATTATTATTCTTACTGTACTTTTAATAATTGGCGTGGTAAAGGGAGTTAGTATGATTCAGTAAGCTGCTGCCTTAATTCTGTCTGAAATAATTTAAATTTGTAATTATGTAAATTATACTTTACATTTGGTATATTTTAATTAACATAATCATTGATGTAAATGAATTTTTGTTTTAACTTGAATCCGAATTAAAAACAGATTGACACCATGCTTAAAAATTACTTCGTATCAGCTTACAGGAGCATTGTTAACAACAAGTTTTATTCAATCCTGAACATTTTTGGTCCGGCTATCGGCATAACCTGTGCAATACTCATCCTGTTGTATGTAAAGGAAGAGCTCACATTTGACAAGTATTTCAGCAACTATGACCGTATTTACCGGCTTGAGAGTGACTTTAATATTTCCGGGAAACCTACACGTGCAGGTCTTACTCCTATACCTATGGCACCTACCCTGAAAGATGAATATCCCGAAATAAAGGAGATAACACGTTTTGCAGGATTTGGTATTTCAGACATACTGTTTACCTATGAGGATCTGAAATTCTTTGAAGATCAGCTTTATTTTGTAGATTCCACAATCTTCAAGGTTCTCGATTATGATTTTGTTCTGGGTACTCCCGAGGATGCATTGAACGAACCAAATACGATTGTAATAACCGAAAGCTTCGCCTCAAAATATTTTGGCAGGGAAAATCCTATCGGAGAGGTATTGAATTCCAGTAATTTCGGCGACTTCCGTGTTACGGGAGTAATTAAGGATATACCTGCAAATTCCCACCTGAAATTCGATTGTCTCCTTTCCATGGCAACAATCGTTGAACTTACCGGTGTCGACAATTTCAATTCCAGAAGTGCACCATCATTCTGGAATATATCAGCCTTCAGCTATATCCTTCTTGATGAGAACGCCAGTATAGAGACTCTTCTTGACAAGTTTCCAGGTTTTTACGAAAAGTATATGAGTGCCCTGGGAAACCAGATCAACGCTACTTTCAGCCTCATGGCTACCAGGATAGATAAGGTTCATT
>Ga0272441_10008852_pt1 | contig 15766 bp, 12 predicted proteins | sample SSMProp6N_FD_193582 | JGI IMG/M metagenome (GOLD analysis project Ga0272441, IMG submission 193582) | Marine sediment archaeal communities from Little Sippewissett salt marsh, Falmouth, MA, United States - SSM-Prop-6N | ecosystem: Environmental > Aquatic > Marine > Wetlands > Sediment ... | reverse complement strand
GCCATTAAGGCACAGGCCCTTTTTGCTCCTGGCGATATCCACGAGGCGGCACAGAAAGGTTTATAATTATTCATCCTTAGTCTGATTATCTTAAAGGATGAAGAGATTTGAGGTTAAGTGATTTATTATCAGGATGTTAGATTCACAATATATCAGGGAAAGGTATGCAACAGGGCATTTTTTTATGCTTGACTATTATTGATAATAATGATATGTTGTAAATGGAGTTTTGTATTTTGGATACATCGACAAGCAGCAATTGTGACTAAATTATAATTTGCATTAATAGTATCAAACGAATGAAAAAAAACAGATTTACCGAATATTCAGGCTTGTTTTATGGTAAATGAAGGTTTTTTCAGAATTGTGGACAAGATGGTTTAAGTAGGCTTGATGTTATACAAATTTCCGGGAAGGAGGTGAAATATCTGATCTAAAAAGTCTTAAGAATTCTTCTCTAACCATAAGTTGTCAAGGAAGGAGGATAAGGCGACATCCAATTTTACAAACCTAAACCTGGGCATGTTGTATGTAAATTCGATTACTATCTGTCGTTTTGTTCGAAGTTAAAGTTGTTGTTCGAGGTGGGCAGATTTAATAAGGGAATTGTGGTGCTCATCAAAGACGGCAGGTGTTTTGGTGTGTGGCCAAAACATATTTTTTTACTATAGATTTTTATCGAAGGAGTATTAATATGTGCAAGAAATTAATTGTCTTATTTTTGTCTCTTTGTGTGATCTCATCAGCAGGTGCGGGTACGGTTTCCTTCGACTTTGAGAACGGAAATGACCATCGCTTTGATTTTTGGAGTGCATATCTCGCCTGGCCCACTGATGATGATCCCACCATCGCAGGCGACGAATCGATAACAGGTGTAGGCGGAGCTGTTGGCTTGCCGGATTTCGGTGTGGCCTGGACAGTTGGACCTCCAAACCAATTTGACGGTCAGGCCCCTGCAATTGAAGAGGGTTGTCACGTTGTTAACGGCGTGCTCGAATATGGCCCGTGCAACGACCCCTTTGGTGTTTTTGATACCGATCCGCCTTCCTACGTAAACAGCCGTGGCCAGAGCAGTTACCTCAATACCTACAACCTGAGCCAGTGGGGTGACGATCTCCATAGTGCAGTTAATGACCAGATTGCCACTTCGCCGGCAGTTTTGTTGGATGAAGGTTCTGTACTGACGGTTTGGACACAGGGTGGCGGCAGTGGTACCCATGCACCCGAATATGATAATGATCCGATCCAGTTATATACAGACGGTTCTTCGGGTATTGCCGTCCTTTCAGCCGAATCGGATGACTTGTATGCGTTACTTGCCGCTGTTCATACTCAAGGCCAGTCAACGTTGACAGAGTACACACTCGATCTTTCCGCATTCGCCGGTAAATGTGTCTTTATCGAAGTGGTCGATGCATTTGCAGGCGCCTGGGGCTGGCTTGTCGTAGACGAAATCCAGATAACTAACGCAACCGTTCTTGGGATTTTCTGGGACTTCGAGAACGGAAACGACCATGGCTTTACCTTGAGTAGTTTAGTACCCGCGACTCCTGCTCCCGATGATCCCAACATTGCCGGTGATGAATCAGTAACAGGTGTAGGCGGAGATAATGGCCTGCCGAATGCCGGTCACTGTTGGACCATTGGAACGCCCGGCGATTTTGAGGGGCTTCTTCCTGCATTCGCAGAGGGTTGTCACATTGAAGGCACTCCCGGCGGCGTGTTGCAATATGGCCCGTGCAACGATCCATTTGATACCGCACAAGACGTTCAAGTAGCGCCCTTTGACTGGGTCAATCCCCGCGGCCAGTCTGGTTATCTCAATACATATGCTCTGAGCATGTGGGGAGATGATCTTCATAGCGCTGAAAATGACCAGATTGCCACATCTCCGGTGATTATGTTATACGGGGGAGCCACATTGAATACCTGGACTGTCGGCAATAATACCAGCCGCCATGCCCCGGAACTTGAAGCGGATCCTGCAAACGGCTACACCACAAATTCGGCTGGTATCGCAGTTCTATCGGCAGATGATGGTTCGTTGCTGGCCAGTCTGGTTACAGAATCCCCAGGTGCCGATGAAGGGATGCCCATCTTTCACACCCTCGATCTCTCAGAATTTGCAGGCCAGAAAGTTATTATCGAGTGCGTGGATGCATTTTCCGGTGGCTGGGGTTGGCTTGCGTTCGACGAAATCCAGATTACCAACGCACAAGAGCTTCGGGTTGTCTGGGACTTCGAGAACGGAAACGACCATGGCTTTACCTTGAGTTGTACCAATCCCGCGACTCCTGCTGCCGATGATCCCGCTGTCGCCGGTGATGAAGCACTCACAGGTGGATGGGATCCGGACAACCCCAATAACCTGCCGCAGGCCGGTATGGTTTGGGAAATTGGCACCCCCAATATGAATGACGGGCTTTTGCCGGGCGGCGACCCGGATCACGCAAGGACCGACGCGAACGGGCTGTTGGATTATGCCGGTGGCACAGATCGCTTTTTGAACCATGATCACGGTTTCCTCAATACCTTCAGTCTGAACTACCACGGTGATTATGTCCATGATCAGGAAAATGACCAGATTGCGACCTCGCCCACTGTAATGCTGTATGAAGGTGCTATGCTCACAGCCATTACTGTAGCTGGTGGGGCCGACCATGAACCGGAACTTGATCCCGATCCGAATTTGGGATATACCGACGGTTCCGGCGGAATTGCGGTTCGTTCGGCTGCGGATGGCACAATCCTCGCAAGCATGGTGGCGCAAAGCGGCAATGAAGAAGAGCCCTTTACCCTTGACCTGTCAGCCTTTGCCGGTCAGGAGGTTTATATTGAAGTGGTCGATGCCCATGAAGGCGGCTGGGGTTGGTTTGCTGTTGATAGTATCGTAATTACCAATGCGCAATAGCTTCAGTTTCGATGTTCTGAAAGTTATTTCAGGGCCTGTGCCATGCGGTACAGGCCCTTTTTTATGCGCCAAAAGCCCTCACCACCGACTAATCTTCTGGCCGCTGGTTGTATCGATATCTGTTATTATAGGATCAATTCTCGGATAGGCTGACATCACGCGATTACCCATGTTCAATGGCCCCCATATTTTGATTAAACAGAGCAGATTAGGATGGATATATGCTTGGCCGGAGATTAATAAAATCAAGTTTTTTTTGCATAAACAACCATATTACAAGCGTTTTAAATCTTGAGTTCAGGTATAATTAATGAAATCTTTTGTTTAAGAAAGGGAGCTGTGATGTTGATGTCTAAAAAAACAAGATTTTTATATATTATGGGCATTTTTTGTCTATTGTCGATAAATAGCATTGATTCCCATGGCCTGGAGGTTGACTCGGAAAATTTTCTGAAATTAAGATGGACCCGGGTCGCTACGGCAATGCCGGATTCATGGTATGGCTCGGATCAGGCAAAAAGCGTTGCCGAGAATGTTTTGAAATATCAAACCGAGATAGGAGGCTGGGCAAAAAATTCCGGTTATCATAATAATTCCGTTAAGCAAGATGAGTGGGAAAGGATTAAAAAATACGGGATCGGTGCGACTTTTGATAACGATTCAACACTCACCGAAATGAAATTCCTCGCAAAGGTATACGCCAAAATTAAAGACGAACGTTATCGCGATTCGTTCATGAAAGCACTCAATTATATTTTTAAGGCCCAATATCCCAATGGGGGCTGGCCCCAGTATTATCCACCTCGCAAAAGGAAAAGTGCATATTCGGCGTATATCACTTATAACGACAATGCTATGGTCAATGTAATGAAGTTCCTTGACGAGATAGTCAAGGAAGAACCCATTTACGCTCCGATGCAAATCAGCGCCGAGATGCGACTTAAAGCCAAAGAAGCGTTTGATAAAGGCGTTGAATGTATCCTCAGGACACAAATCATTATCGATGGTCTGCCGACAGTTTGGTGCGCTCAGCATGATCACGTCACACTTGAACCTGCCGGAGCGCGTTCATATGAACTGCCTTCTTTCAGCGGCAGTGAATCTGTTGGCGTAACTATGCTGCTTATGGATATAGAAAATCCTTCCAAGGAGATTATCAACGCAGTCAATGGGGCCGTGAAATGGTTCCAAGAGCATAAGATCGAGGGGATCCGGATTGAAGAAATCAGAAACGAGCAAGGGCAGCGCGATCGGATTGTTGTTCAAGACAGCACGGCTCCGCCATTGTGGGGGCGATTTCATGACCTGGAAACCGGAAAACCATTCTTCTGTGATCGAGACGGTATTAAAAAAAGCACACTGGCCGAAATAGGAATCAATCGCCGCGGCGGCTATAGATGGTACACCAACAACCCTCAGAAGGTACTTGACAGGTATCCTCAGTGGGCCAGTAAGTACGGAGTAAAAAAGGGCCACGTAGTTCGTACCCAGAAGGGGGCGATAAAAGCTGCTCCAATCATTGACAAGAAGATTGACGTTACGATCGCGTCCGAAGCCACCGATATCGCCAAGCTCGAAGCGGCAGTCGGCCTTAGCGACGAACAAAATACCAAGGTGCAGGGATTACTCAATGAGTTGAAAGATAAACGTCGGGAGATCAAAGGCGACGCCAATCTTTCCCGCAATGAGATTAGGGTAAAAATGAAAGCACTCAATGAAGAGTATCTCGGCAAGGGCGGCAGAATCAACGCCCTGATGACGGCAGAACAATTCGCGAAGTGGAATAAATTACAGCAGGCCATTCGCGCGGCACGTAACGCGTCGGGGACCGACAAACCAAGTGCGTCAATATAAGTCAATAAAGAGTGTAAACGTTTTATATCTTGAGAATTGGTTTTTGGGTAACATGTAGCTCCACACTAATTATTGCAAAAATTAAGCATAAAGGAATGTTAAAATCAGTTCTGTTTGTTTAATATAAATCATATATGAACTTTTACAGTAAATATAACATTTGGGCAAATTTGGATTTTTAAGGAGATATTGAGATGAACCGGAACTTTTTTTTTCTACCGTTTTTATCGATTTCTATTGTGCTGTTACCTGTAATTTCTGCCGGAGCAGTGGAAAGTTCCAATATCTCGATCCTCGGCGTGTCTCAAGTTGCTTTGCCTGAGCCGATTGTCCGTATTGGGGCGAAAAACAACGAATCGCCATACCGGCTCAGCGGTGCTATCAAGCGTTTGGATGAAGGCACATTTTGTCTTTCCGCTCAGCCGCCGTGGGGATGGATCACCGTAGGTAAGGATGGAAAACCGCTCGGTGAATTGGAGGGCCTGCAGTCGTTTACTATCTGCGGCTGGGTTGGGCCAGGCACTTTGCTGACCGGTGCCGGGGGCAATCGTATTGCCTTTAACATGAACTATAATCGATCCGGATTCGACCTGGTGCAACTCGATGATGGTCGACTTCGATTAGCTGTGAACGAGTGGCCGGATGATGTGCGCAATGATTCCTCGAAAGGGAAGCTCAAGCCCGGCGAATGGAGGTTTTTCGCAATAACCTATGACGCAACCGGTAAAGAAAACAATGTGTGCTGGTATTTCGGTACTCCGGATTCGCCCGCAGATTTAGACAAAAAGACGACCTACCTCGCCGGGCCTACCGGTACCCAGAGCGGTCCGCTGACCGTCGGCAATTATAACGAGACGATTCAGCAGCATGGCACTGATCGTCAGTTCCGCGGACGCCTGCACGGGATTCAGATCTTCGGTAGCAAAAACGGCGCCGAGGGAGTCCTTGACCGGCAAATGATCAGACGACTTCAAGCAGATACAACGACGCGGCCGAACTTTGCCTTGCCGCTGCCCAAGGCAAGAGGTACACCATTGTTGCAATCGACCGGTCAGACGGATGCAGCGGAACCGGACGTTAAAGTGCCTGTACCGCCGCGTGGAACACGACCGCGCATCATCGCCACAACGGATGGCGAGATTGACGACCGTTGTTCGATGGTCCGCTTCCTGCTCTACGCCAACGAGTGGGATATCGAAGGTATTATCTATTCGAGCTCCAAATTCCACTGGGTCGGGCACAATTGGGATGGAATCGAGTGGATTCAGGAGGATATCGCCAAATATGCTACTTTCTACGAGACGCTCAAGACACATGCACCCGGCTTTCCCACTGCTCAGGAACTTCTCGATAAGGTTTTTGTCGGCAATATCAGCAATGTCGGTGTAATGGATAGCGACACTCCGGGTTCCGACCGTATCGTAGAAGTATTGCTTGACTCGAAACCCGGCCAGGTTTACCTTCAGGCCTGGGGCGGCACCAACACGATTGCGCGGGCGTTGTGGAAGATCCAGCATAACCATCCCGATCGAATGCAGGAAGTCTCGCAAAAGGCGATCCTGTTCATCATTCTCGACCAGGATAAGACGTTTCGCGAGTACATTGAGCCGAATTGGCCGGACCTGCTGACACTGGGCAGCTTCGGGCAGTTTGGTACGATCGCCTATGGATGGAACAGGCATATACCGGAGGAATTGCATAAGCATTTCGATCTCAAATGGATTCAGAAAAATATTTTGCATGACCATGGTCCTTTAAACGCCCGCTATGAGGCCCACCCGGAGAAAGGATTCCGTTCCGAAGGCGATTCGCCGGCTTTTATGCATCAAATCCGCGTCGGTTTACGGTCTCTGGAGCACCCCGGATTCGGCAGCTGGGGTGGGCGGTTTATTCGTGAGAAGCCCGGCAGCGCCGTATGGAAAGGGGCCAGAGACGGGGCTGATAGAGGTAAACCTATCTGGAGATTCGCCGAAGCTTTTCAGAATGACTGGGCGGCACGAGCCGATTGGTGTGTTCGTGACTATGAGAATGCGAATCACCCGCCGAAGGCGTCACTGGCGGGTCCGCTGGATCGAACTGCTCGTCCGAATGAGACGGTGAAACTCAGTGCCAAACCATCGACGGACCCCGACGGAGATCACCTGACGTATCAATGGTGGCAATACACAGACGTAGATACGTGCGAAGCCGTCCTTGAGATATCGACGTCTGAGGATGGTTCTATAGGTACTTTTGTGGTTCCGAACGAGCCGGGGAAAAATATCCATGTGATTCTTGAAGTAACGGATAATGGTGATCCGCCGCTGACGCGGTATCAGCGTGTCATTGTAACTATTGTTGAGTGAAGCTGCATTTTGTGCGTTTAGGATATCCGGATTTGCTTAAAATCTGTTTCGCATCTGCTCGGCTTTGGTGGCTTTCCTGAGCGTGCGTTTTTCTTTCGAGGTCAGGCTGTGGATGCCGGATCTGTGGACCTTATCCAGGATTCGGTCAAGCTCGATTTGCAGGTTTCGTTTCTCGGTCATTTTCTTTTCCCATCTTTGACCGGCGGTTTTTTTAATATTTAATTTACTCCGCCACGGACCGGAGAGGACATAACCGGCACCCGCCGCCATCCCCGCAAGATGACAGGCGTTACCGCCGGCATTATCGCCTCTTGTAATAACTATCAAAAAATATACGAATGTCAGAACAACCGTTGCGATTCTAATAGGGACGGGAAATATGAAGAAAAAGACCACAAACTGAGGAAATAAAATCGCGCATGCGGCTAACATGCCGAGAATCGACCCCGATGCTCCTACCATTGGATTGTTAGGCAGAAACCCGACAGCGACAAGAAGCATGTAAAACAGGCCGCCGGCAATGCCGCAACCGAGATAAAATATAAGGAATTTTTTACTGCCCCAATGACGCTCGAGTGTCGGGCCTAAAAAGTACAGGCCTACCATATTAAATACAATATGAAAGATGTAATTAGAAGAATGTAGGAACTGGTAGCTTATCAATCTCCAAAGCTGGAAGAAGCGACCAGTCGATGCTGTATCGATTTGGAACCAGTCATAGATGTATTTACCCAGAGGAGTCAGGACCGACAATACGTAGATGGTAATATTTGCAATAAGAAGCCATTTGACCACCGGAGTCAGTTTTGGAAAGTTCAGCCGCATTTGCGGGCCATAGTGACGCCGCGATTGAAAATCCGCCTGTGTATATTCTCTGTCGTATAGTCCCATAAGTTTGCACTTCTGTTAATACGGAATAGTAAAATATCGTATATTATTATATCGTCAATTTCGGGGCAATGTTCAATAGAAAAAGGTAGAAGACTTAAGAGTTCTGTGTTTTTGATTTGTATTTGAGGAAAACGAGCATTAAAACCACCCCGATGGCAGCCATATAAATAGCCAGGTTCTGTGAAACCGTGCCGCCTTTGTAAACCGCCCACCAGCCGTATTCGAACGGATTATCGTCCCGCAAATCTTCAATAATGAAACGCATTATGCCGTATAGAATAAGCATAAGACTGAATGTGCTGCCGTCGATGGTCAGGAACTTGCCGGCGGATTTTTGCGACCTGCGCCAGAAAAGATATAATATCAGGCAAATGAGTGCGGCACCTGCCGATGTGTACAACTGTGTCGGATGGACGGGCAGACATCGATATTTACCTTCGAGGACCTCCGTTTGCTGTCTGGTCGAGAGCTCGTGGAACGGTTTGAGGTATCCGTGCCCGTTATCGTCTATGTAGGTAAAATAATAGACGGGCAATTTTAAATGTGGTTCGGGACGATTCCTTTTTAAATCCGGATTGACCTGGCTGTTGTATGGATATGAATCGTAAGGGAAACGGACCGCGCACGGTGAGTCGGTCGGTTTCCCGAAACAGCAGCCGTTGAGAAAGCAGCCGATTCTCCCGAAAACAAGAGCCGCCATAAGGCCGATAGCAAGAACATCGAGGTAACGGCGAATGGGCAGCTTATGATATATCATATATATGAGTATTATCGCCACTGCGGCAATAACACCGCCCAAAAGTTCGAGACCGCCCTGCCATGTGCGAAAGACATCGAACAGACTACCCTGATAATTTTCGGAGTGGTGAATCACATAAAACGCACGCGCCCCCACGACACCGCCTATGAGTGCGTACAGTGCGGCGTTGGTTATATGCTGGGGATCGGTTTTGAAATTTCGGCTCAGAATTCTTATAAGTGTTATGGCTGCAAGAAAGCCGATAACCAGCATCGGACCGTAGGTTCCGATTGGCCAGTTGATAATAGGTATCTCGAAAAGTTTCGGATGCATCCTGTTAATCGATCATTGCCAAAGAAATTCCGCAAAATCTGCGGATAAAAAATACCGGAAACACTATCTACTTAACAATCCTGTTGTTCTCGTCGAGCACGACTACTTTCGGTTTATGTTCTTTGGCCTCCTCGGGACTGAATAAGCCGAAGCCGATAATAATTACCCGGTCTTTCAGCTTAATCAATTGTGCTGCGGCACCGAGTATTACGATTTTGCCGGAGCCGGCGTCTTCGGGAACGACGTATGTCTCCAGCCTGTTGCCGTTGTTGATATCGGCAACTAAGACAGACTCATACGGCAGAATGCCCGCAGCTTCCATCAGGGCCGAATCTATCCCGATACTTCCCGGATAGTTCAGCTTCGCCTCGGTAACCGCTGCACGATGCAGCTTACTTTTCATCAACTTTACAAACATAACTGATAAATTCAGATCCTTTTCTATTTCTAATCGGCTATCCGCCAGCCACAAAAAAGCGATTATACTATATTATTTTTTCGTGTCTATCAGAATATTGTCAATTAATCTTCCCGGGCCGAGCCTGACTGCCACGGCCACCAGCACTTTACCGGAAATTCTCTCCGCGGCCTCGAGTGTCTCGGGATCGACGATGCCGATATATTCGATTTCTATCGAGGGTTGTTTCAGCAGCACTTTTTTCATCTCCTCTATTAACTCAGATGTTTCAACTTTGCCTGCATTAACCATCTTCCGACATTTTTCGATTGATTTGTAAATATAGGCAGCATCCTGCCGTTGTTGCTTGTCGAGATACTGGTTTCTGCTGCTGACCGCAAGGCCGTCCGGCTCGCGTATTGTCGGACATATATCAATTTCGAGCGGCATATTCAAATCCGCGACCATTCTTTTGATAATAATTGCCTGTTGGGCGTCCTTTTGACCGAAAAATGCGACATCGGGCCGGACGATATTAAAAAGTTTTGCACAAACGGTGGTGACGCCGCGAAAATGTCCCGGCCGGGATTTGCCGCATAACGGCTCCGTCAATTTCTCGACGTTGACCCAGGTGAGATTTTCGCCGGGATACATTTGCTCTTGCCTCGGTGCGAAAACCAGATTTACTCCCGCTTTTCTGCAGATGTCCAGGTCTGCCTCGAAGGGCCGCGGATATTTTTCAAAATCTTCGCAGGGGCCGAACTGCGTAGGATTGACGAAAATGCTTACGACGACAAATCCGCATTTTTTCACCGCCGCCTCGATCAGGGAAATATGGCCGATATGCAGAGCGCCCATCGTCGGGACAAGACCGATTGTTTTGCCTTTGCCGCGGGCGGCCATCACGGCGGCTCTTACAGATTCTATTGTTTCGGCAACTTCCATTTTATTCCTTACCTGCCGCGATACCACAGGAAGAATGCTTTTTCTCTGCGATGTAAAATTTTATCTGGTTAATTAAGTGTTCAATACTTCTATTATCACTATAGTCAAGTTGTGAGGTTTGAACACGGATGACCGGCGAAACTTTCCAATCGGTAAAAAGCTTTTCATACTCGCTATCGAGCTGTTGTAAAAATTCCGGCTCTATCTTCTGCTCGTATGGGCGATTCCGGTTGTGGATTCGTTCCAGGCATCTCTGCGGAGAATCCTGCATATATATCACCAGCACCGGCGGAGAGATTTTTGCCGATAATGGTTTATAAATTCCCTTATATAACTTAAATTGTTGGGGATTCAGCAGTGTTCCGACGTAGATAAGCTCTTTGTCGAAAACATAATCGCTGATGTAAATCGTGCCCGGTGACAAGTTTTCCCGGTCCAACTGCTCGACCCTGCTGGTCAGGAAAAAAAGCTGCGAGTCCAGGGCCAAATCTTTCCTGCCGGCATAGACATCCGGCATAAAGGGATTCGTATCGTAAGGCTCAAAAAAAACCGGGCATTCGAGATGTTCGGCCAATTTTTTTGTCAGGGTTGTTTTTCCCACGCCGATGTTGCCTGCGATACTGATAAGCTGCGGCCTGTCCGGCTCCGGGACAAAATCGCCGCCGTTCAACCGGGAAGCTAATTCCTTCACCGTGACTTTCATTACCGGGTGAATAATATCCGGATTTAATAGGCAAAGACCTGTCAGCACGAACGAACGCAGGTGCATCTGCGGATGCGGCACAATCAATTCGGCGGTATTGATAATCTTATCGTCGTAAAGTAACAAATCCAGGTCAATAGTTCTCGGCGACCATTTCTCCTGCCGGACTCTGCCGAGGTGGTCTTCGATTTCAATCATTGTTCGATGAAGCTGTTCCGGGCTCAAAGTCGTCTGTAATTCAGCGACGGCGTTGAGATAATCCGGTTGTTCGGCCCCGCCCAAAGGAGAGGTCTCAATCAGCTCGCTTACACTGACTGACTCGATATGCTCATTTTCCGCTAACATTTTAATGGCCGTCTCGATAGTTTCACTCCGGTCACCCATGTTGCCGCCCAAACCGATATATGCCGTACTTGTCGCCATTAAGAAATCTCCCTTATTCTCTCAAGTGCCTCTTTGACATCATCCGGCTGGCCGAAGGCGGTCAGCCGTACAAATCCTTCACCGGCGGCGCCGAATCCCGCTCCCGGGGTCGTGACAACGTGGGCCTGAGTCAGTAACTTATCGAAAAATTCCCACGAGCCTGTGCCTTCGGGAGTTTTCAGCCAGATATACGGTGCATTTACCCCGCCGTAAACGGTATAGCCGATACGGGTTAATGTATCGCGAATTAGACAGGCATTGCCCATATAAATATCAATAGTCTCCTGAATCTGCTTTTTGCCCTGCTCGGTATAAACTGCGGCTGCTCCGACCTGAGTTATATATGATACGCCGTTAAATTTCGTGCACTGCCGTCTTTTCCATATCGGGCCGACCTCGACCGCCCTGCCGTCTTTCGTGTAAGCCTTCAACTGTTTCGGCACAACGGTAAATGCGCACCGAACGCCGGTGAAGCCCGCCGTCTTGGAAAAGCTGCGAAATTCTATCGCGACTTCTCTTGCACCATCGACCTCAAAAATCGAGTGCGGAATGTCCGGTTCGGATATAAATTCCTCGTATGCGGCGTCGAATAAAATAATCGCCTTGTTCTTTCCGGCATATTCGACCCATTCGGAAAGCTGCTCTTTCGTTGCCACCGCTCCCGTCGGATTGTTAGGGAAGCACAGGTAAATCAAATCCGCTTTTTCTTTGGGCGGTGCCGGCACAAAATTATTCCGCTCGGTACAGGGCATATAAATAATCCCTTCGTACCTACCCTGCTCGGCTGGCCCGCCGGTCCTTCCCGCCATCACATTCGTATCGACATAGACCGGATAAACCGGGTCGGATACGGCGACGACATTACCGAGAGAGAAAATCTCCTGAATATTGCCGGTATCGCATTTTGCCCCGTCGCTGACCACGATTTCATCGATATCGATATCGACGCCGCGAGATGCGAAATCGTTCTCGCTGATGGCTTTTCGCAGGAATTCATATCCGATACCGCCGTCGTCGTATCCCCGGAAGGTCTCCTTTCTGCCCATTTCCTCGACGGCTTTTTTCATCGCCTCGGTGACTGCCGGTGCGAGCGGCTGGGTTACATCGCCGATTCCCATACTTATGATTTTCGCCTTCTGATTGGCCTGCTGGAACGCACGCCTTCTTCTGCCGATTTCCGGGAATAAATATCCCGCCTGCAACTTCAGATAATTTTCATTAATCAATGTCATAAATAATCCCTGATTCCAATTAAAATAATATTTTTCGTTAATTATGGGATTGTATTATCTGATTTTGATTACGTCAACCCTGTTAGAGATAACTAACTACTCACCACATATGGAATGTTTCTTTTTTAAGCGATACAGAATGTAACCACAGATAATGCCCGTGATTAAACCGAGAGATGAGAATACTATTATATCCCAGGTATGAAATGATGGTATTCTACTCGTTGATCTACTTGGTATTGTAAACAAGAGAGAAGATCCACATAAAGCTCCGAGCAATGCACTGACAATAATAGCCTTATAGTTTACACCACACACCCGCCAAACTAAAAATTCCATCACTAAAGAATACAAAATCGATTGTAAACCTGCATATATATATCCAAAGAATAGCATTGGAGGAAGAAAAAAAACTACTGATATATCTATTTGAATTATAATAACAAGGATCGAATGCAGTACTACACCTATTGGACATGGAAAAAGGAAACCTGCGGTTAATCTGTGAACGCACTTTGTTTGATTATCCTGGGGCATTATCATAGTATTACAAGCTCTATATTTAGCAATATATCAACTCCAGATGACATTGATATAAACAATGTTATTCACATCATCCACAATCACTTCTCCCCAATTGTGTTGTCCTTCTTTCGGGATTTCATAGCGTCTGCCGTCTCCCCTGATTTCTTCCTTGTACCATGGAGGAACAGTATTCGGTGTAAATGTTTCGTGGCCGGTTTGTTGATATTCCGGTGATGTTTTAAAATCATAAACATGAGCTATTCTCATTTTCTCAGACGAGAAACTATGACAGGGTTGACCTTTCAGACTTGGAGAATTGTCGATAAAAGTCTCGATATCTTCATCCGTCGCTCGAAAACTTAAAAACCATTCACCGGGAAAAATACCTGCCCAGCTATATTCTCTCACATGGTTCGCTGATTCAGGCAAAGCTGACAATCTTCCATAGGACAATATTGATGTGGCCCTGATTTTAGGCATATTATTGTAGAACAAATCCTGGCCCAACAGGATTGATGGCATTAGAAAGAGGATGGCCCAAATATACAGATTTTTTATCCTTTTCTTTAGAAAAAGATATACAACAGCCTGATAAGCTAACGACAAAGCTATTGGGAAAGCGGATGATAAGGCGGCCCAGAAAATCCCGAATAAAATATATAAAATGTGAAATGAGTAAGTTCTATAAATGATATGTCGGATCATTTCTCGATCACCGATGCATATAAACAGTATAATAATGCCGTTAAGAATAACAAATAACCAGGGAAATGGAATATTATTTTCATCATGCCTTGTTCTGTATAGAGAGCGAAAACGATGCCCGCATATTATACAGCGTCGTATCTCAACTAAACCCAGCCATGCTGATATAAAGAGAATGCAGAATGAGAATGTAATTGTTAGACTAACGACTATCGCTTCTTTAGAAAATTGCAAAAGAACAACAAGTTCAAACAGCAAGAGAAAGAAAAGAAGAAATAAAATTGTGATAAAAAAAGAAATAAAAATACGTCGTTTTATGATTTGAAAACTTCCGCATTTGGGACATTGTATCGCGTTTAAGAATTGAGGCTGTTTGATATTTTCAGACTGTCCCTGGTTCGTATATATACATTCTTGTTTTTCTTCCTCGAATCCCATCTGTTTCTTACCTTAATCTCAGGCGAATTGATAAATATAGTATAATCCAGTGGGATTAAAATGTACAGTAAATTCTACTAATGTCATGTGAACAAATTATTGTATTCGTTTTTGGTCATCAGGTAGGTGATATTGGGATTATTATTTTTTATCGTCTGCATTAGTGACTGCCAGTTGGTTCTTGATAGGTCATGGAAGTGCATAAAATAGAGCTTTTCGGAGCCGTCTTTATCGGCGAGAACTAAGGCGGTATCTGTTTTTGCGGTTATTGAAACTCCGCCGCGGGAGTGCGAGATTTTTTTATATTCTTCCATGTTCACTTTTGTAAGTAGAAAAGGCTTAATTATGTCCGCCATGATGTTTTCGAATTCATCTCTGAGCCGGTCTGAATCTTCGCTACTTATGGAATAGTCTTTTAATTTTTCCCTAACGAATTCGTAATTGAATTTCTCATCGTGCTCGAGCTGCCTGCGGATATTTTTGGACGTTTGTTTGGGGATATTATACTTTTTAAAAAAATCATCCAGCATCATCAAAACGGCGGTAGCCGAATAATCATTAAGAATATTCCGGGAGCTTTTTTCGAATTTCTCGATTTTCTCCGCGAGGATGCCATACTTTGCAGCTAAGTTCTCCCGCGTGAAATCATTCTCACGGGGCGAGAGTCTGTATTTCCTCAGCTTGCCGGTCAAATTTTTCAGCAGGTTAATTTCCTTCCCTAAATAATAAATATACCTGATATCGGCGAACGCCATCTCCTGAACAGATGGGAACTTTACGAATTTATTACCTGTATAGTCTCTAACGACAATCTTATGAGGGTACAATTCAACTTTTATAAACAAATAAAACAACAAATGGAAAAAGACCGGTAGGCCGGGAAATACGGCTAAGACAATCAAAGGTAGAATGATTACGACAGGATTTTTAACCGCAATTCCTATAGCTGATATAATCAAACAGACAATCAGAGGATAAGCAACTAACTTTTTATTCTCCGGAAGTATTGATGGTCGCATCGTCTGATTCATTTTTTATTTGTATTTGTTTCTTTGGTCTTTGCTATTTCTGATAGAAACTCTTTCCACTGCTCTTCCGTTTCGATTTCTTTTAAACGAAGTGTTATGTTCTCCAGCCATATCATAGACCTTGCTATCCGAACTTCATCCTTAAAATGTAACTCATATTCTTTAAGAGGTATATTACTCAAACTGACCGATTAGAGGATATTTAATGGTAATGATTATCAAACAAAAACAGCTTCTTTTGCCGATAAGTGTTGTGCAAACAATAACCTATAAGCAAGGAAGCTGTATGATTACCAT
>Ga0272441_10008851_pt1 | contig 15767 bp, 16 predicted proteins | sample SSMProp6N_FD_193582 | JGI IMG/M metagenome (GOLD analysis project Ga0272441, IMG submission 193582) | Marine sediment archaeal communities from Little Sippewissett salt marsh, Falmouth, MA, United States - SSM-Prop-6N | ecosystem: Environmental > Aquatic > Marine > Wetlands > Sediment ... | reverse complement strand
TCGATATAGTTTTTACTTCGTTACAGGTCAGGGCCATACAAACGGCAATGCTTGCACTGGCACAGAACAAAAGCGACAAAACTCCTGTTATTGTGCATGATGAGGGAAAAATGAAAGACTGGACACAGATCTATAGTGAACAGATGAAGAAGAATACAATTCCCGTGTATCGCGACTGGCATCTTAATGAGCGGTATTATGGTGAATTACAAGGTAAAAACAAATCAGAAACAGCAAAATATTATGGAGAAGAAAAGGTCCATTTATGGCGCAGGAGTTACGATATTCCTCCTCCAAACGGTGAATGTCTGAAAGATACCGGCGAACGTACTATCCCTTTCTTCAAAAAAAATATACTTACACAACTTGAACAGGGTAAAAACGTATTGATTTCAGCTCATGGCAATAGCCTGCGTTCTATTGTAATGTTTATTGACCATCTATCAAAAAAACAGGTTCTTGAGCTTGAAATTCCAACAGGGAAACCACTTTTATATGAACATAAAGCTGGAAAACTGGAGAAATACGTGATTTAACCAGGGCAGTTGTACATTGTTATTATCTGTCTTTTTTAAATGATATAAGACAACTGTAATTTGCCCAGCTTAGAATTAAGAAAATAATTATAAAGAAAATATATAACAGTGAAAACATATCTGAGCAAATAGATAATATTATAAATACTGTACATAATATAGCCAGTATTATGTTTTGTATCAGATTAAAGTATATTGGCCAGAGCTTATCTCTGCAAAAAGAGATAAAAACAATAAGCTTTATAATAAACAATATAGAAAGAGAGGTAATTATATAAGTATTTACAAAATCAAAAACAGTATATGAATCTCCGGTAAATAAAATACCAAAAATAAAAGTCAACGGTATTGAAAACAGTAATCCTGCTAGTTCAATGATTTGCCATACCTGCGGGAATATGCATGATGGTAATCTTTTCTTCATATCCTATTTTTGTCCATAACAGCCATTTGTGAGTTTTAAATATAATAATTTTAACAGCCTTCACCAGTTCATATTTGAAAAACCAGGTTACTATTATAAATTTTTTATAATATCTAGCCTCTGTTTTTATCAAATTACCGATATTTGATGTAATTTCATGTAATTATTAAAAACTAAAATCAATAAACAATGAACAGAAAACTAGTACGCGGTCTATCAGGTATTTTTATTATTACTGCTGCCTTTATACTGACTGATTGTGCCACGGTAAAGTCAGGAAGCACAGCAGGCAGGAAAAAGGTGTTATTGCAGTATAATTATCCTCAGGATAATGCTGTTAAATACCAGCTTAACAGTAAGATAGTACAGACTCTGGATATCCAGGGGATGGTGATGGATGTTAATGTTATTACCACTTCAGGATTCTCAATAAAATCGGCAGGTAAAGAAGCTGATAATCTGAAGCTCACTATTCTGATCGATACTATGGCTCAAAGCATGGAAACACCTAACGGCTATTCGGGGGGAGCCATAACGGATGCAATTGGAAAATCATTTGATATGGTTATATCAGAAATAGGGAAGGAGATAGATCTTTCCGGAGCCAATGAGTTGACTTATGATATTCCGGGTTCAGGACAAACGAATGCAGTATCTACTTTTGCGGAATTTTTCCCGGATATGCCAGCGGGGAAAGTAAAACCAGGACATGCATGGACATCAACAGATTCAGTCAATGCAGTGTCACCTACATCAACCACCGTCTCTTATACAGTATCTGAAAATATATTTGAGGGTATCGAAAATATTGACGGTATAGAATGTGCGAAGATCACTTCAACACTCTCGGGCAATCAGACTATGGAGACACAAGCACAGGGTATGGATATTAAAACATCGGGACCGTTTACCGGAACAAGCACCGTCTTTTTTGCAATCGGAGAGGGCTATTTTGTTAAACAAACGAACAATATAAAACTTGATGGTGAATTGGAGCTTACCTATCCACAGGAAATGACCATGCCACTGACTATGGAGATGAGCTCTGTTAATGAGGTTGTAAAATAAGAAAAGATATCTGAACATTATTGCTGATCAGTTGTTTATATTGGAGTTGATCATAACAATATAAACATGAAAGGATTTTTTGCAGTAACCATACTTAGCTTGTTTTCACTTGCCGGACTGTCGCAATCAGAGTTTTACAGCTTTAAGGTTAAGACTCTCGAGGGTGAAGATTTTGATTTTTCTTCCCTGAAAGGCAAGAAAGTAATGATCGTCAATACTGCTTCAAAATGTGGTTTCACGCCACAATATGAGGACCTTGAGGTTCTTCACCGTCAGTTTGGAGATAAGCTGGCAATCATTGGATTTCCGGCAAATAATTTTATGAACCAGGAACCGGGATCGGCATTTGAAATAAGGGAATTCTGTACCGAGAACTTTGATGTTACATTTCCGCTTATGGAGAAAATATCAGTGAAGGGAGATGACATGCATCCTCTGTACAGATGGCTTACAACAAAGGAACTCAATGGTGTTATGGATTCAAATGTAAGATGGAACTTCCAGAAGTACCTGATAGATGAGGAGGGTAATCTGGTTGATGTTCTTTATTCGAGGGAAAAACCCGGTTCGGATAAGGTGTTGGCGTGGCTGGGGAAGTAGGAGACTAACTCCCCCTTTGAAGAGCTTGTCCCGATAGCTTGAACGCAGTGAAAGCGTATCGGGAGGGTTGGGGGGATGTATTTAAAATCTATTACACCCCCCTAACCCCCCTCAAGGGGGGATTTTTTCCTCTATACCAGATACGGTATAAACATCTTCGTCTCCTTCATATAATCGGTGTACTGGTCGCCAAACCTTTTGGTCATCTCCTTTTCTTCGATCCTGGCTGTAAAGAACAATGCAATGATATTAACGGCTCCTGCTGTTATTTGTAATAAGCCCGGATCCTTGAACATAATACCGGTTCCCAACAGTAGAAGCGAACAGTAAAGCGGATGGCGTATATGGTTGTAAATACCTGATTTAATGAGAACTGTTGTGTTTTCAAGCGATTTTTCCGATTTCCCTTTTCTTTTCAGGAGAATAAATCCGGCAACTACAGGGTATATTGACAGGAACAACAAAACCCATGCTATAAGCTGGTTCCATGAGAAAGGATCATGAAACCACATTCTCCAGTTCATAAGAAAAAGTATGAATATGCTTTCGAAGGAGAAAAACCTGGCTATGCCGTGAAACCGTTTCTCTCTTATTGAAACAAGCCATGAAATGACTACAAGGATTACAGTGCCGGCCGCAAGAACAAAGTAATTCATTAAATATCAGCTTGATTTTTTGACTTTCTTGAGGTATTTATACACTTCAACCTGCGACCTGATCTTTTTCTTACCCGCTTTTACGAATTTGTTTGAAAGAGTTATATCCAGTTTGCGTGCTTTTACATTGTCACTCCATTGAATTTCGAAGATCTTCTTTAGTTCACTTTTGATATTCTTGTCAAAAACGGGGCAGGTGACTTCTATACGATGATCGATATTTCTTGTCATAAGGTCAGCTGAAGTAATGTATACATCATCTTTTCCGCCATTACGGAATATCATAAACCTGCTATGTTCAAGGAAACGGTCGACGATACCTATTGCCCTGATGTTCTCACTGATATTTTTTAGTCCGGGAACCAGTGAATTCATTCCCCTGATAATAATCTTGATATTAACACCTGCCGAACTTGCTTCATAAAGATTATTAATTATCTCGTTATCTGATATATTGTTAAGTTTAAGGTATATATAGGCTTTTTTCCCGGCTTTTGCATTTCTGATTTCATTATCTATCAGGGAATTGACTTTATTCCTGAGTGAAAAGGGTGAGAGAATGAGATGGTAATAATTTTCCTGCTTATAGTTAACATTAAAGAAATTAAATACCTTCTGTACCTCATTGGTTATTTTGATGTCTTTTGTAAGCAGGAGATGATCGGTATAAATCCTTGCGGTATCTTCGTTGAAATTGCCTGTGCCAACTGCAGCATAACGCTGCACAGTACCATTCCTGGTTAAGGTTATAAGCAGTAATTTGGAATGAACCTTCAGGCCCGGCACACCATAAATTACTTTTACTCCCTCTTCCATCAGCTTATTTCCCCACAGTATATTTGCCTCTTCATCGAACCTGGCCTGCAGTTCCACAACTGTTGTAACACTTTTCCCGTTCCTGGCGGCATTCAGAAGTGCATTGATAACACTTGAGTTTCTTGCAAGCCGGTAAAGGGTGATTTGTATTGAGGATACATCCGGATCGATGGATGCTTCACGGAGAAGATCAATAAGATGGTCGAACGGATGGTAAGGGAAAAAAAGCATTATATCTTTTTTCTTTATGGCTGATAATATGCTTTTCCCGGGTGGTATATCAGGATGTGATATAGGAACCAGTGGTTCATAATAGAATTTCTTTTTATCCAGCCTGGGGAACCTTGTGAAATCCTTGAAGTTATGGTAGCGGTCGGCAGGAATAACAACATCATCAGGTCCGAAATACATCTTCTTCTTGAGTATTTTAAGGAGGTCGTTGGGCATATCCCTGTCATAGATAAACCGTACTGTTGATCCTTTCTTTCTCTGGGTGAGGCTTTTTGAGATTTTCTCTATATAACTTTCCGAGATATCATCAGCTATTTCGAGTTCAGCATCCTTGGTGATTTTGATAGTATATGCCGAGAACTCATCGTAGTCGAAAATAAAAAAGATATCCTTAAGACCATACCTGATAATATCATCCAGGAATATAATGTATTTATCGTCATCTATTTCGGGAAGAGCTATAAAACGAGGTATCACCGAAGCTGGAATCTCGAGGATAGCATATCTCTTTTTATCATTTTTTGTGTTTCTTAATATAATTGCGAGAAAGATGGCATCGTCGGTAAGGTTTGGCATTTCAGTTTTATTATCTAGCAGGAATGGCATCAACCTCGACCTGACCTCCTTGATAAAATACTCCTGCACAAATTCTGCCTGTGTCTCGTTTAACTGTTTTTCATTGATTATGTGTATCTTATGTTTATCTAATTCCTTTATTATAGAAGAATAAATCTTTTCAAATTTCGAATTCTGATTAAGGACTAATTCATGTAATCTCTTAAGGGTTGCCTTGGGATCATATCCAAGGATATCTTTAGCCTTAGGTCCAAGCTGTGTAAGCCTTTTTAATGTTGCTACCCTTACCCTGAAGAATTCATCTAAGTTATTTGAATATATACCCAGGAATTTGAGGCGTTCTGCAAGGGGGACATCTTTATTTTCTGCCTCCTGCAAAACCCTTTCGTTAAAGGACAACCAGCTGATTTCTTTGGGTATATATGATTTATTCATGACTGTTTAACAGGTTTTAGAAAATACTCTATTTTACCACTGTCTGGTTTTATTTCTGACCATTTTTCTGCTTTGAATGAGATACATGCAATACAGGTCTTGGTAAGAAACTCACAACCTTTCCTTGAAAGGCGGTCGGGTATTTCAGTGAATGAAGGGTTATGACCAAAGAGAGTTATAGTATTAATACCATCATCAACTTTTTTCACCATCTCCAGGAGTGATTTGATGTTTACATTGAAGTATAAAAAACTTGCCAACACTATTTTTTCATATTTTATTCCAAACTCTTCGGCAAAGATAAAGGCTGTTTCGAGAGCCCTGAAGGCCGGACTTGTTACAAACAGGCCCGGTTCCGGTTCTTTATCCCTGAAACGCTGTGCCATAGCTTTAGATATCATCTTTCCTTTTGTAGTCAGCGACCTTTCAAAGTCGGATATCCCTAAGGGCTGATTTTCAGCTCTTCCATGCCTCACAAAGATTAACTTTTTCATCAGTGAAGGTTCAGGTTGTTTTTATGCTCCAAAGCATGTTCCCATTTTTTGTGCCTGTTTCACAATCGGATCATTATGTTCTACAAGCTTAAGTTTCCCTGCAACATCCTTAAGAGGTAAAGCTACAATTTCGTTATTTCTCAGGGCTACCATCTTGCCGAAATCTTTTTCTGAGATCATATCTGCTGCGGCAGTACCATAGCGTGTTGCAAGAACCCTGTCCATAGGTGACGGTGTTCCTCCTCTCTGAATATATCCGAGAACAGTCTCCCGTGCCTCAAGACCTGTGAGATCGGTAATTCTTTTACTGAGATATTGTGCAACAGATCTGTCTTTATCCGGATTTTTTACTCCTTCGGCGACCACAACAATGGAATATGGTTTATTCTCTTCGGCACGTTGCAGCAGATATTCAGCGATCTTTTCTTCCTTATAGGGTATTTCAGGGATAAGGATAACATCGCCGCCACCTGCAACACCTGAATATAAGGCAATCCATCCGGCATTGTGTCCCATCACCTCGATAAGCATAATCCTCTTGTGGGAGTTGGCAGTGGAATGAAGCCTGTCGATTGCTTCAGTAGCTATGTTAACGGCAGAATCGAATCCGAAGGTTATATCTGTTCCCCACACATCATTGTCGATTGTTTTCGGCATCCCGATAACATTAAGTCCTTCCTGCGAAAGAAGGCTAGCAGTTTTAATGGTACCATTGCCGCCAATACATACCAGACAATCCAGTTCCATTTGTTCATAATGTTCCTTTATAAGATCGGGTTTCCTGATCTCTGTCTTTTTCTTTCCTGTTTTTTTAAAAGGTTTCTCTCTTGAGGTTCCCAGTATTGTACCTCCAACGGTAAGAATTCCTGAGAGATCACGTTCTGATAGTTCACGGTATTCTTTGTTTATCAATCCGGTATAGCCATCACTGATACCTATCACACTCATTCCATATTTCATGATGGCGGTTTTGCCAACCCCTCTTATTGCAGCATTAAGGCCGGGACAATCACCTCCTGCAGTGAGTATGCCGATCCTCATACCGTTGGTCTTTTTACTCATAATTTTGTAGTGGATGTTAATACCAACAAATTTAATTTTTTAAAAGGTATTTTACAGGCTTTTGTCTGTATTATTTAATTTACTTAACTTTAATCGCTGCTGTACCAAAAATATCATAATCTTATGATGGAACCTGATTACGTGAAAATTATGGAGATAAAACCGGTTCTCTCCGGCTATATAAGGGAGGCACAGACGCTCTTAAGAAGGTCTTCCTTACCCGATGAAGAGGCTGTTCACGATATCAGGGTGCTCATGAAGAAATCAAGAGCAGTTATGCGGCTGATAAGCAGCCAGGTAGACAAAGAAACATATGAACGGGAATACGTTACTTTCAGGGAGGTGGGTCGTTTGATGTGTACATGGCGTGAAGATACTGTTCACAGGAAAACATTGAAATCTCTTAAAAAGAAGAAATCAAAATTATTTACACTTTTAAAGGACGTTGAGAAGATCAATATTTTAATGCAAAAACCTGGTCCTGTTGCCGACTCGCCAAAGGATGTGGATGATAATCTTGGAAAAATTGAAGATCTTCTTAATAAAACCGGTTACAGGATCCGGTTTCAGAGTCTTGATAACCTCGATCCTAACCAGCTTCTTGAACAACTGGAAAGAACATATAAGGTCGTAGTCGATAAATACCTTACCGGAAGAAATAATATCAAACCTGAAAACCTTCATATCCTTAGGAAGAAAACCAAGGATTTTCTATACCAGCTATACTTTTTCAGAACATTGAATCCGTCTACGGTTAAGGCAATTGAAAAGAAACTCGATTCCATTGCTCAGAACCTGGGTAAGTATAATGATCTTGCCCAGTTGGTTAATACCCTCGGATATAAGTATTCCTCCAAAAGTAATTTTCCTGCCCTTGATGAACTGGTTCTGGCAATAAGAGCGGAACAGGATAAATACCTGTCAAGAGTATGGCCGGTGGCATATAAAATATTCAGTCCGGGGAATAATCTTATAAATTTACTGGGATTCAGGATACTGACTATCTGACGCATGCTTGCTCAAATCCCGTGGATCCTGGTCATACATTGTCAATACTGAACCAGTGGGAGAAATTATGTTCCGCAAAAGATCTGTGGTAATACTCGTTGGTATGATTATCATAGTTGTAATCACTACTCCATTCTGATGCATTCCTTACAGTTTCCTTAATAGCTTTAACAATGAAAAGCAATTCTTCATTCGTCATGGTTGGGTGCAGGGATAATCTTATCCAGCCGGGCTTCAACGAAAGGTCGCCTGCTTCGATTCTGTCGGTGATCTCTTTCGACAGGCTGACATCTACATTCAGCAGGAAATGACCATAGGTGCCTGCACATGAGCAACCGCCCCTGACCTGTATTCCATATCTGTCATTGAGTAATTTGGTAAAGAGGTTATGATGAACATTATCAACATAAAAAGAGAAAATACCAAGCCGGTCAGTGATGTTTGGGGCAAGAATATGAAGCTCCTTAATCTTTTCCAGTTCCCTGAATGCCAGGCCGACAAGCTCCTTTTCCCTCTCACGAATCATCTTTATACCCATTTGCTCTTTAAGCTTCACTGCCATTGCAGCTTTTATACCCTGAAGGAATCCAGGTGTACCGCCATCTTCTTTTACTTCGATATCACTTATATAACTATGTCCACCCCACCTGTTGGTCCATTTAACGGTTCCTCCGCCCGGTGTGTCGGGTATTTCGTTCTTATATAATTCTTTACTGAATATCAGTACACCTGAGCTTCCCGGCCCTCCGAGAAACTTATGCGGTGAAAAGAAAATTGCATCAAGTTGTTTTGTCCTGTCCTGTGGATGCATGTCAATATCGACATAAGGAGCTGATGCTGCAAAATCAACAAAACAAAATCCATTGTATTCATGCATTATCTGTGCAAGTTCGTAATATGGAGGGGAGTACCCCGTTACATTTGAACATGCAGAAAATGAGCCTATTAACAGAGGTCTGTTCTTGTATTTCTTTATCTCTTTACGTAATTTGCCGGGATCAACGGTGAGGTTTTCAGCCGGTTCAAGCATTACTACATCAGCCAGGGTTTCATACCAGGATGTGTGGTTCGAATGATGTTCGGTATGGGTTATAAATACAACAGGTTTGTTCTTGTTCGGGATATCCTTGCATGATTTAAATTTCATATCCCGTGAAGTTAATGCACAGTAGTTAAGCGCCTGTTCAGGGACCTTCAGTCCAAGCATACGTTGAAGCTTGGCAATTGCTGAAGTCATTCCGGCACCTGAAAACAACAATACATCGTTGTCATTTGCATTTACGTGATGTTTTATTATTTTATGTGCAGCTTGATAAGCAGATGTCATGGCAATACCTGTAGATGAAGATTCGGAGTGGGTATTGCCGACAAAAGGACCTATCACATTGAGTAATTTATCCTCGATGGGTTTGTATAATCTGCCGCTGGCAATCCAGTCGGCATATACCAGCTTTTTTTTTCCGCAGGGTGTTTCTATTTCGCTGTTAATACCAACAATATTTCTGCGAAAGCTGCTGAAGTACTTTTCAAGATCAGGCATAAAAGGTTTAGTAATCCTTGGTTGCGGTAAAAATAAGGATTAAAAACGAATTTGATACCGAAGATGTTATTCTTATCAGGTGAATATGATCTGTGACCCTTCTCCTGCGGCATGTTCATAAAATTCACCGACAGTAAGTATTCCGCTAACATGTTCACTCAGGTCATCTTCCCTGAATTTAAACATATCCATAGCAAGCTTGCATGCATATATTTTGCCACCACCGGCTGTGATAAGATCGAGAAATTCGCTAACAGGAGGGATGTCGAGTTTTTCCATCTGCCCCTTCATCATCCATGACGTAAAGGCCTCCATTCCTGGGATTACACCCAGCAGGGTAGGCATCCTCAATCCACCGGGAAGCCTCAGGGCAGGGTTGCCTACAATACCTGTATGAAGCTTGTCCATTCTTTTCTTAATTATAGCATCAAGACCGAAAAAGGTAAAGAAGATATTTGTTTCAATGCCTTCCATTACTGCTCCATTGCCCATAACCAGTGTGGCATATACATCCTCAATAGCTCCTTTGGCACAGATGATGTTTACTTTTTTTATCGGATATTTCTGTTCCATGATAAGACTTTTTAATGTTAAACACAACTGGCCGGTTTAGGTATCCCGGCAATTTTCGTTGCTTTCTTAAGGGGTGCACCGGGGAAAAGCTGATAGAAAGTTTTTACATCAATAACCCCTGAATGATTAATGCTCCTTATTGATAAGGCTTCTCCATTCATATGCCTGGTACGTAGAAATTCTATTATTTTAAAATGCTGATCGGTAAGAGTTTCTATTCCCTCTTCTTTTGCTATTTCTACTGCTATTTCCTTTGTCCATTGTGAAGGATTGGTAAAATAACCTTCCTCGTTAACGTCTATTGTTATTCCTGTATATGTTTTTTGTGCCATAGTATTGTAATTAATTGTTAGACATTTGTTTATATGTATTTTGTTTTGAAATGTTCTGTAATAAAGCCATGATAAATCCGATACTTTTCCTGATTTCGGGTTTTTTAAGCTGTTTCATAAGTCTCCAAACCGAATACTCTTCAATATCTTCAGGATTTATATCCTTCAAAGCGACAACCGCAGTATTTATCTTGTTCAATACTCCAGGATTTGTAACAGCTGATAGTGTATCAACCACCCTTATCAGGTTATCAGAAAGTGATTCAATTTCTTCAATATTGTATCTTGAGATAATGGTATCCATGGTCTTTCCAACCTGTTTTGTAATTTCTATATACCCTTTCTGTTCCAGTTCGTGGAATTTCTGTATTCCGTCGAGTCCTATTTGTTTTATGATTGGAGCCATATCCTTTGCAAGGTCATTTACCACCTCGCGGTTTTGACGTTGTACTGAAATATCATCCAGTATTAAATCGAGTTTCCTGTTAATCTCGTCAATCTGTAACTGTACCGGTTTTTCTGTCATGATTGCTTAATTGTTATTTGGTTTTTTTACCTGCCATAGTCATATGTGTCTCTATGGGCATCTCTTTCCCTTTTAGCAGGATGTGCCAGTATATCCATCTGAACAGCAGCTTCCCATAGTGATTTACCCGGCTCTCCTTCAGAAGATTGAAAGGGCCGATGCCGGGAAAAGGAAAATAACCGGGCAATGGTTCTGTATCATAGTTAAAATCGATAAGTGCCCCTTTACCATGTCCTGTTTCTATGTAGCAGTTTGAATGCCCGTCGAAATTACCGGTAAATGGCCTTTTTTCGATATGGCACATTATATTCTCTGTGAGTATATCTGCCTGGAAATGAACTACTGACCCTGCCTTTGATGTGGGGAAATTACCTGCATCGCCAATTACAAAAATATTATCTTTAATTGTTGATTGCAGAGTAAATTTATCGGCTTTTGCAAACCCGAACTCATCACCCAGACCGCTTTTGGATATAACAGGATCACCGGAGTGCAGGGGTATTGATATCATGCAGTCGAACGGAATCTCCCTGCCTCCGAAATCTTTTATCAGTTTGTTTTTATTATCAACTTCTGAAAGAAAGAAATCAGTGACCATTTCAATATTTTTGTCTTCAAGAAGAGATCCCAGTAGTTTTGATGAACGTGGTTTTGTAAAAGCCCCTGAAAGTGGAGTGACATAGCTGATCTTCACTTTATCCCTCATGCCTCTTTCAGTAAAGAAGGCATCAGCATAAAAAGAAAATTCAAGGGGTGCAACCGGGCATTTGATAGGATTATCAGCAATATTGACAACAAGATGTCCGCCTTCCCACGTCTTAAAAAACATGGCAAGAGCTTCGGCACCTTCGATAGTATAAAAGTCGAATATGTTTTTTCCCCATAATTCTCCTTTCAGCCCGGGTGTTTCTTCCGGATTAATCCTCGTGCCCGTGGCAATTATCAGGATATCATAACCCAACACTTTCCCGTTGTCAAGAACAACCTTATTATTCTCATGATCAATTCGCTCAATTTTCCGGTATATCGAATCGACGCCAATCGGAAGGAAGTTTTGTTTAGGCTTAATTACATCGTTTCTTTTATAATAACCGAAAGGGATGAACAGAAATCCTGGCTGGTAATAGTGAGTTTTAACCTGATCCACTACCGTTATATTCCATTCATCATCCGAAAGCTCCTTTCTCATTTTATTAGCCATAATGGTACCACCCGTACCTGCACCGAGAATTAACAATTTTCTCATATTGAAGTCTTCTTTTAACTGAGAAACAACTAAATCTGCAAAAAGTTCATCGTTTGAACTCAATGTTATGTTAGTGGGAGGGAATAATATATCATATGTAGTGACCTTGTTATTAATAAAAATTTTTTAACTTCATCCTATAGAATTATCAGCAGTATTAATTATTTAATTTATGATTCATGAAAAAGATTATTCCCTTCATTTTGTTATTTGTAATGTTTTCGTCGGTTCTGTCTGCACAAACAGTGAAATTGAAAAATGATCCGGTAGGGAAATGGACATTCGATGCACCATATGCTCCTTATGGTTATAATACAGGCACATCTGATATTGGCTTTAATGATACAACGTATACAGTCTCTATGGCTTTTTCTGAGATGGGTTATTCTTTTAAAGGTGATAATGTAAAAGCGAGGAACGATTCATTATTTTTCGATATGTGGATTGAAGGTACTTCGATTAAAATTAGCCTGGCAATTGAAGATGATAAACTTATTAAAGGTGTTGCAGATTATTTTGAAGGTTCAGTACCTTTCACCATGAAAAGAGCTGCTTTAAAAGAAGATTAATAATATTCACAATTAAAATACCAATTCTGATGAAAAGAACAGGAAAACTCTGTATTGTCCTGGCGTTTGTTACTGTTGCCGTACATGCCCAGATAATAAATCCGGAGCCACTGAGTCAGAGGCTTACGGATTATATTTTGGATGTAAGGCTTAATACTGAATCAAAGACAGTATCAGGATCAATGGAAGCTTTTTGGGTGAATTTCACATCAGAGGAAGTGCCCGATGTCAGGTTACATATGTACATGAATGCTTTCCGAAACCGGAATTCAACATTTTACAGGGAATCGGGGGGCTCGCCGGGAAGCAGGGCAATTGACAGGGGATGGATAGATATCATTTCGTTTACTGACAGAGAGGGTAATGATCTTCTGCCTGAAGCAAAGTATATAAGTCCTGATGATGGCAATCCCGACGATAGTACAGTATTGCAGGTTATACTTCCGGAGCCTGTCAAGCCAGGAGATACGGTATTTATAAATGTTGAATTTGAAACCAAGTTGCCATCAAGCATCAGAAGGACAGGTTACACAGATGATTTTTATTTTGTAGCCCAGTGGTTCCCGAAATTTGGTGTTTATGAACCAGCAGGTATGCGTGAACGTACTGAGAGTGGCTGGAATTGTCATCAGTTCCACAGGAATTCGGAATTCTATGCAAACCACAGTGTGTATGATGTTAAGATAACCGTCCCCGAAGATTATGTTGTAGGATCAGGAGGGATGTTCCTGAATGAGACTGTTGCTGATGCTGAAGGTAATAAGACACTTACTATCAGGGCTGAGGATATAGTTGACTTTGCATGGACAGCATGGCCGGGTTATTCGGTATATACCGACAAATGGAATCATGTAAACATTACCCTGCTGCTGCCCGAGGTAAGAAAGGACCAGGTGGAGAGACAGTTTGTTGCAGTAAAAAATGCTCTTGAATACCTTACCGAAAACGTTGGTCCTTTTCCCTGGCCGCACCTCACCTTTGTTGATCCTCCTACAATTGGTTCAGGAGCAGGAGGAATGGAATATACAACTCTGTTCACTTCGGCCTCGGCAAACAGAATGCCTGAATGCTTACATATGCCCGAGATGGTTACCGTACATGAATTCGGACATTCATATTTCATGGGCATACTGGCCACAAATGAGTTCGAGGAACCATGGATGGACGAAGGCATCAATTCATTCTGGGAAGCAAGAATTATGGATCACTATTGGGGTGAGAATTCCGGATTGATAGATCATCCCTTGCTTAAAGTGCCCGATAAATCCTATTCAAGACTTTCATATGTAAGGTCGGATAACAGACAGCTGGCGAGTAATGATGAATACTCATGGAATTACCCGAGAGGAACATACGGAATGATGTCATATCATAAAGCTACAACATGGCTTTATACACTTATGGGCATTGTCGGTGAGGAAACAATAAATGAGATATTCAAAGAATACTATAAGCGATGGGCATTCAGGCATCCCTGTACCAGTGATTTTATTGAGGTTGTGAATGATATCGTTATAAAAATACATGGAGATAAATTTGGTCCAGATATGAACTGGTTCTTTGACCAGGTTCTGTATGGTACCGGAATATGTGATTACAAGGTAAATAGCTTCAGGAATATAGAGCTCAGAGACGATGAAGTTAACAACAGCGGTAAAGACTCACTCAATTTAACGGCAGAAAGCGATTCAACAGAGAAAACACCAGGGGATGAAGAGTTGCAATACAGGTCGATAGTGCAGGTTGAAAGAGCGGGTGAAGTAATGCTTCCGGTAGATATTCTCGTGCATTTTGAAAATGGCAATGAAGTGACAGAAACATGGGATGGCTTAGCCAGGTATATGGATTATACATATGAGGGCAAAGGAAAGGTTGAATGGGTGAAGATCGATCCTGAATACAAACTGAGGATGGATGTTAATTTTATAAATAATTCACTTACAGCCGATCCTGACAGAGTCCCGGTCCGTAATATCATGAATAAGCTCATGTCAGCAATAGAATTTTGTTTAAGTTGTATCACCCTTTAAATCAGTATGTTATGAAGTTTTTTAAAGCATTGGTCTCAGGTGCCATCCGGTCAATAAAGGCATATAAAGGTGTGATAATTATCTGGTTCGTTTATCTCCTGTTTGTATCTATGCTGACTATCCCATTAAAAGGATCTCTTAAAGCAGGATTCGGAAGCAGTATGATAACTGAATTGTTGAAAAACGGGATAAATATTGAGGTTTTCAGCGATCTTGAAGTACACCTGGAAAGTATGACCTCATATTTATCCTCAGGTATACTGTTCTTGCTTTTTCTTACAATCCTGATGAATGCATTCCTTGGCGGGGGACTATTCAATTCACTTAAAGGGGGTGACACGAACTTAACGGTATCTGAATTTTTCAGATCGTCTGCCAGATATTTCTGGTCATTTCTCGTAGTTACAGTGCTCGTAAGTTTAATGATGATTTTCCTTGGGATTTTTATTATTGGTATCCCGTTTGGAATTGCCTTTGGAGGAAGTAACAGTCCGGGAACATCTTCATTTCCCATTCTGTTTATAGGGATAATAATTTATCTGATAGTATTACTCAGCCTCCTGCTTGTGGCAGACTATGCACGGGCATGGCTGGTAACAAGAGAAAAACTTTCATGCTTTAAAGCTCTGGGATTTGGTTTCAGCAGGACATTCGGATTCTACCTTTCATCTTTTCCGATGATGTTGATACTTGTGGTCATTATTATGCTCTTTGCATGGCTGTCAATGAGGCTGATTGGTTTATGGATTCCTGCTACGGGAGCAGGTGCCTTGCTCTTATTCATTGTATCGCAGGTGCTGTTCTTCGGTAAACTGCTGTTAAAAGCCTGGCGATACGGAAGTGTTAGTGCCCTCATGGAAATGCATCCTTTAAAACCGGCAAAAGAGGAAGAAGGGTAATATATATAATTAATATTATTACATAAAGCCGTTACGATTTTGAATACACCCCCTCAAGGGGGGAATTAAAGCCATTGTACCGCTGTACCGTTATACCGTTATACCATTATACCGTTGTATATAAGTATAAATACCCCGCCTAAAAT
>Ga0272441_10008850_pt1 | contig 15768 bp, 11 predicted proteins | sample SSMProp6N_FD_193582 | JGI IMG/M metagenome (GOLD analysis project Ga0272441, IMG submission 193582) | Marine sediment archaeal communities from Little Sippewissett salt marsh, Falmouth, MA, United States - SSM-Prop-6N | ecosystem: Environmental > Aquatic > Marine > Wetlands > Sediment ... | reverse complement strand
AACGGCCTCGGCCTCCGTGATCGCAGGTGTTGTGAGGCTAACGAGGTCCGGGTAGGAGTTGTTCTTGGCGATGTAGACGTCGCCGTAGCCAGTCATGACCACGAGGTGGAAGGAGCCGAGGACCGGGATGCCGTCGCTGGTCTGCACGTACTTGACCGCAGCGTCCATGCCTCGCTCGGCATACTCCTCCGGGTACTCGTAGATGTAGGTGTGGTCGATGACGAGGTCGTCGGCCGAGACGACTCCGAACTCCGCCTTCGCCGAGAGGAGGAAGTCCAGCGCGACCGACTCGGCCACTGCCTTGGCTGCTTGCTCATCAACAGCTGTTATGGGCGCCCTGCCAAGCTCAGATGGCCCTGTGGGCGGAGGCGGATATGGGCGGGCAAGGTACATCGCGAGCCCGGAACGCGGCGATGTCTCTGCGACGGACCATTCGATGCCCGTGGCTGCTGTCACAGCCGCGGCAGCCGCACTCCCCGCGCTGACCCTGGCGGGAGCGCCCTGCTGCGCTAAACTAAAGCTCAGTGAGGAACCGATTAGGAGGGCGAAGAAGGCGGAGCGGTACATGGCGGACCCCCTTGTCTGAAGGCGACGATGCCTCCGAATCCGGTGGGTCCGCAAACAGCAAGCCGCAGAGACAAACCAGTCCCTGCGGCTACGAATTAGGCCTCCAGATGCTACCCGCTTTGCCGCGCATGCCCACTACCCCCTGGACGTCGCCCTTTACCGATAGGATAGCATGATTTCGGCCTGATTTCAAGCCGGAGGCCGACCCCGGGGCGCCAGATGACTGAGGCCTCGCGGACCCACCGTGTGCTCCGCCCGCTGGATCGCGCCCTTGAACTGCGGCACACCAGAAGGCGGCATTGTGAACACAGCTTAGGGATACGGTTGGCGAAGATAGACAGAAGGAGCGGCACCCCTCATCAGAAGGGCGCCGCTCTCGGACAGGTGCTGGCTCCCCGGGTAGGACTCGAACCTACAACCCTGCGGTTAACAGCCGCATGCTCTACCATTGAGCTACCGAGGATCTGTCAATCCGTAGACATATATATACACCAAACCCCCGCCAACTGTCAACGCGATAGGGGATTTGGCGGTGGATCAAAGGATGGGCAAGAAGGGAGGGTTGAGGTAGGGGCAAAGAGAGAGTAGGACCTCTGGAAACTCAAAACCCAGAAGAGGTGGGTGACTACAGGCCATCCCGCCCGAAGGTCCTACTCGAAAATGGCTTATATCGAGGTCAGCCTGTCCGGATGAGAGCGCCGAGTCAAGGAGGAGCCGCTGTACTGTCCCTGGGATCCCTGGGGGGATATGACCCAGGAAGCCCAGAGGTTTCTGAAGCACTTGCTGGAGCGGCTCAACAGGGAGCTCCGGCGCAGGACCAGACCGCTGGGCGCCTTCGCGCTAGTCCACGGTCTTGCGAGCGGATCACCTACTGCACCGTGGCCGTTTACAGCCAAGGCCCGGAGGAACCACTCGATTCCCTTCTTGCCCATAACTCTTGACGCTACCCCCGGCGGCTTCGTCCGCGTGCTGTCCCTTGGGGCGGAAGGCCGTCTGCTTCGCCCGGACACCGCTGGGTGGACAGGGGTGCCCCCGTCTGCTACCCTAGTCCGACGCGCCCTGGGAGGGCGCGATTCTGTTGGTCCCGAGGAGGTTGCGTGAAGAAACCGCCACCCCGCCGCGGCGTCGCCGCGTTGCTCATAGCAGCATTCGTCGTCGCCGCGCTGGCCTGCGCGCCCGCTTTGGCCAAGCGCACCGAGGACGGACGCATCATCCTTCGCCTTGCCAACCCTGAGAGGCTGGAGAGGGCGAGTATGGGCCGGCGGCCCGGCCCCAACATCGTGGCGCTCTTCCGGCAGCGTTATCCCGAGTACTACATCGAGCCGGCGTCGACCATCCAGGTCGACAAGGCCACCGCCGGCGGCGAGAGCGGCGAGCTGATGGCCATAGCCGGCGGGACCGCCCCCGACGTCTTCGAAACGCAGTTCTTTGGCCGCGAAGTGCAGAAGTACGCCGCGCACGGTTACCTCTCGCCGCTCGGCGACCTCCTCGCACTCTACGAACAGGAAAACGGCGAGCCCTACGAGGGCGCCTTCCAGCCCGCTCCCATCTGGCAGACGTGCAAGTACCGGGGTCAGTACTACGCTGTGCCGTGGTCGTCGTATACGCTTCAGATGTACTGGCGGAAGGACCTGCTCAGGCGGGCCGGAGTGGACCCCAACCACGCCCCGCAAAACTGGGACGAACTCTTCCGCACCTGCATGGCGTGCTCGTTCCCCGAGGCCGAGGCGGTGAGAATCTCCGGGAAGACGCTCGGGAGCGGCAGGGGCGACGCCGGCGGCCGATGGGGCATGCTCCTCTACGGCAAGGCCTGGACGTACATGCAGTTCGTCTGGGCCGCCGGAGGCGAGGTCGTCCGCCCCTACATGAAATGCCCCGAGTGCGGCGAGATGGTCGAGGTGCCCGAACCCAGGGCCGACTTCCGGTCAGACCACATCCGCATACGCGAGGAGGAGTATTACTACGACCAAGGGTTCGACCAGCGGACCGTATGCCCCAAGTGCGGGGAGGTCGTCGTCGAGACGTCCGTCGAGGATGCGTTGCGCGAAACCGGCCAGGATCTGCAGTGGCGGTTGGTCATAAACGAAGAGCGCGCGCTGGTCGCCTACCGCTTCTACCACAAGCTGATATGGCAGCCGTGGACGCGGTGCGAGAACGCCCACGACTGGGACGAGTTCGAGATAACCGACGAGATGTTCGCCGACGGCGTGGCGCGCTGCCCGGTTTGCGGGCGCGAGTACACGATAGAGGAGCTGCGCGAGCGCAACCGGTTATACAAAGGCGTTGCGGCCGTTGCGCGTGACGGTGACCCGTCGGTCCTGCCGCAGTTCGCCAAGGGTCGCATGGCCATGATGATATGCTGGGGCGGCATCATCCCCGAGCTCATCCGCGACGGTCTGCCGAAGGAATCTGTGGCGATGGCGCCGGTGCCGCCGTCGGACGAGGAGGGCGTGGCCGCCTCGGCGATCTTCGGCGGGTACTACGCGATCAACTCGCAGACGGACGCGGAGTCGCGCGAGGCCGCGTGGCGGTACATAACCTTCAAGACCTCGCCCGAGGTGCGCAAGCTCGAGATGCGCCACGCCATCGAGGAGGGGATGGGGGTGTATCAGTCGCCGGCCATGCTGAAGCGTTTCGGGTTCGACGACATACTGCGCGAGGTGCCGCAGGAGTGGGTGGCGATCGAGCCGCTGATACTGCGGACGGCTCGTGTCGAGCCGGCGTTCCCCGAGGCTCAGACGCTCTATGGCGAGATGAACGTCCCGCTCGACGAGATAGAGAGCAGCGCGGACGCGGACATCAAGGCCGCCGCCGACAGGGTATGCTCGTACTTCAACAAGCACGTCGTCGGCGAGCTGACTGATAGGGACAGGGCAAAGCGCAGGATCGCGGCGTATCTGCTGTTTGCGGCGCTTCTGCCGCTGGCGGGGCTTCTCGTCTTCGGAGGACGGAAGCTGGTCCACACTGCGCACGCGGCGGCGGCGGCGGGGGGCCCCGGGGCGGTCGTGGCCCGCGGGGCCGTGCGCAGGCGCGCCATAACCGCGGGGCTCTTCCTCCTCCCGGCGGTCGGCTCCGTCGCCCTCTGGGCGTACGTGCCGCTTCTGCGCGGTGCGACCATGGCCTTCTACGACTACCGCATCGTCGGCGCGTCCGAGTTCGTCGGGCTCGCCAACTTCCTCGACGTCGTCTTCGCGCCGCATTTCTGGGCTACGATCGGCCGTACACTGCTCTACGTGGGCATGTCCATAACCATGGGCTTCGGCGTGCCGATCGTGCTGGCCATATTCCTCTCCGAGGTCCCGCGCTTCAAGATCTTCTTCCGGCTGGTCTACTACCTGCCGGCGCTGACGACGGCGATAGTCACCATGTTCCTCTGGCGGAGATTGGTCTTTGACCCGACGCCGGATGGGCTCCTGAATACGCTGGTGGCGGCCGTGTTGCGCCCGCTGTTCGACTTCCTCAACGCGCACTTCGGCGCGAATCTGTACACCGTGCCGACGTTCAAGTGGCTCCAGGACTATAGGATGGCGATGGCGTGCGTGATCGCCACGGGGATATGGGCGGGGGCGGGTCCGGGGTCCATCATCTACCTGGCGGCGATGAAGGGCGTCCCGGACGAGGAGTACGAGGCGGCCGAGATAGACGGCGCGGGCCTCTGGCACAAGATACGGCACGTTACGCTCCCCAACCTCTCTGCGCTTATCATCATAACCTTCGTGGGCGCCTTCATCGGGGCGTTCCACGCGATGCAGAACGTGTTCGTTCTGACCGGTGGCGGCCCGCAGCGCGCGACGCACATCATCGGCCTGGAGATATGGATGAGCGCGTTCATGTACCTCAAGTTCGGGTACGCCACGGCCATGGCGTGGATACTGGGCGCGCTGCTCATCGGCTTCACGGTCCAGCAATTGCGCATACTGGACAAGCTGAAGTTCCGGGCCGGCGGGACGGGGGCCGCCTGATGCCCATCCTCCCGACTGTGGGGCGCCGCTCCCCCAAGCTCCGTCTGGTCATCTTCTGCCTCTACACCGTCCTGTGCATCGGCGGGCTGAGCATGATCTATCCCTTCTCCATCATGCTGGCCACGTCCGTTTCGTCGAACTTCGACAACGACGTCTATTCGCCCGTACCCTTCTACCTCTTCGACGACGGCGTCCTCTTCGCCAAGTACATCCACGAGAAGGACGAGATGGCGACGTTGGGGTGGGAGTACGGGGTGCTGGGGCTGGACGGTGATGAGGGGCAGGCGTGGTCGATTCGGCAGGACATATCCGCCCCCGAGCCGCTGGCGAGCTGGCTGCGGGGCGAGGAGGGCGGCCCCACGCTGGAGCAGGCGCGCGGGATAGTCGCCGACTTCGACGAGTTCCGCCTCTCCATGCCCGACTACTGGACCTACACGTATTTCCACCGTGGCAACCACCTGGTCATCGACACGTACACCATGTGGCAGGAGTGGATTGCCGAGCGGTTCTCGATAGAGGAGCTGCGCGAGCAGTGGGGCGAGACGGTTGACGAAATGGCGCTGGTGGTGCCCGGTGCCGAGGACCCGTGGCGTCACGGCTTCTGGCGCAGCACCGAGCCCAAGGAGGACTGGTGGATCCGCTACAAGACGGAGGAGCTGCCGGCACGGTTCATAAAGCCGCTCTCGATCAACTACGTGTGGTTCTACTATCTGCGGGTGCAGCCGATCGAGCCCGGCTCGGAGGATCTGATAACTTCCGCGGCGGCGTATAACGCCGTGTTCGGCACTGACTGCGAGAAGATAACCGATGCCCGCTTCCCGCGCGAGGAGCCCGAGCGCGGCTACGCGCGGCAGCTCTGGCATACCTTCGTGCGGAGCTGGCTGCCCGCCTCGATGGTGCGGCTCACGGCCGACGCCGAGCTGTACCGCGAGTTCCTCGTGGGGCGATACCCCACCATCGAGCTCTACAACGAGGTGCACGGGCGGTCAATAGAGTCGTTCGACGACGTCGAGCCGACGTATTATCCCCCGGAGGATCGCGCCGAGAGGCACGACTGGCAGGAGTTCATCGGCGCCGTCGACGGGTCCAGGTTCGTCTCATACCTGCAGGACCGCTACGGGACCGTCGAGGCCTACAACGCGGCTCACGAGGCGCAGATAACGGCGTGGGACCAAGTCCCGGTAGGCGCCGAGCCGCCCAAGCCGGAGGACCAGAGGGCCGACTGGGAGGGCTTCATGGCCGAGGCCGGCGAGGCCGCGTTCGTCTCTCCCACCTCTGCGATAGTCATCGACGCGCCCGAGTGGGCCTATCAGCGGCAACTCTCCGAGAAGTACGGCTCGCTCGAAGCGCTCAACGCGGCATACGGCGGCGGCTACTCCTCCCTGGAGGAGATCGAGTTTCCCATCCCGCTGGCCGACGCCGTGGGTTTCCTGGACAACCGGGGAGCGATACGCAGGCTTTTCCTCACCAGCAACTACGGCAAGGTCGTGGAGTTCCTCGTGCTGCAGGGCCGGGCCGTGCGCAACACCATCGTCTACGTTCTCGCCACGGTCCTCGTCCAGCTCACCGTGAACCCGATGGCTGCCTATGCGCTCTCGCGCTTCCGGTTGCGCCAGGCGAACAAGATACTCATCTTCCTGCTGGCGACGATGGCCTTCCCCGGCGAAGTCACCATGATCCCGCAGTTCCTCATGCTCAAGCAGTTCCACATGCTGAACACGTATTGGGCGCTGATACTGCCGGGGCTGGCCAACGGCTTCTCCATCTTCCTGCTCAAGGGTTTCTTCGACAGCCTGCCGGCCGAGCTGTACGAGGCCGCCATCATGGACGGCGCGTCCGAGATGCGCATGTTCTCCACGGTTACGCTGCCGCTCTCCAAGCCCGTGCTGGCCGTTATCGCCCTGGGCGCCTTCACCTTCTCGTACGGCCAGTTCATGTACGCCTTCCTCGTCTGCCAGGATCGGTCCATGTGGACGATCATGGTATTCATCTACGAGTTCCAGCAGCACCAGGGCGCCCACGTGGTGATGGCGTCGCTCGTGCTGGCGTCCATACCGACGCTGTTGGTGTTCATGGCTGCGCAGAAGGTGATTCTGCGGGGGATAGTCATACCTTCCTTCAAGTGAGCGTGGTTGTCAGGTTCGCCGTGTGCATCCCTCAAGCGGCGTGTCTCTATCGGCGGGCGTGCCGGCGGGCTGCTCCGTTTTGAGGGCGAAGGACGCGCCCCGAATCGCCCGCCCACTGCGTTGAGCTATCCGGCGGACTGCGTCGACCCGAGGGCTCGGGGCAAATCGATGATGCACCCCCTCCACGTGTGGATACGCGAAGGGCCCCGTGCTATACTGCGCGGGGCGCGCAACTCCCTGGAGGCAACACTTGCCGGACGACCCGAAGGTTCACATTTACACCGTCTCCGAACTCAACCGCGCCATCAAGCGTCTGCTCTCTGGCGCGTATGCGGACATCTGGCTCGAGGGCGAGGTCTCGAATCTGCGGCGGCCGACGTCCGGCCACGTCTACTTCACGCTGAAGGACGAGGGGGCGCAGGTGCGCGCGGTGGCGTTCCGCGGTGTGGCCGGCTCGCTGCGCTTCGATATTGAAGACGGCCTGCAGATAGTAGTCCGCGGTGAGGTGACGGTCTACGAGCCGCGGGGCGACTATCAGATAATCGTGGGCCACGCCGAGCCCAAGGGGATCGGCGCGCTGCAACTGGCGTTCGAGCAGCTCAAGGCCAGGCTTGCCGATGAGGGACTGTTCGACCCGGAGCGGAAGGTGCCGCTGCCGGTGCTGCCGGCCCGCATCGGTGTGGTCACGTCGCCGACGGGTGCGGCGTTTCGGGACATACTGAACGTAATCGGCAGGCGTTTTCCGAAGGTGAGCATCGTGCTTGCGCCGGCGAAGGTCCAGGGCGAGGGCGCGGCCGAGGAGATCGCGCGCGGCATACGGATGCTGAACGGGCTGGGCGACATCGACGTGATGATAGTCGGGCGCGGTGGCGGGTCGCTCGAGGACCTCTGGGCCTTCAACGAGGAGGTCGTCGCGCGGGCCATCGCCGGCTCGAGCGTGCCGGTGATTTCGGCCGTGGGGCACGAGATAGACTTCGTCATCGCCGATTTCGTCGCCGACGTGCGCGCCCCGACGCCGTCGGCGGCCGCCGAGCTCGTCGTCGGCGAGTACGAGGCGATGGCCCGGCACCTGCTTGACCTCTCCGCCGCGTTGCCCGCGCAACTGCGCGTGCAGATAGATGCGATGAGGGCGAAGGTCGACTCCATCCGGCGGGGCTATGCCTTCCTCGCGGTGGTCGACCGCGTGCGGCAGCTCCAGATGCGCGCGGACGAGTTGGGGGAGCAGTTGCTGCGCGAGGGCCGGAGGGGGGTCGAGCTGCACAGGCGTAGCCTGTCGGCGGCGGCCGGCAAGCTTGATGCATTGTCGCCTCTGGCCGTTCTGGGGAGGGGCTACGCTGCGGTGTACGGGTTGAGGCAGGCGGCGGTCGTGCGGTCGCACCGAGAGCTGCGCAAGGGTGACGATGTCGACGTGACGCTTGGGCGCGGGAGCTTCCGCGCGTCCGTCACCTCCACGTCCGAGGAGGCGTTCCCGTGGCGAAAGAGATGAAGTTCGAGGCGGCCCTGGCGCGCCTGGAGGAGATAGTGGCCAAGCTCGAGTCCGGCGAGGCGCCGCTGGACGATTCGCTCGCCCTCTTCGAGGAGGGCATCAAGCTGGCGAAGCTCTGCAGCGACCGGCTCGACGGCGCGGAGAAGAAGATAGAGAAGCTGGTCAAGACGGCCGGCAAGCCCCGGACGGTTCCCATCGACGCCGACGAGGGTGCGGATGAGGGTGACGAGGACGCCGACGCCGACCCCGACGACGAGGGCCCGCAGGGCAGGCTCTTGTGAGCGCGTTCGTCGATTACCTGGAGCGGGTGCGACCCGCGATAGACGAGGCGCTCTCGGGTTACCTCGCTGTGGCGGAGTCCCCGCTTGGGGAGTGGATGCGCTACGCGGTGCTCGACGGCGGCAAGCGCGTGAGGCCGGCGCTGGTGCTTGCCGCGGCGGAGGCTTGCGGCGGCTCGATTGACCAGGCGTTGCCGGCGGCGTGCGCCGCCGAGTTCGTCCACGCGTACTCGCTGGTCCACGACGACCTGCCGGCGATGGATGACGACGAGGAGCGGCGCGGCAGGCCCACGGTTCACGTGGAGTTCGGCGAGGCGGCGGCCGTCCTGGCCGGAGACGCCCTTCTGACGCTGGCGTTCGAGGCGCTGTCGCGGGGAGGGGCCGGGGCCGGAGTGGCGCCGGAGGTCATCGTCGGTCAGGTGGCGGACCTGGCGCACGCGGCGGGGCCGGCGGGGATGGTCCTGGGTCAGAGCGAGGACCTGGCGGCCCGCGGGCGCGAAGTCGACGCCGGGACACTCTCGGCCGTCGAGATGCGCAAGACGGGTTATCTGCTGGCGGCGTGCGCGAGGATGGGCGGGAGGTCGGCCGGGGCGTCGGGGGATGTCCTGGCGACGTTGCACGACTATGGCCTGGGCCTCGGCCTGGCGTATCAGCTCGCCGATGATCTGCTCGACGTGGGCAAGGACGAGTCCGACGAGGCGATGTTCCCGACGCTGATCGGGGAGGAGAGGACGCGCGAGCTGGCCGGGGAGGCGAGGGACAAGGCGCGCGGCGTGGCGCTCTCTCTTGGTCCGGGTGGCGAGGTGCTGGCGTCACTGGCGGATTTCGCCGTCGAGCGCGAGGGGTAGCCGTGCCGCGCATGCGGCTCGACAGGCTGCTGGTCCACCGCGGCCTGGCGCCCTCGCGCGAGAAGGCCCGCGCGCGTATAATGGCCGGCGAGGTCCTCGTCGACGACGAGCCGGTCGCAAAGGCCGGCGCGTTGGTGGCCGAGGACGCAGAGGTCCGGCTTCGGGGCGACGGGTGCCCCTACGTCAGCCGCGGCGGCGTGAAGCTTGCCGGCGCGCTCAAGGCGTTCGAGCTGGAGCCGCGCGGGCTGGTCTGCGCCGACATCGGTGCGTCCACGGGTGGCTTCACCGATTGCCTGCTCCAGCGCGGTGCCGCCCGCGTCCATGCCGTGGACGTCGGCTACGGGCAGCTCGCTTACGAGCTGCGCACGGATCCGCGCGTCGTCGTTCACGAGCGCGTCAACGCGCGCAACCTCACGGACCTGGGCGAGGCGGTCGACCTTGTCGTGGTCGATGTGGCGTTCATCTCGCTGAGGCTGATACTGCCGGCGTGCGATGCGATTCTGGTGGATGGCGGGCGGGTGATATGCCTGGTCAAGCCGCAGTTCGAGGCGGGCCGGTCCGAGGTGGGGAAGGGGGGCGTTGTGAAGGACAAGGCGGTGCATGCGCGGGTGGTCGGTGAGGTGGCGCGGGTTGGCGGGGGGGTGGGGCTCGCGCCGTCCGATGTCTGCGCGTCGCCCATAGAGGGCCCGGCCGGAAACCGCGAGTTCTTCCTCCTCCTTCGCAAGGGAGGGCGGGCGGCGGCGGACCTGGAGGAGAGGATCAGGGGCGCCGTAGAGGACGGCGAGGGGGCAACATAGTCAGGGGATAGCCGTGGCAAAGGGCGAAATCGCCAAGTTTGACTTCGAGAGGTGCAAGGGCTGCCGGTTGTGCATCGCTCACTGTCCCAAGGGAGCGCTCGCCGTATCGGAGGTCCCCAACGCGAAGGGGCACTTCCCCGTCGTAATGGCGGACGCGTCCAAGTGCACGGGGTGCGGCATATGCGCCCTGGTCTGCCCGGATTGCGGCATAACCTTCGTGTGCGTCGCCGCGGCGGAAGAGGAGGCGAAGAAGTGAAGGTGAAGGCGGCGTCGGCGCAGCTTTTCTCGGGCAACGAGGCGTTGGGCGAGGCGGCCATCCGCGCCGGGTGCGACTGCTACTACGGCTATCCCATAACGCCCCAGAACGAGCTCACGGCGTACATGTCGGCCCGCATGCCCGAGGAGGGGCGTGTGTTTCTCCAGGCGGAGAGCGAGCTGGCGGCGATCAACATGGTGTTCGGGTCGTCGTCGTGCGGTATGCGCGCGATGACGTCTTCGTCGAGCCCGGGCATCTCGCTGAAGCAGGAGGGGATATCGTACCTTGCCGGTGCGGAGTTGCCGGCGGTGATCGTCAACATCGCGCGCGGCGGCCCGGGCCTGGGCAACATTTCGGGCGCGCAGGGCGATTACTGGCAGGCGGTGAAGGGCGGCGGGCACGGCGATTACCGCACGCCGGTCCTCGCGCCGGCCTCCGTCCAGGAGACGGTGGATCTCACGGGCCTGGCCTTCGATCTGGCCGACCGCTACCGCACGCCGGTCCTCATCCTCGGCGACGGATACCTTGGGCAGATGATGGAGCCCGTGACATTCGGCGACCTCTCGCCCGCGTCGGATCTTCCCGCGAAGGACTGGGCGCTCTCGGGCGCTTCGGGGCGGCCGGCGCGCCTTATCCGCTCGCTCTTCATGGAGGGGGACTCGCTCGAAGAGCACAACCTGATGCTTCTCGAGCGCTACAAGCTCATAGAGGAGAAAGAGACGCGGTGGGAGGGCGTAGATGCAGACGGCGCCGACGTGGTGATGGTCGCCTACGGCATACCGGCGCGCATCTGCCGGTCGGTCATCGCCGAAGGGGCGAAGCGCGGGATGAAGCTGGGGATGATCCGCCCGATCAGTCTCTGGCCGTTCCCGGCCGAGCCCATCCGGCGCGCCGCTGAGAGGGTGAAGGGCGTGCTTGTCGTGGAGATGTCGACGGGGCAGATGGTGGAGGACGTGAGGCTTTCGGTGGAGGGTCGGTGCCCGGTGGGCCTCTACGGCCGAACCGGGGGCCGGCTGCCGAAGACGGACGTCATCCTGGAAGAGTGCGCGAAGCTGGCGGGGAAATAGACCTATGCAAGAGCGCTCAACTCGGCCTCACTCGCTCAAGGACACGGTCACGCATTACTGCCCGGGGTGCGGGCATGGGATCGCGCACCGCCTCCTCGCCGAGAGCATCGACGAACTCGGCATAGCGGAGAGGACCATCGGGATAGCGCCGGTGGGGTGCGCCGTGTGGGCTTACTATTATCTGGACTTCGACATGGTGGAGGTTGCGCACGGTCGCGCGCCGGCCGTCGCGACCGGTCTCAAGCGCGCGCGACCCGATACCGTAGTCTTCTCGTACCAGGGCGACGGCGACCTCGCCTCCATCGGCACGGCCGAGATAATCCACGCCGCCAACCGCGGTGAGAGGATAACCGTCATCTTCGTGAACAACGGCGTTTACGGTATGACGTCGGGGCAGATGGCGCCGACGACGCTTGTGGGTCAGAAGACGTCGACGACGCCGCTGGGGCGCGATCCCCAGGTTGCGGGCTATCCCATGCACGTCTGCGAGCTTCTGTCGCAGCTCCGCGGTTGCGTGTACGCGGCCAGGGCGGCGCTGTCGTCGCCTGCGAACATCAGAACCGCCAAGAAGTACATTCTGCGCGCGCTGGGCACGCAGCTAGACGAGTTGGGCTTTTCCATCGTGGAGCTGCTCTCTCCCTGCCCGACGTACTGGCGCATGGAGCCCGCGCAGGCGATGGAGCACATCAACGAGCACGTGGTGGCCGAGTTTCCGCTTGGGGAGATAAAGACGCCCGACTCGGGCGAAGCGGAAGGCATTGGGGCGGGGGCGGGGGCGGAGGCGACGCTATGCGTCAGAAGTTGATGGCGGCCGGCAGCGGCGGACAGGGCGTGATGGTTTTGGGCAAGCTGCTGGCGACGGCGGCCATGCGGGCGGGGAGACAGGTTACTTACATGCCGGCGTACGGCGCCGAGGTGCGTGGCGGTACCGCCAACTGCACGGTGATCATCTCGGACGAGCCGGTGGCCTCGCCGGTGTCCGAGACGCCGGACGCGGCCGTCATCTTCAACGAGCCATCGCTGGCGCGTTTCTTGCCGAGGCTTGCGCCGGGAGCGTCGCTCGTTCTCAACAGCTCGCTTGTGAGCGGTCCTCTTGACAGGGCCGATCTGGGCCTGGTCGTCGAGGTGCCGGCGACGGAGATCGCGGCCGGGCTGGGCCAGCCGCGCGCGGCGAACATGGTGGCGCTCGGCGCTCACGTCGCCGCGACGGGTGTGGTGCCACTCGATGACGTCATAGCCGCCCTGGCCGAGGTGATCCCCGCGCGGCACCATGCGCTTCTCGGGGCGAACGAGGAGGCCCTTCGCCGCGGCGCGGATAGCGCGCGCTAGCCGCCGCACCCTCCGGTCGAACGAACTCCGCCCGCTGCGGGTGGCCGGCTCGCGACCCTACTTCCCTGCCCCTTCGGGCGAATCACGCATCAGCCCTCCTGCAATGCGCGTCTGGACGCCCCTCGGCCGACTGCTGTATCATGGCCGTGCCACTATTCCGCCTCAGCATCGCAAGGGGGACGAGAAGGCCATGCGCACACTGCTCGCCGTGCTTCTGCTAGCCACGTTCGCCCCGGCGGGGGAGAGCTTCGCCCGCCTGCCCGCGCCCGAGGGCGTGAGCTACGACGCCGTATCCATCGACACTGCCCCCGATGGTGCCGTCTGGGCGGCCTGGGCCGCCTTCGACGGCCGGGACGACGACGTCCTCTGTGCCGGCTACCGTGACGGCGCGTGGTCCGAGCCCATCACCGTGGGCGACAACGTCAACGCGGACTGGCAGCCGGACGTCGCCTGTTCGCCGACCGGCGACGTATGGGTCGTCTGGTCGAATCATAGGTGGGGCGACTACGGCATCCGCGCGCGGTGTCTTTCCGGCGGGGAGTGGTCGTCCGAGAGCATGGTCACCCGCAAGCGCGGGTCGTTCGACTACGCGCCGAGCGTGGACGTCGCGTCGGACGGGACGGCCTGGGTCGTGTGGGAGTCCACGCGCGACGGCGATACGAACGTGTACGTCTCACAGAGGGACCGCGGCCGGTGGACGCCGCCGGTTCGCCTGTCGCCGTCGGGGGCGTCGGACGCGCGCCCTTCTGTTGCCTGCACGGGGGACGGGCGGGTGTGGGTTGCCTGGGACACGGTGGTGGGTGGGGAGTACCGCGTGGCCCTCTCGACGAAGGAGGGGCGCAACTGGCTCGAGCCGGAGCTTCTGAGCCCGGCGGGCATGCACGCACGCCGGCCGACGGCGATGGTGGCGTCCGACGGGTCGCTGGCGGTCGTCTGGGAGGGGCTGAGGAAGGCCGGCCCGGCCGCCGAGGATGCGTACGGTTTCGACGGTCGCGTCGAGCTGGTGCCGCTGGCCGAGTGCGTCAGGGTGCGCAGGAACGGGGAATGGCAGGGCCTGCCGGCTGCGGCGAGGGCCGCCGAGGACGAGGGAGCGGCCGCGCCGGGTGCACTCAGCGGCGAGGACCGCTCGATGTACCTGCACTACATAAAGGAGCGCGGTCGGGGCTTCATGCGGCTGATGGCGATGGGCGGGGAGGGCGGCGGCGGGTTCGCGTCGGCGGCCGGGCTCCCGCTTCAGGTGCCCGCGTTGGCCTTGGCGGAGGGGCAGAGGCTCTGGGTCGGGTGGAGCAGTGGGGGTCGCGAGTCAGCCGTGCATCTTCGATCGTTCACGCTTCCCGGCAGCTCCGACGAGTTGGTTCGCGTATCGGGGTCGTCGCCGGCGCCGGCGGTCGCTTCTGAGAGGAAGCGAGAGACCGTTATCCGCGTCGGCCTGCACCGTTACAGTCTGTTGTGGGGCGATCTCGACGGCGCGCCCGCGGTTGCCGGGCTCGGCCTGGGCGTCGATGACACCTGCCGCTGGGCGAGAGACACGCGCGGTCTTGACTTCATCGCCGCGGCCGACCACTCGGACCCCGCCGACGGTTACGACTGGAAGCTGAGCACGAGGTCGGCGTTTGTGTTCAACAGCGACGGCGCGTTTGCCGCGTTGCCGGCCTTCACTTGGGCGAGGGAGGGCACGGGCCGCGTGGGCCTCGTCTACGGCTGGCACGACGAGGATTTGGCGCACGTGGGCGCGTCCGGCGCGTCGGCCGCCCCGTGGCTGCCCGTGACGGAGAGGATGGACAAGTTGCACCATGCGGTGGCCGTTGTCAGCCCCGACGGCGGGGGGGCCGGGGAGGGCGGCGTGAACTGGGCGAAGCTGGCGAACGAGGGTTGCCCGGCGGCGGCCCTGGCCATAGGCGACGGCAGCCACGAGCGCATCGCGGCGGGGCTTCGGTCGGCGATGCAGCGCGGGCTGCGACTGGGCCTCGTTGGTGGCGGTGGCGAATCCGAGGGTTCCGATCACTCCCTCACGGCCGTATACGCGCACAGGCTCACGCGGGCCAGCATCGCCGAAGGGGTGGCCCTCAGGCGCTGCTACGCGACGAACGGCGCGCGCATATTCCTGGACGTGCGCGTGGACGGCCGGCTGATGGGCGAGGCGTGGCAAAGCGTGGAGAGGGGCCACGAGGTGTGGGTGTCCGCCGAGTCGGCCGCTCCGATAACCGGCATAGACGTATTGGGCGCGTCCGGCGTGTTGGCGTCCGCCGACCCTGCGGGCGTGGCGAAGGTCGAGGCGACGCTCTCGGTCGAAACACCCTCCGGCGAGGGCGAGCAGTTCCTCTACGTTCGCGTGACGGACGGCGCGGGCGGTGTGGCGTGGTCGAGCCCCGTGTTCATATGGCCTGAGGGTGCTGCAACCGGCGTGATCGCGCCGGCGCCTCCCGAGCCTCCGATGCCTGCGGCTCCGGTCGTCGAGCGCGAGCCGGCGCCCGCGGGTGGCGGCGAGGCGCCCGCGCCTCCGCCTGCTCCACCCCCTCCGGCGGCTCCCGCGGCCCCGGCGGCTCCCCCTGCGAGACCGGAGGCGGCCGACCCCGGTGTCGAGTACACGGACACGGACACTGAGCGCGACGGCTTCAGCCTGCAGAAGTGGCTCGACAGGCGCAAGGGTGAGGGCGACGAGGCGGAGGAAGCGGAAGAGCAGTAGCCCGGGCTGCTGCGCATTGGCCCGGGACCATAGCGGAGATGTCCGTCCGTCTGCGAGCGCGGTGAGCGGGAGGGCGACGGCCCGTCTCTACGAACCGCCCCGTCCGCAATGTGTATCGCGCTTCATCTGTCTCTAAGGGCCGCCCATGGGTTGGCTGCCGCCCGCACGGCTCCACACCGTGAGCGAGTCGTCTTCGATTTGAGCCGACTGCCCCAAGTCATCCACCCCGCTGAGACGATGTGTCCTCTACTGCGCAACGTGCCGGAAGGTGACTGTCCTCTTCTCGCCGAAGGGCGTGCGGCGGTGTGCTGCGAGGCGGAACTTGAGGAGCGTCTCGGCCTGAAGCGGCCGCCCGAGGGAGAACTC
>Ga0272441_10008849_pt1 | contig 15768 bp, 11 predicted proteins | sample SSMProp6N_FD_193582 | JGI IMG/M metagenome (GOLD analysis project Ga0272441, IMG submission 193582) | Marine sediment archaeal communities from Little Sippewissett salt marsh, Falmouth, MA, United States - SSM-Prop-6N | ecosystem: Environmental > Aquatic > Marine > Wetlands > Sediment ... | reverse complement strand
TTCTTGATTGCGGTGAAATTTATAGACGTCACGTTTTCTACTAAAGTTCCTTTTGAACCACATTTTTTGCAGTCATAGCTTACATTCGATTTTACTTCATTCAAATTATCACCTCCCAATTGCTACTTTTTCATTTTTATTTTATATACCAGAATGATAAGAGCTTAGAGCACGCTAAAAGCAGATCTCCTACACAATATAACAAGAGACAGCTATAGGTTATTACTATTTTGTGCCTTTATACGTGGTGCATAAATGATAAGTCACTGTATTAATATCCTAATTAATGGGAGATGGAGAGTGACGGTGAAAGAAAGTGCATACATCAGATGGTTTGAGAACATAGGTTCAAAAGATGTTCTCGTTGTTGGAGGAAAGAATGCTTCTTTGGGGGAAATGATCAGTAATCTCAAAGATGAAGGTATTCGTGTTCCTGATGGATTCGCCATAACTGCAGAGGCTTTTTGGAAATACATAGAGACCAACGATCTGAAGGAGAAGATCAAATTTCATCTGGAAAACCTGAAAAACGGAGACAAAACTCTGGAATTTAAAGTGGGAAAATCCATACGTAATCTATTTTTGCAGGGTAGTTTTCCCGAAGAGCTTGCTGAGGCGATAAGAAAATCCTACCGGGAATTATGCCGACGTTACGCTAGTGATGAGGTGGATGTGGCGGTGAGAAGTAGTGCTACAGCTGAAGACCTACCTGAGGCGAGTTTTGCTGGCCAACAAGATACTTACCTGAATGTAAGAGGTGAGGAAGAGTTGTTAAAGGCATGCCGGAAATGTTTCGCCTCGCTTTTCACTGATCGAGCAATCATTTACCGTGAAGAACATGGATTTGAACACATAAATGTCGCTCTTTCTATTGGCGTGCAGAAGATGGTGCGGTCTGATAAAGCCTATGCAGGAGTCATGTTTACCATTGATCCAGAGACTGGTTTCCCTGATGTAGTCGTCATAAATGCTGCTTGGGGACTTGGCGAGATAGTTGTTCAAGGTACAGTTACACCAGACGAATATATGCTTTTTAAGCCCTTACTGAACAAAAAAAATCTAACTCCTATCATTAAGAAAACCTTGGGCGACAAATTAAAGAAAGTAGTATATGCCAAAGGCGCAGGTAAGACCATCAAGAATGTGAATACTTCTAAAGTTGAGCGTGAAGCCTTTGTTCTTGAAGATAGAGAAGCTTTAGAGTTGGCACGTTGGGCTTGCGCCATCGAAAAACATTACAAGACACCCATGGATATCGAATGGGCTAAAGATGGTGAGAGTAACAAGTTGTTTATCGTGCAAGCCCGTCCAGAAACGGTTCAAAGCCGAAAGAAAGCTGGTTCGTTGAAAACATATCATTTACGGAAAAAGGGGAGAATACTTTTGTCGGGTAGTAGCATTGGCGATGCCATCGCCGCTGGGAAAGTTTGCAGGATCAAAAGAGCAAGTGACATCGCTCTTTTTGTAGATGGTACAATCCTAGTTACTGAAATGACAGATCCCGACTGGGTGCCAATCATGAAAAGGGCGGCGGGAATCATAACTGATTATGGTGGTCGCACCTGCCATGCAGCTATTGTTAGCAGAGAGTTGGGGATTCCAGCAATTGTCGGAACAGGAGAGGCTACAAGAGTTCTGAATGACGATCAAGGGATAACCATTTCTTGTGCTGAAGGTGAAACAGGCTATGTTTATGAGGGCATCCTTGAATTTGAGGAATCGAAAGTAAGTCTTGAAGACATTCCAGTGACTAGGGCTCGCTTAATGTTGAATATGGGAAGCCCTGATATAGCATTCCGATGGTGGAAACTACCTTGCGAGGGAATTGGCCTTGCTAGAATGGAATTTATCATCAATAACATTATCAAGATTCACCCTATGGCTCTTGTTCATTTCGATGATTTAAAGGACGAAAAAACGCGCAAACAAATTCTGGAATTGACCCGAGGTTATAAAGAGAAGACCGAGTATTTTGTCGACCATTTAGCAAGGGGGATTGCTAAGATCGCTGCATCCCAGTATCCTGAGCCAGTAATTGTGCGAATGAGTGATTTCAAGACGAATGAGTACTCAAATCTTATTGGAGGAAAGCAATTCGAACCAAAGGAAGATAATCCTATGCTTGGTTTCCGGGGTGCCTGCCGTTACTATAGCGACCGATATCGTGAAGGTTTTGCTCTCGAGTGTCGTGCCATCAAAAGAGTTCGAGAGGAGATGGGAATGACTAACGTTCTCATTATGATTCCGTTCTGTCGAACTCTTGAAGAAGCAGACAAGGTTTTGGATGTGTTAGATGAAAACGGGCTGAAGCGTGGTGAAAACGGATTACAAGTGTATGTTATGGTGGAGATACCATCCAATATAATATTAGCAGAGGAGTTTGCTGAACGTTTTGACGGTTTTTCCATTGGCTCGAATGATCTCACCCAACTTGTTTTGGGTGTGGATCGTGATTCAAGCGGGCTCTCCTACCTATTTGATGAACGCAATGAAGCAGTTAAAAAGATGATATCTGCCCTTATTACCACCGCTCACAAAGTGGGTCGCAAAGTAGGCATATGTGGTCAAGCGCCCAGTGATTATCCTGACTTCGCCAAATTTCTGGTCGAAACTGGAATTGACTCTATCTCGCTTAACCCAGACAGTGTCGTTAAAACTAAACGACTTGTTGCTATGGCCGAAAAATCTTAATTCGATAATCCGCTGTTTACTTGAGTTCAGATTTTCTTAATTTTATTAGGTTTATAGTCGTCGTCATGAAACAGGGGACTTGAAATTATTAAATCAGCAGTAGCTCTATTACAGGCAGTAGGTACATTATAAACAACAGCCATCCTCAAAAGGGCTTTGACGTCAACGTCGTGAGGTTGACTCATCAGAGGATCCCAAAAGAAAATCAAATAATCAAGCTTATCATTGGCAACCAAAGCACCAAGCTCCATATCCCCTCCAAATGGACCACTTTTTAGAAGATTAATGTATAATCCAGTTTTTTCAATAATCATTTTTCCAGTTGAACCTGTTGCACATAAATTATGACCTGATAACGTTCCCCTATTGAAATAAGCCCACTCTGCAAGGTCTTCTTTTTTATTATCATGGGCTACAAGTGCAATCGTCGCTTTTGTTTTCATAATATCACCATAAAATTGTTAATCAAATATTGAAGTCTTCTTTAAGAATTGATTTAAATCTATAAGTCTTTTGATTTTCAATAATCATTTAGGAGAGTTGGTGCAGAGTAAACCTAAAGATGAAAATGTGTCTAATACTAAATCCATAATAGATTGAAGGAGATTCTAGTAAGAACTTGAATCTAATTAGCTCATAGAAATATTTCATCAAGGTAAATATTCTATTATTTAGGGATTAGTTCGTTGAGTTCGTAAGATGCAACACACAAAACGCTATCTGCTCCTCCGTAGTAGATCAGAACTTTGCCGTCGATCTCAACGTTTCCGCAACTAAAGACTACGTTAGGTACTTTACCGTAGCGTTCATAATCCTCAGTAGGCTTCAAGATTGGTTTTTCTGAGCGTGCCAACACCTGTTCAGGATAATCCTTATCGAGCATGAAAACTCCTAGTGAGTATACTTTTTCATAATTTACGCCATGGTAAATGCATAGCCAGCCTTCGTTGAGTTCTATAGGAGTTCCAGCTGCGCCTATCTTCCAATAATCCCAACTTCTATATCTTGGTCCTATCAGGGATCTGATGTTATACCGCGCGCGCAGTAAAGATAAATTAATCTGAATAATTTCATGCGTGTTTTTTTCCAAGTCCAGAGGCTATATATCTATATGATTTGGTCTTTGCCAAAATTTCATAGATAATTAATCAAAAAATTTTCTCGTTATTCTGGGCGTCAAGACCAATCAGGTGTAGACTTCTAGTTTTGCCATAGTTCATCTAACTACTCGTCGTTTCCAAGTTTTCTTTAACTCTGAAGTTTACTATTCTCTCGATCAAGTCAAATGGAAGTGGTTCATTTATCGGAAATTGAATTGTACCTTTGCTGGTCTTGTAGTGGGATATTTCTTTTTCAAATTCTTTGATTGCTGATGACGTTGGATAAAATGCAATGTGATTTTTGTATGCTGCAAAATGGACTAAATTTCCATTTAGTTTGAAAGTTGGTATTTGATAACTGATTGCTTCTTGAGCGTTTGGCGCTGCATCTTTAATTGTTTGCCGTAGTTTCTGCAAAATTTTTTGGATCCCTTCAGGAAATGTGGCAATGTATTGGTCGATGCTTTCAAACTTTTTCTCTTGCTTTCTCACTTTAATCGCGAATCCGATTATGTTCACATTATCTGTATAGCTATCGAGAAAATATTATCCTTTTCTTCTTCGAGTTCTTACCCCTCGCCTATTTTTCTTTGAGGGGAAATTTTTTTGTTGTTTTTTACCCCTCACATTCAACAACACAGTATGGTACCTCCATGTACCATTCCTATTCCATTATGGTACCCTTCCGTTATTAGGGATAAAAAGTGGTATGGTACTCCAATTAGCCGCAAACCGTCGTTTCGCCCGTCGTCCGTCGTTGGTTGGTTGGTTTAAATTTTAATCCCTAAACCCAAACCCACCGATGTAGGTGTTTGCACAAACGTATGCACGTGTACGTATGTGTGTGTTTTACCGCCCGCCCGCTCCCCCGCTAGCGCGCCTGCTCTTTCACCCCTACGCCAAAAAATATAGACGAAAATTGATTGAAAAATCAAGATATGACTAAGGCATTATGGGTAAGTGCTTGATGATTCAAAAGTCAAGAAACCGCAAGTTTCGGTGGTGTGAGAACGGTCGCTATCGCTTACTTGGTCTTCATCACACATTAATCCTGCTTGGCTTTGAGTAATAGTATGAAAAGCACACCATCCTCCATCTCCACCATCCATTTCTAGCTGAGTTCCTAAAACAACGGATGGAGGAGAATCAAAACTTTGAGAAAAGGCAGTATTGTATGGTGGTGAATTACCGTAACCCCTCACAAAATCGCTTGTGATTTTGCAATCATATTTTATTCCAGAAATTTCTCCAAATTCTTGTTCAAAGATAATGTAACTTATCGTTTCTGTACCATGAGATGAAGTTGCTTCTGCACCATTCAAAGCTATCCTAAAACCACTATCAGCTGAATTTGGTGGATTTGATGTAGAACTTCTTCTTGAAACATATGTTGTTATCCATGAAGAATCATCATAACTCATGACCTGATGTAAAACTATGATGCTACCAGAGTAGGTTTGTTGATAATCTCTGGCGTCGTAATTCCAATTACTTTTTCTCCCAACAGTATTAGTAGAATATTTTACAGCTTCTAACTTGATGGGAGTTGTCCAAACACCCTCTTCAACAACTAAATAACTTATTTCAGTATTGGGGCATGAAGTTCCAGAAGGATTTTGGACTCTAACTCTAAAACTTTGGCTAGTAACATCAGTTAGTCTTATGGTTCTTGGGTCGCCAGAAGTATATTTTGGGGTGCAAACAATAACTGGGCTAGCATAATTGTTTTCCAGATTTATTTGAGTGAAAGCATCATTGACTGTTGCTGTTCCCCATTCCATCTTAAAGGTTATTGCACTTTCTTGGGGGGAAGTTGATATGCAGAAAAAGTTGTTTCCTTTGGAAGTAACCACAGAAAATTGGTATTTTGTTGTGATTGAATAGTCATAATAAACTCGCAATACAGCTTCTTCTCCACCATTTAATATGGAATCTCCTGAAACAAAGGTAATTGATGAAGCTTCATTGTTACTGACTTGGGCTGAGTTTAGAGTGACTTTGCTTGTTCCAAAATTTTTTACTGTTAAATCAGCATAAGACCCATCTTCTGCCCATTGACAATTAATTACATGAATTTCCTCAGTTGCCATGAAAGAAAAGCTAATCGAGCCCAGCCAAGTTGTTGCAGCAACAGCTACAGCTACGGTTACGGCAATTAGAATAATGCCTGCAATGACTGGACTTAAGGCTTGTTTATTACTAAGAATTTTATATTTCATCAGGATTTCAATAAAAATTCTATGTACAGAACTAAATTAGTTATGAATTTGAAATATTTTCTCGAAATATTTACGGCTAATTTAATTTGTTTTTTGTTGTTTGTTTGATTCATAAAGTTTATATGAAATATTGCGATACAGTATAGTTTGAGGAAGGGGTCACTATGCAGCTATTGGGATTGTTTTTGATTTTGCTGAGTGTTGGAGCCTTTGCGGGGCCAGTTTCAGGTGTTATACTAATGTATTCAGATGATTTGTCTGAGGTAATAGTTCCTGAAGGTCTTGAAGAGATTATGACTGAGATGACTGCTGAAGATGCTTTTGAGCTTCCCTCTTATGTTTCTTCTTCTGTTGATCCAGACACTAGAACTGCTGAAGTAGTTTTTAGTTTCACTAACTCTTTTGAGTTTGATTTAACTTTGAATATGATTGCTGCAAACATCAGATGCGTTGATCATGACGTTTTGTTGGGGCATGCTGAATTAGAAGATCAGGTAGAGATTGAGGCTGGAGAGACTGAGGAGATTGCTGTGGTGTTTGTTTGGACTGCTGATGCCGAAGAGCATTTTGTGGAAGATCATGCTGGCGAAAGTGTTGTTGATGTGAAGTTGGTTGATTTGGAAATTGATGTCAGCGGTATTACGGTTGAAGTTCCTGATGAGGTTCTTTTGGCTTTGCCTATTGCTGATGTGATGTGATTTGTGATGATGGTTCAAAGTAGTAGGGTTAATTGGTTTGGTCTTGCTGGTGGTGTTTCGGTATTTTGTTTGATTGTGGTTTCGTTTTTTGTTCCTTGGTGGCAGCTTGTTGTTGGCAATAATTTGATGATTACTAATGTTTCGCCGTTGAATACGAATTTTGATTTGTTTGGTAATGCTGTTAGTGTGCCTTTGATTGTTGCCCTAAATGTTGCTTCTTTGATTTCGTTGAGTGCTGGTGGAATTTTGATGTTGGTTTATTCGGTTAAGCCTTTGGGTGTTCATTCGAGTAGGTTGCTTGGTTTTTCTTACAAGAAGCCTTTGTATTCTGTTGTGTTCTTTTTGGCTGGATTAATGGTTACGGTTGCTGTTGTTGGGTCTTTGTTTGATATCAGTGTGCCTTTGTTGGGTTCTCAGACTAGTACTTTGCCTGCAGAATATACTGAAGGAGTTACATTGAGTGTTCTTATGAGTGCTGGATTTCAGTGGCCCTTCCTCTTAGCAATTACTGCTGCGGGTTTGTGTATTGGAGCAAGAGTTTACCACCAAAAAGTCATTGAGCCAAAACCAAAGAAAAGAAAGTTGGAAGTCTCAAAGACCATACAGCCTATCACTGTTACTGTACAATAGAATTGTGAGGGCTTTATAGTCCGGTTATTGTTTTGTCTATTTTTAGGGTTAGTCTGTCTCCGACTTTGAAGCCGCTTTCTTCGTATTCGTGTAACGTGATTTTGATTATGGTGGCAAAGTTTCCCATCATTTGTTTGGTCATGACGTTTCCTATGTTGCTCATCATGTCATTGATTGATGTGAAGGCTGCTATGTTGGGTGTTGTGGGAGGTTTTTGTGGTCCTCTGACGTCTGATGGGTCTTTTAGGGTGACTAGAATGAAGGGAGAACCATCAGGGGCTGATTTGATTTCGGTGATTACGTATTCTTTTGTTAAAACCATTTTTGGGTATCTCAAAGTGTTTTTTCTCAGAGGGGTTTTTATTGTTTTTGGGTTTTGACTTTTTTGCAGAACACAGAAAAGAAAGAGAAGAACAAACAAGACACTCGCAATTTTATAAAAGCCTATAGCAAACTAAACTTGGGTTGATTCGCTAGAAAGGAAAAGGTTTGATTTAGAATGCGAATTGTGGTCTTTTGGATAACAGCTTCGGTAGTGTCAGGGGCATGAAAGGTTTACCTGCTGTTTCTTCCTGTATTTCATCTATTAGCTCTTGAACTTTCATGTTTCGGGTTTTCTTTCCGGTTCTCCTGTCTCGGACTGGCAGAACATCTGAGGCTAATTCTTTTTCGCCAATAACCAAAACATAATTTATCCACTCTTTCTCTGCTGCACGGACTTTTTTGCCCAGGCTGAGGGGTCTGTCATCTATGTCAACCCGTATCTTGCAGCTTTCTATCTGCTTCATCAGTTTTTCACAGTCATCAAGGTACTTTTCTGAAACAGGGACTATCCTCACCTGAGTAGGAGCCAGCCACAAAGGCAATATCGGAGCTTTGCCCTTCAACGAATCTCTGTGTGCTTTCTCTAGCAGGGCATAGACGTCTCGTTCGATGGCGCCGCTTGGACTACAATGAAGAACTAGAGGATACTGTTTTTCGCCATTCTCGTCAACATATGTCATGTCATAGTGCCTAGCGTTTTCTATGTCAATCTGGTCAGTGGATAGGGCAGAAGCTTTGTTTAGGTTGTCAACAAAATTGAATTCCCACTTCAACACGAAATAGAAGAAACGTTCCTCCCACATCTCTAGCAGAACAGGCTTACCAAACAATTTCACTAAAGAAAGAACAAACTCTTTGTTTTCTTCATAGAAATCCTTTGTCACCCTGATAGCCAACTCATAATCAGATTCCTTACTTAACTCTAGCCCATTCTCTAGTATACCCATGGAAAGCTTGAACCTAGCCAAAAACTCCTTCTTCGCCTGATCCAAATCAGCAACCAAAGCATGACAATCAGGCATCGTAAAACAACGCAACCGCCGTAAACCTGTTAATTCGCCACTCTTTTCCCTTCGAAAAGCATACTTGGTCATCTCATAAATACGCAAAGGAAGCTGACGATAACTAATCTGAGCATCATGAACCATCAAAAACTGCCCAAAACAAGCACTGAACCTCAAAAAAAAGTCCCGCTTATCACTACACAACAGATACTGTCTGGCAGGAAACCGCTGAAGATAATGAGCAATAGCCGGATGCTCAATATCATACATAATAGGAGTTTCGACTTCCATTCCACCATAATCTATCACTTTCCCAGTCACATACTGCTCAATCAACGACTTAATCATGCGACCTTTCGGATACCACCTCAAGTTGCCAGGATCACTTCCAGCCTCATAATCAGCAATTTCTAACCTTTTCATCAAAGGCACATGCGGTGGAACCTGCTGAACAGCCCTGCTCTTCTTGATTTCATACCTACAAAGTTTCTCAAGACTTTTACAATCTTTAAAACGAAAATCGTCTGCTGGAGTCAACTCTCCATCCGGCTTCAGAATATACCAATATGACTTGAGTTTCTCTTCAGCTTTAATGGCCTCACAGACGCCTTCTTCTTCGTCTTTAGCTGCTTCAGAAGTTACAATTCTAAGATGCTCAGCCAACGGATGCCCCTTTATAGAAATAGAAAACTTTTTGCACCAACCAAAAGGCGTAGAATACGTTTCCAACCCCAAAGTTTTGGCGATTTCCCTCATTTCTTTCAGGATTTTCAGAGCATCACTTGGCTTCGCCAGGTTGCTGCTCAAATGCGCATAAGGATAAACAAGTATTCGATTGACTTTGAGTTGGTCGAGCGACTTTTTGGTCTCTTCCATTGCTTTCAAGGCAACGTTTTTGTCGTCTCCATTTTCGATTGCAGTGAACAGAACAACAACTTCTTCGAGGCGATCCTGCAGTTTTTCAGGTTCCTCGGCTAACTCGATTTCTTTTTCAACAGCTTCATACTCGATAAAGTTTGAATGTAACTGGAGTATCCTCAATCCTACCCGCCAGCCATAGCATTGTAGTCAACAAAAACGTGTACAGATTTAGGCATTTAGCCGCTGTGCCTCCATTTTTCAAGAAGCTTGTCCTTTTTGCTGCCTTTCTTGTATTCCTTGTAGTGTTCTCTACAAAGGTAGGAGCGTCTGCCCTCGTTAACCTTTAAGCCTGCAGAACTAACTTTGTCGTGTGCGAGAGAGCGAATTGCCTCTTTGTCACAGTTTTTAACGCTGCATGTTACGCCTTTACCAATTCGACCCAAAGCCATCACCGATTCATTATGTACACAGTTGACTTAGACGCATATTAACCCAGCACTCATTTAATTCTTTTGAATTCACACTAAAACCTGACAGCAACTGAAATTCATCTAAACATTAGCTGATGTTGTCCCATGGTCCAGACCAATCAGGAAAAGTCAAAGTTGCATTTGCCTCTTCCATAATCTTCTTGGGATAAACTGGAACTTGTTGTCCGTCTTGCCACTGGAAAATCATGATAATTGAATACTCCGCATCTGGATCATGGGCTACTGTTCCCATCATCAAAGCATGCGATTCAGTGAAAACGAAATTCCTTGCATTAGAAGTCTCAACACTAGTCTCCTCCAAAGCTTTGATAACAGCATCTGTTTCAATTGTTCCGGCTCTTTCAATTGCATCTGCTAAAATGAATTTGATGGCATCATATGTCGCAGCTGCGCCTATAGAAATAGCTTCACCCCATCTGTTCATATATGAATCTATAGTCTGCAATGTTCTGCTTGTGAATGGATATCCTGCAGTAGTCGGATACTCAGCCAAGGACATATGATTACATTTTCCATCTGTCCACTCCCAACCATCAGGATTTGAAACCAAAGAACAAAGTCCCCCAAAAACAACCATCGGAGATTGACGATCATAATATTCTTTAGCAAAAGGTATTCCCCCATCCAAAGCTATGAACGGTATTAACACTTCTACTCCTGCTGCTTCTGCCTGAGAAAAATAACTGGAAAAATCTACAGTACCTAAGGGAAACTTTCCTTTGTAAACAAGCTCAAAACCATTTTCTGGCAAAAAACTATCCAATAATTCCAAAGTTGCCTTACTAACATCCAAATCTTCAGCCAAATAACCAATCTTGTTGAATCCTGTCAACTCTCTAATGTGGAAAAGATTATCGGTTATTCCCAACTTATTACAGGTATCATTGAATCCCATACTGAAATAATATTTATAGTTCTCATAGTCATCCAAAACCCTCTGCGTGACCTCCTTAATAATTGAGCCCGTTCCAAGGAAGATTTTCTTGTGCTGAGAGATAGTATCCTGTATTAAAAATCCTGCTTGACCAGTAGCTCTTCCTACAACAAAATCTACTTCATGAACAGTTATTAGTTTGGTTAAGGCTTTTGACCGAATTATTTCATCGGCGCCTCCATCATCATCCTCAGCAAACAATTCGACTTGCCTTCCTAGTATACCTCCTTCTGCATTGAGTTCTTCAACAGCCAATTTTGCAGCTTGCCAAGCAGGTTTTCCTCGAATGCCATCTAAATCACCTAATAGACCTATCTTGATGCTATCCGAAGATTGGCTTGGTCCATCCCATAAAACAATAATTGCTCCTCCTACTGCAGCAACAGCAATTATTGCAATCAGGATTATTGATTGAATCTTTGTTAAAGCCTTAGAATCCAATAACCCAATCTCCTCAACATAATCACTATTTAGCATAGTATGTTTTTAAAATTTCTTAACAATTAATACCGTAACAAATTATTTCAATACTTCAGAGATAATAATGGTTTGTTGATAGCTTTGCAGGACGAAAACTTGGAGTCAAACATAACAAAGGCAAAAGAATTACAGAAAAAGTATGAATGGCTCCAAGCTACAAAATTATACCAGAAATCAATTAAAATAGCTTTAAGAGAAAAAAACCTTTCAAAAGCAGCTAAACTACAAGAAAAATTGGGATTCTGTTACTACAAAGCTGCATTTCAAGCCCAAAACAACCATGAATATAATAAACACATGAAACAGGCTACAAAAGCTTATGAAAAAGCAGCTGAACTTCTTAAAGAGACAACCGAAGAGAACTATCAAACAAGAATTAACCATTCTAATGCAATGGCTCTCTTTACACAATCTCTGGTTGAGACAAACCCTTCCAAAAAGAAACATCTACTTACTAAGTGGTGGAATCTCGAAAATCAAGTGCTAGAATCTTATGAACAAATTGGTGACATACATTCGCTAGGTAAAACATGCAATAATCTGATTGAACATAGTTGGTATGACCGATTTACACTTGTTTCATCACATTCTGAATATACTCTCATCTATAGAGAATGTGTAGCTCTTGCAGAGAAAGCAATAGCCATATTCTTGAAGTTAGATGATGACTTCGAGCTTGCAAGAGCTTACTGTTTTGCTAGTATATATTACACTTTTAGTGATTGGGTTTTGGAATCTAAAGAAAAACTCAATCAATTAAATGAGAAATGCCAAAACTACGCAAGTAAGGCTTTAAAATTATCTCAACAAACTAATGATGCCTGGCTAATCGGTTGGTCAGCCTTTGCAGCAAATTTTGCCAATTCCAGACTGGTTGTTTCAAATTCCGTCTTACAAATGGAGTTTTCTGAGAAAACCGTAGAATATGGAAATATTGCTCGAGATAATCTACTGATTGGTTCTGGAAAAATTATGAAAAGTAGTTTATTCTTGCGTAGAGCCAGACTTGAAGAAGATCCCAATATACAAACTGATTATTGTAAGAAAGCCCTGAGAATAAGCCAAGAAGCCGGAAATGCTTGCCAAATAATTAACAATATTATGGAAATCTACAATTCCCTGCATTTCTATTGTTGGGCACTTCAGTATCTTGCAGAATTTGAAACTAATCCAATAACAAAAAAGGCAATTCTTGAAAGAATAATAAAAGTAATTGAGAAGGAAAGAGAACGTTTCCAAGGTTGGAAATACTATTATAATCGAATTCTTGTAATTTTGAGCCATGTTCTATGGTTACTTGCAGTAACTAGCAACCAAATCGATGAAAAAAGAAAGTTACTTACCAAAGCTCAATTTGTTCAAAAGAAAAACTTAAACTATCTAGATGAAATGACTAAAACTACATTTTCTCACTTTGCTGTTGGCTACAGTCAACTAGCGATGATACAAAGAGAACTTGCTAATACAGAAACAAATCATACTGAGAAAATAAAAACATTAAATCAAGCAAAAGCGTCAATCGAGAAAAGTATCGTGTTTATGAAAAGAAGACCAAAACAGCAATTGAGTGCTGCATCATATCTAGATTTCGGACGATACTATCATCAGCTTGGAGTAATCCAAAAGCAATTTTTCTCCATAAACAAAGATCAAAAGAGTTTACATAAAGCATTGGAAGCTTACAAGGAAGCTTCAGGCTATTTTAAGAAAGCAGAATTACCCACAAATTTGGCTGAGGCATGTTGGCAGCAGGCTCAACTTCATGATCGAACAGAGGATTTTCAGGAAGCCTCAAAACTCTATGAAGAAGCATCACATGCGTATGAAATTGCCTCAGAAAAGATTGTTCCACTAAAACATTTCTATAAAGAACATTCTTTGTATATGCAGGCATGGAATCAAATTGAACAAGCCAGATATTGCCATTCCATTGAAGATTACAATGAATCTCAGCAACACTATAAGAACGTTGCAGGACTTTATGAAAAAACTAATACCTGGAATTATTTAGCCCCAAATTACCTAGCTTGGTCATATAATGAAGAGGCTGAAAATTTTAGTAGAAAAGAGAACACGCAACAAGCAAAACAAACTTTCCAAAAGGCCCTAGAACAGTTTGGTAGAGCAGAAGAGGCTTTCAAACAAAAAATTGATAAAATCACTTCTCCTGATGAAAGAGAAATGAATCAGAGATTATTCGAGGCATCTGGTTTTAGAAGCAAATATTGCCAAGCAAGAATCCTTCTAGAAGATGCTAAACTTTTGGATAGAGAGGGAAAGTATCTGCAAAGCTCAAAAAATTATGGAGAAGCCGCACAGACCATCTCTGCAATTGCTGATAAGATAGATGTTGAAACTGAACGTAGAGAACTAAGATATGTAGCAATTTTGTGCAAAGCTTGGGAGAAGATGGCTACTGCAGAGGAAACAACCTCTGCTGAATCATATCTTGAAGCTGCAAAACTTTTTGAAGATGCAAAAGAGCTTTGTTTTACTAAAACGGGGACTCTTTGGGCTTTAGGTAATAGTAGTTTTTGTAAGGGTTTAGCTGCAAAAAACAAATTTCAAACTACATTTGACAAATCTTATCATGTAATGGCTAATAAGCATGTAAAGCAAGCAGCTGAATACTATAAAAAAGCAGGATTCAAAACCGCCTCGGAGTATGCTAAAGCTACTCAGAGGTTATTTGATGCTTATGTGTACATAAATAGTGCTGAAGAGGAAGTTGATCCTGATAAAAAGGCCAAATACTATCAACTGGCTGAGCAACTTTTGCAGCTTTCCGCTGGACTTTTTATTGGGGCTAAGCAGCCTGAGAAGCAAGCTCAGGTCAAAGAAATTTTATCGAATGTTATAGAGGAAAAAGCATTAGCTACTTCTTTGAGTCAAGTGATGCAAGCTCCTTCAATAGCTTCAAGTACCTTGTCTTTTAGCGCTCCAGCACCAACCAGTGAAGTTTCTGTGGGTTTGGAAAGTTTTGAGCATGCTAATGTCCAAGCGAACTTGGTTACTACTGTTAAGCGAGTTAATGTTGGGGAATCATTTTGCTTATCAATTGAATTTGTTAATGCTGGCAGAGAACCTGCATTACTATTAAGAGTTGATGATTTTGTTCTTCCAGATTTTGTAGTGGTTAAGAAGCCTGATATTTATCGAATAGAAGAATCCTGTTTGAACATGAAGGGTAAGCAGCTTGCTCCTTTGAAGTTGGTGGAGGTTAAGTTGACTCTTCAGCCTTCAAAGAAAGGAGATTACAGACTAAATCCTATGGTTCATTATTTGGATGAACGTGGACAAAACAAAACTCTTCAGCTGAAAACATTGAAGATTCAAGTTGAAGAAGTGCGTCTGGAAGATAGAGTTACTGCTGGAACTGAAGAACTGGATTCTTTATTGTTGGGTGGTATTCCAAAAGAGTATGCAGTTGTTTTATCTGGATCTCCATGTGATGAGAGAGAACTAATTGTTAAGAATTTCTTAGAGGCTGGAACCAAACAAGGAGAGGTCACTTTCTATATATCAACAGAAGCTACTGGATTAGAAGATTTGTTAGAGAATCCTAATTTCTTTTTATTCTTGTGCAATCCTAAACCAAAAACTCCAATTCCTAACCTTCCTAATGTGTTTAAGCTTCAGGGTAAAGCAGACATTACCAATCTTGGTATCGCATTAACCAAAGCAATCCGAACTCTAGATTCATCTGTAACCAAAAAAAGAATTTGTGTTGAGATTCTTTCTGATATTTTAGTGAATCAAGGAATAAAGACTACTAGAGAGTGGATTTCTGGGTTGATTACAGATTTGGGAGCTAAAGGCTTCACTATGCTAGCTGTGATGAATCCAACTATGCATCTACCTAACGAAGCAAATGCTGTTCTTGATTTGTTTGATGGAGAAATCAGCATAATCCAAAGTGACGATCCATTAGACTGCAAAAAATCGATACTAGTAAAGAAGATAAGAAACCAAGACTACATCAAGAATCCAATCTGTCTAAGATAGCTTTTCAGGGTTAGTTGATGTTGTCCCAGGGTCCAGACCAAGGTGGAAATTTGAAGGTTGCTCCAACCTCTTCCTTGATTATCTTAGGCCATAATGCTACTTGTTCTCCATCTTGCCACTGGAACATACAAACCCTCCCAGTACTGCCCGCTTTGACTAGAATCTCATGATTGGGGGCAAATGCAAAGTCTCGTTGTTGGGATGTTTCGACAGTAATCGTCTCCAATGCTTTAATCACTGCTTCGGTCTCGATTGTTCCAGCTTGTTTGATAGCCTCAGGAAGTATAAAACGGACAACATCATATCCATTTCCTGATGAACTTTTGGCTTG
>Ga0272441_10008848_pt1 | contig 15771 bp, 13 predicted proteins | sample SSMProp6N_FD_193582 | JGI IMG/M metagenome (GOLD analysis project Ga0272441, IMG submission 193582) | Marine sediment archaeal communities from Little Sippewissett salt marsh, Falmouth, MA, United States - SSM-Prop-6N | ecosystem: Environmental > Aquatic > Marine > Wetlands > Sediment ... | reverse complement strand
CTTCGCGTCGTTGACGGCCTATTATGCGAGGCGCGTTACCCGCCAGACGACGCGTCTACTGCCGGTCTCGCGCTAGTGTGACGCGGGATCCTGAGCCTCGGGGACCGGTTCGAGGTACCCGTAGTGGCGCATGAGGGACTGCGCTCCAGGCTCTGATAGCAGTGCCTCCACCGCCTCCTGGTGCTCCGGGTCACGCCATCGGCCCACAGAGTCCTCTGAGATCGGGCGAAGCCGCGGCATCCACCCCTCGCTACGCGGAACCCGGGCCGTTTCCGGATAGCCGAGCATTCGCTCGTCGAACGACAGATCGAGAAAGTCGCACAGGCGCCGCAGTTGGCCCTCGAGGTCGCACATCAGGTCCTCATACCGGACCGTGGTTACCTGCGGATGCTCCTCGAGAGCTCGGCCCGCTCCCACGTCCATGACCCAGCGTTGGGGCGATACCCAGTAACGGTCGGGGGCCCGTCGGTGCCTTGAAGTCACCACGTCGCGTCCGTCCCGCACGATGTGGATGAAACGAGCTCCCGGACCCAGATAGTCGAGGGCGCGCGCCGCGAACAGGACATTCTTCGGAGTCTTCTCAGCCCACCGTGAGCACGTGGGTGGGATCTCGATGCCTACGAGTCTTCGGAACACCCGCTCGAGCTTGAAGTCTGAGCCCAGATCCAGGTCTCCGTGGTAGGCCGTCTGGCAGAAGGCGCTGGTCTCGATATCGACGACCTGGACCTCGGGGTGACAGGAGAGGAGACCGTTCAGGACAGTGGTCCCGGAGCGGCCACAGCCGCCGATCAGGATGGCCCGGCTCGTCATGGCGTCGATGCGGCGAAACGTCCTCCATCCCGCTGCCCGCCACAACCAGAGACGCCTCCGAAGATATCTGCGATCCAGCGAATGCAGGGCTTCGTCGATAGGCCTCGGCAGTCCGCGCACTCAGCCGCGCCCGCCCATGCGCACCACGATGTCGTACTCGGACTGCCGTACCGGCTGCACGGACAGTCGACTACGCTTCGTCACGACCATGTCCTCGAGTCCCGGCGCGGCCTTCAACTCGTCGAGCGACACGAATTCCGGCAGGGTGTCGACGTACTCGATGTCGACCATCCACCAGCGCGGGTCCTCCTCCGACGACTTCTCGTCGAAGTACTTGTGACCTTCCTCCCACGAGAAATGATCCGGATACGCCGTCCGCGCGACCCGGGCCAGCCCCGCTACGCCGGGCGGCTTCGCGTTGCTGTGGTAGAACAGCACCGGGTCGCCGACCTCCATCTCTCGCATCAGGTTTCGCGCCTGGTAGTTGCGCACGCCCTCCCAGCAGGTCGAGCCGTCACGTTTCAGGTCTTCGATCGAATAGACGTCCGGCTCGGACTTCATCAACCAGCAGCGGGCCATAGGTTCACTCCGTTTGCAGGGGGCTCGCGATTATGGACAGAATCTAGCCTGCCGGGCATGTAAGAGAACACGGCGGGCGCGATTGCCTGCCTCGATGCGACCGGTCATCTTGCTTCGTTTCCCGCCGATAACAGGCGTCTACGGCACTCAACCTCAGTAGCGAGGCGATCCAGAAATGCGCTTCCTGGCCCTGCTTTCGTTTGTTCTGATGGCCCCATTCGCGACCCCCCTTTCGGGGCAGACCGTTGCGGGCCATCCGCGGGTCCGCGAGGCCGTGACCGTCGTCGAGACCTGGCTTGATGCTCAGAGAGCGTACGAGAACATCCCCGGGATCTCGGCCGCACTCGTCCATGACCAGGAGTTGATCTGGGCAGGAGCCACGGGGCTGGCTGACCCGGACACCGGAGCGCCGGCGACCCCGCAGACGGCCTACAGTATCTGCTCGATTTCGAAGCTGTTCACTTCGATCGGAGTCATGCAGTTGCGAGACGAGGGGCGGCTCCGACTGGACGACCGTGTCGCTGACCTCCTGCCGTGGTTCGACATCCGTGAGGCGCATGAGGGGGCGCCGCCGGTCACCGTGCGCGGCGTTCTGACACACTCTGCTGGCCTGCCGAGAGAGTCGGACTTTCCATACTGGATCGATCCGTTCGATTTCCCGACCCGTGAGCAACTCATTGAGCGCCTGGGCGAGCAGGAGATGCTCTACCCGGCCGACCGGTACTATCAGTATTCCAACCTCGGACTGGCGCTTGCCGGTGAGATCGTCGCGGAGGTATCGGGAACCCCCTATGGGGAATACGTACGGTCGCACATCCTGGACCCCGTTGGCATGATCGCGACGTGGCCGGAGATCGCGGACTACCCTCATCCCGAGCGGCTTGCGGCTGGCTATAGCGCGACTCGCCGTGATGGGACGAGAAAGCGTATGCCGCCCTTCGCGGTCGAGGGGATCGCCGCTGCGGCCGGTTTCGCGTCTACTGTCGAGGACCTGGCCCGGTTCGCCTCGTGGCAGTTTCGTGTCCTCGAGATGGGGGGAGACGAGGTGCTCGCCGCCAATACTCTGCGTGAGATGCAGAGAGTTCACTGGCTCGACCCGGACTGGCAGACCACGCGTGGACTGGGCTTCGGCGTATACCGCAGCGATGGCGTCACCTATGTGGGGCACTACGGGCTCTGTCCAGGCTACTACTCCGCGCTCCGGATGCATGTGCCCAGCCAACTGGCAGCGATCGTGATGATGAACGCGATCGCCCTGAGTCCGGCCGCCCTCTCGCAGGAGGCCATCCAGATCATCGGTCCCGCCGTCGAGCAGGCGATCGAAGACGGGCGCGCGGCGCAGGAGGGAACGCTGCCTTCCGATTATGAGCCGGCCCTGCTGCCGCGCGAGTTCGAGCGTTTCATCGGCTCGTACGATGAGAATCCGTGGGGCGGTGAGGCCGCGGTCGTAGCCTGGGAGGCCGGACTCGCGATTCTGTGGCTTCCGACCATGTCTCCAGTGGATGGCCTGACCCCTCTCCAACATGTGGACGGAAACAGGTTCCGCAGGATTCGGGACGACGGAGAATTGGGCGAGACCTACGAATTCGTGGAGGACGACGATGGGCAGGTGGTTGGCATGCGCTACCACAGCAATACCTATCCTCGGTTGGATATCGAGTAGTGGCCGCATCCGCCAGGATCGGCTAACATCCGAAGGCGAAAGAGGGGGCCTCGCGCGCTGCCGGCAGGTTCCAGAAACCAGGGCGTAACGTACTATTTGAATGAAGGATAGAGGATCTCATGCAAGACTTCTTGGCCAGGCTCGGAATCGAGGAAAACAACCTCGGCGGCTTCTGCGGGGAATGGCTGGGCTCGGGACCTCAGCTCGAAGCGACCAGTCCGATCGATGGGCAAGTGATCGCGCACGTGCGGCAGGTCACCGAAGAGGAGTACGAGAAGATTGCCGATCGGGCTCACCGGGCGTTCCTCGAATGGCGCAAGATACCCGCTCCTCGCAGGGGCGAGATCGTGCGACAGATCGGCAACAAGCTGCGCGAGTACAAGCATGAGCTCGGCCAACTGGTCAGCCTGGAAATGGGCAAGATCGTGGCCGAGGGCGAAGGTGAAGTCCAGGAGATGATCGACATCTGTGACTTTGCCGTCGGGCTCTCCCGCCAGCTGTACGGAAACACCATGCAGTCCGAGAGACCGGACCACCGGATGTTCGAGCAGTGGCATCCCCTGGGCGTCGTGGGGGTGATCACCGCGTTCAACTTCCCGGTTGCGGTGTGGAGCTGGAACGCGGCCCTCGCCGCGGTGTGCGGCGACTCCACCCTCTGGAAGCCCTCGAGCCAGGTCCCGCTGTGCGGGGTGGCCGTTACGAAGCTGGCGGCCGAGGTGTGTCGCGAGAACGACATCGACCCGGCGGTGTTCTCCCTGGTGATCGGCAAGGGGTCCACGGTCGGGGAGCGGATCCTTCTCGACAAGCGTGTCCCGCTGATCTCGTTCACCGGTAGCACGCAGATGGGATTCCGGGTGGCCGAGACGGTGGGCAAGCGCCTCGGCCGGACGATCCTCGAGCTGGGCGGGAACAACGCGATCATCGTCACGCCGAGCGCGAACATGGACCTGGTGCTGCCGGCGATTCTGTTCGGCGCCTGCGGTACGGCAGGCCAGCGCTGCACGAGCACCCGCAGGATCATCGTCCACGAGTCGGTCAGGGATGAGTTGGTCAGCCGACTCACGCGGGCGTACGAGGATGTTCGCATCGGCAGTTCGCTGGATCCCGACACCCTGATGGGACCGCTCGTCACGCGCGGGGCGGTCGCCGATCTGCAGAACGCCATCGAACGCGTCAAGGCAGAGGGCGGTGAGATTCTCTATGGTGGCGAGCCGTTGGACGGAGACGACTATCCAGGCGGCCACTATGTGCGGCCGTGTATCGCCTCGGCGAGGAACGACTACTCCATCGTCCAGGAGGAGACGTTCGCTCCCATCCTCTACATCATCGGCTACGGCTCGAAGGATGCCAGCCCGCGCGAGGCCGTGGAGGAGATCAAGGAAGCGATCGAAATCCACAACGACGTTCCCCAGGGCCTGTCTTCCGCGATCTTCACGGACAGTGTGCGTGAGGCCGAGTACTTCCTGTCGCACAGGGGCAGCGATTGCGGCATCGCCAACGTGAATATCGGCACCAGCGGGGCGGAGATCGGTGGGGCATTCGGTGGAGAGAAGGAGACCGGTGGTGGCAGGGAGTCCGGTTCGGATTCCTGGAAGGCTTACATGCGCCGGCAGACCAACACCGTGAACTGGAGTACGGAGCTGCCGCTGGCGCAGGGCATCGAGTTCAGTTGACGATCACCTCCTGAGTCCAGCTGTCATCGGGCCGAGCCCGGGGCGTCCACCGACGTCCCGGGCTCCGTCGAAAGGTCAGATGTGTCGTTGTCAGGCGGGGCCTTCAGGTAGGCGGCGCCCGGAGTGAACGTGCCGTCCGTCTGGATGTGAAGTCCGATCGCCGAGAGAAGCTGTTCGAGGCCCTTCCGGCCCTTCCCGAGAGCCACGCCGTACAGTTTCCTGTAGCCCAATTCGATCAGGGACCGCCCCGCCCCGAAACCGGCGAGCCCCGCGGCCGCGACCGCCAGCGGCGCTAGAGCGCTGCCGGCCACGATGGCGCCCCCCAGGAGAGCGACGCTGCCTGTCACGGCCGCCCCCCCTGCGAGGAAGCCCGTTCCGCTTCCGACCGCGAGTCCTACGCCGTAGTTCAACTTCCGTGAGTAGGCGAGTGGGCTGCGGATCACGACTTCCGTCGCTTCCGCTGGGCCTGGAACCGCCCGTACGGTGACGAGCAGCTTCTTGATGTCGGGCCATTGCATCGCCATGGCAAACGACGCGACCGGGCTCTGCCCGCTCAGGACCTCCAGCCCGGGAACGGCAAATACGAGGACCCGACTGCCATCCACCTCCACGTGCTCGCTGGCTTCCAGGATCAGGCCAAACGGCGGGTTGGGGAAAGCGTGGCCCATGACGCTCAGGATCTGGCCGACCGGGGCCGGGTACACACGAGATACTTCCATGGTCTGCAGGTCGGTTCCGAGAAAGCGGCGCTTTGCCCGTTCGGAGGAAGACGTCGGGTTTCCCGCCGGCGCGATCCCATGGCGGCTCTCGATCCAGGCGTGCTCCACGTATGCCGCCGGTATCCCGGCGTCGGCTGCCGCAGCCTTGACCTCCTCAAGAGAAAACTGGCCCGTGCCGCCACTCTCCCCGTGGAGGGCCCGCTGCAGCGCCGTAGAGCGACTTCTCTCTTCCGCGCGGCGCGTGTCCTCTTCCTGGAGCTCCGCGGCCCGGCGCCACAGGTCGGCGGCTACGAGCTCGCTAACCTCATTCGGCGGGGTTTGGCCTGACTGATCCAGGTTATCCTCCAGGGCTCGGGCCTTGCTTCAGTCCAGGATCTACGCTCAGGCAATCTGTCACGGAAGTGAGGGCCGGTCTACCGCCTCGCCGGCGGCTGGCAGAGCAGAGCACTCTTGGGCCAAGGAAACCCTACCGTGGCTTCCAGGCAGGGGCTGACCGCGAGCCGGGGTACAACCGCGACCCGCGGGCGACTACTGTAGGGGGTCCCAGCGGGTCGTTTTCCGTCCAGGTGAGTCCGCTACCATGGGAGGTTCCGAACATGCCCGGATACGGCGACAGACGGTTCGGCGAGCGGGATGCCTGATGTGAAGGAATCTCCGGGGGGCAGTAATGCCGCATCGGGGCGCGAACCCAGTCGCCTGGCACGTCTCCGCCGCGGCCGGTCGTCATGGCGCCGGCGATTCGCGCACAGCGCAGAATCGGAAGGGCCGCCCAGGAGGGTGTGGAGCCGGCTGTCCGCCCCGTCCCGACGCCATGACCGGAAGGGCGAACCTCGATCGGACCGAAAGCGCTCGGGTGAAGCCGACCGGATCGACGGTCTCCGGCGGCACAAGAAAAGGCGCCGCCCGATAAGGCCAGACTGACGCGAATTCCTGCGGCAGACAGCGGCATCCGTCAGCGCTGCGGCGCCTCGAGATCCAGTGGATAGCCGTCGCGGATCATCCCCTCGGCCTTGGCGGCGCTTACCGGTCCCGAGAAGTGAAATCCCTGCGCCTGCGTGCACCCGGCCTTTTTCAGGGCCAGAAACTGCTCCCGGGTTTCGATCCCCTCCGCGATGACCTCGACCTCGAGGATCTTCGCCAACTCCACGATCGTGCGAGCGACCCCCCACTTCCGGAGCTTCTCGCGTCGGTGACTGATGAACGACCTGTCGATCTTCAACGCCCCGACCGGCAGGTCATGCAACAGGCTGAGCGAAGAGTATCCCGTACCGAAATCGTCGATCGCCACGCCGATGCCCATACCCTGGAGCCGATCCAGCACGGTGGCTGCCTTGTCGGCATCACGCATCAGTTCGGCTTCGCCGATATCGAGCCGCACCTGCCTCCCCTGGATTCCGTGTCGCTCGAGGATCTCCCGGACCCGTCCGAGAAACCCGTCATGGAAGATCTGGCGCCCGAGCACGTTGACTCCGACGGGCGGCATATCCACCCCTGAGAGGTGCCCGCGCCACCGGTTGATCTGCTCACACGCCTGCTCCAGGACCCAGAATCCGAGGTCGTGGATCAACGGAGAATCGGCCGCAGCCGGGATGAACTGATCCGGCGGCACCAGCCCGAGTTCGGGGTGACGCCAGCGGAGAAACGTCTCCAGACCCGTGATCCGACCGTCCTGCAACGAGACTATGGGCTGGTACTCGAGGTGGAACTCCCGCCTCTCGAGAGCGGCCGCGAGATCGCTTCGGATCCGCTCATCCTGCCGGTGACTGTCCTCCACCGCACGGTCGAACACCTGGATGCGTTCCCGCGAGTTCGCGGCGCGGACGGCGGCTGCGGCCGCATCCGCCAGCAGTGCATCCGGTTCGTCGTAGGCCGGCCCACCCAGCGCGAGTCCGATTCTGACATCCAGCCGCACATCGCTGCGCGCGGTGGGGAAGGGCCGACGCAGTTCTTTCTGCACCCGGTCTGCGACTCCGAGGGCCTCTTCGATCGTCCTTATCCCCTCGGTGATGACCACGAAACGGCTGGGACCGTCGATCGCCGTCGTGTCGGCGGGGCGAGTATGGCCCGCCAACCTTCGTGCAGCCGCCACCATCACTTCCTCGACAGCCTTGTCTCCGCCCCGACTTTCCACCCGGTCGAGACCCTCGACCTCTGCCACCACGACTGCGAACTGATCCCGCGGGGAACGCTGACGCCGGCGAATTGCCTGCCGTATCCGGTCAAACAGGATCGGTCGGGTCGGGAGGCCCGTACGTTCGTCGTACAGTGCCGATCCTCCGCTCTGCTCCAGTTCTGCCCGGACTTCGGCCAGCTCTGCCATGTTGCGGCGCGCATGGGCAGCGGCCTTGCCGACGGCGCCCTGCATTCGCTCCCTCGTCGCCACCATACCCAACGTGGCCGCCAGGACTTCGAGTCCATCACGAACCTCCGTCGGGCGAGTCAGTCCCCCCATGCGGGGTGGAGCAGTCGTCGAGAGGAGTTCGAGCATCGCGATGGGCTTTCCCGCCGCCAGGATGGGAAGAAGCGCGTACCCTGCCAGGCCCGCATCGCGGGCCGCTTCACGCGCCCGCGTTTCGGGAAGCGCGCTTAGCGGCTCGAGGCGGACCGAGGGTGCAGCTCCATCCTCTCTCCAGCCGGCCACCGGCCCGCGCTCCAGAGCGGCCCGGAGAGCATGGGTGTCATCTAGGCTCGGGTCAGCGGAATACCACTCCGATCCCGCCTCTGATCCGTTGTCCCAGCGGGCGAAGGCAGCGCTCCAGCCCATGGCCTCGCAGATGCCCCGCAAGGATGCCTTCAGAGCTCCAGGAAGGGTCTTGCTGGACGAGAGATCGAGCAGCAGTTGACTGAGTTCCCTTCGCTGCCAGGCCGAAAGCTCGGGATTCAGCCCGAGCGAAAGGAGGCGCGATTCCGCGCCCTCGGTTGCTCGATCTATACCCGTGTTCGACAGCTCTTCGCTAGCCGGCATCGCCTGTCCCGATTCTCTCTGGCGGAGCGTTTTGCCACACGCTGCCGCGGTGTACGCCGTGCCTCGAACCGGTCCGTGACCGGTAACCCGCTCGCCCGAGGCGCCTAAGCTCAGCATTTGCATGTCGTTGCGGCGGCGTCCAGACACAGTTCCGTTCTGCGCGCCGCTTCGACGTCAACCAAGGGGGTGCAAGAGCGAAGCCACGTGCATTTCGATACGATCTGCTCAATCCTGCAACGGAGTTTGCGCGCTTCGGGTGTCCAACCCGCATGGAGAAGGGGAATCCGCCGTGGCACGCATCTGGAACCGCAATGCCTCCGATTCACGCCGCCGGCGGCCACTCGGTGAGTCGCCAGGACTATCGACGGAGAAGAACGATGCGACGACTGTGGTTGATAACAATCTTGGTCACCGGCATGGCCGCCTGCTCGAGTTCGAACGCAGAAGTAGAGACCGGGCCGGCCCCTCAAACGCAGAACATTCCCGGAACCGGCTCTGACGAGGGGACCGAGCCGGAGCGGAAGAACGAGAACGTCCCTGACAACGCTAGCACGGCGGCGAAATTCGGAATTCCCCCTGGCCACCTGCCTCCCGCGGGCCAATGCAAGGTGTGGATGCCGGGCGAGCCCCCGGGCAAGCAGAAGAAGAAGTACAGGGCTGGCGACTGCTCCGACGTGTCGCGTGACGTGCCCGCGGGCGGATGGCTGGTGTACCGGCCGGGCGACGACAAGAAGGAGGTCGTGGTGCGGGAGTACGGCAGCGAGCGACAGATCACATCAGTCAAGGTCTTCGACATCGTGACCGGAGCGTTCCTACGCGAGCTCGATCCGGGAGACGACGGCTAGGCACTTCGCTGCCCCAACGACAGCCGCATAAGCGAACGGGCCGGCCCATACCCTGGACCGACCCGTTCAATCAGCGCGGATGGGCGGGGTTAGCCTTCCAACGCTGACCTCAACACTTCCAGGTGGATGTCGATCCGGTCCTCCAGGTCCCGGGGGATCGGCATCCCCCGCTCCTGGCACCGCTCGGCTACCATCGAATCGACGTCCAGAATCCACATTCCGAGCTCGGGCGCGGCGTGCCTCCGGAGCTCACCAGCCGAGAGAAACGAGTCCGGGCCAGCCGAGGCCTCCGCCTCTCGCGTCGCTCGCCAGGCGCGGAGAATAGCACGGTACTGACGGGCCCGCTCGACGAAGCGACCGGCCCCGTCCAGTGGATCGGCGAAATTGCGACACGACATGGGACGCTCGGCATCGAGCTCGCAGCCCTCGGTACGGTGGAATACGCAATTTCCGTCGTCCCCCACTTCGAGGACTCCCGAGCCGTCCCGTACGTAGCGGCGGATGACCTCGCCCGTCGGCACCCCGAGGCCGCGCGCGATCCGGGCCACCTCGTACGGCGTGAGCGGGATCCGGTTACCGGGACAGTGGGGCCCACATGTGACCCCTGCCTCTGATGCCTGGCTCTGCAGGTCGTCCAGGAAATCGTCCGTCATGACCGGGTTCTCCTAGTCCGTCGTCGGCGTTTCGGCGGGCCGGTTCTTCACGTACCGGTCCATCCACTCCTGCATCTCCCACAACATGTGCAGGAGAGATTCGCGCGATCGGTAGCCGTGGGCTTCGTACGGAAGGACCACGTAGCGCACGGTGGCGCCGAGGCCCTGAAGCGCGCCGTAGTAGCGCTGGCTCTGGAGCGGGAAGGTGCCTGAGTTGTTGTCCATTTCTCCGTGAATCAGGAGGATGGGCTCGTCCACCTTGTCCGCGTGCATGAACGGGGACATCTCATAGTAGATCTCGGGAGCCTCCCAATAGGTGCGCTCCTCCGCCTGGAAGCCGAACGGCGTGAGCGTGCGGTTATAGGCTCCGCTTCGGGCGATACCGGCCGCGAACAGGTCCGAGTGTGCCAGGAGATTCGCGGTCATGAAAGCGCCGTAGCTGTGACCGCCGATCGCCACGCGATTCCGATCCGTGACTCCCTTCTCAGCCACCACGTCTACGGCCGCCGCTGCACCCGCGACAAGTTGCTCGATGTACGTATCGTTCGGTTCGACCTCGCCCTCTCCGACGATGGGAAGCGAGGGGTCGTCGAACACGGCGTAGCCGAGCGTTACCCAGAGGTAGGGCGACCAGGCGCCCACACGGGCGAACCGGTACGGAGAGTCACTCACCTGTCCCGCGGCATCAGCGCTCTTGTATTCGGTCGGGTACGCCCACATCAGGGTGGGAAGCGGTCCCTGGTCCGGCGCGTATCCCGGGGGCAGGTACAGCGTGCCGCTCAGCCCCACGCCGTCCTCGCGCTCGTAGACCACCAGCTCCTTCTGAATACCCTTGAGCTGCGGCGTGGGGTGTGGGAACGCCGTGACCTGGGTAAGCTCACCGCTCTCCAGGTCTCGCAGGTAGTAGTTCGGCTGGATGTCCACAGCCTCTCGACGCGTGAGCACGTATCGACCGTCCTCGTCCAATACGTCCAGCGGGCGCTCGTAGTAAGGAGCTTCCGACTGGAATAGCCGGGTGGTCTCGCCGGTCTCGAAGTCAAACCGGTCGATGAACGGTCGGTCTCCTTCGGGAGAGGCTCCGCTTCCGATCAGGAACGTCGCTCGCCCTCCGTCGACCGTTCGAATGACATACCGACCGAACTCGTTCGGCTCCATGATCGGATTGCCGGGGTCCGCGTACCGGTCCTGGTAGGAGCGCTCCTGCAGCAGGACCGGCTCGGCCCCCGTGTCCCCCGGCCGGATCTGCCACACCCTGAGTTGACGTGACTTCCACCACATCTCTGTCAACAGGGCGAGGTCATCCGAGCTCCAGGAGATACCCGCATAGCGATACCCGAGCGTGGCCAACTCGACAGGTTCTTCGTCGAAGGGAACGTCCCGCATGAACACCTTGTCCCGCACCTCGGCCTCGACTCCAGCGTCACCACCGTCCTGCGCTTCGGCCCACGTCAGGGTGGCCGGGGTGTCAGCTCTCCACCCGAAGCTTCGCGGGCCTGTCTGCACGCTGCCGAAAGCGATGGGAATCGCGTCCTGGAGCGGAACGTCCACTACCTCCGTGACCTCTCCCGTTTCCAGATCGCGGAGTTCCACGAGTTGCGGGAATCGATAGGCCGGCACGCGATAGGAATAGGGACGGTGGATCCAGTGCACGAGCAGGTAGCGGCCGTCGGGCGACGGGCTGAAGTCCCAGAGCAAGCCGGGCTCGGCGAGCGGCTCCATCGAGCCGTCCAGCGCGACGCGCACCAGCTGCGTGGTGAAATAGTAATCGAAGAGAGACTCGTCGTACGCGTTCTTCAGGAGGTCCTGGTACGTGCGAGCGGGGGCCTTGCGACCCATGCTCTCCTCGATCACGGGTCCGGTGGGAACCCTGGGCTGCTCCGGCTCAGCGCCCCGGTCCTCGGGAACGAGCGCCGCGATCAGCGTTTCGCTGTCCGACAGCCACGTGGGAGCGTTGCCCGCCGTCAGGCTGAGGTTGGCTTCAGTCAGGCGTCGGGCCGACGCGCTTGCCACGTCGAGCACCCAGAGCTCGATGCCGTCCGTCGTCGTGTGGGTGAACGACACCTTCGCTCCGTCCGGCGACCACGAGATGTTGGCGATTCGTGGATCCGCGGGGAGACCCGTGACACTTGTGACGTCCTCGTCCTGCAAGCGACGCACCGAGAGTCCAATCGCTCCCGTCGTTCGGCTTCGCCCGTCGATCGACGGTTTGATTCGCATGCCGGCCAGCTTGAGTTCGCGCTCGGCCAGCTCCGCAACGGGCGGATAGCTCGGATACTGGACAAACAGCATCCACTCCCGATCTGGCCCCAGCGCCACGGAGGGGGTGGGAAGCACGTCCACGACGTCTACGATGGCCTGGTCGGGCACCTGGTAGACGGCATCCGTGGTGGACTGTGCCTGGACTGCACGGGAGAGAACGAGGGCAAAGAGAACGCTGAGAGCAATCAGGACGAGACGGCCAGGACGGACATCGGCCGTGCGAACATGGAGCCGCATTGGACCTCTCCGGATTGGGCGGGACAAGCGCCGGAACTTTCGAACAGGGCCCGCAAGCTATGCACAGATGGGGCCAGAGGCGACCTTGTGTCGGGTCAGGACCGGCGCGACGAACTCCGCAGCCGTTCCGAGGGTCCCGTCAGTGGTCAGCAGATACACGTCTCGAGTCGTCAACTGCCCCGGCGGTCGCTGGTATCGAATAGCGCCGCAAACAGCACGAAAGGAGTACCGAGTGTGGCCAGGAGGCGAATGAGCATGTCCGAGATCCCGAGTCGGTGGATGTTGCGGTTCACAGTCACGAACGGAACCGCCGAGCGCTTCAGGAGACTGAGCCGGGGGTGTCATACGGCCGTCACCTGGACCCGACAATCCGTCCCATCTACAGACGAAGTCTGGGGTCGATATGTCACTGGAGAGCCGGGGGAGGGTCACGGGTGCGTGACGGAACGAAGGGTGAGCAACGACACGTGTCCGGCTCCCCGCACAATTACGGATAGCGTACGTCTCCCTGCCTCATAGTATTCGCGCGTGCAGAAAGATCCTGGATTCCCGGAATCCGGGGAATCCACCGTTGGAGATGGATCCTACGACCCCCTCGGAGGATCGATGAGAGGCACAGAGAAGACTCCGGGCCGCGGAAGGGACGTCGGCCTGTGGATACTGGCGTTCGTCCTCATGCTCTCGGCCGGCGTGTACCAGCGGCTCACGGGGCCCACCTACGAGCTTCGGGGCTCGTACACGGTTGGCGAGCAGGCGGTCAAGTACAGACTTGTCCGCTCGGCCTACTCGACGGCGGACACGGTCGCGGTCATTCCGGCTCCGGTCGGCGTCGCTGGGGACCTGGTGTACCGGCGATACCCGACCGACGACGAGTTCACCCGGATTCCACTGGAGAGACGCGGCGACGAGTTGGTCGGGACCCTCCCCGCTCAGCCGCCCGCCGGGAAGCTGGAGTACCACCTGGAGCTCATCACGCCCGCCGGAGCCGTGGTGGCTCCGGACACGGGAGAGAACGCGGTCATCCGATTCAAGGGTTGGGTACCGGCGTGGGTGCTCATCCTGCACGTGGTCTTCATGTTCTTCGGAGTGCTCGTCGCCTGGCGCGTCGGACTCGGGGCGCTGTTCTCCGGCAGCGGAATCAGGAAGCTCAGCTGGGCGGCGTTGGGCCTGTTCACCGTGGGAGGGTTGTTTCTGGGCCCGTGGGTCCAGAAGTACGCCTTCGATGACTGGTGGACCGGCGTACCCTTCGGGTGGGATCTGACGGACAACAAGACCCTGGTGATGTGGCTGGCCTGGTTCTTCGCCCTGCTGGTCATCGGTCGCGGAGCGAGACGGGATGCGGCGGAAGGCGGCGTGGCCGGCGAGAGGAAAGCCAGGCTCGCTGTGGTGATCGCCGCTATCGTCACGGTCGCCGTGTACCTGATCCCGCACAGCATGGCGGGCAGCCAGCTGGATTACGAAGCGGTGGATCGCGGCGTGGCTCCCGAGGACGCGATCGGCATCGGTTGACGCGGCGGGCGCTCCTGACGGGTGTGTCCCGTGGCGTCCACGGAATAGAGGATTGAGGAGAGGCAATGCCTGCTGAGATCACGGCCCGCGTGGCTGACGGCACCCGGATCGGGCTGAGCAACGGGCGTCACGAATGGTTCGGCGATGAGCCGGAGAGCAACGGTGGTACGGACACGGGGCCGACGCCCTACGAGATGCTCCTCGGCTCGCTGGCTCACTGCACGCTCGTCACGCTCGTCCTCTACGCCCGCCACAAGGGTATCGAGCTTGGGCCGGTCTCGGCCCGCTACGAGCACGCGAGGGTGCCGGCTCCCGAGGGTCAGAAAGGCGAGGTCGACCGGATCACGAGCTACGTCACCATCGAGGGCGAGTACGAGGAGCCGGTGCGGAAGCGTCTCGAGCAGATCGTGGGTCGCTGCCGGGTCCACAAGACGCTCCAGTTGGGCGCCGAGGTGGTGGACGAGGTCGAGTTCATCGCGTAGCGGGGCCGGTTTCGCTCCACTATCTTACCTCTGGAGTCTGGTCCTGCGGCCCCCTCGTTGCCGTTCCAGGTACATACCGGTCCCCTCCCGGTGCTGCGCCCATTCATCCTGAGGGAGGTACGCCGTGAAACCCTTGCTCTATCTCTCCGTTTTCTTCGTCGCCGCCGGTCTCTCCGGTTGCTCCAGTGACGACTTCGTGGAGCCTGATGAGATCGTCATCGCGGACCTCGCTGGCAACTGGACCTGCACCCAGTTCCTCGCCGTCAGCACCGTCGATCCACAAGTGCAGTTCGAACTCATCTCGATGGGCGGCAGCCTGGTCGTGAATGTGGCACCGGACGGTTCGTTCGTGGGCAACGCGTCGTTCCCCGATCCGGATACGGGAATGCCGGTGGCCGTGCCGTTCGCGGGTACGTTCGACCTTGCCAGCCAGACACTGCTGTTGATGGGTTTCGTGGTGGAGATTCCGCCGTTCCTGGAGAATGGCAGCTACGCGTTTACCCTTGTGGGGAATACGCTGACCCTGCACGAAGAAGTCTCGGACTTCGACTTCGATTTCGACGGAGTGGCCGACCCGGCGGAGTTCGACGCGACGTTCGTGCGGCAGTAGCGGGCCTGCCAGCCAGGGGGACCTACGGCGTAGCCATCAGGATCAGCAGCGCCGCCGCCACCACGTGGGCGGTGCTCCCCGCCATCACGCACAGGTGCCAGATCGCGTGGCCGTACGGGATGCGCCGGTTCGCGTAGAAGTACACGCCACCGGTATACGCCAGCCCGCCGATCGCCAGCCACAGCAGGGCCGCGCCCGGTAAGGCCTCGATGACCGGCTTGGCGGCGACCACCACGAGCCAGCCCATGGCCAGGTAGATGGCGGTCGAGGTCTTCCTGAATCGCCCGGTAAAGAAGAGCTTGAACACGACACCGGCCGCCGCCAGCCCCCAGATCACACCGAACAGGGTCCAGCCCCAGCTTCCACGCACCCCGGCCAACGTGAACGGCGTGTAGGTGCCGGCGATCAAGAGGTAGATCGCCGAATGATCCAGGACCCGCAGCCGCGCCTTCACGCTTCGTTTCGGAGCCGCGTGGTACAACGTGGAAGCGGAGTAGAGCAGGACGAGCGTCGCGCCGAACACGGCGGCCCCCACGATATGGAAGACGTCGCCATTCATCGCCGCCAGCGTGACCAGGACTCCGGTTGCTGCGATACCGCACAGCGTACCGAATCCGTGGGTCAGAGTGTTGGCCAGCTCCTGGCGTCGGTGCCGCCTTCGCGCCACCCGAATCCCTCGCACCCTCAAACGACTCCCTGTCCAGTGTCCTCTCGATTCACTCCTCAAAATAGCCGCGACTCGACCGGCAGGGAACGCCGGGCCGGGA
>Ga0272441_10008847_pt1 | contig 15771 bp, 11 predicted proteins | sample SSMProp6N_FD_193582 | JGI IMG/M metagenome (GOLD analysis project Ga0272441, IMG submission 193582) | Marine sediment archaeal communities from Little Sippewissett salt marsh, Falmouth, MA, United States - SSM-Prop-6N | ecosystem: Environmental > Aquatic > Marine > Wetlands > Sediment ... | reverse complement strand
GCTTTACTTCCTGAGCTTCTTCCGGAAGAACTTCTTACCGCACTGCTTCTGGAGCTACTTTTGCCTGAGCTTCTTACTGCACTGCTTCTGGAGCTACTTTTGCCTGAGCTTCTCACTGCACTGCTTCTGGAGCTACTGTTGCCCGAACTTCTCACTGCACTGCTGCGTGTATTCCTGCTGGCTGAGCTCCTGACAGCACTATTAGTGTTACGACTGGCGGAGCTTCTTACCGCACTGCTTCCGGAGTTACTGCTCCTTGTTCTACTGACAGCATTATTTCCGGAACTGCGCGTTGGGTTGTTAATTGCCCTGCCTGTAGAACTCCTGGTATCCCTTTGGATGACAGTGGTTGATCTGCTGGTGGCATTACTGGTGTTGCCGGTATTTACATCACGGCTGACAGTTGTCCTTCTGTTATTATCAACATTTATTACGGTCCTTGCCTGGTTATTACCCCTGTTGGGATTTCTGTCGTGGTACCTGTTATTATTATTATCCTGGTTACCCCTGTTGGGGTTCTTGTCATGGTACCTGTTATTTCCATTATTTCCTCTGTCAGTTTGCTGACGGTTTCCTACGTTATCCCTGCTGGCTCTCCTGCTCAGGTCAGTTTCAACCCTGGTTGAAGTACTCTGAACAGCATTCCTGTTATATTGTACAGCATTCCTGTTATATGTAGTCCTGGAAGCAGTATTTGAAACCCTTCTGCTCGAAGGTCTGCTGTAGGATGCATATTGTCGCGAAGGATAGTTATAGCGATCATATCCTATATATCTTTCGTGGTGATAACGCGGTCTGTTATAGTAATGGGTATAGTAATGGTGATGTATATGATAATGGTTTCTTATCCTTACCCTGTATCTTACAGTTGGGAATGACCAGTAGTAATAGTCCGGATAATAATCCCAGTAGCTATAAACCGGGTAATACCCTCCGTAATAATCCCAGGGCGAATACCAGTTACTGTAATAAGGGTAACCGAAGCTCCAGCCCATTCCAAAGGCTGTGTTTCCGGCATAAATACTTACACCCCATGTTGCAGGACGGTATGTATACCAGTATGCCTCGGTGTACACCGGAGCATAAAACCCGAAGGAGACATAAGATCTATGGAAGCGCCTGATCCTTGAGGCGTAGTAGAAATCGTGGCCTCTTACTGTTGTTGTAACAACCACACCGGGGCTGGCCTTTGCGTAAGTGGCTTCTGCAGGTGCCTCTGCTGACTGCAGTGGAGCAGTTGTTGCGAGCAATCCTGCTATTATTCCGGTTAAATATTTTGCTTTCATGACACCCTCCTGCTTTTAATTTAATTGTAAGTTTGTTTACTTTGTGCGATATTTTCAGTTTGTTTCAATTTAAAAAATACAAAATCCATACCAAACAACATGGCTGATTTTTTAACAAAGAAGGAAGAAAACTATGCCCAATGGTATAACGACCTGGTAATCAAAGCTGATCTTGCTGAAAACTCAGCTGTAAGAGGATGCATGGTTATCAAACCATACGGATATGCTATATGGGAAAAAGTACAGGCCGAACTGGATAAACTATTCAAAGCCACAGGCCATGAAAACGCTTATTTCCCGCTTTTTATTCCCAAATCGTTTTTTGCAAAGGAAGCTGACCATGTAGAAGGTTTCGCAAAGGAATGTGCTGTGGTGACACATTACAGGCTAAGAAACAAGGAGGATGGGAAGGGAATTGAAGTGGACCCATCAGCTAAACTCGAGGAAGAGCTGATTGTCAGGCCAACCTCTGAAACAATAATATGGAATACATATAAAAACTGGATACAATCGTATCGCGATTTGCCTTTGCTGATAAACCAGTGGGCAAATGTGGTAAGATGGGAAATGCGTACGAGGTTATTTCTCAGGACAGCTGAATTCCTCTGGCAGGAAGGCCATACTGCTCATGCTACAAGTGAGGAAGCAAGAGAAGAAACAAAAACCATTATTGATCTCTATGCTCACTTTGTACAGGACTATATGGGTATCCCTGTATTGAAAGGATATAAATCGGAATCGGAAAGGTTCGCCGGCGCTGTAGACACTTACGCCATAGAGGCCTTAATGCAGGATGGTAAAGCTCTGCAGGCTGGCACATCACATTTCCTTGGTCAGAATTTTGCAAGGGCTTTTGACGTTCAGTTCACCGATAAAACAGGCAAGCTGGAATATGTCTGGTCAACATCATGGGGCGTATCAACCAGGCTGATGGGTGCTCTGGTTATGGCCCATGGCGACAATAATGGACTTGTTATCCCCCCTAACCTGGCTCCAATACAGGTGGTCATTATTCCTATATATAAAGGTAACAGCCAGCTGGATTCGATATCAGCAACAGCTCTAAAGATAAAATCAGAGCTTGAAAAAGGTGGTCTCAGAGTAAAATACGACGACAGGGATACTCATAAACCCGGCTTCAAATTTGCTGAGTATGAACTAAAGGGTGTTCCTGTTCGTCTGGCAATAGGTCCCAGAGACATCGAAAATGGAACAGTGGAGATTGCGAGAAGAGACAAACTAAGCAAGGAAATAATAAATATTGACAAGACCTCTGAATATATAGCCAAGCTTCTTGTTGATATACAGAAAAGCATCTTTAACAAATCGCTTGAATTTCGGGATAATAATACTTACAAAGTCGACACCTGGGATGAATTCAGGGATTCGATTAAATCAAAGGGTGGATTTATCAAGGCTCACTGGGATGGCACAGCCGAGACAGAAGAAAAAATCAAGAACGAAACCAAAGCAAGCATCAGGGTAATTCCTTTTGATAATAATGAGGAAGAAGGTAAATGTGTATACTCGGGCAAGCCATCAAAAAGGAGAGTGATTTTTGCTCGTGCTTACTAGTATAACAGGCATGACAACCCTTTGAAGTATTTTTATTACATTGCCATAATTAATAACATTTTTCAGGCAATGGAACTTAATGAGCAGAAACTTAAGATTGTAAAAACACTTCAGGATAAGTCAGTTCTTAAACAGGTTGTTCATGATAATACCCTGGCCGCTTTTGAAAGTATTAAAAACCTTCTTGCTGCCCTGGCAAGGGAGATAAACAGTGATATAATTGATACTGATAAAAGAATCAGGCTGGTATACAAGGAGAACGGTAAATTTGATGTCTCTATCAAAGTAGCTGGCGATATCCTTGTTTTCAGTATGCATTCAAATGTATTTGAGTTTAACAGGGAACACCCTGTATGGAAAACACCATATTTACAGAAGGACAAGGATAACTCATATTCAGGGATCATCAGTATTTATAATTTCCTTGCCGATTCATTCAAATATTCCAGGCTGGAAGACCTGGGATACCTCATTGCAAGAATCTTTATCAACCGTGAAAATCAGTACTTTGTTGAAGGTAAGCGTCAGATGGCGATGCTCTTCTCTAACTATGGGAACGAAGAATTGGGCAGAGGGGCACTAAAAAGGATAATTTTCACAGCTATCCAGTACTCCCTGGAATTTGACCTGCTGGTACCTCCTTACGACAATGTTAAGATTGCATCCGTAGGCCAGCTGGAGAAAAAAATACAGATGTCCAAAATGGTAACCGGCAAGAGACTTGGATTCAAGTTTAATTCTGATGATATACTCGAAGAATAACCTAAGCTGCTGAAAAGGGGAAAACAATATACATATGACAAAGTTCTGGCAAATATCGTTACTGCTTGGAATAATTATGTCATTTCTGCCTCAAACGGGAAATTCACAGAATATCGCATTCCTTAAACCTGTAAGAGTAAACGGGGGATCATATGTAAGTATAAACGACTCCCTGGTGTATTTCCAGAATGATACAGTAATATATGTATCGGATAGTTATTTGCCCCAGGACACAGGGACATATAATAAGACACTGGTATTCTATGACTCACTGAAAGCAAGAGCTGAAAGAAAGGGTTTTACAAAATTACTCTATGATCTTGTTGTTGTGCCACCCTCAAAGCCTGATTCGAGTATTGTAAAAGAAAAAAGCGTGGAAAGCTTTACCAGCCTTAAAGGTAAAACTATCAGACATATAATTTATAAACGGCTAAACGCCTTCGGTTCTACTCTGACTGATCCCGAAACCTCTTTAAAAAACGAGAAGAGCTATTTCCTCAATAATACTCATATCAAAACCAGGCAAAGAATAATCCGAAATTACCTGCTTTTCGAGGAAACTGACAGCCTGGAACCTCTTAAGATATCAGAAAGTGAAAGACTACTGAGGAAGCTATCGTATATCTATGATGCCAGGATTGTCGCAATACCTGTAAGCAACGAAGAAGTAGATGTTATGGTTATCACCAAAGATGTCTACTCACTGGGACTGGAGACTGATATTAAAAGCCTTAAGGTTGGCAAGGTGTCTGCCCTTAGCAAGAACCTTTTTGGTCTTGGACATGAACTGGAAATAAATACATTGTACGATTATGAAGTATACAATTCAACGGGGTTTGGTGCTTCATACAAACTCAAAAACATCGGTCGCACACTGATTGATGCCACATTCAAATATCAAAATGCTTTCAACATCAGGAACACTGGTTTAAATATATCCCGTGATTTTCTTACAGCTTATACAAAATATGCCGGGGGCCTTTCCTTAAACGAAACATACGTCCTGGAAGACCTTGATACGCTTGTTATCCCGGAACCCATTCAATTTACAAACTTTGATATATGGCTCGGAAGGTCATATCTTATAGATAAATCCAGTTTTACCAGGGCAGTAATATCAGGCAGATATATACGGAATAATGTCTGGAGAAAACCTGATTTATCAGAAAATTCATACTATGAATACCAAAAGTATGACCTTTACCTCGCTTCCTTCTCACTTGTCTCACAGCAGTTCTATAAGTCCAACCTTATCTATAATTATGGAAGAAGTGAAGATATTCCATATGGAGGTATTCTTGCGCTTACATACGGGAAAGAGTATAATGAAGTTGATATAAGAGACTATATTTCAGTGGAATCAGCTTTTGGCGGTATGCTACCCGGGAATGGATACATGTATGGAAGGGTTCTGTTATCAACATTCACAAGGGACAATACAACCGAACAGGGCCAGGTCCAGATGGATCTGAAATATATATCCGACCTTTATGATCTGAATTCTTTTAAACTCCGTCTATTCAGTAATATTAATTATACCAGGGGTTTCTACAGGTACGATAATGAGTATTTAAGTATCGGTGAAGGCTATGGTATACGTGGATTTAAGAATGACTCCTTGTTTCCAACACAAAGAATTTACCTTAACCTTGAGGCCGTAGCTTTCAGCAAGGCATTTTTTTATGGATTCCGTTTTGCTGTTTTTGGCTTTGCAGATATGGTATTGTTCTCCGACAATGAGCTCTTTTATAAGTATGATAATTTTGTGTCTGGATTTGGTATTGGCCTTAGAGTAAGGAATAATAACCTTATTTTCAACACTTTCGAGATCAGGTTTGGAGTTTATCCCGGTGCGCCTCCGTACTCCAATATTAGTTATTTGAATATATCAGGTGAACGCTTACTCAATCCTCCCGGCTTCGACCCTCATGCACCGAGTGTGAGCAGATTCCGATAGTGATCCTAAGCAAGACAAATCCTGAAATAATCTGCTATTTTATTACTTTTACAACCGGGAAGAAAGCAAAGATGGTAGAACAATTTGAGACATACCGAGAAAACAATGGGATATTCACCCCTGATAATATGATACTTGCAGGAGTAAGCGGGGGTATCGATTCTATTGTTATGCTAGACATGTTCCTGGAAGGGCACTATAATGTAGCTGTTGCTCATTGCAATTTTCAGCTCAGGGGAGAAGAGTCGGATGAAGATGAAAAGTTTGTTAAAGATATCTGCAGGAGACATTCATTAAAACTACATACACAGAGGTTCAATACCACCGAATATGCCGCCAATAATAGATTATCAATACAGATGGCAGCAAGGGAACTACGATTTCGGTGGATGTTTGAACTGCTTGAAGAAGAAAAATATGACCTGCTCTCCCTTGGTCATAATTTAAATGATAGTATAGAAACCATGATAATCAATCTTTCGAGGGGAACAGGCTTGAATGGACTAACAGGGATATCCTGCAGATCAGGGTCTGTAATAAGGCCCATCCTGTTCGCCACAAGGGAGATGATTAAAGATTATGCCAGCAGTAAAAACCTGGAGTACAGGGAGGATTCGAGCAACTCTCAAACCAGGTATACCAGAAATAAAATAAGGCATAGAGTTCTTCCTGTGCTTGAAGAGATAAATCCCTCGATATTACGATCGCTGGAGGAAACCTCTGAGTATTTGCAGTCTGCTTATATTATTTATGATCAGGCTATTAGAGACAGAAAAGATCAGATTATAGAATCCGACGGTAAATTTGAATACTGCATTATCTCTGAGCTCAGGAAGCTTAGTCCTTTAAATACATGGATATATGAAATATTTAAAGGATGGAATTTTCGTAAGCAGCAGGTAAACGATATTCTGAGACTGATTGATGGGGACACCGGAAAGCAGGTATATGGTAAAAGCCATACTATTACCAGGGACAGGGATAGATTATTAATATCGCCCGTGAAAAAGGATCTCAGTAAGCCTGTACTTTTAAATTCTTACGGGGAACTACGAAACAGTGATTTTTTTAAGAAGGTTGAAATATTACCTGCTAACAGCATTAAATTAAGTGATGATTCGGGCATCGCCCATATTGACGCGGACCTGATAAAATATCCATTAACCATACGAAAATGGGAAGATGGTGATTATTTCTATCCCCTGGGAATGAAGGGTAGGAAAAAGGTCAGTGATCTGCTTATAGATATGAAAATACCATTGCCTGAGAAGGAGGATATTCATATCATCGAATCTGAGGATAATATAATCTGGGTTATTGGCCTGAGGATTGATGATCGTTTTAAAATAAGTAAATCTACCAGGGATGTCATGATTCTACATATTAGCTAGTGGCTTTTGCTCTCCATACCAATATTGGATCTAAGTTTCCCGAAAAGATCATGAAGGTCAGTTTCTTTATTTTTTTCAAGCATTCCAATCAGATCCTCCAATCTTTTACGTATCTCATTTAGCTTTTCGACTGAATACTTGTTAAGCAATATGCCACTCAGCAGATAATCATCCTCAGATAATAATCCATTAGCAATGTCAAGGTGATTCCTGAACGTGGTACCGGGCACCTCCAGTTTCTTCATACAAGCTGAAAAAACTATGGTTGAACTGAAGGGTATTGACAGGGAGTATGCTATCGTCCGGTCATGTTCATCAAAATTATATTCAAATAGTTTCAGTCCCAGTTTATTGTAGAATGAACGAAAAAACTCCTTGCCCTCCTGATCAGATTCAGAAATTATGATGGCACTTTCACCCCGGAGGTCCTTAATATTACCAAATGTTGGTCCAAACATAGGATGGGAAGAAACGAACCTGAAATCACAGCCGGCGTAGAAGCTGGCAAGCCCGTTTTTAACCGATGCGATATCAGAGATTATGCATTCGGCTGGTAAAAACGGAATGAGTTGTTCAAACGCTTTCACTGTCTGTTTTAATCCTGTTGCATTAATCACCAGATCGGGACAGAAATCAGCTATATCTTTTATATCCCTGAATCTATGTGTATTAAACAGGTATTTCAATTTGCCCGGATCGGTATCATATACTGCTACATCGTAATCCAGACAAAGTGTTTCAGCGAGCCATGATCCCATATGGCCGGCTCCGGCTATCAGTATTCTTTCCATTATTCTCCTCCGTAAATCGCCCTGTTGATTAATTTAAGATCGGCAAGTGCCAGGCAGGCAGCTGCTTCTACGATTACAGGTATGCGCAGGGCTATACATGCATCATGTCTTCCTTCTATTTTTATTGACTCAATACTATCTTTCTCCATATTCCAGGTTTTTTGTTCCCTGGAAATACTTGATGGTGGCTTTACTGCCACCCTCATAATAATATCATTCCCATTACTGATACCACCGTTTATCCCTCCCGCATTATTCGTTGAGGTTCTGCCCTTCTTATCAATAATAGGATCATTATGTTCGGAGCCTTTCATTGTTGCAGCACGAAATCCCGATCCAAACTCAATGCCTTTTATCGCAGGTATAGAAAAAACCATCTGACTGATGGCTGACTCCACCGAGTAATACAATGGTTCACCAAGGCCTGCAGGCATATTGGTAGCTATACATTCGATCAGTCCTCCTATTGAATCGCCCTGTTCAAGTGCTTTATCAACTTCCTGTTCTATGTTTGTACTTCCACCCACACTGAGAATACCGGCTTTTACCTCAATGGGTTTAATTATCAATCTTGCTATTGATCCAGCAACGACCATACCCCAGGTCAGACGTCCCGAGAAATGACCTCCTCCCCTTGTGTCGGCATAGCCCTGGTACTTTTGTCTGGATACCATATCAGCATGTCCCGGCCTTGGAACAGACGAGAAGGCAGAATAATCAGATGGCCTGGTGCTGGTGTTCCTGGTGAATATCATTATTGGAGCCCCTGTGCTCAAGCCATTATAAACACCACTCATTATTTCCGGCATATCATATTCCTTCCTGGGGGTGGTACCTTTTTTACCACTTTTACGCCTGTCTATATCCTCCAGGATTTTTTCTTCGCTTATTTCGATACCGGGCGGGCAACCATCTATAAGTACACCAACACCCGGACCATGTGATTCTCCAAACACGGAAATACTGAATATTTTTCCCAGTGTATTCATGATATTATTCTAAGGTTTTTAATTTACAACCCAGATTCTTCAAATCGTTGAAAAATGAGGGATATGATTTATTCACCGATTCTGCACCGGTAATTATTATATTGTTATCTGATAGTAAAGACAATACAGTAAGGGCCATTGCTATTCGGTGATCACCATTCGAATCAACCTCCCCGCCCTTTATGATTGATGGTCCTTTTACCTCAATTCTGTCGTCATAATTAATAATATTGACACCCAGTTTCGAAAATTCCGTTTCAAGCACTTTTCCCCTGTCACTTTCCTTTGCTTTAAGTCTTTCAGTACCCCTGATAACAGATTTACCTTCACAAAAAGAGGCCAGAACCGCTAGTGGCGGAGCAAGATCAGGACAGTCAGAAACATTGAAGACGAATGGTCTGAGCTTAGACTTATACACCCTGACATGATCATCCGATATTATAACTTTAACTCCTGCCGCTCGCAGAGCCTCAATAATTACCCTGTCTGATTGTGTTGACCTAACAGACAATCCTTTCACTGTCACTTCTCCTGCCAGGGCAGCCAGGACAAGAATAAATGCTGAACCACTCCAGTCTCCTTCAACTGTATATTTAACCGGTCTGTAGATCTGCGAACCTGGGATATTAAAAACCCTGTAGTCTTCATGCTGAACTTCAATACCGAAACTACTGATAATTTCGATAGTAAGATCAATATATGGTTTGCTTCTTAGATCATTCACTATAAGCCTTGAGCTGCTTTTAACCACCGGCAGGCTAATTAATAAGCCAGTAAGAAACTGGGAGCTCAATGATCCGTCGACAAATGCATCGCCTCCCTTCATTGGACCCTTTATCCTCACGGGCAATAAGCCATTCGAAGTTCGAACATCAACATCCAGCTGTGACAGGGTTTCTTCAATCATATCTACAGGTCTTCCTGTTAATGAACCTTCACCATTAATCTGTATCCACCCGTCGTTCAAAGCAGCCAGAACTGAGAAAACCCTGGCACCCAGTCCCGACTCACCGCAGAATAATTCAGTGCAAACAGGATTATACCCACCCTTTACAATAATGCGGTCTGACATATGCCTTATGCCGGCACCCAGGCATCTGGCCATCTCAATGGCAGCTTTTGAGTCATCAGATAATGAGGGAGCAAGAATCTCTGACTCTCCATCTGCCAGCAAAGCACAGGCAACAAGTCTCTGCATCACACTTTTAGAGGAAGGAGAGGAAAGTATGCCCCTGACTGATGATCTGGAAACCGATATAATCATTGCTTTAAAACTGGTTTCGTAATTTGTTCATAATATCCTCGATATGAAAGAATTTTTGAATCCCCGATCCTATATCATCCAGCAGTATGAAATAAATGCCCTCACCCATGATCTTCTTATCAGAATATATTCTTTCAATAATATCCGGCCAGTTAAGTTCAATTTCAGTTAACAAGCCCAGCCTGTTAAGCAGTCTTCTTACTCTTTTTTCATCTTCCTGACTTATGAGTCCTTCATTAAATGATATACCTGTGGCAGCCATCATGCCTATTGATACTGATTGGCCATGACTGAGACCTGATGAAGATTCAATTGCATGGCCCAGCGTATGTCCGAAATTTAACAACCTACGCTCACCACGTTCTTTTTCATCTTTTTCAACTATAGCCGCTTTTATCTCAATCGATCTTAAAATAAGCTCTTTAAGGAGATCAGGTTCCCTGTCGGATATAGTTTGTACATTGTTTTCAATCAGTGCAAACAAATCCTTGTCTCTGATCAGGGCATGCTTAACCAGTTCACCCAGCCCGGAAATATATTCCTCATCAGGAAGGGTTTTAAGCAAGTTCGTATCGCACACAACAAAAGAAGGTTGATTGATACAACCAATAATGTTTTTTACCCCGTTGACATTAACCCCGTTCTTCCCCCCTATGCTGGCATCCACCTGGGAGAGTAAAGTAGTTGATATAAAGCCAAACTCAATACCCCTCATAAAAACAGAAGCCACAAAGCCGGTAATATCGCATACTATACCTCCGCCTATCCCCAGTAAAAATGATGACCTGCCGGCACCAATGGTCAAAAGGTGCTTTACTATCGTCTCCACTGTTTCCGGTTCTTTGACTGCTTCTCCCGTACCTATTGTTATTAAAGGACAATCGGGAAAGAATTCTCCGTACAGCTTGCTGACATTTATATCTGATATAATTATCACATCCTTATCCGGTAAAAGCTTTTCAGTCAGCGACCAGGCGTTTCCCAGGTATATTTGTGTTTCGGAATTAGTGAACTTTATTTCCATTTCTAATAAGGCTAGATAATAAACTTTAAAGTTATTAAATCAATTCAACTAATTCATTACCTTATTCTGAAAGCTTATAGACTCCTGGTGAATCTGTTTAAATATCTGTATTATAAACTGATCACTCATACCCATCTTCCTTGCTTTTTCCAACCTGTCTTCAAGTATCTCGGACCATCTGCCGGTCTGAAGAATGGTAATGTTCTCACGCTTTTTATATTTGCCTATTTCCTCTGATATAGACATTCTGTTCCTGAGCACCCTGATCAGTTCGGAGTCCCACTGATCAATCTGTCTCCTGAATTCAGTCAGGCCCTCCAGTTGCCTTGTATTATTGATCTCTGATTTCCTGTGTATCAAACCATCAAGCAATGTTGTCAATTCACCGGGCGTGATTTGCTGGTCTTTATCACTAAGTGCACTATCGGGTTTATAGTGTGTTTCAATAAACAAACCATCAAAATCAAGGTCCATAGCTGTCTGTGATATACTAAAAAGAAGGTTCCTGTTACCACAAATATGGCTTGGATCAGTAAGGATAGGTAAATCAGGCAGTCTTCGTTTAAGTTCAATAGGAATTTCCCATTGAGGGATATTTCGATACGGGGAATGGCCATAATAGCTAAACCCCCGGTGTATGGCTGCAAGCTTTTTAATGCCTGCTTTATTCATTCTTTCAAGTGCTCCTATCCATAGCTCTATGTCAGGATTAACCGGGTTCTTTACGAGGACCGGAATATCGAGTCCTCTCAAACCATCAGCCAGCTCCTGTACAGCAAAAGGGTTAGCTGAAGTACGGGCGCCTATCCACAGGATATCGACATCATACTTCAGCGCTTCTTTGATATGCCAGGTATTTGCAACCTCAATGGCTGTAAGCATGCCTGTCTCTTTCTTCACATTCTTTATCCAGGGCAGGGCTATTGATCCAAGGCCTTCGAACGTATCGGGTCTTGTTCTTGGCTTCCATATACCTGCCCTGAACACTTTAATACCGTTTTCAGCGAGCTGCCGCGCAGTTCTGATAACCTGCTCCTCCGACTCGGCACTGCAGGGGCCCGAAATTATTGCAGGCTTGTTTTTCTTACCGAAAAGGCTATTCTTCTTTATTTCCAGTCTATCTTCCATATCATTTCATTTAACTCTTTTAATAGCTTTTTTTATCCTCTCTTCTTTCACACATAATGAGGTTCGTATATAATACTTACCGTTAGATCCGAATACAAGGCCGGGTGTTATGAATAGATGGTATCTATCCAGGCAGTAATCCGAGAATTGATAAGAATCAGTGAACCCATCCGGAATTTTTGACCACAGGAACATTCCTGTCTGACCAGGACGGGTGAGGCAACCCAGGCTATCAAGCAGCTCGTAAACCATCTTCTGCCTGTTTGAATATATATTATTCAGGTCATCATACCATTCTTTCCCAATCTGTAAGGCTTGGATAGCAGCCTTTTGTATTGGCAGGAACATCCCGGAATCCATATTGCTTTTGACCTTCAGTATATTGTTTATATGCTCTTCATGTCCTATTACCATACCCAGACGCCATCCGGCCATACTATGGGATTTGCTCAGTGAATTCAGTTCAAGCACATTTTCGAGTGATTCATCATAAGAAAGTATACTCAATGGCCTGTTATTCAGGATGAAGCTATAAGGGTTATCATTTATCACCAGGATATTATGCCTTTGGCCAAATCTTGCAAGCTCTTTGAACAAGCCTGATGTGGCATTAATACCCGAAGGCATATTGGGGTAGTTGACCCACATAATTTTTACATTGTCCAGGTTCTGTTTCTCCAGCTCCTTAAAATCGGGCAGCCAGTTATTATGTTCGTTAAGATCATATTGCATACATCGTGCTCCACATATCATTGCTGCTGTTGCATATGCCGGGTAACCGGTATCAGGTACAAGAACTGAATCGCCATTATTAAGATAGGCCATACTGATATGCATTATTCCTTCTTTTGATCCGATAAGCGGAAGAACCTCGCTTTCCGGATTGGGCTCAAATCCAAAATGATTCTTATACCAGCCGGCTATAGCCATTCTTAGCTCTGCAATTCCGCGATAAGGCTGATAACCATGAGCCCCCTCACTGGCACTTTGGCTAACCAATGTTTCGACAACCTCCCGGGGAGGAAAGGTGTCGGGACTGCCAATTCCAAGATTTATTACATCAACGCCGCGAGATATCATCTCCCTTATACTGGATAATTTACCAGAGAAATAGTATTCTCCAACCTGTTCTATTCTTTCTGCTGATTCAATCATAATAATAAAAAAAGCCCCTCTGTTGGAGGGGCTACCTTTGCAGTATTATATAAACGAATATATCCCTCCTACCTTACTTCAAAGAAGTAATAATAGTAGTAGAAATAAGTATTCGCTATTGTCATGTCTTTACAATTTCGGATCAAAATTACGCTTGTTTATAAAATTTGCAAATATTTCTTACTGATTTTATCATTTTTCTTAAATCATTTATACGAATTATGTATTATTGCATATTAACTTATGAAAAAAAAAGATAGATATAGTGGTGTTATTGAATATTTTCTGGAGCACCGGCCTGTTGCTGAAACGGAACTTATCTATACCGATCCCTTCGAACTTATTGTTGCCGTGATCCTATCAGCACAATGTACAGATAAACGCGTTAATATTATCACCCCCGATCTTCTGAAACGATTCCCCGGAGCAAAGGAAATGGCTGAAGCCGGGACAGATGAAATCCTGGAATATATTAAATCATGCTCATATCCAAATAGCAAAGCAAGATATCTGAAGACAATGTCAGAAACTCTTGTATCTGATTTCAATGGTAAAGTACCATCCGACATTAATGACCTTCAGAGACTTCCCGGTGTAGGCAGAAAAACAGCTAATGTAATTGCATCAGTGATCTTCAATCATCCTGCAATGGCAGTTGACACGCATGTTTTCAGGGTAGCAGCTCGTATAGGCCTAACCTACAGGGCAAAGACACCGCTGGCAGCTGAGAAACAGCTTACAGCAGGCTTCCCCAGGGACCTGATACCCCTTGCACACCACTGGCTGATTCTTCATGGTCGTTATATTTGTAAAGCCAGGAAACCTCAGTGCCATGATTGCGGCATCAGTAACTATTGTAAATATTATGAAAAGATAATCAGACAGAATAACACAGATATATGATATCGTAATTATCAATTTATAACATATTGAAAGCTGTATGAAAGTCAAACCGAAAATATCAAAGTTGTTAAAGAAAGATATCACGGAGGGTGAAGGTTCTGAACGATCAGGAAAGTTAAAGGGCAGACGTAAAGGAAACAGTTCGGATTACGAGCAGCTAATACGGGAAAAAGCACTTCTGGAAACCCTGATAAACTCCACACCTGATGCAATAGTTCAAACAAATACAGAAGGTATAATAGAACGAATAAACGACAAGTTTATATCAGAGTTCGGTTTTTCAAGAGAGGAAGCTATTGGTAAGAACATAGATGAACTTATAGTCCCTCCTGAATTACGGAATGATGGAATCAACTACACCCGTCGCACAGCAAACAATGAAAAAATAGTCACAGACACCTACAGGATAGGAAAAGCAGGTAACAAAATTTATGTTACCCTGATTATGCAACCGGTAATCCTTAAAGAAAGGACAACCTCTCTTTATGCTATATACAGGAATATAGCGAATAAGAAAAAGGATGACGATACGAAATCCGTTATTTACAATATTTCGGCAGCTGCACTGACGATGACAGAATTCTCTGATATCTTTAATTCTATCAGGGATGAGATCGGGAAGATATGGGATACCAAGAACTTCTATATTGTGCTGTACAATAAAGATAGCGAAACACTCACCCTGTCAGTATTCCAGGATGAGAAAGACTATTTTGAAGAAGTGCCGGTCAAGAATACAATTACAGGATGGTTAATAAAACAGAACAAGCCTGTATTGCTAAAAGAAGCTGACATTGATGAGCTTGAAAGACAGGGAGAAGTAGCCCTGGTGGGTACACCCTGTAAAGTGTGGCTTGGTGTTCCTCTCAGTATGGAAAATGAGATAACAGGAGCAATGGTCCTCCAGGATTATGATAATGAGGACACTTTTAACAGGGAAGACCTGAGATTATTAAGCCTGATTGGAAACCAGATTGCCCTTGCCATTCAAAGAAAAAGGATGCTCAACAACCTCATTCTTGAAAGAAGGAAAGCTGAAGAAGCAGCAAGGCTAAAGCAGCAATTCATGTCAACAATGAGCCACGAGATACGAACACCACTGAATGAAGTAATAGGAATTAATAATTTATTGCTTCAGAGTAATCCCAGGAAAGACCAGATGGAATATATAAAAACCCTGAGTTTTTCGGCAAACCACCTTTTAACACTGGTAAATGATGTACTCGACTATACCAAACTTGAATCAGGGAATATTAGTTTCGAGAAAACAATGTTCAATATATTCGAGTTTATCAATGATTTAAAACGTTCTTATTCATACAGGACTGAGAATAAGAAGCTGGGGTTCAGTATTACTGTTGATGAGAATATTCCTCCTGAGCTTATTGGAGACCCCATCCGGTTAAACCAGATACTATCTAACTTACTTTCCAATGCCATAAAATTTACCTCGAAAGGAAGCATTGAACTAATAGTTAAAGAAGTTTCAAAAACCAATTCTGAGATTAATCTGAATTTTAGTGTGAAAGATACGGGTATAGGTATT
>Ga0272441_10008846_pt1 | contig 15773 bp, 18 predicted proteins | sample SSMProp6N_FD_193582 | JGI IMG/M metagenome (GOLD analysis project Ga0272441, IMG submission 193582) | Marine sediment archaeal communities from Little Sippewissett salt marsh, Falmouth, MA, United States - SSM-Prop-6N | ecosystem: Environmental > Aquatic > Marine > Wetlands > Sediment ... | reverse complement strand
ACATGACGATGATCGGGTTTCCAATCAGGACAAATAAGGACAGAACGGCGGCTTTGCCGAGTTGCGGCCCGACAGCGGAGAATTCCAATCGGGATCCCAGGTCTATAAAGAAGAAGAGGAGCAGGAAGTCCCGCAGGCTGACGAGCTGCGAACCGATGGAGTCTCGGTACGGCGTAGACGCCAGTGATATGCCCCCGAGAAACGCACCGACTTCCTTGCTGAATCCAAGATAGTCTCCGAGTGCCCCGAGAAAGATGGCCCAGGCCACAGCGAACAGGAGCAGCAGTTCCCGGTTGCGGCCGAGCATGCCGGTAATGCCCGGCAGGACATACTTCATGAGCAGGCCGATAAAACCAAGAAACGTGATGCCTTTGCCTATGATCCACACTATCTCCCACACCGCTTTCTCATCACCGGCGGCACCGCCACCCAGTGCAGTCAGGAAGATAAGTGCAACGATCGCAGCAATGTCCTGCACAATGAGGAAACCCATGGCAATCCTGCCATGGAGAGCATCGATCTCTTTCTTGTCCGAAAGAAGCTTGACAATGATGATGGTGCTGGAAAAAGCCATAGCCACCGAAACATACAGGGCGCTGACGAGGGGCAGATCCATGACCCATGTAATAATGAAACCGAACAGAACGGTAAAGAATATCTGTCCCCCGCCGGTTGCTAGGGCAACCGGCCCGATTGTTCTGATCAAATGTAGATCGAGCCTCAGCCCCACGACAAACAGCAGAAGGGATATCCCGATATGTCCGAGCAGTTCCACGCTCTCGTATGATTTGATGATGCCGAAGCCGAACGGGCCGGTGATAACTCCAGCAAGAAGAAAAGCTACGATAAGGGGTTGACGAAGCAGCAGTCCCAGCATTCCCAAAACGGTTGCAATCAAAAGAATTGCCGATGTTTCTATAAATATATTTTCAAACAGCATGCTGGTGGCCCCTCTTCGCTTAAAGAGAATTCTTTGTTTCTACCCAAGTATAGGAAAACAGGGCTTTGTGCGTCAATGAAATTAAAAATACTATTGTCTGCCATCTGTTGATTTTCCTTTGAACCTATCATTACTGTGTTTTGCAGAACAGGCCATTGTTTAACCGCCCAAAGAAAAGAGAGGACAGAAAAATGGATTGTCAGAAATGTTATGGTTTGATTCCGCCACAAAGCTGCCTATTTCTAGAAAGAGCGCCCAAAAACGCGGCATGGTTTTTGTTGAATAAATGGCTGAGTTTTTGACTTTTGGCTTCCCATGACGGGGAGGAGCCATAGTAAGGAATTCCGGGGACAGTCTACCTATGTATCGTCTCGTTTCTTTTTGCGGCCTGGCTTTTGCCTTCGCAAAATTCTACGAACCATTCCTATCACAAAAAAGGTTTCTTGACGATGATTGCCACGTTGAGCGATGTGATGGAGTATGGTGGAAAAAACAACCCGTGCCTTTCTTGTCATATCGTTTCCATACAGATACTAACGAAGGGGGGCTATGAATTACGTATACGTTTTAAAGTTAATTAACACTTTCAATCGATTTCTCACCAATTTTAACTAGTTAAATATCAGTTACTTAAAACTGCCACTTTTGGTTATCTTTGTTTATTTTTAGGTTTCTTTAGGTGTATAAATTAACCTCTTCCCGAACAGTCAGCTCCTCTTGGGTGTTTAAATTTATGCTGCTTTGTTTGTCAACTGTTCTTTGGCGGCCTTTCCCTCTTCAATCGTTTCAATGGGTCGTTTTCCCATATTACGATAGCCACGGTGAGTTCGTTCGTAATTGTAGTAGTGAAGCCACTGGTCAAGGTCATCCTGGAGCTCTTCTACCGATGTATAGAGTTTCTTCCGAAATGCTTCACGGAAAAACTCATCAAGGATGGTTCGATTGAATCGCTCCACAAAACCGTTAGTCCGTGGCGTTGCGACTTTCGTTCTCCGGTGTCCGATATCGTTAAGCTCAAGGAATATCTGATACGGATGAATCATGGCTCCGCCACAGTATTCACGGCCATTATCCGTGAGTATATGCTCAACCACAAGCCCTGTAGCCTCGTAGAAGGGAAGCACACGATCATAGAGAACATCAACGGCAGTCTCCGGAAGTTTCGATGTATAGAGCTTTCCGAAGGCAAATGACCCATAGGTGTCAACCACGGCCTGCAGGTAAATACGGCCGACTCCCTTAATGGTGCCGACCATAAAAGTGTCCTGGCAGAGAAGATACTCTGGATTAAAACTTTCAACATGACGCTCTCTGAAACAGGGATTGGCCTTCTCGAGCAATTTAATTTGTTCTTCCCTGAGATTAAGCTCCTGACCATTCTTCTCCTCTTCGAGTCTGAGCAGCCGTTTGTATTTGGTTTCGATGCTCTCTTTCATCCAGATATTGCGTACCGTCCTGGAACTCACGGAAACACCCTGTAGGCGAAGATGATCGGCAACCCGAACGGGACCCCAAGCAGGATGGTCCAGTGACAGAGATATTATCGTATCCCGAAGTTAAGGCGGTGTTTCATGGGAACAGCTCTTGGGAATAGGAGGGCGATCAACAAACCCTTCTAATCCCCGTTCCTGGAATGCTCGCTTGTACTCGTAAAACTGGCTTCGGGATACACCGTGGTGCCGACAGGCTTCTGATACGTTCCTGAGTCGCTCGGCTAATTGCAGCAATGTGAGCCTCTTTTGTGCTATCTTTCTCTTGGCAGTCATTTCTTTCCTCCTTCGGTTTTTGATGAGTTTTGGTAAAACTATCGTAACCAAAGAGAAAACTGACTGCCACTCACTTCTTAACTAAACTGTATGGAAAGAACCTAAGTTTTACAGATGATTAAAGCAAAGGGGAAGGTAAACAATACACACGAAAGGCGGAGTGAAAATACGACTCCGTGTTTATTATGCTCATCTTATTTTTTGAATATATCTGATCCACAATATATTGTGGTCTGCACCGGTCCATGAAAACTAATGACAGTTGCCACATCAGTTGAATCCGCTTTCTTTAAGGTAGGAAACACATATCGTCATTGTTCGCTTAGAAACCTGACTGTTGACAACCGATGACTATCGCTACATCAGGCAGGCTTTCAAAAGGTCGCTGATTTGTATGATCTTGCAGGCATTGGACCCGAAGCAGTAATGATGGAAGTTGAATCCGAATTGTTGACCATATTGTTGACCAAGTAGACTTTTCACAAGAAAAAAGGGTTAGCCGATATCAGCTAACCCCCTGCTTTTCTTATGGTGCCGAAGCCGGGATTTGAACCCGGACAGGCATGCGCCCACTAGACCCTGAACCTAGCGCGTCTACCAAATTCCGCCACTTCGGCAGTTTTCACATCCTCGGAACGTCCCGAGAACTCCGCTAATTTATACTTATGGGACCTGTAATGTCAAGTAAAAATACACTTGAAAATAATATTATAAATGCTATGTTATTCCTTCTCGTTACCGCGATCATTTTCACACGGTGTGGATCACGGTTGCCATGGAGTCGAACACGACCACACATTAGGATGAACCAAAATTTTCGATAAGGTGTTATATGAAAGTTATCAGAAATCCGGAGGAATTTCCTCACGACTATAGAGGCTGTATTGCAACGATCGGCAACTTCGACGGTATTCATCTCGGCCACCAGGGTATATTTAGAAAGCTGATAAAGGAAGCTCATGATCAAAACCGCCAAGCCGTTGTGATCACCTTCGACCCACACCCCAAGAAGGTGCTCCATCCCGATAGACGACCATTCATCCTGCTTACACCGGTGGATGAAAAGCTTAAGCTCATGGAAGAATGCGGCATTGATGCCGTTGTACTGATCACTTTCACTCCCGAATTTGCCCGAACCAGTGCCGACGAGTTCGTACGGCATATTCTCTGGGAAAATCTCCGCATAAAGAAACTCTTCGTCGGATACGATTACGGATTCGGCAAAGGCAAGGAAGGCAATGCAGAATTTCTCCGGGCTCGTGGCGGAGAACTGGGCTTCGACGTGGAGGAAATTACGGCGATCACTCTGGGCGACATTATTGTCAGCAGCACTAAGATTCGGCTTTCAATACTTGATGGAGACGTCAAACTGGCACGCACCCTTCTCGGCAGGCCATACAACGTGTACGGTACGGTAGTCCGCGGCCATAAGAGGGGTACCGGCATGGGCATACCGACGGCAAATATTCAGTCGGAGAAAGTAATCCCGGGGTGCGGGGTCTATGCCGTTTTTGCAAAGGTTGAGGAGGAAATGCACCAAGGTGTCATTAATCTCGGATTTAACCCCACATTCGGCAACGGTTCACTTTCTGTTGAGGTGCATCTTTTCGATTTCAAAGGAGACATTTACGATCGGAATATTGAAATTTTTTTCATCGAGCGTCTGCGGAGTGAAATGAAATTCGAAAATACCGAGAAGCTCGTCGAGCAGATTCGCAAAGACATTGCCCGGGCACGTGATATTCTGAAGGCCGACACAATGCCGGATGCCACAGGTCACCGATGTTGAACAGGACACCGCATCATTCATGAAAATACACCACCTGCACAATTGGGATGTGACCTACCAGGAAGCCGTAAGGGTACAACAGCATCTGAAAGAACAGCTCATACTCAGCGATACGAATGTACCCCAAGAGGTTCGCCTCGTTGCCGGGGCCGATATCTCGTATTCGAGGGGCGACAATCGTTTCTTTGCGGCCGTCATACTCATGGATATTACATCCATGGAAATTATCGAGAAATCCTCGTTTTCACAATTGGTCAATTTCCCCTACATACCCGGCTTACTGACTTTCAGGGAAGGACCTCCGCTCCTGCAGGCCTTTGCAGGATTAAAACGGGTACCCGATGTGGTCATCTTCGACGGCCACGGTATCGCCCACCCACGCGGAATTGGTCTGGCATCACACATGGGCCTGTTTCTTGACATTCCGACAATCGGTTGCGCAAAAAAAAGACTCATCGGCACCCACCGGGAGCCGGGCAATGCAGTGGGCGATTATTCCGAACTCATCCATGACGGCAGAGTAATCGGTGCCGTGCTGCGCACTAGAAAAAACGTCAAACCGGTGTTTGTGTCCCAAGGTCATAAGATCGCGCTTGAAACGGCACTTGCCATTGCACACGCGACCTGCACGGGCTTTCGAATTGTCGAACCCGTCAGGAGGGCACATCACGAAGTAAATCACATCAGGATCGAGCATCTTGCGGCGGATCATTCTCTGCTGAAATAGACGTGGGAGATAAAGCCTTCCGCCTCACTTTTCGTGTGCTGCGAATTTATCATAATGGAAATCCCATTGATGTCGCGTGGGTTGCCCCCTTCAATGTCCGGAAACAGCTTGCGGTAATCATCAAAGACATTTCTCTTTTCAGTACACCACGTATCCAGCGCATCGGTCTTATCTCTCAGGACAATGTAGCGTACTTTGCCGGCCAGGGGCTGCGGACTCGTCACTTCTGTTCCTTTCGGGCATTCGCTATCCCAGATATAGCCTATGACTGGTGTATTCAGTTTCGCCGGCCATCCCGTTGCTTCAAAAGCCACATACAGCTGCAGGGCCTGGTCGTCCGTGTCGGATTTTCTCACATCGCCGCCTGCCGGCAACGTGATCGCTTTCCATTGCCAGTTCAAAAAAGGATACTCACCAGCCACAAGCGAAAGCTCTTTGCGGATACCAAACGATGATGAACTGTCGCTTTTCAGATGAAGTGCGTATCCGTCTTCGTATTTTTCGAGTCCAAGGTTCGCAGTCCCTTTGTTCTCCAGTAACTGCCATCCGTCAGGAGCTCCGCCGCGCATTGCATCGGATGAAAACAGGGTCTCTGAGATTATTTTTTCCGCCCCATTCAGCTGTCCGTCACTGACTGTCAGAATCGTGCTGCACAGTATCGCCACACCGCATATGAACGCACACCACCTGCCACCACTCATACCTGTCATCCTTTTCGGTAACGTTCCATTATGTCCGTTCTGGTAAACACCGCATCGACCCGGTCGACATATTTCTTTATATTTTCACGACCACCCTCCTCCCGATCGATAAGCGCGATGACCCGGTCAACTCGCAGCCCGGCCTCTTCCGCACTCTCGATAGCCTCGATTGTCGAACCGCCGGTGGTGATCACATCATCCAGAATGGCCACCGTCTCACCGGTCTTTACGTTCCCTTCAATCCTGCTTTTCATGCCATGCCCTTTGGCATCCTTCCTGACAATAAAGGATTTGATGGGCCTGCCTTCTTGGAAAGAAATCACGGCCACGGCATTGGCAATCGGATCGGCACCGAGTGTCAGCCCACCGGTGGCCGTTATATCTGTATCGCGGAGCATCTCGAATATAACACTGCCGATCAGATTCATTCCTTCGGGATCAAGCGTTGTCGGCTTGCAGTTGAAATAGTAATTACTCGTCCGTCCCGATGCCAGGGTAAACGGGGGATCGTCCCGATACTGGAACGACCGGGTGATGATTATGTCTGCCAACCTGTTTTTCATTTCGTCATAGTTCACTTTCATTATCTCCTTGAGGACTTTCTTGACCGTCTCGTAACACAGCAGTTTCGTTTTCTCGGTCCAGTTTTTTCAGCTTGTTGAATAAATATTCAGGATTAAGGTAGAGCGCCTCCTGGTATTCTGCCACGGCCATGTCGTGCCACCCCTTTTTATCATAATAAAGGCCGAGCGTAAAATGTACTTCCGCATCATCCGGAACGGCATTGAGCGCTCTCCGGGTCTGGTTGATTGCCTGATCAAGATCCCCGTTGCCGTAATATGCCCTGCCGAGATAAAATCGGGTATCCCTGTTGAACGGATCGATTTTCAGGGCAACGTTCAGCACGTCCAGAGCAGCATCATATTTTGCTAATTTTGTATAGGCAATCCCCAGATTGATGAGTGTCATCTCGTCATAACATCTGAGCTTTTTAGCGCGCAGATAATACTCGGCAGCGTTTTCAAAGTCGTTTTTGAGGACATAGTCATGAGCCAGTGCCGATAATGCTTCAAAATAATCTTGCCGGCACCGCAGGGCTTCTTTATATGCCGCAATGGCATCATCAATCTGATGGGTAACATCAAATATTTTACCACGGAAATAATGCTTCGTGTATTCTTTCGGACAATTATTGATGCACATTTCATAGTATTGAGTCGCCTGCGTGCTGTCTCCCATAGCCAGGCAAATGTTCCCAAGACCTGCATACGCCCAGTAATACGTCGGATCGATAGTGATTGTTTTTTCATAATTCAGGATTGCGTCTTTAATGGATTGTTTCCGCTCATATGCCTTGGCAAGCTTGTAAAAGTATTTCGCGCGCTTGGGATTGATCTGAATTGCCTTCAGGTAGTTGTCGATTGCCTTATCGACTTTGTTCCGTAACAGATACTTGTTGCCTCTGAGATAATAGGCATTCGATGAATCTTTCTTCGCGGATAACGCGGCGCTCGGCAACACCACCGCAATCAGTATTATGATGGCAATATTTTTTACTATTATACCTGGCTTTTTCATCGGTTACGAGTGCATGTGTCCTTTCAGGGTAAAGCGCACGGGCACTTCAACCCACATGGGAATTGCGGTACCCAAACGGGTGGCAGGTTCAAACACCCATTGTTTCACTGTTCTCAGGGCAGCCGCATCCAGGCAGGAGTGTCCTGATGACTCTTTGATCCTGACCTCGCTTACGGTTCCATTATCAAGAACCATCACAGAAAGCAACACAATCCCCTCATATCCTTTTCGCCGGGCCTGTCGCGGATATGCCGGCGGTGTATTCTCCTTATAACGGGGAACGGCCGGCGATATGATCGTCGCGGCAGGCAGAGGTGCCGACGCGAGCGCTCTTGAACAGAGCGGCTCGATCTCAGGCATCGTGGGTATTTCGAGATTGATCTCCTCATCTTGTGGCGACACATCATGGTCGACTTCGGTTTTCGGTACGACGATTTTGTGATTTTCTATTTTCGGTCTGGGTTTCGGGAACGGTGTTTTTGTGTGTACCGTTTTTTTCTTCTTCTGCACTATTTCCTTTTTCCGCGGTACGACTTTTTTCTGGCGCACGGGGGGTGATTTTTGTCTGGGCGTTGCGATGTTTTTTGACGGGGTAACAAAGGCGATGCGGATTTGCCGGGCCTCGTCTTTCCTGATGTGAATCCGGGGATACTCAACGGACACATGCGCAAAGACCAACCCGATGTGGACTCCCAATGCAAGAATGATAGCAATTAGAAGATCTCTTTTATGTCTCATCGCTCCCATTCCGTTTCAAGTGAGACGCCGGCTATGCCTGCCTTCCTGACGGCATCCATGACAGATATGATCATCTCATATGAGGCATTTTTATCACCCGATATGAGCACCTTCGTATGAGGGAAACCAGTGCGGAGAGCACCAAGTCGATGGGTGAGTTCTGGAATTGAGACACGGGCTTTATCGAGATAAACAGCCCCCTCCTTTTTGATGGTAATAACTGTAAACTCCTTTTTTTCCACTGCCGCCGTCGATGAATCGGGCAGCTGCACCGGTAACCCCTTGTGTATAGCCATGGACATGGTGAAGAAGATGAATGTCACCAGGAGTAGAAATATGACATCGATGAGCGGTATCATTTCAATCCTGGCCTTTTTTGTGTAGCGCTGTGAAAGTTTCATGGCGCCGTACTCACTCCGTTTTTATTCTTTTCAAGAATGATTTCGAGGTTCGTCCCGTATTGTTCGACCTCAAGGGCGGCCTTGTCCACCCTCGTTACAAAATAATTGTACGGGATAAGGCTGAAAATGGCGATGATGAGACCGAAGGCGGTGGTTATGAGAGCCTGGGCAATGCCCACTGTGATCATGCGCGGGTTTTCGACCCCCAACGTCCCCAGCATCTGGAAAGAATTGATGATGCCCATGACGGTACCCAGTATTCCCAGAAGCGGTGAGAGGGTTATCATCGTATCAAGGATTGAGAGATAGCGGCGCATTCGATCCAGTTCTTCATCGGCGCTCATCCGCAGCGCATCCTGCAGGGAAAACTCGCGATGTAGAATGCCGCACACCATCACCCGTATCACGAAATCCTTCGAATCCTGCGCAACCCGCTTCGCATCGTCGAAATCGTTCTTTTCAACCATGTGCATGAATGTATCCAAGGAGGATGTGTCGCGGTGCCTTTTCTCGCGTAGCCAGAAGATGCTCCTTTCAATAATGATCGTAAGCGATACCAGTGAGCAGAAGAGAAGGGGATACATAACGGGTCCGCCCTGATAGAAATAGTCCAGCATATTTTTTGTCATCCCTTCGTATGTATTGATTGATAATCCATCTGTCGTAATCTGTCATCCATGATCGTTGCGCCCCATAACAACATCGACGTTACCGGAGGGCAAACAGTTCCGGATGTATTATTTTCGCCAATGCTTCCAGTCCATCAACAATTCTGGGTGATGAATGATCGGTCACATCACTGTTGATAATGTGGATTCGGTTGTTTGTGACGGCCGGAATGTTTTTCCACTTTCGCCACTCCCGCAATACGTTGATAAAATCACCGCCCCGTTTCATGGATGAGACGATAATGACATCCGGCTTCTTGTCGATTATTTCTTCCACGCTCAGATTGGGATACGATATGTGAATATTCTGTGTAATATTGACCCCGCCCGCCATATGTATCAGCGTGTGATGCACTGTCTCCCTGCCCACCGAGACAATGGGATCGATGCCGATCTGGAAAAAAACCCGTGGCTTTTGGGCTGCTTGCACCAATGAAACGATTTGTCGCACGCGAAGTTCAAGATCGGCGACCAGTCGGTGGGCCGCCTCTTCCCTGGCCGTAATTTTCCCGACATTGCCGACCATGGCGAATATATCTTCAAAGCTCTGGGGGTTCACCACATAAACGGCCAGACCAAGCGCCTCCAATTGCAGAATAAGTTCCTTCTTGTTTCCGTCCGCTGTCGCGATCACTAAGTCCGGATTAAGGGCGACAACCTTCTCCAGCGAGATGTTGATAAAGCTCCCGACCTTGGGTTTTGTCAGTGCCGCTGCAGGATAATCACTGAACATGGTGACACCGGCTATCTCCCTATCCAATCCCAGAGCAAAGAGCGTCTCTGTAATACTCGGGGCAAGCGACACGATTCGCTGCGGTGATTCGGGCAGCGGCACGACCCGCCCCAGGGCATCGACAAAGACGCGGGCCTGTGATTCCCGGGCGGCACACATGATCAGGATGAACCCGATAAGCACCAGACATATTAAGGTTTTTGTGTTCTTCCCCTGCAATATCATTTAAAAATCCCTATCCACTCGTCCATTCATAAGTTTTACAACAGCCAGATCGCTGAAATAATCGACAATATTTACACACCCGTAGTCCTGCTCGATGGAATAAAAATTATCGGGATCCAGGCCAAGGGCATCGGCAAGTATAACCCGGTTCACACCGCCGTGTGCGACAAATACGATAACCGCTCCCGCATGATCCGCCAGGGCTCTCCGAAGCACCGGCATGACCCGTCCCTGCAGATCTCCAAGGCTCTCACCGCCGGGAGGCCTGTAGTCAGCGAGCTGCTGACTCCGCTCTTCGAGGGCTCCGGGAAACGCTGCCTCAATTTCCATGAATGAAGCCCCTGTCCACAACCCGAAATTCAGCTCTCTGAGCGATGCATCTACCACCGGCATCAGTCCGTGGTGCCGGGCGATAAATTCCGCACCTTTTCGGGCTCGCTGGAGGTCGCTGCTGTAGACGGCGGCAATGTCATCATCCTTAAGCCTCGAGGCAACCGTCTCAAGCTGCCGCAGGCCCAGCGTACTGAGGCCGACATTATTGTGACCGTTCAAAACGCCGGATTCATAATTTTCGACCTGCCCATGCCGTATCAGGTATAACCTGGTGTATCGATCCATACTGTCTTCCATAAATTATTCTACCGCACCACAGCATCCGTATGCCGCCATCGGATTATATACGGCATGTCCGGACGCGCTATTTCCCCCGGCGCCCATCCGGAGTGTGGTGTTGCATGTACCGGCGACATCGATTGAATTTCTTGATCGCCGTTGCCTTACGCATACAACGCACATACCAGAATCAGGGTCATCACCTCACACAGTTCACAGGCAGCCCCCATGACGTCGCCTGTGACACCGCCGATGCGTGTTTTAAAAAACTGCCCCACCAGCCAAGTAATGCCCGCAATGCAGATCAGTAAAACCAGCCCCTTCAGGAAGCAAAGCCCTACCACCACGAGTACCGTCACGACAGTGGCAATCACATATTCCAGCATACCCGCAAAGGTTGTAAACGCGAGGGCGGTGCCCGTTCCCGAACGGGCATATTCATAAAACGATGCAAGCTGGACGGTAGCCCATCGCCCCAGCACCGGTGCTGCAATGAGGGCTCTGATTTTGGCCTCCTCCGGAATGCCGATGAGGGCGACAACCTTCAGAAGCAGAAGCATAACAACCCCAACGACGGCAAAAGAACCAATGCGGCTGTCTTTCATGATTGCAAGGATACGGTCACGATCCCTGCCGCCCGCTAATCCATCAATCACATCGGCAAATCCGTCGAGGTGCAGCGCACCGGTTATCACGACCAGTATGGTCACCACGACCACATCGGCCACACCTGCCGGCAGAACTGTCCCCAAAACAACGCGCGCCCCGGCAAGGACAAGGCCGACTACAAGCCCCGCCAGCGGGAAATACGCCATGGAACCGGCGAGCTGTTCTGCCGTTACATCAAGATTCTTCCGTATCCTGATTATGGTAAGAAACTGCAGTGCCGTAATAAAGCCTTTCATCAGTCAACCATCCTGTCTACATGGGCGGATTCAAACGTCGCCATCCCGATCATGACCTTCACGGCGGCCTCAATGATGGATATGGCAATGGCCGCACCTGTCCCCTCTCCCAACCGCATATCAAGATTCATAATGGGATCATGGCCGAGTGCTTCCAGCATTCGCTTATGCCCCGCTTCTGCTGAAAGGTGCGAGTAAAACAGATAATCGTTGATCACGGGATTCAGTCTGTTTGCGACAAGGGCACCGGCGGTGGAGATAAAACCATCCACAACCACGGGGATGCGGTACAGGGCGCCCCCGATAATGATACCGGCAATGGCACCGATTTCATACCCACCGACTTTTGCCAGTACATCGACAGGATCATTGGGATCAGGGTGATTGACGGCAATGGCACGTGTTATTGTGTCGATTTTCTGCGACAGCGCCGTCGTATCGATTCCGGTACCTCGTCCGGCGGCATCCTCCGGCGCAATATCCGCCAGCACCGACAGAATCGCACTGGACGGCGTCGTATTACCGATGCCCATTTCACCTGTACCGATCAGATCAACACCGGTTCGCGCACAATCGGCGACCAGGTCGATGCCGACCTTAATCGATAGAAGGGCGTGCTCACGGGACATGGCAGGCCCGTCGGTGATATTATTCGTCCCATAACCGACTTTGCGGATAAGGAGCCCCTCGGTGGCAGCAAAATCATGGGCCACCCCCACATCGACTACCATAACTTCCGCTCCTACATGCCGTGCCAGGACATTCACGGCGGCACCACCGGCGAGCATATTGCGTACCATCTGTACGGTCACTTCCCTCGGATACGCGCTGACACCGCGGTCCACGACACCGTGATCTCCGGCACAGGTGAAAATGATTCTCCTGCCGATCGGGGAATCGATACTTCTCTTGATTGCTGCATACTGAACAGCAATCGATTCCAGTTTCCCGAGACTGCCCACAGGCTTCGTCAGATTGTCCAGTCTGTGTTTCGCCTTCGCGAGATGCTCATCCTCTAGGGGCGTAATCCGCAACAAACTGTCCCGTAATGCATTCATCTCAAATGCCATATGTCTCATCCCTTTATTTTCAGGGGAATGCCTGCAATAAGCATGTACACCGTGTCGGCATGTCGGGCCACCCGCTGGTTGAGAAACCCCAGTTGATCGCGATATGAACGGGCAAGTTTGTTATCGGGCACGATGCCGAGCCCTACCTCGTTCGATACGATAATGATCGTTTCATCACACCCGTCAAGACTCTCAATGAATTCATCCACAGCTTTCATTCTCTCGTCCACGGTTTCCGGATACTCCATGAAAAGGTTCGACATCCAGACGGTCAGACAATCCACCAGGATTGTCTTGTAGGACCCTGCCACGGACTGCAGGGCCTTTCCGATATGCACCGGCTCTTCCAGCGTTTCCCACCTGGTGCCTCTCTTTTCCCTATGCTTCCGGATCCGTTCTTCCATTTCGGCATCCAGCGCCTGAGCCGTTGCCAGAAACAACCGTTTACCTTCCCGTCTCTCCGCTAGTTCCTGAGCAAAATCACTTTTACCGCTTCGGACGCCGCCGGTTATGAAAATTATCATGATTCCTCCGCACTCTCGTCAGTTTCCCCTCCCTACAACCACACCGCATAACATCCTGCCTGTCGTATTGACCGCACGCACGACGATCAATTGGTATGGCCTTCCCTTTATCCTTCAAAGATACGTCTCAAGGCATCGACGAGAATGACATTCTGATCATGCCTTTTTACGGCCACCCGAAAGTACCGATCCCCGAGCCCCTGAAACGTACTGCAGTCCCGTATGAGTATACCCTCCGGTATCAGCCGGTCTCTGACTTGTGTCGATGTTAATCCCGTCTTGTCGTCAACAGCGATGAAAAGGTAGTTTGCCGCGCTGTCGTACGCGATGATAGATGGAACGGTATTCAGCGTATCTTTTAAAAAGAGTTTTTCCTGTGCAATGTATGAACGGGTCGCCCCGATAAAAGCCGTATCACCGAGTGCCGCTGTTGCCGCGATCTGGGCAAGGCTGCTGACCGACCATGGCGTTTTGCCGTGCCGTATTGCAGTAACCCATCGTGAGGATGAGATAATATATCCGATGCGCATGCCGGGAAGACCGAAAAATTTGGTCATGGAACGTACAACGATAAGATCGTGAAACGCCGGTATTTCAGATTTGAGAGAGGCTTCTTCAACAAAGTCGACAAAAGCCTCATCGACAAGCGTCAGTGTGCCGGCATCGCGGGCACACATTAGTATCCTATGGAGCGTTTCCTTCGGTGTGAGAACACCCGTCGGATTGGCGGGGTTGCAGATATAGAGAAGATCATAGCGGTTGCGCAACATTTCACACAGCGCCGGCGCATCGATCTCAAAGTTCTGTTCTTTGTTTGTGGGAAAGTATGATACATCCGTACCGGCCATCCTGAGGCCTTTTTCATATTCGCTGAACGCCGGCGATACAATCAGGGCGGTCCGTGGTTTCATGATCTGGGGTATGAGATAGAAGAATTCTGTCGATCCGCTCCCGACGGCGATATGTTCAGGGACAGCTGTGTGATATCCGGCCAGCGCTTCCGTAAGGTCATGGGCATCAATATCCGGATAATGCAAGATCGAATCGAGCCTGCCATTAATTGCCGCTCTAAGACCCTGAGGATAGCCAAGGGGATTGATGCTGGCACTGAAATCGATGATGGTGGATTCATCGATCCCACGCAGTCTGGCTATTTCGCCGACGTTGCCGCCGTGATCTCGTGTTATGCTCACATTATCCATAATAATATCGCCGATACCGCAATCGCTAAAAACGATGCGACGAACATGATACTCCATGCCGTTGCAACATGGTCCTCAGTAATTTTTTTGATTTCGTCACCGATTGTCGGTTTTTCTACCACAGCGCTGAAATACGTATTGGCCCCCCCCAGCTGTACGCCGAGTGAGCCCGCCATGGCCGCTTCGGGGATACCACTGTTAGGGCTGGCATGCCGGTGGCCGTCACGACGCATAATGCGCCAGGCACGCTGGCCGTGACCACCCAGGACAAAACTGACGGCAACAATGAGTACCCCGGTTACCCTGGCGGGCAGCCAGTTAAATATGTCATCCATCCGGGCAGAGAAAAATCCCATATCACGGTACCGCTCGTTTTTATATCCCACCATGGAATCAAGGGTATTGACCGCCTTGTATGCCATGGCCAGTGGCACGCCGCCGACGGCAAGATACAGGATAGGTGCAACAATGCCGTCCGAGAGGTTTTCCGCTACCGTTTCGATGACGGCCCGCAGAATGTCCTCTTCATTGAGTTCGTTCGTATCCCGACCGACAATCATGGCAAGGCTCCTGCGTGCTTTGCCTATATCACCCGCATCCAGGGCTTCGATGACGAGCCGGCTTTCGTCGTAGAGCGATTTCGTAGCCAGCGTGAATGAGGCAAGGATAATTGTCACAACAATCCCCACGGTTTCGCCGAGAGCGAAGCAGGTATTGACCACAAGCCACGTTGCGGCGAACACGGGAACGGTTACGGCCATCCAGAGAACGGCACCGCCCACTCTCGCGGAAACGGGAAGTATCCCTCGCCTGATTCGCGTCTCGCAGAATCGGATCAGGCGCCCGATCACTCTCACCGGGTGCGGGACCCACCGTGGATCACCCCCGATAAGATCAACAAGGTAAGCCCAGAGCAACATACCAGGCGTCATTACAGCATCCTCCGATTATGCCGTCGCTGTGTGCATCGGGGCACCAACGCTCCGAGGCAACCGGACTGTCTCATTCATGCCCGACATCACGACTCCGTTACTCGCTGTCAGCGATACCGCCGGGCTGCTCTCTGACATGACGAAGGCCTTCCTGAAACGCTGCAATGGAATCCAGACTGATAATCTCGGGATGAGTTGTTAGAATACCCGTGGTCTTCAGGTATTCAACTTTTTCAACCGTCATTATCGTCGCATCGGCCTA
>Ga0272441_10008845_pt1 | contig 15776 bp, 12 predicted proteins | sample SSMProp6N_FD_193582 | JGI IMG/M metagenome (GOLD analysis project Ga0272441, IMG submission 193582) | Marine sediment archaeal communities from Little Sippewissett salt marsh, Falmouth, MA, United States - SSM-Prop-6N | ecosystem: Environmental > Aquatic > Marine > Wetlands > Sediment ... | reverse complement strand
AAGGAACGGGAACAGAGCATCGGGAACCGGGTCCGCGCGAAAGTGGTGAAGAACAAACTCAACCCGCCCTTTAAGCAGGCGGAATTCGACTTATTGTTCTCGGAGGGCATTTCCAAAGAAGGCGACATTCTGGATCTGGCCGTGTCCGAGAAGATCGTGCAGAAAAGCGGCTCCTGGTTTTCGTATGACGGTGAGAACCTGGGCCAAGGCCGCGAGACTACCCGGCAGTTACTCAAGGAAAACCCAGAATTGACCGCGGCCATCAAAGCCAAGGTACTCGCGGCCAAGGGTATCGCATGGGAAGGGTCCGGCGCCGAAGCTCCCGCCAATGAGGAAGAAGTGAACGCTGGAGAGTCCTAAGGAGAGACACACGCCGACCGCAATGAAGCGGCATGGGCGCCGCACGCGGCTAGGGCTCCTGGTTCTGCTCGTCTTGGCCGTGTCGCTTGCAGGGGGTGCGCTGTTTGTCAAATTCAAGCTGGAAGGCCTGCGGGCGTCGGTGCAACAAAAGATCGAATCCCGGACCGGGATGAAGGTCCGCGTTGGATCGGTGGTCGTGAACGGCCTGCGCGGTCTGCGGATTGAGGATACCGCGGTGACCTTGGACCTCGCGCAGGGGCCGATGCTCTACTTCGAGACCCCGGTCGCCTATATCTTCGTGGACATCGTCGAATTCCTGTACGGCCGAGTCCACATTGACCGCATCCAGTTGGACAACTCGTTGATCCGCGTAACAAGACCTCCAGACCGGCCCTGGATTGCCGAGGATGGATTCGCCTCGGAGCAGGATTCCGGGCTGCTGGCCATCCCTTCCTTCCGCGTGCTCGGGAAGGACTGTACCCTGGAAGTCCTTAGCGCCGCGGACAAGACCCGCCTGGTCGTGCGGGACTTCGGCTTCGACGTGTCGCGGTTGCCGGACTCCCCCGACGTCCGGGCCAAGCTCGCGGGCGCGTTCGGGCCTGAGCGGAAGGAAGCTCGGGTAGACATCCGGTTCGCGACCCCTGAAGATTTCGATTTCCGCGTGCAATGTGCGCGCCTCTCCGCGGAGGACGTGCGCGTGTTCCTGCCCGCAAGCGACCGGTTCATCGAGTCGGGCGTAACCTCGCCGAATATTCGCATCGCAGGCTATCCAGGCACCATGCTTGTCGTCGGTTTGGAGGCACCGTTCGAGAATCTGCGTGTCCGGAACCAGCCCGCCTTTCTCGGGTCCGCGCAAGGCGTGCTTACCGCGGTGGCGAACTATGACTTGGCCACGCGACTCCTGACGCTGACGGCCGCGAAAGCGGAGACGGGCGAACTGGCCGGCCGTATTGAGGGGTCGATTTCCTTTCGCACGCATGCGCCCGTGTTCGACCTGCGCCTCGAGGCCACGCAGTTCCCGGTGACCGACATTCTTGACTACCTTGTCCAGGGCCGCGCGGATGAGTACGCAACCTTCGAGGTGCAATTCCAAGAGCCGTCCCAGGCGGCGATGCGTCTCGAAGGAACCCTGGAAGCGCCGCTGATCTCCGCCAATGCCAGTATCGCCGGCGGGCAATTCTCATTCACCCCGGCGGACAAGCGCCATCCCGAAGGCGCGCTGGAATTGGGCGCGTTGCTGTTTTCGTGGGATTCTGAAACGCGCGAGCCCCGCGGGTCGTTTATGGTGACCGGCGGTGCCCTGACAGACGGCGTGAGCGGGATTACGGCCAACAATGTGTCGGGCGTGCTCACGGTGGACAACACCCGCGTGACCATCGATCCCTGCAATGCCGAGATCACGGCGAATCCGTTTGTCGGCAGCCTCGACTACGATTTTGCCACGGGCCACGGGGAATTCACGGCGAACGGCGTACTTGCCGAAATCGAGAACACCATGTTCCGTGACGCGGTCAAGCACCTGAGCGTGAAAGGCGCCGTGAGTGTGCGGTGCCACGGGGTGAAGACTGGGGACCGTTACGTATTCGATGCCGGCTTCGACGCCACCCAGGCGGAGGTCGGATACCAATGGTGGTTCCTGAAACCGGAAGGGGTGGGCGCCTCGTGCTCGAACCTTCATGTTGAACTGACCCCGAACCGCGAGGCATCGATCACGGCCGAAGCCAACGTGGCCACCTCGCCCATCGCCGTCACCGCGCACATGGCGCGTGACAAAGACAAGTGGCGGGTGCAGTCGGCCACGGCAACTTCCGACGCGCTCGACGTCGTTGCCACGGATACGTGCCTTCGCATTCCGTACAAAGCCAGCGGCGGTAAGGGCACGAACGCCCGCTACACGTGGACCCGCGACGAAGAAAGCCCGGATGGGTGGACAATGACGATAGCGGGCGACCTCGACACGCTTGCGCTGCTGCCCGAGGGAAGCGCCGCGCCGCTCGCATGTGAAGGGCTGCACGTCGACGTGACCATGGACAAGGGCCCGCAGCCCACGGGGACCGCGGCGCTGACCGCAAAACGCGCCCAGTTGCCGCGTATGGGTACTACGTGGTTTGTGCCGCTCAAGAGCGATCCCGAGGTGCTCAAGGCCTATCCACCGGTGGACTGGGCGTGGACGGCCCGCCTGGCCGGGGAGGCCGTCGAGGTCCCCCCCTGGAAAGGGAGCAACCTCGAGGCCGAAGCATACACCGACGCACGCGTGACCGGGCTCCCCAGTTTTGAGGCGGACATCGAGGGCGGCGGGCACGTCAGCGGCGCCTACCATGGCATCAAAGAGGAAAACACCTACGAAACCACCTACACGTGGACCGATGTGCCGGCATCCTGGTTGCTCGATCAGCTTAAGTTCCCGGCCGTTCTGGTCGGTACGGCCTCAGGCGAAGTCAGTTATTCCATGGACCGTGATGACCCTGGCACGCTCAAGGGTCAGGGGAACTTCGATATCCGCGACGGCCATTTCAGCGCGGACTTCCTTTTCGCCAAATTGCTTGAGGCCGGAAGCGAAGAGGGGATGTCCGCCCTGCCGCCTTCGCTCGAGTTCTCGCGGTTCAAAGCGGGCGTGGCCTTCGAGGGCGACCTGGTGAAGACGTCCGATGTAGCGCTGGTTTCGCAGGGCATTTCGTTGACCGGCGACGGCCATTTCATCACGGACGGCGATATGGATTACGACATCAAGGTCGCGATTTCGCCGGACGTAGCGGAGCGGATCGATATCCTGCGCGACAACTTCAACGTCCAGGGGCTCCGGCTCGCCCAACAGGACATCGAACTGGCCTTCAAGGTCCACGGGCCCACCTTCAAGCCGCAGGGCCGGCTTTCCGAATTCCCTTCCGTGGGCGTCACGCTGGTCAGCAGCGCGCTCGAGGTGACCAGCGACGCCGTGAAAGTTATCGATATTCCTAGAAAAATCCTCCTCGATATGCTTAGAATCGGGGGAGGCATTATGGGTGCCGCCAAGCAGTAACGGAGACGGTGCAACCGTATGGAAATTCGAATCGGCAAGAGTGCGCACGCCTGCGCCGGATGTGGGCGCGCGTTTACGCACGAGGAAACGGTGAAATCCCTGGTGCGGGTCGAGAACCGGGACTTTGTTCGCGAAGACTACTGTGCCGCGTGCTGGCAGGCCGACCGGGGCGCCAGGGCGTTCTCGACCTGGTCCACGCGCTTCTACGATCCAAAGGTTGCCGAACAGGCCCCGCCCGAGGAGTTCTCGCCGTTGCGCCAACTGTTTTATGAGGCCGTCGAGGCCACAGAACGCGCCGAAATGGCCAAGGCGTATCTGGCCGCGCAGTTGCTGCGCCGCCAGAAGGTGTTCCGGTTCATCAAGGAATCCGAGGATGCCGAAATCGAGGGGCGGGTCGCCCTGTTTTCGGACCGCATTGGCAATCGCTTCATCGAAGTGCGCGACCCCGATCTGACGCTTGCCGAGATGGAGGCGGGTCGCCAAACGCTTATTGAACGGCTCAACGAACTCGAAGGTGTCTCAGTAGCCGAAGAGAACCCCAATGGGGTGGAACATGCGGAAGAAGAACAACAAGACTAAAGGCGCTTCTGAACTGCCCTTGCCGACAGAATTCACGCCCGGACAGCTCATCATCGCCATTTGCATATTCCTTGGGGCGGCCCTGGTGTGCTTCTCGCTGGGGGTGCTGGTCGGGAAATTCGAGGCGCGTAGGTACCAGGAGGCCGGGGCGCGCCCGCCCGCGGCCACCCGCAGCAAACCTCCGGAGCTGCCGGCACCGAAACCCAACACGCCCAGCACGCAGAAACCGGCGAGGGATTCCAGCGGCGAGGGCGTACAGAAGTCGCCCCGCCCCGTCGTGATCCCCACGACGAAACCGAGGCCCCCGCGCCCTGCGCCGCCTTCGGTACACACGAAGGCAACGGAAACGACGCCTGCAACCGACAAGAACGCCCGACGTGTTACAGAGCATCCCGCGCCGACGAAACCGGCGCCGTCCGTTGCACCGGACGCAAAGCCCGAACCGCCCGCTGTGCGAACCCCGCCTAAGCCGACGTCCCCAACGCCGCCAGCGAAGCCGTCAAGCCCGGAACCGTCGAGCCCAGCCAAACCGTCCGAACCACCTGCGGCCAGGAAATCTGCGGATACCGAGGGACCCTCAGCGAAGGCGGAGCCGAAGCCATTACCGGAGGCCAAGCCGGCAACTGCGTCCGTGGAAACGGATCTCGAGAAGGCGCAGGCGTTGGAGCCTCTTGCCGAGAAGCCGGTCCAGGCCAAGAAGCCGGCGTCGCCGCCCGAGGGGACCGACACCGGCGAACCCCGGCAGCCAGCCTATGTCATCCAGGTCATGTCCTTTTCCGCCTCGAACCGCAAGAAGGCCGAGGCGTATGCCCAGGAACTGAAGGCAAAACAAGGCCTCACGCCGGAACTGGTTCTTTCGGAAGACGGCCAGTATGTCCGTGTCGTCGTGGGCAACTATCCAGACCAGGAAGCTGCACGGGCCGCCTGGGGCGAGCTGCGTAAGCGCCCGGGCTTCTCAGAGTGCTTTGTGAAGCGACGTTGAGCCGGGGGGCGGGATGCGCGAACCATGAAGGTGGCAGTGATCGGGCCAGGCGCGATGGGGTGCCTGTGCGCGGCTCGTCTCGCGCGGAGCGGCGTTGGGGTGCTGCTGGTGGACCACGACGCGGAACGGGCCGCGAGGTTGCGCGAGACCGGTATCGCCCTCGAGGATAGCGAGGGGACATTTGCCGCCCGGCCTGCCGTGGCGCTGGCCGCGCCGCCCGACGCCAACCTGATCATTGTACTCACCAAGGCGTACTCGACGGCCGACGTGGTCTTTCCGCCGGCTGTGCCGGTCCTGACGCTCCAAAATGGGCTGGGTAACGTCGAGACCATCGCCGAGCATATCGGGGCGGACCGGGTCCTGGCGGGGGCTACATGCGAAGGGGCGACGCTGCTCGGCGAAGGGCGGGTCCGCCACAGGGGGGCGGGGCCGACGGAGATCGGTTCCTGGACGCGGTGCCCCGCAGACCTCGCGGTGCACGCGCTGCAGCAGGCAGGCTTTCAGGTCGAACTCACGGACAACCCGTCCAAGACGATCTGGGAGAAGGCCGTCATCAATGCGGGCATCAATCCGGTGACCGCGCTGCTCGATGTGCCCAATGGGAAGCTCCTCGAGATCCCGGAAGCGCGACAATTGATGCGGGACCTCGTTGAAGAGGCCTGCTTGGCGGCGCAGGCCGAAGGGCACCGCTTCGAATCCCCGCTCGTGCAGCGCGTCGAGGAAGTCTGTGAGAACACCAGCGCAAACCTGTCCTCGATGCTCCAAGACGTGCGCGCGGGAAGAAGGACCGAGATAGACGCCATAAGCGGCGCGATCCTGCGCCGGGCACGGGCCGCGGCAATCGAGTTGCCCTGCACACAGATTGTCTGGCATTTGGTGAAGAGTCTGGAACAACGGTGAAGATTCCGGGTCTCAACTACACAAGTCCTCGCGCGCACGCTCCGAGCGCGTTCACCGTCAAAGAAAGGGCGGTGTTGGCGGTTGCCCCTCCTGCGGCGGCGCTGTGCATGAGGGTGGCCTTCGGGCTCTGCCGCAAGGAGATGCGCAATAGCGCGCGCTGGGATCAGGCACTGAAGGAACATGAGCACGTGATCATCGCGATCTGGCACGAGGCCATGGCCCTGGGGTCCTGGCACTTCCGCAACACGGGCTGCCACACCATGACGAGCTACAGTTTCGACGGCGAGATGGCCGCCCGCATCATACGACACTTCGGTCAGTATGCCGTGCGCGGATCCTCTTCTCGCGGGGGCTCGGAGGCGTTGACCGAGTTGGGCAAAGCGCTGGACCATGTCGAGACCGTTGGGTTGACCCTCGACGGACCGCACGGCCCGAGGCGTGTGGCAAAACCCGGGGCCGCCATCCTCGCGGCACGCAAGCAAGTCCCCATTGTTCCGGTCGCGCTCACGGTTCATCCGGCGTGGCGTCTCAACTCCTGGGACAGGTTCCCGATCCCTAAACCGTTCGCGACAATCCTGGGCATATACGGTGAACCCATACCGCCACCGCCCGATTGCTCGCAGGAAGCCATTGAGACCACGCGCGCGCGAACCGAGGCCGCGCTCAACGACCTGCACAATCGAGCCGACGCAGAACTTGCCGCAACAGGATAACCGAACTCCACGTGGGAGTTCTTTGGTGCAGATGCTGACACGGCGCCGGGCCTGCCCGGAAGGAGATTTGCCCATGAGTCTGGATACATTCCCGGTAGATGAGCGGGACATTCTGTTTGTCCTGTTCGACCAGCTCCACGTCGAGCGTCTCTTCGAGTATGAAGCGTTCGATTCCTTGTCCCGCGAAGAGGCGGACATGGTGCTCAACGAGGCGCAGCGCTTCGCGAAGAACGAGATCTGGCCCACCAATGCCGTTGCCGACCGGGAGGGCTGCACGTTCAACGGCGGCAAGGTGACGGTCCCCGAGTGCCTCCACAAGGCGTACAGAATCTATGCCGAGAACGGCTGGATCTGTCTGACGGCGCCGGAGGAGATGGGCGGGGCGGGCATGCCGTCGTCGGTGAGCGTGGCCGTGGGCGAGATTCTCACCGGGGCGAACATCGCGTTCTCGACGTACCCCGGGCTCACGCGAGGCGCGGCCAGACTCATTGCACGCTTCGGCGATGACGCCATGCGCGAGACTTTCGCGAAGCGGCTGTACAGCGGGGAGTGGGCCGGCACCATGTGTCTTACCGAACCCCAGGCCGGCTCCGCTGTCGGGGACATCAGCACGACGGCCGTCAAGAAGGGCGACGAATACCTCCTCTCCGGAAACAAGCTGTTCATTACGGCTGGGGAACACGATCTCACCCCGAACATCATTCACCTCGTGCTGGCCAAGACGCCTGGCGCCCCCAAGGGCATAAAGGGGCTCTCGCTCTTTGTCGTCCCCAAGATATGGGTCGCGCAGGACGGGAGCCTGGGTGAGCCGAACGATGTGACCTGCACCGGAATCGAGGAGAAGATGGGCATTCACGCCGCATGCACGTGCGCCCTCACGTTTGGCGACCGCGGACAGTGCCGCGGCCTGCTCTTGGGCAACGAGGGCGAGGGTCTGAAGGTCATGTTCCACCTCATGAATGAGGCCCGCATCGGAACGGGGCTGCAAGGTTTCTCCGCGGCAGCGGTGGCCTACCTCTACGCGCTGGACTATGCCAAGGAGCGAATCCAGGGCGTCGAGCTCCGCAACATGAGAGACTTCGACGCGCCCCGGGTGCCGATCATCAAACATCCCGATGTGAAACGCATGCTGTTGACCATGAAGGCGCGGGTCGAAGGGATGCGGGCGCTGCTGTACCGGGCCGCCTACTACGCAGACCTGGCCACATGCCATCCCGAACAACCGACGCGCGACCGCCACAACAAACTCCTCGAGTTGCTGACCCCGATCTGCAAGGCCTACTGCTCGGACATGGGTTTTCTGGTGACCGTGACGGCCATACAGACGTACGGCGGATACGGCTACATCCGCGAGTATCCGGTCGAGCAACTGGCGCGCGACGCGAAGATCTCCTCAATCTACGAAGGCACCAACGGCATTCAGGCCCTCGACCTGATCGGGCGCAAGATCCCCAAGAACAACGGCGAATACTACATGTTGCTCATGGCGGAGATCGCCGCGACGATAGAGGCCAACAATGGCCACCCGGTGTTGGGGCGCTTGGCCCGGCGGCTCCAAAAAGAAGTCGAGCGCGTGCGCACCGTGACCGGCAAGTTCGCCGAATCGGGGTTGCGGGGAAACATCGACTTCCCGACGTTGAACGCCGTGGCCTACCTGAATCTGCTGGGCAACACGATCCTGGGCTGGCTATTGCTCGACCAGGCCGCGATTGCCCACGACAAGCTCTCCGAAATGCTGGTCGACCGGGGAGTCGACTCGATCGATATGAGAAACCAGTTGCTATCCGAAAATGAATTGGCCCGCTATTACGACAACAAGGTCCACACAGCCGCGTTCTTCATCGAGAGTCTGCTCCCGGAAAATGCCGGCATTGCCGAAGGCATTCTTGAAGGAAGCCAGGAGATCCTCGATATTGAACTCTAACCTGAGTACGGCTCACGCAGAATGAATTGAGAGATTGAGAGATTGAGAGATTGAGAGATTGAATCATTGAGAGATTGAATCATTGAGAGATTAAGAGATCATGGTCCGGCGCAGCAGTGCGCGCGCGTGCGTGGTGGGGCGAGCGTCCCCGCGAGCCGGATACGCAGGGAGATGAGATAGGTGGACTACCCAACATTTGACGAGAAGAGCCTTGCCGCCACCGCCTTCAACCGAGCCAGGCAGCACTGGGACAAGGTGCGGCTCATGGCGACGTACCGCGACGGCCGCCACACAGGGCAGTGGGAGTCCTACACGGCGCGGGAACAGGCCGGCGAGCAACACCGGCTGACCACTGCGTGGCGCATCCTCGGCGTGCGCCCTCAGGAGCGGGTGGCCATCATGGCCCAGAACCGCCCGCGCTGGATAAACACCCTCAAGAGCCTGTTTGCGTCCAATGTTATTGCGGTGCCGGTCTACCCAACCTTGACGGCGCAGGACGCCGCGTTCATCCTTCGGGACTCAGGCGCACAGCACGTTGTAGTGGACACAGCGGAGCAGGCTCAGAAAGTCCTATCCGTATTTGATGAACTCGCGGACCTGCAGAAGATATACGTCATGGACGCTGCTGCCGGCCGGAGCGATCCGCGCGTCGCGCCGTATGACGACCTGATGGCTATGGCCGAGGGGCGCGTGGACATGGACGCCATCTACCAGCGGGTGCGCGAGATTGGCGGGGAAGACGTCGCCGCGCTCCTCTACACCTCGGGAACCACCGGGCAGCCCAAGGGCGCCGTGCTCACGAACGCCAACCTCCTCAGCCAGCGCGTTATCTTGCCCCGGCTGGACCTTGTCTCCGACGACGTCTACTTGAACCACCTGCCGTTCAGCCATTCCTTCGGCCTGACCTCGGACCTGTTGGGCAGTGCCGATGTGGGGGCGAGGCTGGTGATCGCGGAAGGGGTCGCCCCAGCGCAGATCCGCCAGGCGTTGCTCTCGATACGGCCGACCGTGCTCATGAGTGTGCCCAGGCTGTTTGAGAAGATGTACGTGAACGTTCAGCAGGTCGTGTCCCGGAAATCCCCGAGGGCGCAGAAGATCTTCCACGCGGCCCTGGGGGTCGGCAAGCAGGTGTTTGACCTCACGAACGAGGGCAAATCCATCCCGCTCGGCCTCGCGCTCAAGTACAGGCTCGCGAAGCGGGTCTTGATGAAGGTGCGCGGGCGGGCCGGACTGGATCGCGTCCGCGTCGCGTACGCGGGCGGCGGCCCCACGAGCCGGGAGCTCTGCTACTTCTTCCAAAGCCTGGGCATCGATATCTACCAGGGGTACGGACTCACGGAAACGAGCCCTGTGGCCAACGTCAACCTGCCCGGGAAGAACAAGCTGGGGACGGTTGGGCCGGCTATCCCCGGCGTTGAGGAGAAGTTGGCCGCAGATGGTGAAATACTGATTCGCGGCGACAACGTCATGAAAGGGTACTGGAATAACCCTGAGGCCACGGCTCGGGCCATCGACGCGGACGGCTGGTTCCACACCGGCGACATTGGGAAGTTCGACGCGGACGGGTACCTCACGATCATCGATCGGAAGAAGGAGTTGATCATCACCTCGGGCGGCGAGAACGTCGCGCCGCTGCCCATCGAAGCGGCCTTCAATACGGAGGCCTATATCGAGCGCGTGGTGGTCGTCGGCGACGGGCGCAAGTACCTCGCGGCCTTGGTCTGCCCAAACTTCGACATCCTCTACGATTGGGCGCGCGAGAAGGGGTTGCACTGGGATTCCGATGCCGAGCTTGCCGCGCAACCGGAGGTCGTCCGGCTGTTGGAGGAACGCGTCGAGGACGTCAACCAACGCTTCGCCCGGTTCCAGCAGATCAAAAAGATCGCGGTGATGGACCACATGTTCGCCGAAGAGACCGGCGAACTGACGCCGACGCAGAAGGTGAAGCGGCGGGTCGTCGAATCGACCTATGAGCGGGTCATCAACTCTCTATACCCCCAGGAAGAACGGCGATGAAGGACGGCGCGGGCCGCACGTCCCCGCGAGCCGGGGCTTGTTTGGTGGGGCGAGCGTCCTCGCGAGCCGTGTTCTTCCTCTTCTGATCGCCGGTCTGTTGATGGCTCGCGAGGACGCTCGCCCCACCTTCGCCAATTCCACTTCCGTGAGTAAGACAACATGGGCTCAACTGAACAGCATTGGGGCTAAGCGGATGCCGACGCACACAGAACCCACAAAGCGTCTCGGCCGCACGTCGCACGCCGCCGAGGACGCCCTGCCGATGACGCGGGCGGAGATGGACCGCCGCGGCTGGAAGGAACTCGACGTGCTCCTGGTCACGGGGGACGCCTACATGGACCATCCGTCGTTCGGCGTGGCGTTACTCGGCCGCGCGCTATGCGCGAAGGGGTACCGGGTGGGCATCGTGGCGCAACCGCGTTGGGACGCGCCGGCGGACGTCGCGCGCATGGGGCGTCCCCGGCTCTTCGCGGGGGTGACCGCGGGCGCGATGGACTCGTTGTTGGCCCACTACACGGCGTTCCGGAAGTTGCGGCGCGACGATGCCTACACGCCCGGCGGCCGCGCCGGGGCGCGCCCCAATCGTGCCAGCATCGCATACGTTAACTTGGTGCGCCAGGCCTTTCCCCGGCTCCCCGTCGTTATTGGCGGCGTCGAGGCCTCGATGCGGCGCGCCACGCACTATGATTTCTGGACCGGCAAGATCCGGCGTTCCATACTCCTCAACAGCAAGGCGGACCTCCTTGCCTACGGCATGGCCGAGCGCGCCGTGCTCGAGATCGCGCAGCGCCTCGATGCGATTGCGCCCGAGGAGGAGAGAGTACCCAAAACCTTGCACGGCATACGCGGCACGCTCTTCGCCGTTTCCTCGCTCGACGCGTTGCGTGCCGCGTCCTATGCCCCCGAGGAGCGCGACCTCATCGCGTTGCCGTCCCACGAGGCCATCCTGGCCGAGCCGAAGAAGCTTATGGAGGCCACGCTGGCCCTCGAGCGCCAAGTCCGCCAGGGCATCGCGTGGGCCGTGCAGGCAAGCGGCGGCCGGCACGTGGTATTCGCCCCGCCCGCCGAGCCCCTCAGCACAAGCGAGCTCGACGCCCTCTACGCCCTGCCCTTCACCCGCAGGCCCCACCCGTCCTACGACCAGCCCATCCCCGCGGCCGCCATGATCCAGTTCAGCGTCACCTCGCACCGGGGGTGCGCAGCGGGATGCACGTTCTGCTCCCTCACGCTGCACCAGGGCCGCCAAATCCGCTCGCGAAGCGCCCAATCCATCGAGGAGGAAGTCCGCACGCTCACCCGCCACCCGGACTGGGCCGGAAGCATCTCCGACGTGGGCGGCCCCACGGCCAACATGTGGGGCGCGCACTGCACGGCCGACCCCGCCGTGTGCAAGCGGGCCGACTGTCTCACGCCGAAGGTCTGCCGGCACTTTGCGACGAAGGAAGCCGAACTGGTCCGCCTGCTGCGGACGCTGCGTGCCGTGGAAGGCGTGAAGCACCTGCGCGTGGCCAGTGGCGTGCGCTACGACCTCAGCCGCAAGGACGCGCACTACCTGCGGGCCCTCGTGCGCGAATTCGTGGGCGGGCAACTGAAGGTGGCGCCCGAACACCGGTGCGACCGCGTCCTCCGCCTCATGCGCAAACCCAAATTCGAGACCTTCGAGGCGTTCCTTCGCCTTTTCGAGCAAGAATCCCGGCGCGCGGCCAAAGAGCAGTACGTGATTCCCTACTTCATCAGCGCCTTCCCCGGCTGCACCGACGAAGACATGCGCGCCCTCGCCCAATGGCTCCGGCAGCGTGGCTGGAAACCCCGCCAGGTTCAGTGCTTCATCCCCACCCCCGGCACCGTCGCCACCGCCATGTACTGCGCGGGCATCGATCCCGACTGCCACCCCATCCACGTCGCACGCTCCGACAAGGAGCGGCTGCGCCAACACCGCATCCTGATCCCCCGAAGCTGGTGGTGAAGCGAAGCCGGCAGTTCGTTCCCCCTGTGCGAAGGTTCTATCCCTTCGCGAAGTACTTCACCCCGGGGAGACCCTCGAAGTGGGCGTCTTGAGTCCAAAGGGTAGCGTTCCGGTCTTGGGTTGCCGCGAGGATAAGGCTATCCGCCATGGGGAGGCCGTATTCGAGACTCAACCGGGCGCCAGCCATTGCTATCTCCGCCGTCACGTCTACAACGCTGCCCTTTTGCATGGCGGCGGCCACTTCAAGTGCCTCGGTCGCACGCCGTTCCCGGAGAATCACCTTGAAGACCTCGTATATCGTAACAGCAGGAACAACGAGTGAAGCCTCGTCTCTCAACGGCGGGCGGAAACGCGCGGCATTCGCTCCGCCGGCAACATACTCGAGCCACCCCGAAGAGTCGACGACATTCATGCTCTGTCTTCCTCTCGCTCAAACGCCGTGTCGATCCCTGGAAGAAACCCTTCCAGCTCGGCAATGTCGCGTTGAGGAATGAGTTCGATTCGCCCCTCATACTCGACGACGACCATCTTCTGGCCCGGTCGAAGATGCAGATTGTCGCGGACAGGTCGAGGAATAACGACCTGGAATTTCGGTGACACGGTCACGGTCTGCATGATAGCGCCTCCATCGATAAAGATTGGTATTACAATACCTCAATCGAACCAGCCCCGTCAACGACGCCCGGTGAGACTCTATCCCGTGGAGGTGTAGTCGTGAAGATTCTGGCCAACGAGAACTTCCCCGGCGCACTGGCTCTACAAGGACCAACCTGTGCGGTAAGGCCTGCGGACCCATTCGTTGGCTTCGTCGAAGTTGGTGACCTCGAGGTTCGGGGCGTCCCATTGGAGTATGTGGCCGGGGAAACGGCGCGCGATGTTGCCGAGCAGGGCGAACTCGGTCAGCGGGCCGGAGTAGTCGAAGTGGGCGCCGGCGGGCGTCTTGTCCTTGCACGCGCGAATCCAGTCGCCTTCGTGCGTGCCGACGACGCGCGGGATCGTCTTCTCGGGGACGTTGTACGCCTGCATGGCGGACTCGGGGATCAGGCGCGGGCTGTCGCCGTACACGCCGCAGAGGAGGGTCCCCTTGTCGCCGCGGAACAACACGCCGCCTTCGGCCGGCAAGCTGCGGTCTTCCTCGAGCTCGACGGGGCGGGGCGGCTCGAGCCCTTCGTACCACGTCACGGTGAGCGGCGGCAGGTCTTCGCGCGCAGGACAGCGGAACGTCACAATGGCCGCGAGGGGGTGGGTCTCGGCGTTTCCGCCCATGACGGACGCCTCGACCGTGTCGGGCGGCCCGAGCTTGAGCGCGGTGTAAACGGGGTCCAATGTGTGCACGCCGCGATCGCCCATCATGCCGCAGCCGAAGTCCCACCAGCAGCGCCACACCCTCGGGTGATACGCCGGGTGATAGGGCCGCTCGGGCGCGGGCCCGAGCCAGAGGTCCCACTCGAGGCCGGCCGGTACCGGCGGCGAGTCCTCAGGGCGGTCGCTCCACTTCGAGCTCCACGAGGCATGCCCGGGCGGGTAGTAGGACAGACTGCACCACGCGTCGACCTGCGTGACCGTGCCGATGGCGCCGTCCCAGATCCATTCGCAAATCAGGCGCAGGCCTTCCATCGAGTGGCCCTGGATGCCCATCTGCGTGGCGACGCCGGCCTCGCGTGCGGCACGGGCGAGGGTGCGGGCTTCGTAGACGTCGTGCGTGAGCGGTTTCTGGCAGTACACGTGCAGGCCGGACTGGATGGCGGCCATGGCGATGACGGCATGGGTGTGGTCCGGAGTGGCGATGACCACGCCGTCGAGGTCCTTCTGTTTGTCGAGCATCTCACGGTAGTCGCTGTAGACCTTGGCCTCGGGGTATTTCGCAAAAACCTTGGCCGCGTAATTCGGGTCGACGTCGCACAGCGCAACGATGTTCTCGCCCGCGCATTCATTGAGGTTGTGGGCGCCCATGCCCCCGACGCCGATACCCGCGATGTTCATGCGTTCACTCGGCGCCGCGCCCTGCGACCCTGCAAGTACGTGCCTGGGCACAATCGTGAATGCGCCTGCCGCCGCGGTGGCGGCAAGGAAACGGCGCCGGCTGGTCTTGGCTTGCTGCATTACGCGCTCCTTCTTGTTCATTGTGCGGCTATTCCCACCGTTTCTTGGCAAGCATGCGCAGAAGCAGGGGACCCACCGGACTGCGCTGCAGGCCAATGAACAGGCGATTCTTGCGTCCAGGAATGAAGACGGGCCGGTTCTGTTCGAGCGCCGCCAGCGACTCCTCGACCACGGCCTCTGCGGTCATCCACAAACCCTTGGCGACATCCGTGCGCTTGAAGCTCTCGAACTCCGCCGTGTCGTGAAACTCCGTATACGTGAAGCCCGGACAAAGCGTCTGCACGCGCACACCCGTGTTGACCAGTTCCTTTGCAAGCGCTTCGGCAAAGGTGATGAGATACATCTTCGTCGCGCAGTACGTCACGGCGTTCGGCATGGCGAGGTACGCGGCCCCGGAAGACACATGGATGATGTCGCCCTGCTTGCGCGCGATCATGCCGGGCAGGGCCGCGTGAGTCAGCCGCACGCTGGCCAGCACATGGACGTGGATCATGGCGAGATGCTTGGCCAGGTCCACGTCGGCAAAAAAACCCATGGTGCCGAAGCCCGCGCTGTGGACCAACATGTCCAGGTTGGAAATCGCGCGAATCCGTTCCTCGACGCGCGCCACATCCTCCGCCTTGGACAGGTCCGCCACCAGGATTTCAGCGGAGACCGAATGCTTCTGCCCAAGCTCATCAGCCAGCGCCTGCAGTTTGTCCTGCCGCCGCGCCAAGAGCACGACGCCATAGCCGTCCGCGGCCAAACGCCGCGCAAACGCCGCGCCGATCCCGCTCGACGCCCCCGTAATCAATGCCGTCTTCGTGTCGTTTCCCATGCTTCCGCCCACCTTGTCCCTTGTACGCGGCAAGATGCCGCGTCTACGTTGCCCAAGCCTATCACACCGCCCGCGATATTCCCAGCACGGAGCAAGGCATTCGGAAACAGACAAGACCACTTGACGACAAGGCAATTGTCCGAAATCGTCCTGTTTCCGAAAGGGTGCTGCTCCCCTATTACCGCTTCCGGACGCGCCCGCATCCAGCCAAACACGGGCGGAGGGCCGCAGCAAAACAGGGACTGACGCAAGCGTGAGTCCCCGAGCGCGACGGGTCTGATAATCATCTAGGCGGCTCCTCCGTCGGGTCGTGATACTCTCGTGTGTTGAAAAACCGCCGAGAGGCACAACCCGAGAGGAGGAGGCCGTGAAGACACTATACGCAGGAATCGATTTG
>Ga0272441_10008844_pt1 | contig 15776 bp, 11 predicted proteins | sample SSMProp6N_FD_193582 | JGI IMG/M metagenome (GOLD analysis project Ga0272441, IMG submission 193582) | Marine sediment archaeal communities from Little Sippewissett salt marsh, Falmouth, MA, United States - SSM-Prop-6N | ecosystem: Environmental > Aquatic > Marine > Wetlands > Sediment ... | reverse complement strand
CAAGGCCGCGGACGGCGCCGCGCACTGCCCCTGATGCTAAGCGTTAGGTAAGTCACGATGATGACGGAAATGAACATGGAACTGGTTTCAGAACCCATCAAGCCCGTTGTCTCGACCATCGATCCGAGTGCGATGGCCGTGGGGAGTCCAGGCCTGCCCCGCGAGTTCGTCTGGCGTGGCGAGCCGCTTGGGGTGGCTGCGGTGCTTCGCACCTGGCGGGAGACCGGACCGTGCACACACGGCAGTTCGGAATCGTACGTGCGGAAGCACTGGTTTGAGGTACAGACGACGGGCAATCGGCGAGCGAGAATCTACTTCGAGAGGCAGCCTCGTGGTCACGACCGGATGAAGCGATGGTGGCTGTTCAGCATCGAACAGGGGAACGATGAGTAGTACAGAGAAACCCCAGCGGAGGCCGGGGTTTCTCTTGGTTGGATTCTGCTTCGAGCCTATTTCGCAAGTGCCGCTTGCGCAGCGGCTAGTCTCGCAATGGGCACGCGGTAGGGGCTGCAGCTGACGTAGTCGAGGCCGACATTGTGACAGAAGGCGACCGACTTCGGCTCCCCGCCGTGCTCGCCGCAGATCCCGATTTTGAGGTTCTTGCGTGTCTTCTTGCCGAGCGTGACCGCAGTCTCTACTAGCCGGCCGACGCCGTCCTGGTCGAGTACTTGGAACGGATCGTATGCATAGACGCCCATCTTGACGTAGTCCTTGAGGAACTTCCCGGCGTCGTCGCGTGAGAACCCGCAGCCCATCTGCGTCAGATCGTTCGTCCCGAACGAGAAGAACTCCGCTTCCTTCGCGATCTCATCCGCGGTGATTGCGGCGCGAGGAACCTCGATCATCGTGCCGATCAAGACGCTCAGCTTGACGCCCCTTTTCTTTTCAACGTCGGCGATCGTGCGTTCGACGATTGCCTTCTGGTTCGCCAGTTCCTTCACGTGTCCGACCAGCGGGATCATGATTTCGGGCTTCGATCCCTTGACCGCCACGGCGGCCTCGCAGATTGCGCGCGTCTGCATCTCGGTCACTTCTGGATAGGTGATCCCAAGACGGCAGCCGCGATGGCCGAGCATCGGATTGAACTCATGTAGCGACTCGACGAGCCGCTTGATGTCGGACGGGCGCACGCCCATCGTCTCGGCCATCTCCTTCTGTCCGTCTGCATCCTGCGGCAGAAACTCGTGAAGCGGCGGATCGAGGAGTCGGACGGTGCACGGTCTCCCCTTGAGCGCTTTGAAGATCCCGGTGAAGTCCTTCCTCTGCAGCGGGAGCAGTTCGCGGAGCGCCTGCTTGTACTGCTTGATCGCGTCGACAGCCTTGGCGTTCTTCCGGCACGCCTTCTGCAGCGCACTGAGATCTACGATTCCGTGGGTCTCGCGCAGGTCCTTCACCGTCTCCGCCACGAGAATCAGGCGCCGGAACGAGACGATGCGGTGGCCCTCGAAGAACATGTGCTCGGTCCGGCAGAGGCCGATCCCTTCCGCGCCGAACTTGACCGCAACGGCTGTGTCGTGCGGCGTGTCGGCGTTGGTGCGAACGCCGAGCCTCCGGTACTTGTCCGCGAGCTTCATGATGGTGCCGAACGGGCCGGTCAGGCTCGGCTCGACGGTATCGATCTGGCCCTTGTAGACCAGGCCGCTGGACCCGTTCAGCGAGATCCAGTCGCCCTCTTTGATCGTCACGCCGCCACACGCGAAGCGCTTCGTCTTGTAGTTGATGTTGACGTCTACGACACCGGCGACGCAGCATCTTCCCATGCCCCGGGCGACGACGGCGGCGTGCGACGTCATGCCGCCACGTGACGTCAGAATCCCTGCCGCGGCGTCCATGCCACCGATGTCTTCGGGGCTGGTCTCGGTACGGCAGAGGATGACGCGCTTGCCCTTGGCGGCCCACGCCTCGGCGTCCTCCGCGGTGAACACGACCTGTCCTGTGGCGGCACCGGGCGAGGCGGGAAGTCCTACGGCAATCTGCCGGGCCTTGTCCTCCGATGCCTTGACGAACACGGGATGGAGCAGCTGATCGAGAGACGCCGGATCGACGCGCAGCACTGCCTGCTTCTCGGTGATCAGCTTCTCCTTGGCGAGATCGGTAGCGATGCGCACGGCAGCCTGGGCCGTCCGTTTTCCGTTTCGCGTCTGCAGGATGTAGAGCTTCCCGTTCTCGATCGTGAACTCGAGGTCCTGCATGTCCTTGTAGTGCTTCTCCAGCTTGACGCGGATCGCATCGAGCTGCTTGAACACTTTGGGCATGACTTCCTCGAGCGACGCGTAGTTCGCCTTTCGATCCTTCTCGCTGACGTTTTGCGACTTCGCCCACGCCCGAGATCCCTTGAGCGTGATCTGCTGGGGTGTACGAATGCCGGCGACGACGTCCTCGCCCTGGGCGTTCACGAGATACTCCCCGTAGAAGTACTTGTTGTCCCCCGTCGACGGATCGCGCGTGAACGCGACGCCGGTGGCGGAGCTTCCGCCGCTGTTGCCGAAGACCATCGTCTGCACGTTGACCGCGGTTCCGAGGAGGCCGCGGATGTCGTTCAGCTGGCGGTACTTTGCCGCGCGCGGCGTGTTCCAGGAGCGGAAGACGGCGTCGATCCCGGCGTAGAGCTGCTCCATCGGGCTGGTCGGGAACGCCTTGCCGGTGGCCTTCTTGTAGACCGCCTTGTAGCGCTCGATGACCTCGATGAGTCCGGCCACGCTCAGGTCGGTGTCGAGCTTCGCTCGCTTCGCCTTCTTGACCGCCTCGAGCTCGTGCTCGAACGCGTGGTGGTCGACGCCCATCACGACGTTTCCGAACATCTGGATGAAGCGTCGATAGGAGTCCATCACGAAGCGTTCGTTGCCGCTCGATGCGATCAGAGCCTTGATCGTCGCCGGCGTGAGACCGAGGTTGAGGACGGTGTCCATCATCCCCGGCATCGAAACGGCGGCGCCCGATCGGACGGACAGGAGGAGGGGGTTGGGCCCCGCTCCGAACGTCTTGCCCGTGGCCTTCTCAAGCTGCTTAAGCGCCGCGTCGATCTCCGGTTTCAATAAGGCGAGCAGCTTCGTCTTCCCGAGCTTGTAGTAGGCATCGCAGGCCTCGGTCGTGCACGTGAAGCCCGGGGGCACCGGGAGGCCCAAACTCGCCATCTCAGCGAGGTTAGCGCCCTTTCCGCCGAGCAGCTCCTTCATCTTAGCGTCGCCATCCGATTGGTCCTTGCTGAAGAAGTAGACGTACTTCATCCCTAGTTGAGCACCTCCGTGTTTTTCCCTGTCTACTCGCAGAACAGCGCCTCGACGAACTCGGTCGCCGAGAACGCATGCAGATCTTCGGCCGTTTCGCCCACACCGACAAACAGGATCGGGACGTCGAGCCTCTCACGAATCGCGAGGACCACGCCGCCTTTCGCCGTGCTATCGAGCTTCGTCAGAACAAGCCCCGTGACGTCGATGGCGTCGTGAAACCGCTCGGCCTGCGAGAGACCATTTTGTCCGGTCGTCGCATCGAGCACAAGAAGCCGCTCATCCGATCTGCGGCCGAGCTTCTTGGCCACCGTGCGCTCGATCTTGCGTAGTTCTTCCATCAGATTGTGCTTGGTCTGGAGTCTCCCTGCGGTGTCTATGAACAGCACGCCGCCGGTGCGATTGACGTGCTCGACGGCGTCGAAAGCCACGGCGGCCGGGTCGGCGCCGTGCTGCTGCTTGATCAGGTCTGCGCCGATGCGCTCCGCCCAGACGCCGAGCTGCTCGACGGCCGCAGCGCGGAACGTGTCCGCCGCGGCAAATGTGATCGCGAGCTTCGGGTTCTCGTCGCGGAGGTGAGAGGCGAGCTTGGCGATCGTCGTCGTCTTGCCCACGCCGTTGACGCCGGCGACGAGAAGCACGGTCGGCGCTCCATCGGTTCGCAGGTTCAGCGTCCGCTGTGATTCTCCGAGGCACTCTAGGACGAGATCCTTCAGAACCTCCAATGGCTCGCGATTGCTCCGCCGCACCGCTTCGGCAAGGCGTCCGGCGAAGTCGATCGCGATCTGCGCGCCGACGTCGCCTCCGATGAGGATCTCTTCAATCCGCTCGAGGTCCTCGTCGGTAAGACGAGCGCGGCCGCGCAGGAGCTTGGCCAAGGAGTCGGTCAGATCGGATCGGGTTCTCGTGAGCCCGGTCCGCAGTCGATCGAGCCAGGCCACTACATCTCCTCAGGAGCGTTCACGCCGAGGATGGCGAGGCTCTCGCGAAGGACGAGAGAGAGCCCGCGCAGCAGGGCCAAGCGCGCGCGCGTGAGAGGTTCATTATCGGTCAGCACGCGATGCCTGTCGTAGTAGGCGTGGAAGCTGCGCGCGAGCTGCAGCGCGTAGTCAGCGACCAGGTGCGGTGCGAAGGAGAGCGCCGCGGTTTCCACGAGAGCCGGAAAGCGGTCGAGCGTCTTGATAAGGTGGAGTTCCTCCGGCTCGATGAGGGGTGTGAGATCGATCTGTGTCCAGCCGACCTCGTCCAGTTGCTGCTTCGCAAACGGGCTCTCCGCATTTCGGAAGATCGATGCGATTCGTGTGTGCGCGTACTGTACGTAAGTTGCCGGATTGTCGAGAGACTCGCTTCGCGCCAGGTCGAGGTCGAAGTCGAGGTGGGCTTCCGGCTTTCGCGAGATCATGAAATAGCGGACGATGTCCGATCCGAGTTCGTCGATCAGGTCTCTCAGTGTGACGAAACGGCCGGCCCGCGTAGACATCTTCAGCGTCTCGCCGCCCTCCTTGAGGCTGACGAATTGATGCACGGCGTAGGAGAGCCAGTCGACGTCGTAGCCCAGGATGCGCATCGCTGCCTTCATACAGGACTGCTCGGCATGGTGGTCGGCGCCCTGTACATTGATCACACGGCGGAATTCGCGCTCGTGCTTGCTGATGTGGTAAGCGATGTCGACCATCAGGTACGTGTACGACTTCTCCTCGTCGCTACGTTGAAGCACTGAGTCCTTGACCCCTCCATGTTCTTCGGCCTTCAGCCAGACCGCGCCGTCCTGCTCGTATGTCCCGCCAGCGGCCTTGAGGTATTCGAGAGCCGCATCGACCTTTCCGGCGTCGTGGAGCGTGGCTTCACTGAACCAGTGGTCGAACCGAACGCCGAGCTTCTTGAGGTCGTCCTTGATCCGAGCCGTCATTCGCTCGACGGCCTTCCGGCGGTAGAAAGTCCTCGCGTCATCGGTGAACGCCTCGAAGGAAACAATCGGCACGTTGCTCTCAACCTCATGTTGGAGATCCTGTGCGATGTCCACCAGATAGTCACCGAAGTAGCCGTCTTCGGGAATGGCGTGCGCTTCGCCTAGCAGTTCCCGATGTCGGACCCACAGCGATTGGGCGAGGAGATCGATCTGGCGTCCCTCGTCGTTGAAGTAGTACTCTCGTTGCACGTCGAACCCCAGGCGCCCGTAGAGATTGGCAAGGACGTCGCCGAGGACGGCCTGACGACCGTGGCCGACGGTCAACGGACCGGTCGGGTTCGAGCTGACGAACTCGATCTGGAGGCTCTCTCCCTTTCCGAGGTCGGAGTGCCCGTAGCGGTTGCCGTGACGCAACAGGTGCGAGAGCGCCGCTTGGACCGCCGTCGGCTGGAAGAAGAAGTTCACGAAACCGGGGCCCGCGACGCGAACTTCGCGAAAGGAGGCTCCGGCGTCTGACGTCTCCAGTTGCTGCACGAGCCTTTCGGCGAAGTCGCGTGGTGGCAGCCCTGCGTTCGAGGCCGCTACGAGGGCGAGATTGGATGAGAAGTCGCCGTGCTCCGGCCGGTCAGTCGGCCGAACGACCGACTTGTTGGATGGAGGAGGCTCTCCGAAGGCGCCGCGATAGGCTGAAGAGACGGCCGCCGAGATCAGGGTCTCAAGGTACGTTGACATGAGGGGGAGAGGATACTGCAAAGGCTACTTCTCGACGACGAAACGGAGGCCGGTTTTCGTCAGCCCGTCGATCCTGAGCTCCATGAATCCGGGGATGACCTTGATCGGGGAACCGCCGTCTCGTTCGATCAAACGTCGAGCGATGGCGATTGCTTTCACCGTCTGGTTGACGGCGCCTGCCCCGATTGCGTGCACCTCGACGACGCCGTCTTGCTCGAGGGCGCCGGCGAGAGCACCGGCAACGGAGTTGGGGTTGGAGCGCGACGCAACTTTCAGGGTTTCCATGCTTCGTCCTCCGAGGTGCACGGATTCCGGCTTCGAGGGTCAGCGTGCTCGGGAAATCAGTATAGTGACGGGTTTGGGGAGCGTCAATGGCCGGCCGGCCGTTGAAAGACCCTTCTCTACGGGTATCGCCAGGTGGGACGACAAGATTCCCCACATGTTCTCCGGTATTCCTTGGGCTTCTTCTCCGTTAGGTTTGATGATCTCTGGAACCTCGTGTAGTGTATCGTGTTTGTCCGCCCGCACTTGCGAGATGCCCTTCGGCCGCTCGACTGGACGAACAAAGCACTGCGGTAATGCCGAGGGAGAGGAGCAACATGAGATCGGGGCTGCGCTGCACGTGCTGGATCGCGTTTGCGCTGAGCGCTGTGTCGATCGTGGCCCCCGCGCACACCGTTGCAGAACTGGAAATGATCGCCCGCTCCGCTGTCGTTCGCGAGGTGAGTATGGCGGCGGGACTGTCACTTGCCAGCTTCTATGCGACCGCCGTTCCGCTCACGGACCTCGAGGAACGGGCGAAGAGTGGAAGTACGGCGGGAATTCGTCTGGCTGCGCGGACGGCCATGGACATCCTGTCCGATCCACTTCAGCTCTTGGTGGAACAGCCCGCGAACGATCTGAAGGAGCTGGCGATCTCCGGCGTGACCTCGGACGTACGGCTCGACGCGGCCCGTGCGTACTACATCAAGATCCGCGAGGCTCTCACGGCCGCGAGGCTGACGGCGGATGCGGAAGGAAGCGAGAGCGAGGAACTCGCGTTGGCGGCCGGGGAGGCGCTTTCCGGGTTCTACACGTCGTTTGAGGTCATGCCCGCGGCGGAACTCATGGAACAGGCGGTCGGGGGGACAACTCCCGGACTGCGGACCGCCGCAGGTCTAGCGCTCGGGACACATCTCATTCGGACCTCTTCGCTGACGGAGGGGGAGATTGTCGTGAAGATCATGGAGCACACGATCGTGCACACGGAACTTGCCGAGGCATACATGCTCCTTCTTGCTCATCGGTGGCGCGAGGGCGGTGGTGCATGAGGATCCGGCGGGTGCTCTTCATCTGCTTCCTTCCTTTGCTGGTGGGGGCGATGCTTGTGGCGGGGCAAGGCTACGACGAGATGCCGGTCGACGCGAAGATCCTCCCTCTCGGCGTGCGGGGGATGGGCTGGGGCGACCTGGAGCCCGGCGTACGTGGGGGCACGTTCTACCTCTCCGCTCCCGGGAATCCGAACCGATGGAACCCGATGACGGCGACGGAGACGTCGACGACACTCTACACGAATCACATCTACCACGGCATGGTCTATCTGAATCCGGTCACGGGCGTCATCGATCCTCTCTTGGCCAAGAGCTGGGAGATCTCGGAGGAAGGCCGGACGATTGCTTTCCATCTTCGTCGTGGGCTGCGTTGGTCGGACGGCGAACCGTTCACCGCCGCTGACGTACTGTTCACTTTTCGCGATGTTATCCTGAACGAGGAGATTACCACCGTTGCCCGTGACGGGCTTCGCCTTCCCGACGGGACTCTTCCGATCATCGAGAAGACGGACGACTACACGGTACGCGTTACGACCTCCAGCCCCTTCCGCCCGATCCTCTCTGCGATGGGGCAGAAGATCTTGCCGAAGCACAAGCTGGAGCATCTTGTCCACAAGCTGAATCCGGACGTTGAGCCCGGAACCTTCGACACCGCTCTCGGTCTCGACATGCACCTCGCGGACATCGTCGGGATGGGCCCATATGTCCCGGCGAGCTTCGCGCCTGATCAGCAGGTCGTTTTCGAACGAAACCCCTACTACTACGTCTACGATGCAGAAGGAATCCAGCTTCCATACTTTGACAGGCGGGTGGTGTTGATCGTCTCGAGCGACGACGTGACGTTGCTGAAGTTTCTCAACGGGGAGATCGACGGGTATGCACCGCGCACGAGCGATCTTCCGTTTCTGATGGGGAAGGCAGCGCTGCGGGACTTCACGGTGAAGCTCGACCCCGCCGTTGGGACGTATGGCAGCTCGTGGATCGCTTTCAATCAGGACATTGGCCTGGCTGACGGGACCGACGAGAACAAGCGGACACTCTATAGGGATCGAACATTCAGGCAAGCTTTCGCGCACCTGCTTGATAAGGAGGCGATGATCGAGTCGATCTTCCACGGACTTGCGCTGCCCCAGTGGAGCCCCTTGAGCTTCGGCTCTCCCTTCTACGCCGGTCGAGAGAGTTACGGGGGGACGCTGAATGAGACTGACGCGGTGGTGTTCGAATACGACCTGGACGAGGCGTCACGCCTGCTTGACAGCATCGGAGTCATCGACCGGGGCAATGACGGGTGGCGTGACTACGAGGACGGTACGCGCGTGGTGATTTCGCTTTCCACGGTGTCAGGCCTCTCCGACTTCGAGGGTATGGCCGTCATCATCAGCGACCGCGCACGGCTCGTCGGCCTCGATGTGCGGCTTGCTCCTGGCGAGGCGAACGCTGTGCTCACTGCGATGTTCACCGGGTCGTTCGACGCACTCATTCTCGCATTCACGGGCGGAAACGAGCCGCACAGCCTGGGCAGCCTGTATACGGAGTGCGGGCGCCTCCACTTCTGGCGTCAGAGCGCCTGTGACGAACCGACGGAGGTTGACATCGCGTTCTCCGAGCTGTTCGGCGAGGGGGTTGCGACGCTGGACGCCGAGGAGGCTTTCGAAATCTACGCCGAGATTCAGCGACTGGCGGCCGAGGACGCGGCCTTGATCTACACGGCGTACGCCGCCTTTCGCTACGCGTTCTACGACTACGTCGGCAACGCCGAGATGGCGAATCCGAATGGCCATGCGACCGGGCACAGTGGCAATGCGTGCGACTTCGTCTTCGATCGACGTCTCCTGCCGTAGCGCGTGTGGGTGTCTTCGATCGACATCGGTCGCCACCTCCTGCCGTAGCGCGACGTGGCGACGCGGTGTGCCGTGTTGTCGCGTTGCGGTAGGATCCTGAATCGATGGGCGCGTACGTCCTGCGACGGGTACTGCTCATGCTTCCCCTACTGCTCCTGATCTCCTTCGTTTCATTCTTGGTGGTCGACATGCTGCCCGGCGATTATGTGACGGGTCTGGAAGCGAATCCGGACTTCAGTCAGGAGACGCTCGATCGGCTCCGCGCGCAGCTTGGCCTCGACGAACCGCCTCTGGTTCGGTACGTCCATTGGTTGTGGCGCGTCGTGCGCTACGGGGACTTCGGGAACTCGCTGGAGACTTCGCTGCCTGTATTCCAGACGCTGTTCATGGGGAATCGGCTTCTGCGCACCATCATCATCTCCGGGACGACGATCCTCTTCATGTGGCTGGTAGCGCTGCCGCTTGGGATCTACATGGCAATGCACCAACATCGGTTGAGCGACCACGCGCTCACCCTGGTCGGCCTGATCGTCCTCTCCATTCCGGGGTTCGTGATCGGGCTTGTCATCCTGTGGGCGATGGTCAGCGTATTCGATGTGGGGGCGCTCGGACTGGGGGTCGGGGGTCTCCTCGATCGACGCTTCATCGGGGCTCCTCTGTCCTGGGGAAAGCTTGCCAACCTCCTCTGGCACTTGTGGCCCATTTGGCTGGTGGTTGGGCTCAACGGGGCCGCGGGCCTCATGCGCTACGCGCGCGGCTCGCTACTCGATGAGTTGGGCAAGCCGTACGGTCGCACGGCCAGGGGCAAAGGATTGAGCGAGCGGTCCGTCGTCTGCCGTCACGCGCTCCGGAACGCCGTCAACCCGCTGATCAGCATCCTCGGAATGCAGCTGCCGCGTCTGGTCGCCGGGTCACTCATCGTGTCGGTCGTCTTCGGACTCAACACGGTCGAAGGCGCTTTCTGGTACGCCATCCTGAAGCGAGATCCCTTCGTTGTGCTTGGGGGGCTCCTGTTCTTTGGAGTCTTCCTGATGCTCGGAAACCTTCTGGCCGATCTCATGCTCGCCTGGAGCGATCCGAGGATTCGACTCGATCGATGATGAGAGAGCGCAGAGCGCATTCGAATTCGGGCAGCGCGCTGGAGACAGGTCGGATGTGGCGTGCGTGGCGACGGCATCCGTTGACACGCATCGGCGGATCGATTCTCGTCGCGTTCCTGTTCCTCGCTGGCTTCGCCGGCTTCCTCTCACCGTACGGATATCGCGATCAGAACAGCGGGCGCTCGTACGCTCCTCCGACGCGCGTGCACGTTCACGACGAACGCGGCTTCAGCCTCCGGCCGTTCGTGTACCGATCGACTGCCGTCGCCGATCCGGAGACGCGGGTGCGGAGCTTCGTCGAGGATCCGACCGAGAGGTACTACGTGCGGTTCTTCGTGCGTGGCGCGCCGTACAGGCTGCTGGGCCTGTTCGCGACCGACGTTCACTTGTTCGGTGTTCGTTCGGAGAGCGGCGCGAGGGATGCATCGATCCACCTGTTCGGCGCGGACCGCTTCGGACGCGACCTGTTCACTCGAACGCTCGTCGGAGGACGCATCTCGCTTGCGGTGGGGCCGTTCGTCGTTTTGCTCCTACTCCCGATTGCCCTTCTTGCAGGGGGAGTCTCCGGATACTTCGGCGGTGTGACCGACACCGTGATTCAGCGGATCGGAGAGAGTGTGATGCTGATGCCGAGCTTGCCGGTCGTGCTCATCGTCGGTTCGGCCCTCGTTGGCAGAGGTGCAACGCCCCTCGTCGTCTTTCTCGGTGTCCTGGCCACGCTCGCGGTGGTCGGCTGGGCCCATGTCGCGCGAGTCGTCCGCGGGCAGGTGATCTCCCTGCGCGAGATGGATTTCGTCGTTACGGCGCGAGCGTCCGGAGCCGGCAACTTGCGGATTCTGTTCCGGCATATTCTCCCTCACACGACGTCCTACCTCGTGGTAACCGCGACACTCCTTATTCCTGGGACCATGCTCACCGAGGCCTCGCTCAGTTTCCTCGGGTTCGGGATTCGCGAGCCGATGGTCAGCTGGGGCGGCCTTCTCAGCGTTGCGATGGACGTGACGGTCATCGATCAATACCCGTGGTTCCTGATCCCGGCCGGATTCATCGTCGGCAGTGTCTGCGCATTCACGCTCGTCGGAGAGGCGCTTCGAGACACGTTTGACGTTCTCTCCGGCGTCGGGAGGAGGAAGCGACGGTGATCGGCGGAGCGCTACGCGGAGACGTTCTGAGAATCGGCGAAACATTGCATCAGGTCAGGGATTCCGTTACTCTTACTCGTCTTGATCCGCGGTGGATCGCGGCGAGACAGAGGGGGTGAGTTATGGAACGGATCGAACCGACGTTCATCGAAGAGGAGATGGAGCAGTCCTACATCAACTACGCGATGAGCGTCATCCGAGGGCGGGCGATTCCTGACGTTCGTGACGGGTTGAAGCCGGTCCAGAGGCGAATCCTGTACGGGATGCGTGAGCTGGGTGTGACGCCCAACAAACCACACCGGAAGTCTGCGCGCGTGGTCGGCGAAGTCATGGGTAAGTTCCATCCTCACGGCGACATGGCGATCTACGACACGATGGTCAATATGGCGCAGCCCTTCTCGTATCGATATCCGCTCGTGGACGGGCAGGGGAACTTCGGCTCGATCGACGGCGACTCCGCCGCCGCGACCCGCTACACCGAGGCGAGACTCACTCCCATCGCGACGGAGTTCCTTGAGGAGATCGGCGAGGGGACGGTCGACTGGCAGCCGAACTTCGACGACTCCCTCGAGGAGCCGATCGTTCTTCCGGCGAAGGTCCCGAATCTCCTGATGAACGGGGCATGGGGAATCTCCGTTGGGATGACGACGCAGATTCCGCCTCACCACCTCGGGGAGCTGATCGACGGAACCATCGCGTTGATGGACGACCCGTTCATCTCGACGAAGGACCTGATGCGCTACATCCCGGGGCCGGATTTCCCGACCGGAGGCGTCATCATGGGCCGCTCCGGCATCGATGAGATGTACCGGACAGGGCACGGGAAAATGACGCTTCGCGGCAAGGCCACGATCGAGGACGACCGGATCATCATCACCGAGATCCCGTATCTCGTACGGAAGTCGACGATCGTCGAGTCGATCGCGACGAAGGTGCAGGCGGGCGAAATCGATGGAATCTCCGATCTTCGTGACGAGTCGGATCGCGAGGGTCTACGGATCGTTGTCGAGATGAAGCGTTCGGCGACGCCGAACGTGGTTCTGAATCAGCTCTTCAAGTTCACGCCGCTCGAGCGCACTTTTGCGGCCGTCTTCCTTGTGATCATCGACGGGAATCCGCGGACGCTCTCCTTGAAGGAGATCCTGAATTGCTACATCGACTTCCGGCGCGAGGTCGTCCGGCGACGAACCGAGCATCGTCTTGAGGCCGCGCGGAAGCGGGCTCACATCCTCGAGGGCTATCGGATCGCGCTCGACAGCATCGATCGCGTCATCGAGATCATCCGGACGTCGGAGGACACCGAGACGGAGACCCGGCTCCTGCAGACGGAGCTCGCGCTCTCCGATGAGCAGATCGACGCGATCCTCAAGATGCGTCTCTCGCAGCTTCGCACGCTCGAACGGGAGAAGATCGACGCCGAGTACGAGGAGAAGCAGAAAGCGATCGCTGAGTACGAGCGAATCCTCGGCAGTGACGTCGTCCTCGACGAGACGATCAAGCGCGAGATGCGAGAGATCGCTGACAAGTACGCCGACGCGAGGCGAACCGTCATCGCCGATGAGGACGGCGACGTCGATTTCTCCGATCTCATCCCCGATTACGACCTGATGGTCAGCGTGACCCAGCGGGGCTACATCAACGCGCCTCGGGCGATCGATTTTCGCAGTCAGGGACGCGGAGGGAAGGGCGTGATCGGCCAGCGCACGAAGGACGACGACTACGTCCTCATCACATCTCTCGCCAACGCGCGAGACCAGCTCCTCGTGTTCACCGACCATCGCCGCGTCTTCCGCACGCAGGGCTACAAGCTTCCGTCGCTCAACCGCGATGCGGTGGGCAAGAACATGCGCTCCGTTGTGGCGATGGAGCAGGAGGAGCTCGTTCGTTCGATCCTGCCGGTCCCGAGCTTCGACGACGTCGAGGGGCAGCTCTGTCTGATGGCGACCGCGAATGGGATCGTCAACAAGAATCGCCTGGCGGACTACTCCAACGTCCATGCGAACGGGATTAACGCACTGAACACGGTCGATGAGGATCGGCTCGTCGACGTCGATGTGTCCGACGGTGGTGGCGACATCATCCTCGCGACGCGTGGCGGGCAGACGATCCGCTTCCGAGAAGAGGAAGTCCGGCTGACCAAGCGCCCGTCGAAGGGCGTCATCGGGATTCGGCTCGACGCGGACGACGGCGTGATCGGAATGGCCTGTCTCGATCGAGACATCACGATGGAGAAGAAGGTGTTGATGGTCAGCGAGCGCGGCTACGGGAAGCGCGTCTCACTCGATGACTTCCCGATTCAGGGTCGCGGCGGCAAGGGCGTTCAGGGGATCAAGCTCGACGCCGACTCCGGCTCGCTGGTGTCGATCGGCATCGTCTCCGATCAGGACGAGATCATCATCACGACCGAGCAGAAGGTGATTCGGATCCTCGCTGGCGAGATCAACGTCTACCGAAGATACGCGCGCGGTGTGCGCTTGATCGATCTCGACGAGGACGATCGGATCGTCTCCGTCGTACATGTGGGAGGCTGAGCGGTGGCCGGTCGGATCGAGAAACTCGTCGACGAGACCCTGGCCGTCGGGATTGAGAAGCTTGTCCCGCGAGAGGATCTGGTCGCCAAGCTGGAGCGCTTCGAGAAGACGCGGGAGCCGTTGCGAATCAAGCTGGGCATCGACCCTTCCGCTCCGCATCTGACCCTCGGTCACTCGGTGCCGCTTCGCAAGATGCGCCAATTCCAGGATCTCGGACACATTGGCGTGCTCGTGGTCGGGGACTTCACCCGCCGGATCGGTGATCCGTCCGGTCGGTCCTCCACGCGATCGCTGATGTCGACCGAAGACATCGAGCGCAACATGGAGACCTATCGAGAGCAAGCGTTCAAGATCCTCGATCCGGATCGCACCGAGTTTCGCTACAACTCGGAGTGGCTCGGGAAGCTCGACTTCGCTGACATCATCCACCTGAGCGCCAAGTACACCGTTGCCAGGATGCTCGAGCGGGACGACTTCGCCAAGCGCTACGCCGGCGGAGAGCCGATCAGCGTTCTCGAGTTCCTTTACCCGCTTGCCCAGGCGTACGATTCCGTTGCGATTCAGGCCGATGTCGAACTCGGCGGAACCGACCAGCTGTTCAATCTGCTCGTCGGCCGCGATATCCAGCGCGAGTATGAACAGGAGCCGCAGGTGGTGATGACCGTTCCTCTTCTGATCGGCCTCGACGGGGAGCGCGCGATGAGCCAGACGACGGGGAACTACGTCGGAGTGAGCGAGGCGCCTGCCGAGATGTACGGCAAGCTCCTGTCGATCCCGGATGAGCTGATCGAGCCCTACTTCGTCTTCCTGAGCGACTGCGACGTGCCCGACGGTGTTGACAGTGCTCCTCGTGACGCGAAGAGAGCGCTGGCGCGAGAGATCGTCACCATGTACCACAGCGCAGAAGCCGCCGCAGCCGCGGAGGCCGAATTCGACCGAATTCACGTTCGCCACGAACGACCGAGCGACGTACACCAAGTGAGCCTGGATCGGGCTCTCCTGAAGCCCGACGGGACGATCTGGATCATCGACCTCCTCCAGGCCTCGGGCCTCGTTGGAAGTCGCGGCGAAGCCAAGCGTCTGATCCAGCAAGGCGGCGTGCAAGTGAACGAAGAGAAGATCGCCTCACAGGACCTCGATATTCCCTTCGACCCGCCCATCCTCATCCAAGTCGGCAAACGCGCGTTCGCGGAACTCGTGTAGGCATCGGACAACCTAGACCGCAAAGAACAGCTGAGTTGTGGCTTGTGCTCCAGGATCCAGGGGCAGGGTGCTTGGCCAACCCGGGTTGCGTTGGCAGTTCGGTACTGTGTCACCGAGACTCCCCTGTGTCACCGGAACTCCCATCACCGAAACCCCACCAGCGGCGATTCAAGCGCCAGCCTTTGACTCCGTCGCATGATTCATCAATCTGCGCCGATGATGTGAGGCGCCGCCCGCAGGATCAGGCTCTGGCGGGGCACAACGGCGGCGGCGCCCGACTCGGCGAGGGGAGTTGTCTGAGATCTGTTCTCGTTGAAGCGCCCCCCTGGCTTTCGTATTGTTTGACACAACTCCCTCCCTTTTGAGGAGGAAACCGATGCATCGATGGTCACTCGTAACGGCACTGCTCGTCTTGTCCTTGGGTCACGCGGCGGTTATGGGAGGCGAACCGGAAGTCACACGGCGGCTCCTGGCCCCTGAGCAGGGTTGCACCGTCCTGTATGCGACCGACGGCGTTTCCGCTTTCGGCGGCAACAATGAGGACTTCATGAACCCTCTGACGAAGGTGTGGTTCATTCCCGGAGAGAGTGGCGAGTACGGCCGAGTCTACTTCGGCTTCGAAGACCTGCAAGCACAGGGCGGGATGAATGAGAAAGGGCTCTTCATCGATGCGCTGGGGATCGATCAGCCATGCGCGGTCGATACGACCGGCAAGCAGGAGTACCCGGCCAATCTCGTCGACAAGATCATGTGTGAGTGTGCGACCGTCGATTGCGCAATT
>Ga0272441_10008843_pt1 | contig 15777 bp, 9 predicted proteins | sample SSMProp6N_FD_193582 | JGI IMG/M metagenome (GOLD analysis project Ga0272441, IMG submission 193582) | Marine sediment archaeal communities from Little Sippewissett salt marsh, Falmouth, MA, United States - SSM-Prop-6N | ecosystem: Environmental > Aquatic > Marine > Wetlands > Sediment ... | reverse complement strand
ACCCCCAAAGGACGAGAAATCATCACCGCCTTGACTCGCGCGCAACATATAACCTTGCAACAACTTAACGCCACCGCCGCCTGAAAACTTTGTCAAAAACGTAACGATGTTTGAGGTTAGTAGTACAAAAGGTCAAACTATCCGCGAGCCTTGATTATATCAGCAGTCAGTGGCTTCATAAAGCACTCTGCCTTCCGCAAGTATCTCCTTCATGAAGGTGTCGCCCATCGCGAGACGTTCCTCGATTTTCTCCGGCGTGCGCACGAGCAGATCGACGGGAAAACCCGGGCGCAGCTTCATCCGAATCTCCACAGACTTATCGACACTGCGTCCTGCGAAGCGCCCGACCACGAGAATGTCCACATCCGAATCCGCGCCGACGGCCCCACGCGCATGAGACCCAAACAGAATCACCCGCTCGGCCCCGAACTCCTCACCGATCCTTCGCCCGAACGCTTCAATCTGATTCATCGCCACCATATCACATACCCTTCGCCGAACTGTCAGTTGCACTACGGAACAGTGTACCGGGGTAGATTAGGACACGCAAGCAACGGTTCAACCGGCCGCCCAGTCGCACCGATACGAATCCGGCACTTCTTCCAACGACGAATACACATCCTTCTCCGGAAACGCCGCACGAGCCAATGGCGCAACCAGCTTCTTGTCCCTCGTGATGATGCCATCCGCGCGCGATAGGTAGGCCACGTACTCCATATCATGGAGATCGTTCGAGATATCCCTCTTCTCAAATGACGACCCGCTGTAATTCCGCCTGCATGCCCAATCAATTACCCACGCCCACAAGATGCGCGCCATCTGCCACGAATACCAATCGTTCCCGATTGAGGCAGATATCTCCGGGAAAAGCGTCTGTGTGATCGCAGCCTTGGCTGCGTCCGCAACTTGAAGCCATTTATCAAACCGTTTAACGTCATAGACTTCACAATCGCCACGGAACTCTCTACAAAGTCCCTTCTTCTTGACATTCTCGAAATAAGTCCGCCCATACTCCTGCAACCAGCTAATGCGGGGCTCGAAAGTGCGCCGGCAAGTTTCGGCTTCAACTGCAAGGAAATCGCTATGCAGAGTAGCCATTCCTTCTTGGGCCCTCTGCGTCGAGCCCTCGTCGACTATCGTTTTGGCGGCATTGAGCTGTTCCTTTTCCATGCGCAATAGAACGCAAGATGCATAACCAACGTGCGCCCCCGCCTTGACCAACTTATCAAGCTTGGCCAAGAGAACCGCTGGATCTTTCGCTGTTCCAGAATTGTCGCTAGCCTCGCTCATTAGGCACTCCACACACAGCGCGTAGGGCAACACAACATAATGGTCGCCGATGAACCCACGCAGGCGATCTAAGGTTGTTCCTTGAAAAACGCACTTGTCCAGAACCAACAGTCCTCGCATTTTCGGTCTCTCTTTCCGCTGGTCTACAGATGCTTGAGCACTACCTTTCGCATGAGGTTGGTGTTGGCGGGTTGGTTGGTGAAGAGTTTGAATTGGGCGGCGGCCTGGTTTACGAACATGGCTATGCCGTCGATGGTTTTGGCGCCGGCTTCTTCGGCCTGTTTGAGAAACAGCGTTTGGGCGGGATTGTAGACGGTGTCGAAGACGGCCATACCGGGTTTGAGGGTCTCGGCGGGCACGGGCGAGCGGTCCACGTGCGGATGCATGCCGATGCTGGTGCAGTTGACCACGAGCTGCGCGTCGAGGCCAGGCAAATGATCGAGCGGTGCGAACTCGCAGCCGAAGTCGGTCGCCAGCAGCTCGGCCCGCTCGAGGGTGCGGTTGTAGATCTTGATCCGGGCGCCGGCGTCGCTGAGTCCGGCCACGATGGCGCGCGAGACGCCGCCGGCCCCGACGACCGCGACCGGCACACCGCGCAGGCCGCACCGCTGGATCCCCATGCCGGCGGTGATGGCGTCGAGCGCGCCGGCGTAGTCGGTGTTGTAAGCGCTGAGCTTGGCGTCGCGCCCGATCAGAACGGTGTTGGCGGCGCCGATCTGGGCGGCCAGCGGCTCGATAAAGCCGTCGCGGGCCCGCACGTATTCCAGCGTACCGTGCTTGTGCGGGATCGTCACGCTAAAGCCGCGAAAGCCCAGCCAGGGCCGACGCAGCACGTTATCGAAGAAGTCGTAGAGCAGGCCCCGGCCGCCCTCGACGTGCAGCGGCAGATAGAGCCCGTTGAACTCCGCGTCGCCGAAGCAGGCGTTGTGAATCGCCGGGCTCAACGAATGGGCCACCGGGTCGGCGATGACGCCGAAAAGCTCGGTCTCACCGTCGATGCGGTCGTGGCGGTACAAGGTCTTGAGCTGTGCGGCCGTGACCTGGCCCGGCGCGGTCGTCGCCTGCGCCTCGATACTGGCAAACGTCACGAGGCCGCCCAGTTTCTTCGCCAGGATACGGCTGATCAGGCCCGCCTGGCCCATGCACAGGATAATGCAGTCGCCGCCGGCGCCGCCGAGCAAATCGAAGGCCTCGAAGCAATCGTTGATGTGATTGCCCTTATACACCAGCTTGGGCACCGCCTCGGGACACGCCTTCAAAATGTCGTCGTACAAGCGCCTCAGGTCGGGAAACGGGCCCGAGAAATCGTGTACCGAGAGAATCAGGCGGGTCTTCGCGGATCCCGCCAGCGCCGTGCGGATGCGGCGCTCGTTGTCGGCGCGGCGGAAATTCGCATATTCGCAGTCGATGAAATCGGCCCCGGCCGCTACCGCCGCCGTCAGAACCTCCATCCGCAGCGCCTCGGGATAGTCCATCGCCCCGCCCTCGGCCCCGTCCCGGCAGGTCACGATCACCGGCACCGAAGCGCCGGCGGCCGCGCGAACGTCCGCCAGCAGTTCCCTGACGCGGTCCACGCTCAGTTCCGCCAAGTAATCCGTCCGCAACTCGAGCATCTCGGCGCCGCTATCCATCGCCCGCGAAACCTGCCGTCGAGCGTGCGCCAAGTCCCTCGCCGAAATGGGAATCGCCAAATACGTCATGCCCAACCTATAGCAGCCATCCCCCCCAAAAGCAAGAAACAACAGCCCTCCCGGATGGTCCGCTGATCCAGAAGGCTCTTCATATCCTGTATAGTGCCAAAGCCCGGCCGCCTCCCTACCGTTGCGCCACACGAAGACTGGAGGGCGTCGATCAGGTAGGTCATATTACCGTTACCAGCGTCCCATGGATGCTTGATACCCAATCGGCCAGGAGCCATCAGGGCGTACACCCATACTGCGCACGCCCTGTACCGAATGGCCCGTGGTCCGTGTCATGTCCCCGAAAACAATGGTCACCAGCGTACTTTCAAGTTGCCCGCCGACGAAGCCACCAGCCAGCGAAGCTCAGGCCGAAAGAACCGAGAATCGCCGCACCTGGAAGGGGCACCACTGTCATGGAGAAATCGTCAAATCGTGTCACGGCGGCACCATTTCTCAACCCCACCGATCCGGAACTCAGCGAGTCGTCATATACATCGAAATACAAAGTGTCGTTGAAATATGCGGTCAGCTGATTGTCGATAACGTCCAGCCGTAGAGTATTCCATGATCCCAACTGGTTCACGGCAAGCACGGTCGATGCCAGTTCCTTCAATGCCACCAAGCCCTGCGGACTCCAATAGTTGTCACTTTTCGCCAGCGTCAATATCGTGGTCTGATCATCACCAGTCAGGGTCAGTTCATAGTGGTGGCTTGGGTCAGTATACCGTGCCACAATACCTGAGTGATACCCGGGATTGATCACGCTCTGAGTCTTGACCATTGCCGTGACAGAGACGTCGGAAGCATCGACTCCCGTCAAGTATTGGATGCTCCCTCCGCCGCCACCACCGGGCGGAGGAAATCCCCCGGATCCTTCCCATACTTGAGTTCCGTCTTGCACCAAATCCCACTCAACCGTCTGGCCCCAGTTATTGAAAATTTTGAGAGACCATTTGGACAAATCCCCGCTCTCGAAATCATCCACCAGATCCGCGTTTGCGATGGCGCACAACGCGAACAGAATCATTCCAATACTCACACTTCTCATCTCCCGCCTCCTTTTCCAAGTCGCCTTACGGCGAAGAACAGACTTACTTCCCAGAAGTCACTCACAAGAATCCGCCCGTGTAACGCATTGCTTCCGTTCTTTCTGCCTGAGATCAAGTCCCGGCCTGACCGCCAATGTCCCGCCGGACTATCAACGGAAGGGATATCATCTCCACCGTCGATGGGGGTTCAGGCGGGTGCGAGCACAGGGCACGACGCCATCAGGCGGAGGACGGCTCAGAAGAGAAAACCCATATGTATATAATACATCTACCACTGAAGACCCCTCTCCGTAGATGGCCTCGTCGCTGTCAAAGACAGAGATTCGGCCCGCACTGGAATCTCCTGGTCGCAGCATTATCCGCGGCACTTCACCTACATTTATTGTACCGGCAACAGATGGACTGATCAACAGAAAACACGGGCCTTTTATGGGTTTTTATATCAAGCACAGGCCCGACAGCTTCGCGGGGATGGACAGCGAGATGCGAAACATCTCCTTGGAACTTCGAATGAATCATCGGTGATTGATCATCGCTTCGCGGCTCTGGGCGTGGGAAACACCCACCCGCCCATCTACTCTTCCACCCATGTACGCATCCACCAAAAAGCAGAGATTTGACCTGATGGTGGGTCTTCCGCATGTACCGCAGTGATACAATAGAATACCTAATTGTAAATAGTAAATGCCAAATGCAACGGGCCGTCCTTGACAGCGTACCCCTCAAAGGCCTATAATACTTGTTTCAGGGGTGGTTTTGGACTCGCAGGAGGACGCCTGCTTATTCGCCTGTATCTCCCCGACCGCCGAGCCCGCGCAAGGGCCGTTTGCGACCGAGGGGGTCCGTTTCGTGAGGACGCATGGGTAAGACAACGACCGTCTGCATTATCGGCGTCATCCTGATCCAGGGGCTGGCCGGGCCGGCCGACGTATTGGCGCGGTCCATGTCGGCCGGCGACGCCGAGGTCGCCGTTGCCGGGTGGCTGGCGGACGATCCGGCCCCGCTGGACGTTGCCCTGGGTCGCGGCATCGCGGGCGCCGATACCTTCTGCGACGAAGCCGGCCGGCCCATATACCACGTCGTACACATTGACCCGCTCGGCATCGTGGTCGTGCCGGCCGACGACGCGGTCGAACCGATCCTTGCCTTCGCCGAAATCAGCACGTTCGACGCCGTGCCCGCAAATCCGCTGGCGGCACTGATACGCCATGATCTGGCCGCCCGGCTGGAAAGCGGCCGCTCCGCTGCGACCGGGAGCGTCCGGATCCAGGAACGTCCCCAGAGCCGGGCGAAATGGCGGTACCTCATGGCCCGGGCGGATGCAGACTCGCACGCACTGGGATTGCAGGGGCTCGAAACGGTTTCTGACATGCGTGTCGCCCCGCTGATCCAGACGCACTGGTCCCAAGGCGACGTGTGCGGCGCTTCCTGCTACAACTACTACACGCCGAGAGACTACCCGAGCGGGTGCGTCGCTACGGCCATGGCCCAACTGCTGTATTACCACCGCCACCCCGTCGAAGGCATCGGCCGGGAGGAATTCGACATTCAAATACGAGGCGCTCCCAGCTCCGCCTGGACGCGCGGCGGCGACGGCGAGGGCGGACCCTACGAATGGGACCAGATGCCGCGCACGCCCGACTGCAACACCACGAACGCCCAGCGAAAGGCCATCGGCGCCCTGTGCTACGATGCCGGCGTCGCTGTAAATACCGACTACGCCCCCGGAGGCTCGGCCGCCGATTCCTTCCTCATCGCCGACGCACTGAGGAACACGTTCGGATTTGCCAACGCCGTCAAAGGATCCGATGACGGCGCAGGTCTCGGGCCGGGCCTGATGGCCATGCTGAATCCCAACCTGGACGCGGGATATCCGGCGATTCTCGGCATCATCGGCGACGACGGCCACGCCGTCATCGTGGACGGTTACGGCTACGACGGCAGCCCCTTCACCACGATCTACCACCATTTGAACATGGGCTGGTCAGGCCAGCAGGATGCCTGGTACGACCTGCCCGATATCGCAAGCTTCGACACCGCGACGGCCTGCATCTACAACATTACCCCGACCAATCCCGGCGAGATCATCAGCGGACGCGTCAAGGACGTTCTCGACCGGCCCCTGCCCGGCGTGCAGGTGCAGGCGGTACAGAGAGTCCCCACGAAGGAAACGACATCGAACGCCAGAGGGATCTACGCTCTGGTCGGACTACCGGCCAGAGCCGTCGTGACGGTCACGGCCCGAAAACCTGGCCTGGTCTTCACGCCTCAACCGGTCCAGACCGGGGTCTCCGCCGACTGGCGCAACTATTCGGGGAACCGCTGGAATATCGATCTCATCGGCACGCTCACGGCTGACCGGGACGGTGACATCGACGTCGATCTCAGGGACTTCGCCCTGCTGGCGCGGCACTGGCGGGTGGCGGCCGGCGAGGCCACGGACCTCGACGATCTGGCCGGACTGTGCGGCAGTTGGCTGACCGGCGTTGCCGTGCCAGCGTCGGACGGGCAACCCTGAGCCGCGCACGGCATCTTGCAACTTCCGCGACGAGGCGGGAGAAAATTGCTGCGCCGCCGCGCTCGGCGCAATGACAAACGCGAGTTTTTCCTGTCATTGCAAGCGAAACGAAGCAATCGATGATCGCACGATAATGATATGCGGATTCGCCATACAGAGGAGCGAGCCAATCTTTGCTCTAAAAGGTATTGCAATTCCAGCGGCAATCGATTATAAAGAATAGTTTATAAACTTGTGGGCCGGCAGAGTCGTCTCCCCCCCAAAATAGCGTTTGGTTGTAATCCGAACATGCAAGAATTGACAATCCAAATCCCGGGCACCGCAGAGCAACGCTACCCGATCGTCATCGGCACAGGGCTGCTGCCATCGTTATGGCCGCGGCTCGAAAGCGAGGTCGGCCCGCACGCGAAGTTCGTCGTGACCGACGCCAACCTCGTCTCTGCGGGACATCTGGAGGCGCTGCTGGCCGGCCGGAATGTTCCTCATTTCGCCATCAAGCCTCCCGGCGAGCCCTCGAAAACGGTCCAGACCGCGGTGGCCATCGTCGAGGCGATGGAGAAAGCCTGCCTCGGCCGGGACGCGGTTGTGGTCGCCCTGGGCGGCGGCACGGTCGGCGATATCGCGGGGTTCGCCGCGGCGATTTTCAAACGAGGCGTCCCCGTCGTACAGATCCCGACCACGACGCTGGCCCAGGCCGATTCGGCCATCGGCGGCAAGACGGGCGTGGATTCCAGCGTCAGCAAAAACGCCTTCGGCGCCTTCTGGCACCCGGCGGCGGTCTACATCGACACCGCGACGCTGGAGACGCTCGACGAGCGAAACTACCGCGCCGGACTGGTGGAATCGGTCAAGCACGCCCTGATCGCCGACAGCGGGTATTTCGACTTTCTCGAACGTCACTTGGATGAAATCCTCGAGCGCAAGGCGGACGTGCTGGAAACGGTGGCCGGTTATAATTGCCGCATCAAGGGAGCCGTGGTTGCGGAGGACCCGCGGGAAAAGAACAACCGCCGCATGCTGAACTACGGCCACACGATCGGACATGCCGTCGAGGCCGCCAGCGGCTACGAATTGCTCCACGGTGAGGCGGTCGCCATCGGCATCGTCGCGGCCGGCCTGATCGAGGCGGAAATGGGCCTGGCCGAACCGCCCCGGCGACAGCGCGTACAAAGCATCTTCGAAAGACTGGGCGTTCCGGTAACACTGCCTCCGCACATTTCCGAAGACAAGGTGCTCGACCTGTTGAAGCACGACAAGAAGGCCGTGGGCCGGTGGCCGCGATTCGTCCTGATCGCCCGGCTCGGTGAGGCTTATACCAGCAGTGGGCAATACGCCGTCGAGGTGGAACGCCGGACCGTTGAGAACGTGTTGAGAAAGCTCAAATGACTCGGGCAAGAGTAGACGATGTACCGACCGCAAATCAAAGTCCTCGATTGCACGATCGGGGGGCATCGCGACAAGCACGCGGCGTCTCAATGGCGGTACAGGAACCGCATGGAATCTGCCTTCCTGCGGGAACTCTTTTTTTCTTGCCTTGCCAGACGGCGAAAGTACAGTGTGGAGGTTTGCGTTTCTGGCACTAAGCTTCGCGTCAGGCGAATGAACCAGGGACTCAAGGCCAAAAACTGAAAACTCAAAACTGAAAACTCAAAACTGAGAACTTAAAACTGAGAACTTCCGGGAGGTTTGCCATGATCGGCAAGGCGATACGATTAGAAAGAATCATCGACCGCAACTCGCTGAGAACGGTCATTGTCCCCATGGACCACGGCGTGACGGTCGGTCCGATCGCGGGGCTGGCCGACATGCGCACGACGATCAGCAACGTCGTGGGAGGCGGGGCCAATGCCATTTTGATGCACAAAGGCATGGTCCGCGCCGGCCACCGCGGCACCGGCAAGGACGTCGGTCTGATCATCCATCTCTCGGCAGGCACCGCCATCAGTCCCGACCCCAACGCCAAGGAGTTGGTCTGCACGGTGGAGGAGGCGATCAAGTTCGGGGCCGACGCCGTCAGCATCCACATCAACCTCGGCGCCGAGACCGACAAGGAAATGCTCCGGCAGTTCGGGCTGGTCAGCGAGCGCTGCCTCGAGTGGCAGATGCCCCTGGTGACAATGATGTACACGCGCGGGCCGAAGGTCCAGAACGAGTACGACGTCGAGAACGTCAAGCTCGCCGCCCGCGTCGGGGCCGAGCTGGGCGCCGACATCGTCAAGGTCGTCTACACCGGCAGCGCCGAGTCGTTCGCCGAGGTCGTCCGGGGCTGCCCGGTGCCGGTCGTCATCGCCGGCGGACCCAAGATGGGCAGCGACGAGGACATCTTCCGCATGGTCGAGGGAGCCCTCGAAGCCGGCGCGATGGGACTGTCCATCGGGCGCAACGCCTTCCAGCACAAAACCCCCGACAAGATGATCCAGGCCCTCAGCGAAATGGTCCACAACGAAGCCAGCGTCCAAACCGCCATCGACGTCCTCAAGAGCTGAGAGCTTCGGGCCCGCCACAGGCTACGCCGGAACCGTGAAGGCCAGCGAGTCGAGTCCGGCGGGGAGCTGTGAGTAAAGGCCCCGCACCGACGGCAGCCCACGCGGGACTTGATGCGAGAGCGATGATGTGTTACACTGGTTATCGTGAAACGGAGGAAGAAATCGGCAGATACGCCTTCTTCCGCGCACGCCGGCACTACGAGACGGCTGCCCCGCCGCAGCCCCAACGGAACCGGGGGGACTGGAGGACCATAGAATGGGACTCGTCAGACTTCTGCGAACCCTTCGCATAATCCCATTCCTCATCGCCGTATGCTTCGTCATCTTTCCCGCTCAAGCCCAATACTCCGGCGGTAGCGGCACGCCCGACGACCCGTACCAGATCGCTACGGCCGCTGACCTGATCGCCCTCGGCGAGGCGCCCGACGACTACGACAAGCACTTCATCCTGACCGCCGATATCGATCTGGACGCGAACCTGCCGGGACGGAAGGTGTTCGATAGAGCGGTTATCGCTTCGAATACCGACGACGCTGCTGGTTTGTACTTCGCTGGAACATCTTTCAGAGGCGTCTTCGACGGCAACGACCACGTGGTGCGTAATCTAACCATTGCTGGGGAGGAGTTCATTGGGTTGTTTGGCGAGTTACGCTGGGGCGAGGTGAGGAGTCTGGGGCTCGTCGATGCTACGATTGTCGGTTCTGGCTATTATGTCGGCGGCTTGGTGGGACGGATGCGAGGCGGGTGGGTGACCCGATGCTACAGCACTGGTATGGTTGCCGGTGAGTCGTATGTGGGAGGCCTAATAGGGAGAAACGGAGTCTCGGTTGGAATGATGGGCGACGTTTCAGCGGGTGTCATCGACCAGTGTTGGAGCACTGCTTCGGTCAAGGGCAGTGGTGGCAGCATCGGTGGATTAGTAGGATCAAGTTGGGGCGGTGAGGTGCGGTGCGCGTATGCTGCTGGTAGTGTGACTGGGAATCATGGGGTCGGCGGCCTAGTGGGCTCTAATGGCGGCAGCGGCAACGAATTCATGTGCGCGACGGCTCGAATATCTCAGTGTTACGCGACCGGCACTGTGTTCGGAGCAAATTCCTCTGGTGGGCTTGTTGGAGCAGTTGGGTCCAGGATAATGGGCCCCTGTTCTGAAGTCGTCGCCTCTTTCTACAACAGTGAAACGAGCGGCCAAATGCCAAACGGGGCGGGCACGGGAAAGACTACCGCCGAGATGCAGATCGCCATCACCTTCGTCGAAGCTGGCTGGGACTTCGCGGGCGAAACCGAGAACGGCACCAAAGACACCTGGAAGATAGTCGAAGGCCAGACTTACCCTCTACTGTCCTGGCAGAAGTATGGCGGCGGGACTGGTGAGCCCAACGATCCCTACCTGATCTATACGCCCGAGCATCTGAACGCCCTCGGGGCCGAACCGAACGACTACGACAAGCACTTCATCCTGACCGCCGACATTGACCTGGACCCCAATCTGCCGGGAAATCAGGTGTTTGACAGGGCTGTGATTGCCCCGGCTGAGGACCCTCCCTATTTTGTTAGCCCAGGTTTGGGCCCTCCCTTCGTGGGTGTCTTCGACGGAGGTGGCCACACCATCTCCAACATGACGATCATGGGTGGGGCCAGCCTTGGCCTCTTCGGATGCCTGGCGCCCGGGGCTGTGGTCTCCAATTTGGGCCTGCATGAAATGGAGGTCAACGGAACTGGCGGAAGCGTCGGGGGGCTCGCGGGCTCCGGCGGCATCATCACCAACTGTCACAGCACCGGCAAGGTCAGCGGGGACGGGTGGATCGGTGGGCTTGTAGGCGCTGGTGCCACCATCACCAACTGCTACAGCAGCAGCACCGTTACCGGTACTGTTAACGTCGGTGGGCTTGTGGGCGCTGATGCCACCGTCACCAATTGCTACAGCAGCAGCACCGTTACCGGTATCGATAATGTTGGTGGTCTTGTGGGCGATAATTCTTTCGGCGATGTCAGCTACTCGTGCAGCACGGGAACGGTCAAAGGAGACCAATGTGTTGGCGGGCTGGTCGGTCTTCATAGCTGCGGGGGGTTTCTTTATGAAGGCGACGCCCGGATAGCCTACTGCTATAGCTTGGCGACAGTCAGTGGCAGGAAATATGTCGGTGGACTGGTAGGCAGCGTCATAGCGGAGTGTTATGAGACATCTGCTGACATCTACCAGTGCTACTCCGCCGGTGCGGTCAGAGGAGAGGAGTACGTAGGCGGCTTCGTGGGAGACGGCGGGTACGGCGGCGCCACCACTGGTTTCTGGGATATTGAGAACTCCGGGCAAGCCAACAGTGATGGCGGCGCAGGCGTGACCACCGCCCAGATGAAAGACCCGAACACATTCATCACAGCGGGGTGGGATTTCGTCGGTCAGGCCGATGGGCCCCACGATATCTGGGCTATGCCTGAGGATGGAGGTTATCCGGTTCTTTTCTGGCAACTGCCGACCGATTTCGGCCTCCCGGCGTTTTCAGGGGGCACGGGCGAGCCGAATGCTCCCTATCTAATCTCCACAGCAGAACAGTTGAACGGTCTCGGTCACAACCCAAGACTTATGAAATGCCACTTCAGGCTGGTCGCCGACCTCGATATGACGGGTGTCGAGTTCTATCCGATCGGAGATGAGTACTTCTCATATGAGGGGGTTTTCGACGGGAATGACCACACGATCTCGCACATGACCGTCGAGGGTGGCATTTTGGTTGGGGACGGCCGCCTTCCTGGGTCTCCACCCGCGCGGGCAGCGGGTGGCCTGTTCGGCATTTTGGCTGCGGACGCCATCGTGAGGAATCTCGGCGTTACTGACGTGAGCGTGACTGGATATCCCGCTGGCGCGCTTGTGGGATACAGTCTTGGACATGTTTCCCAATGTTACAGTAGCAGTACGGTCAGTGGAGACTGGCGTGTCGGCGGTCTCGTCGGTGAGAACTACGGTAGCATCACTTCAAGCTACAGCACGGGCTCGGTCAGTGGTGAAACTAACATCGGCGGCCTCGTCGGCGAGAACTACGGTAGCATCACGACCAGCCATAGTAGTTGTGCGGTCACAGGAACCTCTTGCGGGGGTCTGGTGGGGGGCAATACTGGGGATGTGATTGACTGCTACAGCACTGGTACCGTCACTGGAACAGCACATAGGTTTGACGACCGTCGGTATGAGCAAGCCGGCGGCCTCGTCGGTGAGAACTACGGTAGCATCGCCACAAGCTACAGCAGCGGGACAATCACTGGAGGCAACCATGTTGGCGGCCTCGTGGGGCTCAACTTCTTGTGTGGTAGTGTGACCTCCTGCTATTGTAAGGCTGCCGTCACCGGCGGTCTTGATGTCGGCGGTCTGGCCGGTTTGAACACAGGGGATATCCGACACTGCTATGCGATGGGCAGTGTGGTTGGAGACTGGATGGTAGGAGGCCTTGTGGGGGAGAATGGTGTGGATGGGAGTGAAGTACTCAGCGATCCTATCTCGGGCACAATAGTAGACTGTTATTCCGTCGCCTCGGTCTCTGGAAACGAAGATGTCGGAGGACTGGCTGGGGGCTATGTGGCGGGTAGGATAACCAACTCTTTTTGGGATACAGAACGCTCGGGGCAAACGGCCAGCGTTGGCGGCACAGACTTGACCACCGCCGAGATGCAAACCGCCAGCACCTTCCTCGAAGCAGGCTGGGACTTCATCGACGAAACTGAGAACGGCACGGACGACATCTGGTGGATTCTCGAAGGCCAGGACTATCCGCGGCTGTGGTGGGAGCGCGGCGACGGACATCCTAATTCCTAAACCGTAAATCCGAAACAAGCACGAATGACCGAGGTCTCAATGGTCCAAACCGGCGGGTCTGTCGCCCTCGTTTTGCATTTCTGTCATTCGATATTGGGATTTGTTTAGAGTTTAGAGCTTAGGGATTCGAGTTTGCCTACTTGCGGGACGATCCGCGCGGAACCACAACGCCGCGCAGGCGCTAGTCGGCCGCCGATTGGGTCACAGGGACGCGATATTGAGGTTTCTCGCGGCGGCGGTTTCGTTGGGGCGGGAGACGCAGGTGGTCTCGGGAGCCGCCTGGAGCTGCTGCGGATCGGTCTTCGCCAGTTCGGCGATTTCGATCATGGCCTCGCAGAAGGCGTCGAGCGTTTCCTTGCTCTCGGTCTCGGTCGGCTCGATCATCATCGCCTCTTTGACGATGGTGGGAAAGTAGATGGTCGGCGGATGGAATCCCCGGTCGATCAGGGCCTTGGCGACGTCGAGGGCATGAACGCCGTTGGCAGCCATCTCCTTCGTCGGACTGAAGACGCATTCGTGCTTGCAGACGCGGTCCACCGCCGGCGTGTAGTGTTCGCGCAGCTTCGCGCGGACGTAGTTGGCGTTGAGGACCGCCGTCTCGGCCACCTTCCGCAGGCCATCCCTGCCCAGCATGAGGATGTAGACGTAGGCGCGCAGAACGATGCCGAAATTGCCGTAGAACGGCGCGATATAGCCGATGGATTTCGGGCGGTCGTACTCCAGGGCGTAGGTCCCGTCGCTTCTCTTGATGACGATGGAGACCGGCAGAAACGGGACGAGCTTCTCGCCCACGCCGACCGGTCCGGCCCCGGGTCCGCCGCCGCCGTGCGGGGTGGCGAGGGTCTTGTGGACGTTCAGGTGCACGATGTCGAAGCCGAAGTCGCCCGGGCGGGCCTTGCCCACGATGGCGTTGAGATTCGCGCCGTCGTAATACGCCAGTCCGTCGACGCTGTGGATGAGATCGCAGATTTCCCGGATGTGCGGATTGAACAGGCCCAGCGTATTGGGGCAAGTCAGCATCACGCCGGCCACCTCGTCGTTGACCGCCTCCTTGAGCACATCGAGGTCCATCACGCCGTTGTCGTCGCTCGGCACCGACACCACGCTATAGCCCGCAATCGCGGCGCTGGCGGGGTTCGTCCCGTGCGCGCTGTCCGGGGCCAGCACAATGCTCTTCTTGTTGCCCCGGTCGCGGTGGTAGGCGGCCATGATCATCATGCCGGTCAGCTCGCCATGCGCGCCGGCCATCGGCTGCATCGTAAAGCCCGCCATCCCGGTAATCTCGCGCAGCAGCAGATCCACCTCGTAGAGGATGGCCAGCGCGCCCTGCGTGAGCATCCCGCCCATGCGCAACTGCGGCAGCAGCGGGTGCACGTGGGCGAAGCCCGGGTACGAAGCGATCCGCTCGGCCACCTTCGGATTGTACTTCATCGTGCACGAGCCCAGCGGATAGAAGTTCGTATCGACTCCGAAGTTCCGCCGCGACAGTTCGGTGAAATGCCGCACGACGTCCAGCTCGCTCAGCTCGGGCAAGGCCGCATCGCGGTCACGCTGCAAATCGTTCGGTATATTGATCGTAGTGGGCACATCGCTCGGTCCCGGGCACACGCCCCGGCGACCAGACACGCTCTTCTCAAACAGGAGCTTCATATCATGCTCTCCAGAAATCAGCGACAAGCATAGCATGCCGCCGGATAGGTCCTATTAGACCTATAGAACCTATTACAAAACGCTCTCCAGGGCCTCGGCCAGCATCCCGATCTGCTGCTTGGTCCGTTTCTCAGTCACACAAATCAGAACCGAGTTCTCCATCCCCTCGTAGTAACGACTCAGGGGGAACCCGGCGGCAAAACCCTTTTCAATCAGCTTGGCAATCACGTCGGCCGCCTCGCACGGCAGGTCCAGGACGAACTCGTTGAAGAACCACTTGGCCTTGAAGTGCGGCTCGACACCCGGAATCGCCGTGAGCCGCTGGTAGGCATAGCTGGCCTTGTCGGCGCAGCGCTGGGCGGTCTCCTTGAATCCCTCCTTGCCCAGGAGCGAGAGATACACTACCGCCGTCAACGCGCACAGCGCCTCGTTCGAGCAGATATTCGAGGTGGCCTTGTCGCGGCGAATGTGCTGCTCGCGGGCCTGGAGCGTCAGGACGAACGCCCGCCGATCCTGACGATCGGTGGTCTCGCCCGCGACGCGGCCCGGCATCTTGCGCACGTATTTCTTGCGCGTGGCCATGAAACCGAGATAGGGTCCGCCGAACGACATCGGCATGCCCAGGCTTTGCCCTTCGCCCGTGACGATATCGGCCCCCATCGCGCCGGGCGTTTTGACGATTCCCAGCGAGATCGGATAGCAGGAGACGATCAGCAAGGCCCCCTTCTCGTGGGCGGCCTCGGCGACGTCGGTGAAATCATCGATGCACCCGAAGAAATTGGGGTTCTGGACGATGACCGCCGCGGTCTGGTCGTCGAGCGTCTTCAGGATCTCCGCTCGATTGGCCAGGCCGTCGCGGCAGTGCGTCTGCTCCAGATCGATCTGCAAATTCTGGGTATAGGAATCTATCATGACGCGATAGATGGGATTGACGCTGTCGTCGATGACGACCTTGTTGCGACCGGTGATGCGCAGGGCCATCATCATCGCCTCGTACATGGCGGTGCCGCCATCGTACAACGACGCGTTGGAGACCTCCATGTCGGTGAGGCGGCACACGGCGGACTGATACTCATAGATCGCCTGGAGCGTCCCCTGCGCCAGCTCCGGCTGGTACGGCGTGTAGGCCGTGTAGAACTCGCTGCGCGAGATGATCGAATAGACGGCCGACGGGATGAAATGGTCGTAGAAACCGCCGCCCAAAAAGAGCGTCAGATCCACGTGGTTCTTGCCCGCCAGGTCGGCGAGACGATTGCGAACCTCCTGTTCGCTCAGTCCGCCCGGCAAATCGAAGGAC
>Ga0272441_10008842_pt1 | contig 15777 bp, 15 predicted proteins | sample SSMProp6N_FD_193582 | JGI IMG/M metagenome (GOLD analysis project Ga0272441, IMG submission 193582) | Marine sediment archaeal communities from Little Sippewissett salt marsh, Falmouth, MA, United States - SSM-Prop-6N | ecosystem: Environmental > Aquatic > Marine > Wetlands > Sediment ... | reverse complement strand
TCTATAAAAAGCGCGAAGTTGTCATACAATAATCAAATTCTTTAATTGCTTTGCGTTTTTAATCGCATGGCCGTGGGCGTCATTATTGAAATAGACGTAAATGCTGCTTGCTGTTTTCGATTGCTCTCTAATCCATTCGGCCCAGTGCTGTAATTGCGATTTCGGATAGTTGCCGGAATATCGCCCGCTTGTGCCGTGAAAACGGATATAAATTATTTCAGATGTCACTACCTGTGGCGATTCTTTACCGGGCATATCGTGGATGCAAAAACCGGCCCCGAATTTTTCGAGTAATTTATAGGTATCGTCGCAAAACCAGCTTTTATGCCGGAACTCGAATACGGAGGTTTTTCTTTTGGGCAGCAGTCTGAGAAAATCCCGGAGCCTATCAATATCCATATGCAGACTCGGCGGCAGTTGATAGAGGACGGGGCCGAGCTTACGCTTCAATAAATTTATACCATCGAAAAAACGTCCCAGCGGTTCCGAGGCATCTTTGAGCTTCTTTATATGTGTAATATACCGATTGGCCTTGACGGCGTACAAAAAATCCTCGGGGGCGATTTTCTGCCATCTTTGTATTGATTGCTCCTTCGGCCGGTGGTAAAAAGTGTTATTGATTTCGACCGTATCGAACTGCCGGGAGTAATGCTCGAACCATTTGCTCTTAGACAAACCGACCGGATAAAACAATTCCTTCCAGTGCTCGTAATACCAGCCGGATGTGCCGATTCGTATGTCGCAATCGGATTTGTTCATGAAAATATTCTAACAATTTAGAAAATATCTGAAATCGTTATATATAAGAGATATTCAAAAATTATCGAAAAATCAGGCTTTTTTAATATTGACATACGTTTTTATGATCGATATACTATAATGTAAAGTACAACTTAGATAAGGGTATATATATGGTAACAGTTACGGTTTCACCGAAATTTCAAGTAGTTATTCCAAAAGCTGTGCGCCGGAGGCTTGGTATTCGTCCCGGACAAAAACTTCAGATTCTCCAGTTTTCAGATCGTATAGAGTTTGTGCTCATGAGGAATATCAAAAATATGAGAGGTTTTCTCAAGGGTATCAAGACAGATGTCCGTCGAGAGAAAGATCGTATATGAATCTTGTGGACTCTTCAGGATGGCTTGAGTATTTTGCCGATGGTCGCAACGCCAAGTTCTTTGCACCGGCCATAGAGGATACGGAAAATCTCATTGTCTCTGCTGTTAATATATACGAAGTTTTTAAGATAATACTCCAGCAGCGAGGCGAGGATGCCGCCTTACAAGCTGCCGCCCTAATGCATCATGCTAATGTTGTTGATATTTCCTCGCCTATTGCGATGGATGCCGCCAGGCTAAGCGCCGAACTTAAACTGCCTATGGCTGATAGTCTTGTATATGCTACTGCACGAGCATGTGATGCCACGCTCTGGACACAGGATTCAGATTTCAATGGTTTGCCCAATGTTAAGTATACGAAGAAATAGATTTACATAAACCTTCAGCGATTTTCTACAATTTCGTACCTGTTTGACTTCGCTCGGTTTTGCCTTGCCTTTATTTCAAATCATAGCAAAAATAAATATTAAGATAGACAGGTGGTGTGCAGACCATTTTTAGGAACAGAAATACAAACATGGATTTTGGTCCGCAACAACTCGGTAAATGGCTTATAGCAGTGGGGATTTTCATCGCTTTGTTAGGAGGACTGGTTATTGTATTGGGTAAAATCGGGCTGTTCAGGCTGCCGGGCGACCTGGAATTCGGCTCCCGGAACTGGCGAATCTACATCCCTATCGCAAGCTGCATTATCCTCTCGGTTCTGCTTACGCTTATCCTGTGGTTGATAAACTATTTCCGGCGGTAATATACGATTATTTCTCAGGAGTAAACCGGCAGAAATTCCGGCTTTGATTTTTTTAGACCAAGGATATAATCAAATCTATGAAAAATGCCGAACTCAGCTCGCTTTTCGAACAGATGTCCGATGTCATGGAGATACTCGGCGAGGACCGCTTCCGCATCAACAGCTATAAAAAAGTCGCTCGCGTCATCGGCGAGCTGCCGACCGACGTCGAGGATTTACTTGAGTCCGGTGAATTAGCCGAGCTGCCGGGCATCGGAAAATCGAGCCTTGCAAAGATCGAGGAATTCATCGGCACCGGCACGATCACCGCACATCAGGAATTACTCAAAAAGATTCCGCCCAAGTTACTGGAACTGCTCACCATCCCCGGTATGGGCCCGAAAGGCGTCAAGGCCGTTTACGAACAATTGAGTATCACGAGCATCGCCGAGTTAAAAAAAGCAATCGAGTCCGGCTCCCTTGCCGAGCTGCCCGGATTCGGTGAGAAAAAAGCGGCGGCCATCGCTAAAGGTATCGCTTTTTTGGAGACTTCGACCGGCCGGATACGACTCGATCAGGCACTCGAAGCGGCGGAAATAGTAACCGGCCTTCTCTGGAATTCTCCCGGAGTTTCAACAATTCAAACCGCCGGCTCGCTTCGTAGGCGGGCCGAGACCATCGGTGACGTCGATATCCTGGTTGCCTCGGAAAGAGGGGAGGAAATCATCCGGGCGTTTACTAATGCCGGATTTGTGCAGGAAGTTCTCGCCGCCGGTCCGACAAAAAGCTCGGCGATTATCCGGACTCAGACTACGCCGGTGCACGTCGATGTCCGTGTCGTGCCCGAAAAAAGTTTCGGCGCTGCGGCACAATATTTCACCGGCTCGAAAGAACATAACGTCCGGCTGCGGGAAATCGCAGTCAAAAAGAAACTCAAGCTAAATGAATACGGCCTGTTCAAAGGAAACAGGATGATAGCAGGGCGGAACGAGCAGGAGATTTATAACAAGCTCGGACTCGATTATATCGAGCCGGTGCTTCGCGAGGACCGCGGCGAGGTCGAAGCGGCGAAGAATAATTCCCTGCCGAAGCTAATACAATTCGAGGATATCAAGGGCGATTTTCACATGCACACGACCGCCTCCGACGGCAGTTGTGAGATTGCCGAGCTTGCCGAGGCTGCAAAAGATTTGGGCTATAAATTCATCTGTATTACCGACCACTCGAAATCATCGGCGATTGCCAACGGCCTTACGGCAAAAAGACTCGCACGGCAAATTAAAGAAATTCGAAAAATCAGTGAAAGAATCAAAGGCATTACTATCCTGGCCGGAAGCGAAGTGGATATCCTTGCCGACGGCTCTTTGGATTTCGATAACAAACTGCTCGCCGAGCTGGATTTTGTAATAGCCTCGATCCACTCCGGCCTGGCAAGCCCGCGGCAGAAGGTAACGATGCGAACATTGAAAGCGATGGACAATCCATTCGTAAACTGTATCGCCCACCCGACCGGCAGACTAATAGGCCAGCGTGAGGCGATGGACCTGGATATCGCCGCTGTGATTGAACATGCCGCCCAGACCCATACGGCCCTGGAAGTCAACGCCAATCCCATGCGTCTGGATTTGAAAGATACGCACTGCAGGATGGCAATCGAAGCAGGTGTGAAACTGGTCATAGGAACCGATGCTCACAGCACGGGACAACTTGGTCTGATGGGCTATGGTGTGGCGACTGCCGGCCGCGGCTGGGTGACAAAAGACGATGTGCTTAATACACTTTCACCGACAAAAGTAAAAAACTTTGTCAAAACCAAAAGACCTTAGACAGAGGGACGAAAGTGATAATAAAACTTGCTCCGCCGAATATAAAAGGTTCAATGTCGCTGGAACAGGCTATTTGGTCCCGGCGATCCCGGCGGGGTTTTCTGCCGGAGCCGCTGAGTCTCGAACAAATCGGACAGCTTGCATGGGCCGCCCAGGGGCAACAGCCAGGCCTTAGATACCGAACAACACCTTCGGCAGGGGCAACATATCCTCTGGAGCTTTTCATATTCACCGCCGACGGTCTGTTTCATTATCTGCCCGGCAAACATGCCCTCGAAAAGCTGTCCGAGCTCGACCTGCGTGCGAAACTATGCTCGGCGGCATGGGGACAGGAATTTATCCGGGAGGCTCCGCTGACAATGGTTTTTGCCGCCGAATTTAGCAGAACCACCGGCCATTACGGCAAACGGGGCGCTCGCTATGTGTATATGGAGACCGGCCACGCCGCTCAAAACGTCCATCTCCAGGCTGAATCGCTCGGTCTTGGCTCGGTAGCAGTCGGGGCCTTCGATGACGCCTCTGTTTCCGGTATTTTATCGCTGTCGCACAATCTGGAGCCGGTATATATGGTTACAGCGGGCTATTATAGGAAATAAGGCTATATAACCTCGCAAATGCGGAAAAAACAAAACCGGTACTTATCCGACCAGGTAGTTTTGCCGATAATTCTATTACATTCCGGATATTTAACTGGAATGCCAAAGCGGATGAAAGGGATGAGTTATGATAAAAAAGCGATACAGCGTAAATGAAATTGTGAGTATATCGGCCCTTGTCGGTTTATTATTATTCATGTTATTTGCCTCGGTGGGAACAAAGAATTCAACTACGGCCGGCGAGACTGCAACATCACAGGAACAGGTTTACGATATGGTCGATTTTATCGAGGCTTCGGTTGCGTTCGTGCCGGAAATGAACAGGGGACCCAGCGATATCTATATAAAATTCGAGAGTCTTGACGGCGAGGTACTCGATGAAAACCATACAGATTGGTGTGAAGTAATTACCTTCAATCAGGCGCACAACATGTCGGTCTCCAATTCGGGATTGCTCAGGCAAAAAGTGAGCCCTGTATTCGAAGATGTTCGAATTACCAAGACCATCGATAAGGTCAGCCCGAGACTGGCCGAGGCGGTATGTAACGGCACCGTTTATCCGACGGTCGAGATTCATGTAACGGCTCAGGCCTTCGGCACAAGTCGTGTGACATATCTGGCTTACGAGCTGAAGAACGTACTGGTCACATCCTATATTGTCGGCGGCGCTTCCCAGAGCGACGATGTCCCCTGTGAGGAGGTGACACTGAATTTCGAAGAGATTAAAGTGACTTATACGGAGTACGATTCATCCGGCAAAGTCAAGGGCAACGTCGAATATACATGGGCCATCGACCAGTCCCCTGATTAAGAATCAGAACAAGACAAGGAATATAAAAAGGGTCGTCTTCGGAGGAGGGCGGCTCTTTTTTTGTCTGCGGGTTGCCAGCCGGTCCAGCCGCCGTTTTCTACTCCCCCGTTGACGACCGGGCCGGCTATTGTGCGATCTGTCAATTAGACAGGCGAAAAAACTTTTACAACCATCGTCTTCTCAATCTCCTCCTCATCCTCCTCCTCTAAAAAGGCAAACCCGCCGTGGATACAAAAGAAAATATCGGCTTAAAATCAAAATATTTTTCCTAATTTTCCTTTTTTACCACTAACCAACATTTACCAGACTAACATGTTGATGTCAAAAAGAAAAAACAGAAAAAATAAGAAATTTAGAAAATATTCATATAATCTTTTTATTGAATATAGATAAATAAAAACACTGAAATTTTCAAGCAGTTTATTCGAACTTATATTATGGCTCAGTCGGCAGGGTCATGAAGGTAAAAAAGCCATATTCGCACTTTATAAACCATCTCGAACGATAACAGTATTTGCGATATCGAATGTCGAAAAGTCCCGCTCGGAAGATATATTTGTCCTTAAAACCTCCAATTCGCAGGTTTTTAAATATAAATACGGATATTTTGCCGGATTTTGAAGTTGTCTAAACCGAAATACCCCGTTATCATACCGGCATATGAAGAAGATAATTGCAGACAGAGCAGGTAAAATCGACGCAAGCGGGATTCGCAAGGTCTTTGCGCTGGCGGCAAAGATGAAGAACCCGATTAACTTTTCAATAGGCCAGCCTGACTTCGATGTGCCGGATAAGCTCAAGGAAGAGGCAATAAATGCCATCAGGTCGGGGTATAACAAATACTCGCAAACGGCAGGGGACGATGTGCTGTTGGAGAAAATCACCGGAGAAGTCCAAAACGAATTCGGCTGGAAAAATCCCGCCGTGATTGTTTCAAGCGGCGTAAGCGGGGGGCTGCTGCTGATTTTTTTAGCGATTGTCAATCCGGGCGACGAAATAATCATTCCCGACCCGTATTTTGTTATGTATAAGCATTTAATCAATATGTTGGGCGGAAAGTGCGTTTTCGTTGACAGCTATCCGGATTTCAAGCTGCCAGTCGAGAAAATTGCCGATGCCGTTACAGAAAAAACCAAAATAATTATCCTGAATTCACCGTGCAATCCCACCGGTGCTGTTTACTCGCCGCAGGAAATCGAGGCTTTGGCAAAAATCGCCGCCGAGAAAGATATACTTGTTCTAAGCGATGAGATATACGAGAAATTCTGCTACGACACTGATTACCCGAGTATTGCCGATTGCTATGAAAAGACCATACTGCTGCGCGGCTTCAGCAAGTCATGCGCAATGACCGGATGGCGGCTGGGCTATGTCGCAGCTCATAACTGCCTAAAAGATATTATCGAAAATATGACCAAGATTCAGCAATATACATTTGTTTGCGCACCGGCACCTTTTCAGAAAGCGGCGATTGCTGCATTGGACTATGATATCGGTGCCTTCATCGATTCGTATCGAAGCAAAAGAGACATGCTTTATGATGGTCTCAAAGACAAATTCGAGCTTATCAGACCCGGCGGGGCATTTTATGCATTCGTCAAAGCACCGGACGGAACAACAGCAACCGAGTTCGTGGAAAAAGCAATCGCTAATAATTTGCTGATTATTCCCGGCAATGTTTTCAGCGAAAAAGATACACATTTCAGAATAAGCTATGCAACCAGTGAATCAAAAATTCGGCAGGGGATCGATATTCTTTGCTCTCTGACATAGGGTGTGATATTTTTGATTAACCATCTTGAGTTTTAGCTTGACCGAATAAATCAAAAACTATAAAAAGACCGCAAAATGATTAACAAAAGAATGCACAAGCAAAAACAACCACAAAAAAGCTTTATCTGTTTCGAGCCGGTATATAGCCCCTCCAGGGATACGAAATGATTAAGGATATGATATTCGGGACAGTAGGGGGATTGGGACTGTTTTTATTCGGTATGGGGCTAATGTCCGACGGTCTTAAAAAAGTCGCCGGGCAGAAATTGAAAAGCCTTCTTGAGTCGCTAACAAGACACAGAATAATTGCTGTTCTTGTCGGTGCGTTGACCACATGCTTAATTCAATCGAGTTCCGCTACGACCGTAATGACAGTTGGATTTGTGAATGCGGGTCTTTTGACTTTGAAACAGGCATTATGCGTTGTTCTCGGAGCCAATATAGGAACAACCATTACTGCCGGACTTGTTTCTGTGCTTGCAATATTTAAGATTACAAACTACGCGCTGCCTGTGGTCGGAATTGGCTTTTTGATTACCGTTCTTGGAAAAACACAAAAGACAAGGAGTATCGGCCAGGTAATGCTCGGTTTTGGCGTTTTATTCCTCGGCATCCACTTTATGAAAGAGGCATTTGATCCTCTTAAAAGCAGTGTAGATGTGCAAAAAGCACTTATATGGCTGGGGCAAAATCCCATTCTGGCGGTTTTAGCGGGAACAGCAATAACAATGCTCTTGCAGAGCAGCTCTGCCTCAATTGCAATGATACAAATGCTGGCCTTTCAAGGCGCATTCGGAATGGACTGGTCATTAGTGTTGCGGGTTGCGATACCCTTTATTCTGGGTGATAATATCGGCACAACAATAACGGCACAAATAGCGGCACTGCGATCCTCCCGGAATGCCAAGCGTACAGCGATGGGGCATACCATATTCAATGTGATAGGTGTGGCATATATGCTTCCTCTGGTTTGGGTTAGTTGGTTCAGTCACATTGTGGAATGGATCACCCCGGGGCAACTGGATCAGAGCACAATTATGAGGCATATATTCTTCGCCCATTTTGCTTTTAATACATTTAACACGGTTATATTCGTTCCAATCATTCAGGGATTAGCGGCAATTGTTTTAAAAATCCTGCCTGTAACCGAGGCTGAACGCGCACAAAAACCGGTTATTCTTGAGAAGCACCTTCTCGATACACCGGTTATTGCTTTGGAGCAGGCTGAACGCGAGTTGATTCGGATGGCTCAAACAGCGAAAAAAGCACTTAAACGCGCAATCGAGGGGATTCTGAATAATGACAGAAAAAAACTTTCATCCGTCGGGGAGATAGAAGATTTTATCGATACCTTTCAGATCGAGATAACTTCATACTTATCTTCTCTATCACAAGTACAGCTGTCAGACGAAGTCTCTGTAAAACTTCCCGTGCTATTGCATACTGTCAACGACATCGAGCGCATCGGCGATCACGCAGTCAATATTGTCGAGATAGCCGGACGAAAGATCGATCAGAAGCTTACCTTCAGCGATTCGGCATTAGCCGAAGCCGAAGAAATCAGAACAGAGATAGATCAGATGTTTGAAAACGTTATAACGGCTCTGAAGAATGATGATAATGAGGCGGCGAAATCGGCCCTGACCAAAGAAGCAAAACTCAATAAAATGCAAATCGATTTTCGCCGAAGTCATGTCGACCGCATGACTAACGGTATATGCACCGCAGAAACAGGCCTGATATTCATCGACCTGGTTGATAATATAGAAAAAATCGGCGACCACCTCACAAATATTGCCCAGGCTATTATAGGGGGATTACAATGGGAGGGGGTCAAGCCGAAATTATCGACCCATCCTTAAAACTTGCTGTTGTCAAATTATCGAGATAGTAGTATAATTGGCGTTATGAAAAGCTCACTTCGAAAAACAGCAATTATTCTGCCTTGTGTGCTGTTGCTGCTCGGCTGGACTTTGGGCGCCGAACCGAATGAAACCGGTACAAATCAGCCGGGCTCAAAAGCGGCGGTGATTGTTTGTAAAGGTATGATAGATGACGGACTGTATAAATCCATCAAGCGCAGGACACAAATGGCTCTTGACGGAGGATGCGAATACCTGATCTTCGAAATCGGTACATACGGAGGGCTTCTTCAGTCTGCAGACGATATAGCAAAATATCTGATCCTCGATATTCCCCAAATCAGCAGTAACGCCCACACGGTAGCCTATGTAACGACCGAAGCAATATCGGCCGGTGCGATGATAAGCGTTTCCTGTCGGGATATTATCATGCGTCAAAATACTACAATCGGCGATTGTGCCCCGATTGTGATGGGCGGCAAGCTCGAGGGTGTCGAACGGGAGAAAACCGAGAGCTTTACACGAGCCGCCTTTACTCGGGCGGCGGAAGCAAACGGCTATCCCGTGGCCCTGCTTAAGGCTATGGTTACAATGCAAATAGAGGTGTACCGGCTTAAAAATCTGCACACGAATGAATTCGAATTTTTCGAAAGCGACCAGTTGCCAAAAGACCCGAACCTTTATGACTTGGAAAACCAGGAACTTGTCGTTAAGGATGATGAGCTTTTAACTTTAACCGCTTCCAGGGCGCTGGAATACGGCATAGCCCGGGCAACGGTTCAGGACCTGGCAGGGGCCCTGGATTTTTTGGCCGAACGCGACGGCGTAAGTTTTGCCGATGAGCCGATGTTACTCGAAACCTCGTGGTCGGAAGAGATGGTCAGGTGGTTAAATTCTCCTGCCGTTATGGCCGTGCTTGTTATGCTTGCCTTGCTGGGCGTTTATGTTGAGTTTAATTCACCCGGTCTGGGTTTGCCGGGACTTGTTGCCGTTATATGCTTTGTTGTCATAATCGGCAGTAAATATCTCATCGGCATGGCCAACTGGGTGGAAGTGGCTCTGTTCATTACAGGGATTATTCTGCTGCTGATTGAATTTTTAATTATCCCCGGTTTCGGGATTACAGGCATTACCGGTATTTTCTTCATACTTGGCGGCTTGTTCGGAATGCTCATTAAAAATGATCCGGACAAATTACCCTGGCCGGAAAGTTCCATTGACTGGATGTACTTCTCTCAGGGAGTTTTAGGGTTATCCTTGGGATTTGTCGGATTCGTCATATTGGCATGGTTGCTGTCTAAATATCTGCCGAAAATCCCATTTCTTGGCGGACTGATTCTCGTCCCGGCTACAGCAAAACAGAATATTCCTATGCGCGTTAGTATGACCGCTATGCCGGAAAGTAAAATTGCCGGTGTTAAAATCGGTGACACGGGTGAGGTAGTCTCAATACTGCGACCTACGGGAAAAGCCCGGTTCGGGGACGCGATAGTGGATGTGGTCGCCCAGGGTGACTTTTTGAACAAAGGGACCGAGGTTGAAATCATTGAAATTCACGGTAACAGGGTAATTGTTAAAGCCGCAATAAAATAATCAAAGGAAGACGCTAATGGATTGGTTACTTGTACTTGCTGTTTTTCTTTTTCTGGCATGTGCGATATTAATTATCGCCGAAGTATTCGTTCCGAGCGGCGGACTAATAAGTATCGTTGCTCTGGTCTGTCTCATAGGAGGAATTATATTATTCTTCAATCGCAGCACAACTGCCGGATGGATAGGAGTGATTATTGCAATTATAATGATACCGTCTGTCCTGATCATTGCTTATAAAATATTCCCCAAAACGAAATTCGGCAAAAACGCGACACTTTCGCCGCCGAAACGTCAGCAGGGCGATGCTATACCTGATACATCCGAGCTGAAAAAGATGCTTGGTGCTGTCGGTACTGTCGTTACACCACTCAGGCCGGTCGGAATGTGCGATTTTTCAGGACAAAGGGTTGAATGCGTCGCCGAAAGCGGGTATGTTAATAAAGGCAAGAAGGTCAAGGTTATCGATGTTGAGAGTACCCAATTGACTGTTCGCATAATCGAGGAAAGTTCATGAAAGGAAATAGCATGCTTAATTTAACAAATATGATCTTGGGGGCCGGCCAGGATGGACCGCCTTTCGGCGTTGGAACAATGATTCTCATCGCAATCATTAGTATTATTGCTTTGGTTGCCGTACTGTTGTTTGTGAAATTTGCCAGGCTATGGCTTCAGGCATATTTTTCTCGAGCTGAGGTCAAACTTTCCGAGCTGATAGGTATGTGGCTCAGGAAGGTCGATGCCAGAACCATCGTCATCAGTAAGATAACCGCGATTCAGGCGGGCTTGAGTCTTACGACAAAGGATTTGGAAAGCCATTATTTGGCCGGCGGTCGCGTTCCAAATGTCGTACGAGCATTAGTAGCTGCAAACAGGGCAAATATTGATTTATCCCTGCAGACGGCGACGGCAATCGACCTGGCGGGTCGTGACATCCTCGAAGCGGTTCAAACCAGCGTCAATCCCAAGGTGATCGATTGCCCCGACGCCCAGAAGAGCAGAGGCACTATCGATGCAGTGGCTCAGGACGGTATCCAGTTGAAAGCAAAGGCCCGCATAACCGTCCGAGCCAATATCGAAAGACTAATCGGTGGTGCCACTGAAGAAACTATTATCGCTCGCGTAGGTGAAGGGATTGTTACCACCATCGGTAGTGCAATAACGTACAAAAGCGTTTTAGAGAATCCGGACAATATTTCAAAAACGGTTCTTGCCAAGGGGCTTGACGCCGGAACGGCTTATGAGATTTTATCCATTGATATCGCCGACGTCGATGTCGGTGAAAATATCGGCGCTCAGTTGCAGGGGGCACAGGCCAAGGCTGATCTGGCAAGAGCACAGGCCGAAGCGGAAAAACGCCGCGCAATGGCATTCGCACGCGAGCAGGAAATGCGTGCACTCGTTGTTGAAAACGAATCTAAAGTACCTTTGGCGATGGCCGATGCGTTCAAAAAAGGCAATCTTGGAGTTATGGACTATTATAGAATGAAAAATATTATGGCCGATACTTCAATGCGGGATTCAATCGCAAAACCGAAGTCTAAAGATAAATAACAAAATTGTATAGATCATAAAATTATCTTTTTATGGATTACTTTCTCTTACAGTTTGTTTTAGCTGCCCAAAACGATGATTTCGAGAAATGGATGAATATTTTATTTCTCGTTGTTCTCGCGGTTTTCTGGTTAATCGGGGGAATCGTAAAAGTTAAATCAGAGCATGCTAAAAGACAGAAAAAAAGAAAGCCAACTCGTGATTCAGCTACTCGTTCCTCGCCTTCGAGCAAAGATCCCGGCGAATTAATACTTGAGAAAATACTTGGAACATTTATTCCCGATTCTGGCAATCAGCAACGTTCGGTAAAACAACAAGCAATCAAAAAACCTCCCAGATTTCAGGAAACCAGGCCAAAGCCAACTTCCAAATCCCTGTCAGATAAATATGCTATGCGTCAGAAGATCTCTAATAAGCGAAAACAGAGACTTTCGCTGCAAAAAAAATCTTTAGAGACTAAATTTGACGAATTAACACAAATCGAGCCGGATATTGAAAAATTACCTGAGTTTACTACCGACGCAATAAAAAGTATTGAATCTTCTTACCAGGAAGTAACACCCGACATACCAGTGTCAAATTATTTACTGGATTTATCCGATTCCGATTCGCTTAAAAAAGCCATTTTGTATTATGAAGTCTTAGGCAGACCTATGTCGCTTCGAGATTCATCCGATTCATTCGCGGGATTATAGCTTTTATTTAATATTAAAAGCAGAACAGCCTGGTTATAAAAACACAATATACAACGTCTCATAATATATGTTATGTTTCATTCAAGCCTTTTTATCAGCCGGTAAACGGGTATTCGAATAATCGGGATATTTTCGCGGTTCAGGGATAAAGAATCAATGTGCTTGAACAGAATTGCCGGCCATATCGGAAATATTATCCCACATGGTGGTTACCCTGTCTAATAATCCGAGATTTTGAAGGACAATCGATACGTTTACAGAAGCATCCGGACAGGCGAAGTTATTTTCCAGGAAGCGTTCGAGATTAAAAAGTGACGAAGCAAACTTTACCTTGTCGCAATAAAGCAAAGCGGTTTTGTAATGAAGTTCGAGAGTATCCGAATTAATTAAATCATGGTCGGAAAGAAGATTCAAGGCCTCTGATTTCCGGTCCGTTTGATACAAACATACGGCCAATTTACTCCGAGCACGAGCAAATAAGGGATTTATATCAATAGCTGTTTCGAACGACTCGACGGCATTAGAAATTTTGCCGAGTCCCATCATGAGGATACCAAGACGGTAATACAAATCAGGATTCTGAGGCCTAAGTGATATTTCCCGCTTATGGGTCTCTATTACGGCTTCAGATATAGTATTGGAGCTAATGTCATCATACAGAGACTTGTAATCAGACATTTTTTGTTTGAATCTTAAAGAAGCCATTTCAGAGAATAACAAAGAGCTATTTGGCTGAATTGCTGCGGCAAGCGATAACGTACCGATCGAATCAGTTGTATAACCGCCAAGTTTTTGTGAGATGGCAAGACCGATATAAGCATCGATAATTTTATCATTTATCTCAACTGCCCTGTTGAATAGTTCGGCGGCGAGATGCTCATGCTGCAACTGTAGATATTGTGTACCGAGTTTTATTGTGGCCTCGAGGAAGTCCGGGCACATATAAATGGCCTGTTCGTACTGGGCAACGGCTTCGGATGTGGCTCCCAGCATTCTGAGGATATCACCTTGTTTCATTAGCAGCTCGGGTCTGACGTCCTCGGATTGTAATAAGTAATCGAGATACTCCATTGCTTCATCAAGGCGTCCTTCGGCAATTAGCTGATCCAGCTCGTAATCCTGGGAGGAAAAATTATCCGGGTGCATCAGGATTGCCTTGTTAAACGTTTCGATGGCATCTGGGTATTTCCCATTGACGATATACAAATGCCCAAGCGCGATAAGCGTTGATATATCTTCGGGATATTCGTTATTCAATAGCTGATATTGTTCTATGGTTTTATCATATTGCATTTTTTTGAAATAAATTGCAGCTAAACGTTGTGCCGGAAGCTGAAGATATTTTTTAAATTTAAGACAATCCTGATAAAATTCCACGGCCTGGGCTTCTTTACCGAGTCGTTCGTAGCAGTATCCGAGCGAATAAAGAGCCATCGTATTATTTGGCCGGCGCATATAGACTGAATTAAGCTCCCTTATTGCCTCTTCGAGCCGGTTGTTATGAATGTTAATCGCCGCTGCCGTCATACGCCCGTAAGTACAGGAGGGATTTTCAAAGAGGTAGCTTCGAAGTTGTTCGGTCGCCGCATAGGTTTTGGTTTTCTTTTGCTTCATAAGCTCGATGACGGCATCCAACTGACGTCGTTGAGCCGAATCTTCGCATCCTTCGGAAAACAGGACCGATTTTAACCAATGCAATATCAAATCGGAGGTATCGACCGTTATCGCCCTGCCGAGAATTTCCAGTAATTGACTCATACACCTCTCGCATCAAATTTTCAGAATATTAACAGCAACGTGAGATTCCGCTGTTGATAAATGTAGTATCGACAATTAAATACAGCGGATTAATCAGGGTTTTTACAATTAATCTCCCTGCCGTTAATTTGTTCATTTTTTATGGTGATTGTGTCTGATGTGCGGATTTTTAGGATTTTATAACATTAGTGACGGATATGACTTTTATAAAGGAATCAACGAATAAAATCACCCTGCAAAAATCGGCAATTTTGAATAAGTGCGGACTAATTCGGTAACGTTTAGTCTGATTTTGCCATTTGTGCCTGTTTTTCTATTTCACTAAGATACGCCAGGGTCCGTTCGAGTTTATCGCTTAGATGCTTTAGTTTGAGCATTGTTTTGATCCGGGTCAGCAGTTCGAGCTTGTTCACGGGCTTGCTCAAAAAATCATCCGTGCCGGAGTCGATACCGCGTTCGATATCACCGAATTCGCTTAACGCGGTAACCATAATGACGGGGATATCAGAGGTTTTGGGGGCGTTTTTTATCCTCTTACAAACCTCGAAGCCGCTCATTTTCGGCATCATAACGTCCAGTAAAATTAAATCAGGCGAATTTTTATTTATAATCTCCAGTGCTTCCAATCCGTCACGGGCGGCGATTGTGATGCAGTCAACGTCCTCGAGATATGCCTGAAGCAGCTCGAGATTCTGTTGATTGTCGTCAACGACCAGTACTGTAGGTTTTTTCTCCTGCTCTTTCTCTATCTTTATTTTGCTCATAAACACTCCCAATGTGTTAGTTGATCTTTATCCCAAGGCCTTCAGTACAGCCGTGCAAAATGCCGGCAAATCGTCCGGTTTTCGCGATGTAATCAAATTGCCGTCCACGACACATTCACCATCCACATACTCTGCACCGGCGTTGATTATATCATCTTTAATCGCCATAAAACAGGTGGCTTTTTTTCCTTTAAATATTTTTGTGCTGCATAACAGCCAGCCGCCGTGACATATTGCGGCTATGACCTTGCCTGCATTGACCATATCGTTCGCAAATTTTATCACTTCGGAATTTCTTCTCATAAAATCCGGGGCGAAACCTCCGGGTACGAGCATACAATCGTAATCGGCGGCATTTACCCGCCCTGCCGCGAACTCGGCCATACAGGGATAACCTTCTTTCGAATGATATTCTTTTTTTGCCTCGGCCGCAACAAAATTGACCTCCAGACCCGCTTCGCGGAAACGATAGCGGGGATACCAGACCTCCAGAACCTGGTACATATCATCGACCATAATTGCTACCTTTTTCCTCGACATCCGAAATTACTCCTTTTGCTGTTTACTGTGAGATTCGATATATTCCCGAATTTCCGGCCTGATATACATCCGCTCGATATCCACCGTTTGCGAGACCGCTTCCGCACAAATCTGAGCCATCTCAGCCGACGGAGCCTGAGTATCGACAAAGAATGTCCATTGC
>Ga0272441_10008841_pt1 | contig 15779 bp, 11 predicted proteins | sample SSMProp6N_FD_193582 | JGI IMG/M metagenome (GOLD analysis project Ga0272441, IMG submission 193582) | Marine sediment archaeal communities from Little Sippewissett salt marsh, Falmouth, MA, United States - SSM-Prop-6N | ecosystem: Environmental > Aquatic > Marine > Wetlands > Sediment ... | reverse complement strand
AAACCAGAACCTGGAGGAGCAGATAGGCGAGCTTAACATGCTTTTGTATACAATGTCCCACGATCTGAAAGCGCCTGCGGTAAGCCTTCAGGGATTTTCTTCCTTGTTGATAGCAGAATATGGGGATTGTGTGGGTGATGTTGGCAGTATGTACCTGGATCGCATTCAGACGAATTCGGAACGTATCGGGAACTTGATCGAGCGTCTCCTGGAGTTGTTCAGAATCGGTAGGATGAAGATCAAGGAGGAGCCAATAGACATTACTGCTCTATTAAGAAATGTGACACGCGATCTCTCATCAAGGTTTGAGGATAAAGGAATAAAGATATTGGTGATGGATAGAATCCCAATGGTAAACTGCGATCGTGCCATGATGAGTCAGATATTTACCAATCTGATAAGCAATGCCAGCAAATACATTGGGGAGGATAATGGGAATCCCACCATTGAGATCGGGTACGAAGAGCGGGACAACTATCATATGCTCCATATCAAAGACAATGGGATAGGGATTGATGAAAGATATCATGAAAAGATTTTTCAGATCCTACAGCGTCTGAATGACATAAAAACTGAGGGAACCGGAATCGGGCTTACTATTGCTAAGAAAGCCGTGGAGAAAATCGGCGGCCGGATTTGGGTCGATTCTGCGAGGGGTAAAGGTACAACTATGTATTTCACCGTGCCAAAAGCAGAAAGGAGTTGAAAGGTGAGAATGATAGATATTCTTCTGGTTGAGGACAACCCGGACCATGTTATACTCACTAAGAGAGTGCTTGAGGAATACAATGTAGCCAACAAGGTGTATATTGTAGGAGATGGCGCAGAAGCACTGGATTTCATATACCACAGAGGGAAGTACAACAGTGGCAGCGATGCACCACGCCCGGGACTGATACTTCTGGACGTTAAGCTCCCTAAGGTGGACGGATTCGAGGTTCTGAAGCAGCTAAAAAGCGATCCGGAGCACCGCTCGATTCCTATAGTAATGTTAACCACGTCTGCACGGGATGAAGAGGTAGCCAGGGGATACGCGGAGGGGGCCAACAGCTATGTTACGAAGCCGGTTATATTCAATGAATTCGCTGAAAAAGTTAAGAATATAGGTTTGTATTGGGGATTGGTAAGCTCAAATCCCTAGAAATGCGGAGGCGTTAGGACATGGCTTCTATATTGTTGGTAGAAGACAACGATGATCACGCTATACTTGCTCAAGCAGCCCTCTCAAGCTCTAATCGGATGTTTCGTGTTGAGCGAGCCGCGTCAGCGGACGAGTGTCTTGAAATGCTTGGAAATGGAGACTATGACGCTATAGTATTGGACTATAGCCTTCCCAAGAAAAGCGGATTGGAAATCCTGCAGGATATTCAAAATACCCCTTATGATGCTCCAGTGGTGATGATAACAAGCCACGGAGATGAGCAGATCGCCGTTGAGGCGATGAAACGAGGTGCATATGATTACGTAAGCAAATCGGATGACTATCTGGCCAAGCTACCTTTGGTACTTCAGAAAGCAATCGAAATACACGAAATGGCCAGGGAGAGGAACCAACTGCAGTCCAGGATACAGAAGTCGGAGAATACTCTGAGAAGCATATTTGAGAACGTGGAAGTAGGGATCGTTGAAATTCAAAAGGATTGCAGTATTTCCTATGCCAATCCCAGAGCACGGCATTATCTGAAAATAGCTGACGACCTTCGGAAAGTGGACATTCGCGTCCTGTTCTCGGACAAAGAGGGCGTAATAGAGCGTTCATTCGAGACAGGAGAATCAGTCAGATTTGAGGTGAACTACAACAGCAGGCAGTTTTCCATAGCTATCACCGCGATTCGTGAAACTGACGATAATGTGAAGCATTTAGTAGCCGTTTTGATGGACGTTACAGAGCAAAGGAAACTCCAACTACAACTCACGCAATCGGAACGCATCGGGGCTTTAGGACGAATGGCCTCCGGAGTAGCGCACGACTTCAACAATGTTCTGGCAGCGATACTGGGCAGGACAGAGCTAATGATTATGAATCCCGCAGATACAGGAGAAGTTGAGAAAGGCCTCAGGATCGTTCATAAAGCCGCTCTGGAGGGCGCTGACACAGTCAGGAGAATACAGGAGTTCACAAGGGTTGCCAAGCAGAAAGAGTTCAAGAAGCTGCAAGTGGGCGATATCGTCCATGACGCTGTAAGGATGACTGAACCCAGATGGAAAGATCAAAGCCAGCGAGATGGTATTAAGATCGATGTATCGGTGGAGATCAATAGCCGATCATTCATAGCCGGCAGCATAACAGACTTGAGAGAAGCACTGATCAATATAATGTTCAACGCCATAGATGCCATGCCGGACGGAGGCAAACTGTGTCTCAAAACGTATGATTCAGACAACGACGTATGCATATCCGTTTCGGATACGGGGATAGGCATAGAGCCAGAGATAATTGACAGCATATTTGAACCGTTTTTCACAAACAAAGGTGTCGGCCATCCAGGGCTTGGCTTGAGCGTTACCTATGGGATAATAAGCAGGCACGAGGGAAAAATAAGCGTTAGCAGCACGCAGCATACGGGATCAACCATAGTCATTAAATTACCCATATATATAGAAAAGAAACAGGAGCAAAAGGCTGTCGTCACTCCTTCTGAATCCAGGAAGGCCAACGTACTGGTAATAGACGACGAGGAAACTATCAGGGATCTGCTGGCCAACATATTGAGACGCTTTAAGCACAGCGTTAATCAGGCTCCAGATGGGATGACAGGGATAGAAATGTTCCGCTCTGAAAAATATGATATAGTATTTACTGATCTGGGGATGCCAGAGATCTCAGGTTGGGAGGTGGCACAGCGGATCAAAACTATAAATCCTAACGTAACAATTATACTGATAACAGGCTGGGGCGTGGAACTGGCTGAAAACGAGTTGAAGGAGAGGAAGATTGACGCCGTTGTTGCCAAACCATTCCAAATCAACCAGATCCTGGAGGTGGTATCTGAGGCGTTGAAGTAGACCGGCCATAACGCCTCAGTTTCCAGGAAACCATTTCTTATACCGATTCCATAGTCTAACATTGTCAAGGGAAAGATACACCAGCGGCTACTTGCCCTGAAATGCTTCCAATTCTTTTAGCATTATTCGCGCTTGTCTATAGCCTGGATCGATTTCCAACGCCTTCCTGAAGAGCGCAGATGCCTCATCATATCTCTCTGTATTCATATAGGCCGCTCCCAGGTTATACTGAGCTTCCGCTGAGTTGGGCTTTACCTGAACTGCTTTCTTGAACTGCTCTATGGCGCCGTCTAAATCCCCGATTTTCAGGTAACATGATCCCAGGTTGAGGAGGGCTTCCAGCCAACTAGGGGAAAACTCCAGACATTTATTGAATTGGGTAGCAGCGTCAGTGTATTTCTCGATCCTGTAAAGAGTCGTTCCGAGTTGGAAATATGCGTCTTTAAGTGATGGATTAAGTTCAACAGCTTTCTCGAATTCGGCTATCGCTTGTGGATACATCCTGGAGTCGGAGTAAGCCAATCCCAGGTTATAGCGAGCTTCCGGCATGTCCGGCTCAAGTCTGATAACTTCCTCAAAATGATGGATCTGGTTTTCCTTATTACCGCGCATTCTATAGCACGCTCCCAGATTGAAATGTGCCTTCATCATATCCGGATCCATTTCCAGCACTGCCTTAAAGAGTTCCATTGCCCGGGTAATTTTGAGGTCCTGCATGGCCGCATATCCTTCATTATACATTTCCCTCAACTTGTTTGCCTCTGTCTGTTCCGTGTATTCCCGGCGCAGTTCCTGCCCTTCCTCAAATCCTGAAGCCTGCTGGAATGCCTGATTCGCTTCATCCTCGCGACCCATTTTCGCAAGAACCAGGCCGATATTATGACTGTACTGCTTCTCTTTTGGATCCATTTTTGCTGCCGTTTGAAACTCATCCAGAGCGGCGTTAAAAAGCCCTCTGCGATAGTACATTAAGCCGGCGAAATTGTGTGCCTCGGCGTTATTCGGGTCCAGATCCACGAATTTCCTCATCTGTTCCGAAGCTTTCTCCACGTCCCCCATAACATAGTAGACGTTTCCCAGGTTGTAATTGGCATCCAGATCAGTCGGCTTAAATTGAAGCGCTTCTTTCAGAATTTTAACAGCGTCTTCATACATACCAATACGTGTGTATATCAGACCCAGATTGATACATGATCCCATGTAAGCATCCGAATACATGGCCATATTCACTCTAGTATATCCCGTTGCCTTGATATACCTAAGCGCCTTCTTCAGAGTCGATATAGCTTTAGCATAGTCCTCCTTATCTTTATACATAACGCCCAGGTTATACAGGAATCCGGGCGCGTCTGGTTTGATCTTTAGAGCGGCTTCCATTTCCTTTATGGCCTCGTCCAGACGATCCTCTCCATAAAAATTCATAGCTGTTTGATAATGCATTCCTGCTGGATCGTTTTCAAACATCAGTTCCGATGCCGCGTTACCGCCGCCGGCGGCGAGTCGATCGATCATAGCATTGTATTTTTTAGAACCGATGCTCCGGCTGCCGGGGCCAGCCGGAGGATTTCTCATATATATGCTCCTGGCCGCCATGAAACCTTCTTTCTCCGCGAGTTTTTTGAAGTTTGGGTATATCCTCTCCAGAAAATCCCTCTCATAAAAGGCTATATCCTCGTCGGTTGGGTCATATGGATTTTTTTTAGCGTAATCCGGATCTTTGAGACGACGCTTCGCCTCTTCCAGGTCGGAGATCTGATGTATTCTGGCATATTCGTCAACCATCTCAAGAGCGATCTCTTCCTCCTCCTCGTCCTCGGGTTCCGGCTCCACCTCCGCAACAATTTGTTCTGCCTGTATAAGTTCAGGCGGCGGAACATTTTTTGCAGCACAACCGAAAACGAGCGGTATAAGAAAAAGGCAAATAAAAGTTTCAAATCTAAAAAATCGCATATCAGATACCTCTTTTAACCTCTGAACGTCAAGAGGCGAATCCAAAGTCGCAAAATCGTGGTTTCTTGTTTGGTCAAATCTAAATTATATCATACAATCTGCTTATGGATCAAGGAGCAATCGGTCAAAGCATAAATTTTTCATCCACGATGGGAGGAATAGAACACGGATATTGCGGATTAACACGGATAAGGCTCCTGGGTGGAACATATCCGCGAAAACCTGCTAAATCCGCGCTATTCGCGTTCTATTCCCGGACAGATATTTTACACTTGGATGCCCCTATAATCCGGTTGACAGTTGAGTCTCAAAGTGGTAGAATATGCCTCAAGAGAATTCTAAATTGTATCCAAACATTTAACCGCAAGGAGGTCAGAGTGAATAAGAGAAACAGAATGTTATGCTTGTTTGCAGCATTAGTATTCGGCTTGGTTGGCTCTGGTCTGGTGAGAGGGGCCGCACCAGATGGATTGGTTTTTCTCATGATGTTTGACGAGGGGGATGGTGACACTGCCCACGATTCCTCAGAATTTGGGAACGATGGAGTTATTGAGGGGAAGGAAGACTGGGTGGATGGCCAGTTCAAAGGAGGTTTTCATTTCGATGGATCGACCCACATAACGGTCGAAAATGCTGAACCTCTGAGTAAGCTGATTCATCCCATGTCTGTAGGAGGATGGGTCAAACCGGACATTCTGGGTGGATGGCGCAACATCATGGAGATGGACGGCAGCGCTGGCTGGAAAATGGGATTCCATGACTCTCATGCCATCGCTTGGACAACGTACCATGTGCAGGACTTCGTCAGCCAGACACCCATAGAGACTGAGGTCTGGACGCACGTTTGTGCTACCTGGGACGGGGCGGAAGCAATTGTCTACGTCAATGGCGAACCGGATAACCCCATGGGCGGCGGTGGCGTAATCAACGTAGAGGGCGAGCCTAGCCTTGATATCGGATGGCGTCGGACGACCGGGGTGTCTACCTTTGAAGGAGGTATGGACGAACTGTTTATATTTAACAAGGTATTGGAACAGGATGAGATCCAGGATCTCATGAAAGGTTTTGTCGACATGCTCGCTGTGGAACCAGAAGCGAAACTTGTCACAACCTGGGGAGATCTGAAGGCTCTCAGATAGTCTTTTCAGAAGATAGCGATGGGTGAGAAAATCGGGTTAGTCGGTCTGGGATTAGTGGGATCAGCCCTGGCGGAGCGATTCGCCGCTGCCGGTTTCAGTGTGGTGGGATATGATATTGATGAGAGCCGGCTTGAGGCTCTGAGAGATATATTGGTGGAAGAGGCGGGATCGCCTCTTCAGGTGGCCAGAAAAGCCCGGCGGATCGTGCTTTCCCTTCCGGATTCCAGCATAGTGGAAGAAGTCATTGAAGGATCAAACGGCGTTGTGCATGGTTCCAACTATGATACCGTGATCATCGACACGACTACCGGCGACCCGGTGCGTACCGTAGAACTGGCCAAACGTCTTCGCAGCCGTGGTATCAATTACCTCGACGCTACCATTGTAGGATCGAGCCAGCAGGTACGTTCAGGAGAGGTGATACTCATGGTTGGCGGTGACGAAGGGATCTCGAATTCTCAGAGGGATGTTTTCGACACCTTTGCGTCAGAAGTCTTTTGGATGGGAGCCAATGGCAAGGGCGCGGAGACGAAGCTTGTGGTTAACCTTATTCTGGGGCTAAACCGTCTCGTGTTGGCCGAGGGGTTATCTCTGGGCACAAAGGCGGGAATTGACCCTGAACGCCTGCTGGAGGTACTGCGCTCCAGTTCTGCATATTCGCGGGTAATGGACGTGAAGGGCGATAAGATGATAACAAGGGACTTCAAGACCCAAGCCCGACTAAGACAGCACCTCAAGGATGTTGGGCTGATCATGGATATGGGGCAAAGGATCCAGGCACGTTTGCCGCTAAGCCACCTGCACGCTGAACTCCTCAGCGAAGCTGTAACGGCAGGTTACGGAGATGACGACAACTCGGCTATCGTAAACGTATTTCTCAAACCCCCACTTTAGCAAAGTATTATGTAGGGGTGGGTAAATGGATTCTGACTGGAATGCTTATTAACCTAGCATTTTCAATGTTTTCTGGCTATTCTCCGCAATACTGCTCATCGCTGGAGATTCCAGTCAGGATCCATTTACCCACCCCTACCATTGCTCATTCCTAAACCAGTTCTTAATGGCTGTTTAATCCTGGCCAGAGAAACGGGATCGGAAATAAAGACCTCAATATTTCAGCCATCTTACCTGCTCCTGATATTATATCTTTTTCAGCCCCATCGTGAGTGCCGAACAGAATTCTTACCAGGGATTCGCCGTCAAGCTCCAGACGATTCTCTTTGTAGGTAATGCTGAATTTGTCTTCCTTTTGAGTGAATCCGAGGGAGTCTGCAACATCTTTGCCCACTCGCTCTTCCATATAGTTGGCAAATCTGTTCATAAGACGCGGCAAGTTCACGATCTTGAAGGTATGTCCTCCCAGATTCCTTCTTTCTCCCTGAATTCCCCGCTGCTTTAGAATGTGGAGGAATTCCACGTCATGTTCCGGAACGAAGAACATAAGCTCCACCATACCATATTTGTCAAAGAGAGATTTGATGGCCCTGGTGATGATACTCCTGTCACCTGCATATTCTGCTATAGCCATAATCGGCGCCTTGCCTCGTTTTTCATCCTCACGGATCTGAGTCACTACATATCCCAGGGATTCGCCGTTGCTGCGCAGAATAAGCACATCCGTCTCGTTCCAGAAGGGGGCCGGGGTGCGTCTTTCCAGTAACGCCTGAAATTCCCTCAGCGACCGGTGAAACCTGACCGGCTCTTTCTGGTAAATATTGACTATATCCAGAAGATACTTCTCTTCGTAGAGCACAATATGAATATCTGTACCATCAGATTTTTTCACGTCCTCGCGCGTGACATTGAATCTGTAAGTGGGAGCCGCTGCGACGCATCCGCGTCGTCTGTAAAGGTCGCGATCGCCTGAAACAAGCATGACATCGCCCTGATCTTCATCCAATCTCTGAACGGAGCGATTCATAAGTCTGGTCGCCAGCCCTTTCTCCCGATACTCCGATCTGGTGGCTACCCCGCCAACGCATCCGAAAATAGTTCTGCATCCATAGATGATCACTTCTCGTTCTTTCATACCCACGTGAGATATGCGTCGCCCATCCTCCAGAACTATGTCCAGGTTTACTATATCATCTTTGCTGATCGATATTCTCTCCTGGATTTTCTTCTCCAAGTCTTCATCTCGTCTCATCATACCATCCTTCGTTTGGAAGCCTTTTAATACTACTTTGTCATTTACGTAGTTTAGGGCTTTATGCCCGTCTTTTTGATAGCTGGATACTCACCAGGAACGCCCATAAAGGGCTGTACTACGGATTGTTTCCGGCTAAATGACAAAGTAGTATTAATGAACATCTTCTGCCATTTTCGCTATAGCACAGATGTGTTCAGGGGTTGTTCCACAGCATCCGCCCACGAGACGCGCTCCGGCATCTATGCACTTGCGGATCCCTGCTGCAAAAGTGTCTGGATCCATATCGAATTCTGTTTTACCTTTGATAAGTTTGGGTTTCCCTGCATTGGGTTCAGCCATAACAGGCAGGGAAGTGGCGTTGCACAGACAGGAGACTACCTCGGACATTTCTGCTGGGTCGAGGTCCCCGCAGTTGGTCCCAATAACATCTGCGCCTGCTGCTGCGGCGGTTTCTGCAAAGTCCTGGGCAGAACTCCCCATGATAGTCCTTCCGCCATCGCTCACTGTCATGAAAGCCATAGAAACTATGACAGGAAGTGAGTCTGTGTCTTTGCAGGCTTTCAGCGCACATATTGCCTCGCGCAGATCAAACATGGTTTCGATGATGAATGCATCCACGCCGCCCTCTGCCAGTATTCCGGCTTGCTCCCTGAAAGTGCTGTAGAAATCTGCTTCCTTATAGGTTCCGTAAGGCTCAAGCATCTTGCCTGTAGAACTGAGGTTTCCCAGGATGTATTGGTTTTCGTCTGCCGCTTGTTTTGCCATCCTGACGCCTGCCAGATTGACATCCCGGACATCCACGCCCAACCCGTGGGTCTCAATATAGATGCGATTCATTGTGAGGGTATTGGTAATAAAAGCATGGCAACCGCACCGGGCATAATCTTTGTGGACCTCCAGAACGATTTCCGGGTTACTGAGATTACTAACACCAGCTTCCGCTCCGCGTTTACTGAGCTGAGTACCCATAGCTCCATCAAGCAAGATTATCTGTTGGTTTTTAATAAAGTTAAGGAAATCCACATTTGCCTCCTGCTGTTTATCAAATCATCCTTTCGCCTGATCAACCAATGGATATAAAATAACGTTCATATCATTCCAAACCCGTTATGGAAACTCTATAGACTATTTTCCGCTCCAACCTGAAGCGATCAGCAATCCCAATATGATTCCCAGAAGAGTGCTCACATAGGGATTCGCTGTGCAAGCTCACTTAAATCCTCCCTGCATTATCCTCGAGGATACGAGGTTGAGCAATAACCCCAGCCCTCCTCCTATAATAGCTCCGAGTATCAATCTAAATAACATTTTTACTCTCCTTCCTGCTAATAATATGAATGCTAAAATGGTACGTGCCTCAGCCATGTGATACTGTAAACATCTATTCTATTTCCACATAGTATAACAAAATATTCTATCTTTGTAATTCCATCATTAGCGATCCTGACTCCCATCATCTTTAGTATAGCACAGAGAACTGAATATTGACAACCCACCATAAGTGGTTTGGGAGGGCGAAGCTCCCGCTGAGCCAAGACCAGAGAATGGTTCGCCAAAGGCTGTTTCAATCTACAGAATTTTGATTAAGATTGAAGACCTTTTGAGCCAAAAAACACTTGACAAAGTTTTCCGGTTCGGATACAATTAACCAAAAGGTTAAACTAAACAGTTAGTCGGGGAGGTTTTAAAGGATGGGGACGGATACGGATACGAGGCAACGGATTCTAAATGCTGCTGTACAGGTCTTTGCCAGAAAAGGGAAAGCTGGAGCGCGTATGCAGGAGATCGCCGACCTTGCCAAGGCAAATAAAGCTATGATCTACTATTACTACAACAGCAAAGATAACCTGTATGAAAAAGTTTTAGACTTAGTACTTGAGGAAATGTTCAGCGAGATGAATCGTGTTGCTTTGACAAAGGATAGCCCGGAAGAGAAAGTCAGACAGGTTATTGATGCCTATGTTGACTTTTACATTCATCGCAACGATTCGTTCCAGCTATTACTGAGAGAGATCGTTAGCGGCGGCGAGATTCTTGGAAGAGCTGTATTGAATCACAAGGATACCTTTCTTCAGAATCCTGATATACTTCCAGCGCGCATTATCCAGGAAGGGATTGATACAGGTGCATTTCGGCCTCTGGATTCGCATCATACGCTGATGAGTTTGATGGGTATGACTATCGTGTATGCACTTGGACATCCGATAGCTAATGGCATATTCGGGCTTGAGGACGCGGAACTGCCATCATTTGTGGAGGAACGACGGCTTCATATTGCGGATCTTTTGTTAAACGGTCTGTTGGTCAAGCAGAACGCAACCTTTTGACTAATCCTGATGTTTCTTGTCCGAAAATTGACCAACGGATCAAGACAACTCAAATTCTTACAGAATTCACCAGACAAACGTTATAGCTATTATGCCAAAGCTAGGACATTTCTTATTATCGCTCGACTGCAAATGATTCAGTAAAGGAGTTTATTATGGCAAATGTCGTTTTTGTCGAACCCAGAGGTTCTTACAACGGATACGGATATTCCCAACTTTATCGCCTTCCACTGATGGGTTCGCTCTGCCTGGGAACGATCGCGAAAGAAGCGGGGCATGAGGTGTTAGTGCTCCGTGACAAAGTGAAAAGCGTTTATGACGAAAAGAGAGATCAACTTCACGAGGCGCTGATGCGAGCCGATGTAGTTGCTATGTCAGTTTTGACCAGCACTGCTGACAGGGCCTATTAACTTGCCGATCTCATCAGAAAGGTTAGGCCCAAGGTTAGGATAATCATGGGAGGTGCGCATCCCACCTATATGTCTGAGGAGGCCATCAAACATGCCGATCTGATTGTGAAAGGAGAAGGCGAGGAGGTTATCCTGGACGCTATAGACGATAGTAGCCTGACTGGTATAATCCAGGGAACCCCAGCAGAGGACTTAAACAAATATCCCTTCCCTGATTTCTCCATATTGGACAATCAGAAGCGTCCTCTCAAAAGAACGCCCATCTATACTTCACGCGGCTGCCCATATAACTGTGTATTCTGCACCGTATCCTCTACTTTCGGCAGAAAATACAGGTTTCGTGATCCGGAGAAAATTCTGGAAGAAATCGATATGCGCGTATCCCAGGGACACAAGCATTTCTTTTTCTACGATGATAATTTTGCTGCAAATAAAGAGGGCACAAAGATTCTACTGGATGGTATCGTGCGGCGAGGTCTGAATGTGCGATGGTCTGCGGAAGCCAGAACCAATATAGCCAAAGATAAGGAACTTCTGGAGCTTATGCATCGTGCTCACTGCAAATACATGTGTATAGGATTTGAGTCAGTAAATCCCAAGGCGCTTGAGACCTATAACAAAAAGCAGACAGTCGATGACGTTAAAAGGTGTGTTACACGATTACATGATCACAAAATCAAGGTTCATGGTATGTTCATCCTGGGTTCCGACGAAGATGATTCAGATACCCCGAGAGATACAGTGAAATTCTGCCATGAAATGAAGATGGATTCAGTTCAGTTCGCCATTCTTCATCCTCTACCCGGCAGCAGGCTGTATGATATGCTGGATTCTGAGGATAGAATATTCACCAAGAGGTGGTCTTTGTATGATGGCACTCACGTGGTATTCAAACCCAAAAAGATGAACCCGCTGGAGCTTCAGAGAAAGTATGTCTGGGCCTGGAAGAAATTCTACTCATTGCGGAGACAACCATTCCGGTTTCCCGTCAGTCGCCGCATAATCAAAGGATGGAATAAAGCCAATAAAGGCACACTGGCAGATTTGAAAGCGCGTTTTGGCACCATAGCCGATAAGTATAGCCTTCGTATGGAAAAGAATGAAGATAAAAGCCAGTAATCAGTAATCAGTGATCAGCCTGGAGCACTGACAGCTTAGTTGATAACAATATCATTGCTGTAGCGTCGTCCTCCGCGGCGACATTATGGCAGGACGGAGCCTGCCTCTACGGTTTCCTGTATATAGCAGAAATTGAGTTGCTTAGTTGATAGCAATACTATTTCCGTAGCGTCGCCCTCCGCGGCGACATTATGGCGGGACGGAACCCGCCTCTATGGTTTCCTGTATATAGCAGAAATCAAGCTGTCAGTGCAATATTTACCGAATAATATCGCTTTGAACACCAAACGGGATAATTCTATGGGTTCCCATCCCTCTACCCGGATGGTCCTGCTTCAGATACTCTCAACCGCAAATCGTATAACTATCCAGAATCTGATTTCTTCCAACTGAGGCATCGGCATGCTCAAAGAATGAGGATTTGTAGATGAACAGATTTACAAAGCTGGTAATAAAACATCCCTGGATCACCATCTCCATAACTATAATCGCTTCTTTGCTTCTGGCGACGGGCATTCCTAAGGTTACCATCAACGACAACCTGAAGGATATGTTGCCGGAGCATATGGAGTCCAGAAAAGTGCTGGATGAGCTTACGGATACCTTTGGCGGTTCGGATTTCGTTATGGTGATTATCGGAAACGATACAGGGACGATATTCAACGCCCCCACGCTGGAAAAGATAAAAAGAATATCAGAAAACATGGAAGCTGTGCCGGGTATAGAGGAAGTGCGGGATATAACTAACCTCAAGAAAATTGAAGGCCGGGAATGGGGTTTGGAAGTATTTCCGTTCATGGAGGACGTTCCGACGACACAGGATGAAATTCTTAAGCTGGAGGAGGACGTCTTCTCGGATGATACATACGTGGGCAGCTTCGTATCAGAGGACAGAAAATATGCGGCAGTATTAGGGTTTCTTGAGGTTGATGCTGACGAGCAAATGGTATATCAGGATGTTCTCACTATAATCAACACCGAGCAAGGCCCGGAAGATATATACATTACCGGCATACCGGCGATGAGAAGTATCGTGGCGCGGAACATCAAGGGAGATATGAAAAAGCTTCTCCCGTTTGTTATAGTAGTATTGGCACTGATCCTGTATCTTGCCTTAGGCACGCGTCTGGGAGTTATTCTCACCATGCTGGTGATCATCCTGAGCGTTCTCCCCACCGTAGGATTAATGGGATACCTTCATAGGGAGTTCGCTATAGTTACCAACGTCATGCCCGTTATACTTCTGGCCCTTGCATGTGCTGACAGTATACATGTCATCAGCAGATATTACCGGGAGATCAGCCTGGGCGGCACTGCAAAGGAAGCCGTAGCCAGTACCATGAAAGATATGAATCTGCCTGTGATCCTCACCTCTGTAACTACAATGGCTGGTTTTCTTTCAATGGTGGCATCACCCATACCTCGTCTTATCGAATTCGGCATCTTTGTTTCATTTGGGGTTTTCTGGGCACTGGTGCTTTCCTTAACTACGCTGCCTGCGTTTCTCACGATCCTGAAACCGAAAGCCAGGCGCAGGAAGTGGGAGATCCTGCCGGACAAACACCTCACTAGTTTTGGGAAACGGATCATCAAATACAGAATCGCAGTAGTGATCACAGCGTCAGTTCTAACAGCTTTACTGGCGTTGGGTATCCGGCATGTGAAGATCGAGACCAATCCTGAGCGTTTTTTCCCGGAAAACAGCGAAGTGGCCAGGGCCAGCAGGATCAGCAATGAGCATCTGGGCGGCTCATCAAATGTAAGTATAATGTTCAAAGGCGATATTAAGTCGCCGCAGACGTTGAACCGGATGCTGGAACTGGAGGATTTCATAGAATCATTGGGTGACGTGGGAACTGTTTTCTCAATAGCAGATATTGTCTCCAGAATAAACAAGGCCATTAATGACAATGATCCTCAATATGATGTCATCCCTAAGACCAGAGAAGGCGTAGCACAGGCGCTGCTCCTCTATTCCATGTCCGGCGATCCGTCAGATTTTGAGAGTTTTGTGGATAACGATTACTCCGCAGCGCAGATAACTGCCCGGTTCGGAGGACTCGATACGGTGAAACTGTCCAGAATAGCAAAGCAGCTTAAGAAATACTATAAAACTCATATGCAGGATTTGGATATCAAATCGACGGGCACTGTTATCTTCGTTTCAGAACTGGCCGATATGATAATCAGAAGTTCCGTAACCAGCATCATTTCTTCTATAATCATGGTTTCCCTGATCTCAGCGATAGTGTATCGGTCTTTGAGGCTCGGTATCTTATGTGTCATCCCACTTTCCATCGCCGTAATTCTCAGCTTTGGCATAATGGGGTTTACCGGTATAGAATTGAGCATGGCAACAGCCATAATCTCCTGTATAACCATAGGAGTTGGTATAGACTATGCTATCCACTGCACTGCCCGGTATCGCAGCCTTCAGGCGGAGGGAAAAGTTGAGGATGCTGCAAGTACCGTAGTTGCTGAAGTGGGCGGGCCGGTGCTGTTCAATGCCTTTTCAGTGGGTATGGGTTTTGCCGTGCTGATGTTTTCAAACTTTGTACCTGTGAGATTCTTTGGCGGACTGGTTTTTATATCCATGCTGGCATCTGCGTTCGGCGCGCTGACTGTGCTTATAGCGCTCCTGCATATTACCAGGCCCGCGAGGAATCAATAAGCTTGAGGAGGTAATGACAGTGAGATTATCCACTGTGTTTCTGACATTGACCCTTTTTTGTCTCATCACCGTTTCTTATGGAACCGCTCAGGGCTTGACTGGCGATGAAATCATGAAGCGGGTCGATGAGCGGAACATCCCTAAGGACATGAAAAGCGAAATGACCATGAAGCTGATCAATAAAAAGGGCCAGGAACGGGTCAGAAGTGTAAAAATAATCCGTCAGGGCGATGAGAAACAGATAATGTGGTTCCTGGCTCCTCCGGACGTTCGCGGGACTAGTTTTCTGCGTATCAGCTATGATGATCGGGACGACGATATGTGGCTTTATCTGCCGGCTTTCAGGAAAGTGAGGCGGATCGCTTCCAGAGCGCGGAAGGAAAACTTCATGGGATCCGATTTTACCTACGAGAATATGGAGAAGAGGAAGCTGAAGGACTACACCTATAAACTACTTCGCGAGGAGACTTTGGGCGAATACCAGTGCTATGTCGTGGAATCCGTTCCGAAAAAGGGTGTGGATACTGATTACACCAGGATTATCTCATGGGTGTGGAAAGGTGATCACATTCTCATAAAAGAGGATTTTTACGACAAAAAAGGGAAACTGCGCAAGACAAAAACCATAGACAAAATTGAAAAGCGCAACGAATATTGGATGCCGGACAAGCTCAGAATGGAAAACATTCAGAAGAAACACTCTACGGAAATAATCTTCAATGAGGTGGAAGTAGATACGGGAGTAGAAGACGACCTCTTCAGCACCTCGTATCTGAAGCGCATCAAGTAGAGGAGGGATAACTATGAATGCTGTTATTATCTTGATCACCTCCGTCCTGCCTTTCTTCTGTCTGCGGGCGTTCAGGGGCGGACAGTTTGATGAATTGTCAAATCCACTTTTGCATAAGGGAATTATACTGTCTGTAGTGTTATTGTGCTTGTGTCTCTCAGCGACCGTTGACGGCGCGGAACTGCGAGGATACGTCCAGCCGGAAGTCAGGCTGGGGC